>RCNG010002010.1_pt1 | contig 11618 bp, 8 predicted proteins | sample 2041371 | NCBI WGS metagenome assembly RCNG01 (sample SAMN09708227, study PRJNA481090) | Marine sediment metagenome, whole genome shotgun sequencing project. | biome: marine sediment; feature: ocean; material: sediment; isolation source: Sewage treatment plant 1 marine sediment (STP1) ... | reverse complement strand
TGACCGCACGGCCTATATGGGCGGCCTCAGCTACCACACCGACCGCTTCCGCTTCGACATTGCGTATGAACAGGTCAATCTCCTGGAAAGGTCAACCGAAGGCCTCAACGAAGAGGGATTCGACGGCACCTACGAAGGTACATCTCCATTGCTCCACATGAGCATCACCCTCAAGTTCTGAAAAGGAGGACGCCAATGAAAAAGACGGTTTTTGCAGTGAGCCTGGTCGCCCTCCTCACGGTGGCGCCAGCCGTGGCGCAGGTCGATTTCAGCAATTATGTAGCCCTCGGCGACAGCATGACCGTCGGCTTCGCATCGGCTTCGATGATGAACTGGTACCAGGACCGCTCGTATCCGGCCATCCTCGTCCAGCAGGCCGGAGAGGACGACTTCGAGCAACCTTATATCTCCGTGCCAGGCATCGGTCCCATCTTCGAGCTCGTAAGTCTGGCCCCGACACCGGTGATTCAACCGGTAGGACTTGTCCCTGGCTTGCCAACCAACGCTGAGTACCCCGGCATCTACAACAATCTCGGCATCCCCACCGCCACCCTTTTCGACATGATCTTCCAGACCGGCGACATCAATAACCTCCTCCAGGGCAACTTCGACACCGTCTTCTTCGACATTGTGCTGCGCAACGGAATTAATACCGCCCTCGAGCAGGCAATTGGCATGCAACCCACCTTCATGACCATCTGGATCGGTTCCAACGACGTGCTGCCAGCGGTATTGGCCGGCACCCCGATCGACGGAATCACCATGACGCCGGTAGACTTTTTCGCCGGCCTGTACGGCAACGCCATCGGAGCTCTCGCCACCACCACCACCGCCGACATTGTGCTCATCAATGTGCCCTACCCGACGGCAATACCGTTCACCGAGTCCGTGGCTCCCTACGTGGATATTCAGGAATTGGGCCGGTGGTATCTGATGGCCGACACCGGGCCTTTGACCGATGACGATCTCGTGACCCTCGGAGGGGGCGCCCTGATCGCCCAGGGCTACGGTCTCCCGGGAGGACCGCCGCTGCCGGACAATATGAACCTTTTCACCGGTGAGCCCGGGGTCGTGTTGCGCGCTGCAGAGGTCGAACTCATCAACGCCCAGGTTGATGGCTTCAACGCGGCCATCGCCGGGACGGCATCCGCCTTTGGCTACCCGGTCTTCGATGTCAACGCTCTCTTTGCATCAATATCTAGCGGCGAATTCGTGCCGACCTATGGTGGAGCGACGCTGTCAACACAATTTCTCCTCGGCGGTATCTTCTCGTACGACGGAATCCACCCGCAGCACATCGGCTATGCCCTGTTGGCCGACGAGTTGATCCAGTTCATCAACGCCGAGTACGGTTCCGAGATCCCTCGGGTCGACATGGCCGAAGTGCTCTTCGAAGGTGACTGGCAGAGCCCCGGCGTCTCGCCGGCCAAGGCACGGGAGACCGTCATGTCGGCAGAGGCCTTCCAACGGCTCTGCGAGCTCTTCCCGCCGAAGCTCAAACCAGGCGCCGCGAATCCGCCGACCAAGCGTTGACCGCCCAGAACTGTCGGGAAGGGACAACCGAATCAGGCCTGCAACCCGACCCTGATGCATCGATATCTGTAGAAAACGAGCCCGGGCAACAGCCCGGGCTTTTTTGCATCTCTGTCACTGGGAGCGGCCGACGCGGTGTGTTCTCCTGCGGGTCGCTCTCCAGTAGGGGCGGCATATATGCCGCCCGTGGCGCGCTGACAGCAGTCGACCGACAAGGGCGGGACATGTCCCGCCCCTACACCACAACACCCGTTTGTCCCGGCGCTGAAATTCATGAATGAAGCTAATGGATGTAGTCGTCCTTGTCGCCGTCGATGACGTCAAAGCGCCGTTTGCGCTTCAGACGTTCGAGGCGGCGCTCGAGGATCAAGCGCTCTCCGCGCTTTCGCCAATCGTGGAACACCCCGCCAGCGCCGCCCATCTTGAGTCCGGTGTAGGTCAGGAAGACTGCCGCCGAAACCCCGCAGAAGCCGGCGAAGTCCTTGGACTCGAGGAAGCCGATGAAGGCGAAGAGGATTTCGAGCCACAAGAACCAGCGCGCTTTGATCGGCAGAACGAAGAACAGAAGGACTGTCGCCTCCCCCCACAGGGTGGCAAAGGCAGCGATCACGATTGCCAACAGGATGCGCTGGCCCTGCATCAGCTGGAAGGCTGCAAAGCCTGTCGCACCGACACCGGCTAGGTTCTGGACGAGCTGAACCGCCACCGCCACCAACGCCGCACCAATCGCCGCCCGCACGATCAGCAACCAGAAGCGCTGCCGGCCGAGCCGCCAGAACACGTCGCGGCCGAACCAGAAGAGGATCAGGAGTTCGAGAAGGAACCACAGACCCGACGCCCCCCAACCGATGGCGGGGTAGGTGACGACCTGCCACACGAAACCTCGAAAAACGGCCGGGGTCAACCTGAGGAGGGCGGGTATGATCGCGGCGCCCTCGAAAAATTGGAGTGAGAATGTGGCAAAGAGGGCCACCAGGATGGCGATGAGGTCTTTGGGCACCGGCAGGCCGGAGCCGCCAAAACCCCCGAATCCTGCGCCCTGTTGTTGTGGTGGTCGGTAGATCAACGAATCCTCCGAGCGAGTATGGTAGCAGTCCACCCACCTCACCCGACCAGTTTTGAGTTTTTAGTTTTTAGTTATGAGTTAGCTCGAATCTAGACAATAAACGCTGGGTGGGCGGGTAGGAACTCAAAACTCAAAACTCAACATTCGAGAATTATTTCGATAATTCGGGAATATGAGCGTAATGTACTCAGGTTTAGGCTAGTACTCGCGCCAAGTGCTTGACCCGGATGGCACGGGGCACCATCTTGACCACTACGTGGTGGCCACCCACCACAGGAGGCTATATGACTGATTTGACGACTCTGCCAGTGATTCCGCTTCGCGAGGCAGTTCTTTTCCCCGAGGTCACATCGCCGATCGCGGCCGGCCGGCCCGGGACCCTGCGCGCCATCGAGGCCGCCCTCAAGACCGAGGACAAACAGATCTTCGTGGTCTCGCAGCGCGAAAACCTCGAGGACGTAACCCCCGAAATCCTCTATGGCATGGGCACGGTGGCCACTATCGGACCGGTGCAACGTGGCCCCTCCGGAATGCGGTTGCTCCTCAACGGAGACTATCGTGCGGTCGCGGTCCGCTACGACGAGCAGGATGAGTACCTGGTTGCGTCCGTCCACAGCGCAGAGGAAATGCCGCCGATCGACCCCGAGGCGGCGACCTTCACCGCCCTTTATCGCGAGACCCGCGAGCGGGCCGCCGAGCTCGGCCGCCGCGCCGGTATGCCCAAGGAGGCCGTCCAGCAGTTTCTCGCCGAGACCACAGAGCCGGGACGCTTCGCCGATCTCGTGGCAGGCCATCTCGAACTGAAACCGGGCGAAGCCCAGAAGTTACTCGAAGCACTATCAGTGGAAGATCGCCTGCGCGCGGTCCTCCTCCACATTCAGAAGCAGGTCGCGGTCCTCGACGCCCAGGAGGACATCAAAAGCCAGGTTCAGGAGGAGCTCGGCGACCGCCAACGCGAGATGTTCCTGCGTCAACAGCTCAAGGCCATCCAGCGCGAGCTCGGCGACGATGGCGGCCGTGAGGATCTCGAAGAACTCCGCGAAAAACTCGAGGCCCTGGAACTCCCGGAGGCGGCTCGTCAGGAGGTCGAGCGCGAGCTCAATCGACTCGAACGCATGGGGCCCGAGGGCATGGAGGCGCAGGTCATTCGCACCTACCTCGAGACCATCTGCGAGCTGCCGTGGTCCGAGCGCTCCGAGGAACGTATTGACGTTCCGCGCGCAGCTGAGATTCTCGAAGAGGACCACTACGCCCTCGGTGACGTCAAGGATCGGATACTCGAGTTCTTGGCGGTACGAGTGCTGCAGAAAAAGGCCGAACTGGCTGAGGCGGCGGCCGAACCGGCTGACGCCGAAGAGGATGCTCCCGAGACCTCGATCCACGACACCGCCAGCCGCAACCCGATCTTGCTTTTCGCCGGTCCTCCGGGGGTCGGCAAGACCTCGGTCGCCAAGTCCATTGCCCGCGCCATGGACCGCGAATACGTACGTATCTCGCTCGGCGGGGTGCGTGACGAGGCCGACGTCCGCGGCCACCGTCGTACCTATGTCGGAGCCATGCCGGGCCGCATCATCCAGGGTATGAAACAGGCCGGCTCCAAAAACCCGGTCTTCCTGCTCGATGAGGTCGATAAGTTGGGAGCGTCCTATCAGGGCGATCCCGGCGCGGCGCTGCTCGAGGTTCTCGACCCGGCCCAGAACGACACCTTCACCGACCACTATCTGGGCGTGCCCTTCGATCTCTCGGAGGTACAGTTCATCTGCACCGCCAACTACCTCCAGAACATCCCGGGACCGCTTCAGGACCGCATGGAGGTGGTGGATTTCGCCGGCTACACCGAGGCCGAAAAGCTGGAAATTGCGAAGCGGTATCTGACACCGCGGCAGATCAAGCAGACCGGTCTGAGCGACGAGCAGATCGTCATCACCGATGACGCGGTACGCGCCGTCATCACCGGCTACACGCGCGAATCCGGCGTGCGCCAACTCGAGCGTGAGATAGGCCGTCTCGCCCGCAAGGTGGCGCGCAAAATCGCGGCTGAAGAGCTGGAACAAGCCGAAATCAAAGCCAAAGAGGTCGCCGAACTCCTCGGACGACCCAAGGTCCATCCCGAGCGGGCGGCCGATAGCGACCAGGTCGGGGTTGCGACCGGGATGTTCTACACCCCGGTCGGTGGCGACATCATGTTCGTCGAGGCTTCGCCAATGCCGGGCAAGGGCGAACTGGTACTCACCGGTCAGCTCGGTGACGTCATGAAGGAATCCGCACGCGCTGCCTGGAGCTACGCGAAGGCCCACGCGGACGAGCTCTACATCTCCAAGAAGGCCTTCGAACAGGACGTCCATATCCACGTGCCCGCCGGCGCCATTCCAAAGGACGGACCGTCCGCCGGTGTCACCATGGCGACAGCCCTGGTGTCGGCGCTCTCCGGCAGACCGGCCCGCAACGATGTGGCGATTACCGGCGAGCTCACCCTCTCCGGCAGGGTCCTTCCGATCGGTGGCCTCAAGGAAAAGGTCCTGGGGGCGGTTCGGGCCGGCATCTCGACGATCGTTTTGCCCAAGGTCAACGAGGCTGACCTCGAGGACCTGCCCGAGGAGATCCGTAGCACGCTGACGTTCCACATGGTGGAGGAGCTTGGCGAGGCTCTTGCTCATACTCTGCGCGGCGGCGAGTTCCGTGAAGGTCGACTGCAGTTTTCAGGCGCAGCACCAAAGAAGGGATCATCGCCCAACCTTCAGCACTAAGAGAGTTTTGAGTTCTTAGTTTTGAGTTTTGAGTTCCCACGCTTCACCCCCCGGACGTCCGGGTGGGTGGAGGGCTACTCAAACCTCACTCGGCTTTGATGATCTCGACCCGGTCGATTTCGACGTACTGTTCAGCCGGGTCGACAATTGACGGCGGTGGGTTTTCGAGGTCCAGCTCGTAAGTTCGGTCGTCTGCGGTGCGCACCGGCTCGCCTGACGGATCGAAGACGTGGTTGCCGGCGCCCGCGAATTCGATCTCTTCTACCGAGCCGGCGATGCAACAGCCCAGGACCCAGAGCTGGTTCTCCGCCGCCCTCGCCTGCAGCAGGGTGCTCCAGATATGATCGCGCCGCCACGGCCACCAGGCCGGCACCACGAGCAGATCGCAGCCTCCCTCGAGCGTGAGCGCTCGCGCCTGCTCGGGGAAGCGGATGTCGTTGCAGTTCATGAGCCCTATGCGCAGATCTCGCCACTCGAAGGCGATGTAGCTCTCGCCCGCGTCCCACAGCTCGTGCTCACCGTTTGGGTGAAAGAGGTGGACTTTGTCGTAGGCCGCGAGTTGATCGCCGCCGCTCCACACAGTGACGCGATTGCACCGGCTTTCGCTGATCGAGCCGAAAACGAAAAGAACTTCGGATGCCGCCGCCGAGACCTCGGCAAAGACCTCGCGCGCGCTCTGCGGATCCAACGGCCTCGTATAACCGGTCAAAAAGAGCTCCGGGAATACCACAATCTCGGCGCCATCATTTGCCGCCGCAAGCGCTTCCTCCCGCAATCGTTGCAGATTCGACTCGACATCGACGCACACCCAGCGGGAGAGATGAATCTTCATGGGAGTATTTGAGCATATCCCCGCGTCTGCGTCCGTACCCGCCGGGGCTACGGGATCTGATCTATGTGGGACAAAGGGGATGAGGGACTTCCCGCTATCGCTATCGCAATCGGTATCGAATACCCGAGTCGTTGCGTCATACGTCGAAAGCGATAGCGATCCCGACAGCGATTGCGACCAGGCGGCCCCAACGCTCAACTCCTCAAGCTATAGTTGAAGAATGCCAACTGCCACCGCAGAAAACGGGGACACAGCGGCCCCCACAGCTGATCGAGGACGCCAAATCCATCTCGTCATCGGTCTCGCAATCGTCCTCTTCGCTGGTTTCGCAACGCTTTTCGGCATCTACCGACCCCTCGGTCCTCCGAGCATCGACCCCGGCTGGCAGTGGGCAGCGAATCAAGCCGCCGATGCCGGCCTCGTCTTTGGGCGCGACATCGTGTTCACGTATGGCCCCCTCGCCTTCCTGATGGTACCGCTCGACATCTCCTCGAACCTTCTCGTGGCGAACCTGTTTTTGCTGGTAGTTCAGGTGCTCTTCACGGCGGCGCTGGCGGCCCTTTTTGTTCGTGATCAGCACCTGGCGGCGGTCACGGCCTTTGCCGTTCTTTTCGTCATCGCTCGCCACCAGGGTCTCTCTCTCGAAGGGTTCTTCCCTCTCATTGTCGGTCTGCTTGCTCTGCTTGGTGTCTTTGCTGACCGCCGGCTCCCGATTGCGGCAGCGGCTACCCTCGCAGCAATCCTGCTGATGGTCAAAATGTCGCTCGGGATAGCGTCGTTGGCTATCCTTGCGGTGGCTTTCATCGTCGCACGCTTCCTCTTCAACCGACCCTATCGTCTCGCCCTCGGTCTACTCCCTTTCCCGGTCACTTTGATCGTCCTTGCTACGGTTTTGTTCGACCGGCCGGGCACCTTCTTTCATTGGCTCCAGCTCTCATTGCAAGTGGTATCGGGCTATAGCATCGCCAACAGCATCACCAACGCCGAAACCGGCCCAATCCTGCAGGTCGTGGTTGGAGCGATCGCGGTCGGAGCATGGATCGGGTTTTCAGTCCTGCTCTGCCGCAATCGGCGTCTCCTCGCCTGCAATCTCATGTTCGTCCTGGTGGTCTTGATCCAGTTCCGTCTCGCCTTTGTTCGCCACGACAACCACCAATACCAGTTCATTCCATTCATGCTCGCATTGATCGCGATTTCGTCACTCTTCGCTCAACGTCGAAGACAGATAGCCGCCCATGTCGCATTTTTTGCCGTGCTCCTGATTGGCGGTGCCCTCGCCAACCTCGTCGACCCGGTCACGCGGGGCCTGCTGCCCAGGAACCTGCTCGTAGGCGGTACAGGGCCTCATGCTCTGTCGAAACTGGTGCACATCGGAGATACACGAGCGGAGCTCGCCGTCGAGAGCACTGCCAACCTGGAACCGCTGCGGCTCGGAGACGACGTGAGGAAGCTCCTTAAAGGTTCGCGCAACGGTGTTGGCACTCTCCCCTGGGAGATCCAATACTGCCCAGCCAACGAGCTCGAATGGAATCCCACTCCGACACTGCAGCTGTATTCCGCCTACACCAGGGACCTCGACCTGTGGAGCGCCAAGCACTATGCAGGTAGCGCAGCCCCTCAGTTCATCATCAACACATTCTCGGCGGTCGGAATGCGCCGTCAGCTCTTTGACGCACCCGCAACCTGGCGAACAATTTTCCTCACATACGAATTGCGTTCCGTCGGGTGGGAACCGGAGCCGGTCCTGTTGCTCGAGCGCCGTCAAGACCCGCTGCAGTCGAATTTTAAGGAAGTCTCACGGGGCACCCTGGCCCCCGGAGGGGCGTCGATAACGGTGCCCGCATCCGATCACCTCCTCTTTGCCGACATCGACCTTCGGTTCAACGGACTGGGTAGGATCCAGAAGAGCGTCTTCAGGGTTGCGGCGGTGGTCCTGGTCATGGCTCATGAAAGCGGCCACGTTTCGGCCTGCCGATTGATCCCCGGAACCGCCGGGAACTCGTTACTCATCAACCGCTTTCCGCGTGACTTCCGGGGCTACCGGCGGCTCTGGCAGGGCATTCTGGACGACCCGGTCGTGAGGGTGGCCATCGCCGGCGATGGAACTTCGTCTTACCGGCCCAGCGCTGCAGTCACCTGGCGCGAGCTGCGGATCGCCTCGCCCACTCCACTGTCTGCCGGAGACCCTCCCCAAGATCCACCCTCGGAGCCCATCCCAACGATTCCCGAATCGCCGTGATGTCCGCCGCTGAAGACCGAACGTCGCCCTGTTGTTGCTGGGCCGCTGTGACTGGGTAGCTCGAGCGTGAATGGCCGAACTGATCCAGAACCGCATCGCAGAGCGCGTTGATCGTAGTCGGCGTCCCGCTCCCGAGGTTGAACACCCTGCCGACCGATTTTGGGTCGTCAAGGCATGCGATCCAGGCTCGTACCACATCGTCGATGAATACGAAGTCGCGGGATTGTTCGCCGTCACCATCAATCCTGATGGGCTCGCCACGCAGGAGGTTGCCGAGGAAAATTGCCAACACTCCCTGGTAGGGGTTCGACAGGCTCTGCCGGGGGCCGAACACGTTGAACATCCGCAAGCAGCTCACGTCAAGGCCGGGCTCGAGGTCAGTGCGGGCACCAGTAAGGCAAACGTAGCACTCGGCGGCATACTTGGTCGTTCCGTAAAAGGAAACGGGGGCCGGACATTCGTCCTCCGGGGTCGGAACCCGGGCCGGATTGCCGTAGGCTGTCATCGAGCCCGCGAAGACGAGTCGCGGTACACCCAGCGCAATACAGTGTTCGAGGACCTTGACCGTGCCCCCGACGTTGACTCCAAGATCCTCCAGGGGATTCGCGTAGGCGAGCTTGATCGATGCCTGCCCGGCAACATGGAAAACCGCATCCGGGACCGGATCGAAGGCCAGGCGCAGATCGTCGTCGGATCGCACGTCGCCACGAACGAAATCGGCGGCCGTGTCGATGTTGCTCTGGTTGCCGGTGCTCTCGTTGTCGATCACGCCCACCGCGTGACCAGCCGCAAGCAAACCATCGACAAGGTGACTTCCGATGAACCCGGCGCCGCCGGTCACGAGGATCCGCCGCTGGTTCATCAGCCCTCGTCCTCGCGCGCGCTCTTCCCTTCATCGCGCCATGGGCTGAAGGAGTCCGAAGACGGGCGCCGGTAATCGTGGCGAACGAGCAACCACTCGAACCACACGCTCAGCAGCACGAAGAGGTACCGGCTTCCCTGCTCCTTGAGGAGGAGACTCGAGGTGCCTGCAGCTCGGTTACGCCATGCGATTGGAAGGACTTCGTAGGTATAGCCACGAGTGATCGCCTTGAGTGGTATCTCGATGGTGAGGTTGAAATGGGGCGAAACAAACGGCCGGCACCCGTCGACGACGCACCGCCGGTAGCCCTTGAAGGCGTTGGTGACGTCGTTGTATCGAAGTCCGAACATCAATCGGATCAGAGTGTTGGCCGCACGATTGATGCCGAGCTTCAAGCCGGGGTATCCACTGCGCGTCGCACCACGTATCCATCGCGACCCAAAGGCACACTCGGCCCGATCTCGGAGAATCCGGTAATACTCGACCACGTCTTTGGGTTCATCCGACGCATCCGCCATGGTGACCACCACCGCGTCGCCCGTGAATCGGTCGAGCCCAACCCGAACCGCGCGCCCGAATCCATTCGGTCCAGCGTTTGGCTCGATCCGGACCCGTCCGTCCACCCCGGCCAACCCATCCACGACTGCGGCGGTGTCATCCGTGCTGCCATCGTCGACCACCAACACCTCGTAATCCACAATGCCTGCGTTGTTGAGGGTCTCGCGCAGGTCGTTGATGGTGGCACCGATCTGTGGGGCCTCGTTCCGCGCCGGAATCACCAGGGAAAGCTTCACCCGCCCGCCATCGCGAGGCGCTGCCGCCAACTCTCTACAATCTCCCCGAAGATGTCGTCAAGCCCCTTGGTCAGTTCCCATTTCGGTAGCGAAGATCGCAAATGGCTGAGATCGGAGATATAGCAGATGTGGTCGCCACGCCGTGCCACGTCGTCGTACTTCCAACGCATCGGCGTGCCGGTCAGGGCCTCGATCTTGGCGAAGGCCTCGAGGATCGATATCGAGTTGGTGCGGCCGCCACCGAGATTGAAGACCGCCGCCGGCTCAGGATTCTCAAAAAAGAGCTCGACGCAACGAGCGACATCGTATGAGTGGATGTTGTCGCGCACCTGCTTGCCCTGGTAGCCGAAGACCGTGTACTCGCGTTGCTCGAGGTTGCAACGAATCAGATAGCTCAAGAAACCGTGCAGCTCCACCCCGGAGTGGTTGGGACCGGTGAGACACCCGCCACGTAGGCAGCAGGTACGGAGCCCGAAATAGCGGCCATACTCTTGGACCATGACGTCCGCGGCAACCTTCGAAGCGCCGAAGAGAGAGTGCTGCGATCCATCGAGGGACATCGTCTCGTCAATGCCATCGAAGTCCTTCGGATTGGCGTAATCCCAGCGAGTCTCTTCCTCCACCAACGCCAATGTGTTGGGCCGATCACCGTAGACCTTGTTTGTGGACATATGGACGAAGACCGTCTCCGGCGCGGTTTGACGACATGCTTCGAGGAGATTGAGCGTACCGACCGCGTTGACGTCGAAATCCTCGAACGGGCGTGAGGCGGCAAGATCATGACTCGGTTGGGCCGCGGTGTGCACCAACAGCTGCGGTTGGAGCTCCTCGATCAGGATCCGAACACCATCACGATCGCGGATATCGAGCTCGCGATGCGTAAAGTCGTTACACGTTTTTTCCAGCCGCCGTTGATTCCAACGGGTATCGCCGGCTGGGCCGAAAAACTCGGCGCGCATGTTGTTGTCTACGCCTACGACACGCCAGCCCCGGTTGTCGAAATGGGCCACGATCTCGGAACCGATGAGCCCGTTCGACCCGGTGATCAGAACTGTGCTCACAAGCTCGCCTGTGAAAGGGATTTCCTCGGCATGCCAATCGCATTATATCTCGCGACCGCCTCACTCAAACGTTTCAGCCAACTCGATGTCCGCTCGATCTCTGTGGTGTACGTTTCGGGCACGGGTTTCGAGGAATATGTTTGCCTTTTTCGCGATTCTAGAAGTTGCCGGTGTGATGACGGGAATTTCCTGCTCCGCTCCGGCAATGTGAAGACGGCACCGCGGATCAGCCCGCGTCACGCGATCGAGGGGAATATGGCAACCCAGGACAAACTCATCGAAGAATTCGCGAACCGCGAATACGAACACGGCTTCGTCACCGACGTCGAGCAGGAGACCCTCCCACCCGGCCTCGATGAGGACGTGATCCGGCATATCTCGGCTCGTAAGGAAGAGCCCGAGTGGATGCTGGAACGGCGACTCAAGGCATATCGTCAATGGCTCGAAATGACCGAGCCACGGTGGCCGAACGTGGAGTATCCGG
>RCNG010001492.1_pt1 | contig 11618 bp, 10 predicted proteins | sample 2041371 | NCBI WGS metagenome assembly RCNG01 (sample SAMN09708227, study PRJNA481090) | Marine sediment metagenome, whole genome shotgun sequencing project. | biome: marine sediment; feature: ocean; material: sediment; isolation source: Sewage treatment plant 1 marine sediment (STP1) ... | reverse complement strand
ATGACCCCGCTGATAGTTTTTGGCTTACTGGTGGTTTTACTGGTGGTTGGGCTTATTAAATCCGAATTTGTCCGGGATGTACCTTCACCCTTGATTGGTAAACCGGTACCGCAGTTTTCTATAGCGACGGTAGAGGATCAGCAGCAATCTTTTAGCGATGAAGAACTGAAAGGTCAGGTCTCTCTGGTCAATATCTGGGCTTCCTGGTGTGTTTCCTGCCGGGCAGAGCATAAACTTCTGAATGTAGCCTCCCGACAGGGCGTAAAAATTTACGGCATCAATTATAAAGATGAACTACCGGATGCGCGTCGCTGGCTGGCGGCCTATGGCAATCCCTATGTAAAAAGTGCTCATGATATTACCGGGCGCTCAGGTATTGACTGGGGTGTTTATGGTACCCCGGAAACTTTTGTGATTGATAAAAAAGGTATGATTCGATATAAACACACAGGGCCGGTGTACAAAAAAGATATGGATGATACGATTTTGCCAATGATCAAACAATTACAATCGGAATCATAATGATAACTATGAATAAGCACTTCTTTTCCAGAAAAAGTTTTATCAAAAAAAGTTTTGCCACAACGGCGTTCAATCTTCCTTTATTGCTATTGCTTTTCTGGCTAATTCCGGCATTATCGCTGGCAGGTCCCAGGGGTGAAGCCAGACCGCCAATCGTATTTGAAGATCCGCAAATTGAAAGTGACTACCTGGAGCTTGCAGAAGAATTGCGTTGTCTGGTGTGTCAGAACCAGAATTTGATAGATTCCAATGCAGATCTTGCCGATGATTTACGCCGGGAAGTGGCAAAATTGCTCAAGCAAGGGAAGAACAAGGCACAGGTGACGGAATTTATGGTCGATCGCTACGGTGATTTTGTATTATACAACCCACCGGTCAAGTCTACCACCTGGCTACTCTGGGGCGGACCTTTTGTGTTGATGTTTTTGGGAATGTTTCTGGTGTTAAGAAAAATTAATGCCGCCAGGGCGATCAAAAATGGCGACAGTTCTGAACTTTCTGAGCAGGAAAAAGAAAAATTACAGGCCATTCTAAAAAATAAAGAGTAGCAAAACAAAGAATCAATGCGAGTCGTTAGTCTAAAACGGCTAACTGTTTGATGATGTAGACATAAGGTAAAGAAAAGAATGTGGGTATTATGGTTAATTTGTACATTATTGTTGATTGTAGCTGTGGTCTTGCTGATAAGGCCGTTATTCAAGACTTATTCAGACAGTGAACTGAGGCAAAATCAAAAACAGGCTAACCGGCGCAAAGAGCTGAATATTGAGCTTTATGAGCAGAAAAAAGCCCAGATAGAACTGGACTATGCCAATGAACTGCTGGATGATGAAGGCAAAACGCAGGCGCATAATGAAATTGAACACAGCCTGATTCAAGATGCAAACGTTTCCTCATCTGCTGAACTGATGCAGCTTTCCAAGGCTAATGCGAGGATTCTGGCTGTTGTTTTTCTGGTTTTTATTCCGGTATTTGCAATTGTCACTTACGCTTTTATTATGCCGAAAAACTTTGATCAGGTGGTGTTAGGTAAACAACCTGCCAAATCTCCCAGTTCCGCTCAGCAGGCACCTGATATCAACTCTATGGTTGTTTCGCTGGAAAAAAAGTTACAGGCGAACCCTGATAATGTGCAGGGCTGGAATATGCTGGGACGTTCCTATGTGGTTATGAAACGCTTTACTGATGCCATTGGGGCCTATGAAAAAGCGCTTGAGGTAAATAAAACCGCTCAGGAAAAAATTTCGGGTCTGGAAATCAATTACGTTGAAGCATTGATGCAAACGGGTATCAAGCAGAATTATCAAAAAGCACAGAACATGCTGCAGGTTTTGCTAGCGGCTAACCCTAATAATGGTGATGCTTTGTGGTTTATGGGCTTTCTTGATTATGAAGCGGGTAATAAAGCGCTGGCGGTAGAGCGCTGGACCCATCTGCTGAGTCTCATCCCGGCTAATAGTGAGCAGGCAAAAATTGTTAACCGCTATCTTTCTCAGGTGAAATCAGAATTGCCTGAAGGGCACCCTGCCAGAGCAGCGGATAAACAAGTTGCTGTAGCTCAAGAGGACTCTTCCGGAAAAACGCAATTAGTTCCCAAAGGACCTGCTCCCGGTCAGCAAATGAAAGGATCACCTGAAGAACAGGCGTTTATTGCCTCTATGGTTGCTCGAGTGGAAAGCAGGGTTAAGGAAAATCCTCAGGATCTCAAAGGCTGGAAATCATTAGGCAAATCTTATTCAGTACTGAAACGCTATACTGATTCAGCCAATGCCTATGCCAAAGCCGTGGCCTTGGACAGCAGTGATGTCAGTTTGCTGATAGACTACTCCAATGCGGCTATAAAAACAAAGCAAGCGGATCAACTTGATACAGCGCGCAGTGCATTTGCTCAGTTACTGGATAAAACTCCTGAGAATGCAAATGTGCTGTTTTTGTCCGGCTCCCTTGCCCGTGCCGATGGCGATATGGAAGAGGCGAAAAAATTCTGGAATAAATTGCTTCCCCTGTTAGCCGAAGGCAGCGCTGCCTATATTAGCGTAAAAAATAATCTTAAATCGCTACAACCCTGATTTTAATAGCTTGGTAACTGGTTATTTAATTAAATACTTATAAAGCGTGTTGTTTCTTGATTTAGGTCAATGTTCTATTATACTTTTAGAGTTAATTTAAACAGAATGTTTTGAATTAAGGAAGGCACAGTTTTAGATGGCTAATATTAGTCGCATGCAGCTATTAAGAGGTGACGTTAAGGGTAAAAATAATCCCTTTCGCCCACCCTGGGCCATTCCTGAACAATATTTCCTTGATTACTGTACCCGTTGTGACAAATGTATTGACGCCTGTTTTGACCAGCTGATTATTAAAGGGCGGGGCGGGTTTCCGCAAATGGACTTCAAACGGGGCGGTTGTGATTTCTGCGAAGACTGCCTGAATGCCTGTGAGCCAGGTGCCTTAAAAAAAATATCGATAAGCGACAATCATAACATTTCCAATAGCGGAACGGAACTTACTGAATCCGAACAGCAAAATGATGTACAAACTTACCTCCCGCCATGGCATATTAAAGCCCATATTGATCTGACCAACTGCCTGTCAATGAATGCCACGATTTGTCGTTCCTGTGGTGAATCCTGTGATGAAAAGGCCATTACCTTTGATTTAAAACTGGGCGGTATAGCAGAGCCCGTAATGACAATTGACAAATGTACCGGATGTGGGGCATGTTTTGCAGTTTGTCCCGTCCAGGTGATTGAATTAAAAGCAATCGTATTAAAAAAAGAAGTCGCCTGATAAAAGTCGCCTGATAAAAATTGTTTTATTACAAATTTTTATCAGGCGATTCTTTATTACAAACAAGGCCTTCAGCCAAATATAAAGAGAAGTCGTATGAATATCTGTAGTGTAATCGTAAACGCAAAACCGGAAAATGCTCCTAAAATTCGTGATCTATTAGAAGAAATGGAAGGGGTAGATGTTTTTGGCGGTGTCGAGGAGGGAAAGATTATAGCAACCATTGAAGATGGTGGTGAAAAAGCATTAGCTGACAAGATGGCAGCAATGAATGATATCAAGGGAGTGATCAACGCAACAATGATTTATCATCAAGAAGATGATGACACAGCGATGGAAGAGGAGATCGTATAGTGACTATAACAAGGCGTGATTTTATAAAAAGCAACGCAGCCGTTGCCGCCGCAACAGTAGCAGGTGTAACCTTACCCGTTAGCGTAACCAAAGCAGCAGAATCTGCTGAAGATGGTATTCGTTGGGATAAGGCGGCCTGTCGTTTTTGTGGTACAGGTTGTAGCGTTCTGGTCGGTACTAAAGATGGCCAGATGGTGGCAAATCAGGGTGATCCGGATGCTCCGGTAAACAAGGGACTTAACTGTATTAAGGGTTATTTCCTGACCAAGATTATGTACGGTAAAGATCGTTTAACCAAGCCCTTGCTGCGTAAGAAGGGTGGTAAATATGATAAAAACGGTGAATTTACGGAAGTGTCCTGGGACGAAGCCTTTGATACCATGGCGGATAAATGGAAAACAACCCTTAAAGACAAAGGCCCCACTGCGGTTGGCATGTTTGGTTCTGGTCAGTGGACAGTCTGGGAAGGCTATGCCGCTTCCAAGATGATCAAAGCCGGTTTCCGTTCCAATAACCTGGATCCCAATGCCCGTCATTGTATGGCATCTGCAGTGGGTGGCTTTATGCGTGGTTTTGGTATTGATGAACCAATGGGTTGTTATGATGACCTGGAGCATGCAGATGCCTTTGTTCTATGGGGCTCCAATATGGCCGAGATGCATCCTATTCTCTGGTCACGTATTACGGATACCCGTCTAACCAAGCCTGGTTGTGAGGTGCATGTACTGTCTACATTTGAGCATCGTTCATTTGAACTGGCTGATAATGGCATGGTCTTTAAACCTCAATCCGACCTGGCAATTCTCAATTATATTGCCAATTATATTATCGAGCACGATGCTGTCGATCAGGAGTTTGTCAAGCAGCATGTTGCCTTTCACCAGGCGACTACTGACATTGGTTATGGTTTACGTCCTGAACACCCGCTGGAAAAAGCAGCAAAAAATAACGGCAAAACCAAGGGCGCACACCCAGCCATCAGCTTTGAGGAATATGCAGCTTCTGTTAAGCCTTATACGCTGGAAAAAACCAGTGAAATGTCTGGTGTCCCTAAAGATAAACTTCTGAAACTGGCGAAATTGTATGCCGATCCGAAGAAGAAAATTACCTCTTTATGGACTATGGGCTTTAACCAGCACACCCGTGGTGTCTGGGCCAATGGCCTGTGTTACAACGTGCATTTGTTAACAGGTAAGATTTCTAAGCCAGGCAGTGGACCTTTCTCTCTGACCGGACAACCTTCTGCTTGTGGTACGGCTCGTGAAGTTGGTACTTTTTCACATCGTTTACCCGCTGATCTGGTGGTTACGAAAGAAGCACATCGTGATATTGCAGAAAAAATATGGAAACTGCCTAAGGGCACCATTAATCCTAAGCCGGGTTACCATGCCGTACTGCAAAATCGCATGCTCAAAGACGGAAAACTGAACGCTTATTGGGTTCAGTGTACCAATAATGCCCAGGCTGCCGCTAACTTCAACGAAGAAACATGGCCGGGCTATCGTAATCCAGCGAACTTTATTACAGTTTCTGATCCCTATCCAACCGTAACTGCTATGGCAGCGGATCTGATTTTACCCACCGCAATGTGGGTAGAAAAAGAAGGTGCTTATGGTAATGCGGAACGTCGTACCCAGTTCTGGCGTGAACAGGTGTCAGCGCCTGGTGAATCTAAATCTGATTTATGGCAGACCATGGAATTCAGTAAACGCTTTAAGATGACTGAAGTATGGCCTGAGGAATTGCTGGCCAAGATGCCGGAATACAAAGACAAGACCATGTACGAAGTACTGTATGAAAATGGTCAGGTCAATAAATTCCCGGCGCAGGAAGTCACTGATGGCGCAGGCAATGTCTATAAAAACCATGAAATGGAGCATTTTGGTTATTATGTTCAAAAAGGCCTGTTTGAAGAATACGCATCCTTTGGTCGCGGCCATGCACATGATCTAGCGCCATTTGATATGTACCATAAGGCACGCGGTCTGCGTTGGCCCGTGGTGGATGGTAAAGAAACTCTTTGGCGTTTCCGTGAAGGCTATGACCCTTATGTGGCCAAGAACAATCCTGATGGTGCCAAAGGCGATGTTTTTTTCTATGGTAACAAGAAGAAAAATGGCGGCAAAGCTAAAATCATTTCAGCACCTTATGAGGCACCACCAGAGAGTCCTGATAAAGAACATGATCTGTGGTTGTGTACTGGTCGTGTACTTGAACACTGGCACTCCGGTTCTATGACTCGTCGTGTACCTGAACTCTATAGAGCGGTACCGGATGCGGTTATCTATATGAACAAAAAGGATGCTAAGAAACGCAAGTTACGAAATGGTTCTAAAGCTAAGCTAATGACTGTTCGAGGTGAGATCGAAGCACGTATTGAAACTAAAGGACGTAATAAGCCGCCTGAAGGTCTGGTTTTCGTGCCATGGTTTGATGCTGGTCGCTTGATCAATAAAGCGACATTGGATGCTACGGATCCACTTTCTAAAGAAACTGATTACAAGAAATGTGCTTGTAAGGTCGTAAAAGCTTAACTGCTTACTTAGCTAACTTTAAATACCATTGGAAAAGTAATACATCATTGTCTTATCCCTGTTCTTATTTGGGGTAGGGATAAGACTGACATCATCAATAAATTGACCCTGTTAACTACAGCTTATTTATACAATTGCTACAAAACGAGGTGCTTTTTTTACATGTCAGATAAACAAGTTCAGGAGCTTTCTGCTGAATCAGCAGCGACCCAAACTGCAACCAGAGCAACGCTGAATCGGCGCAGGTTTATGGGTGATACACTCAAAACTGCCTGCGGTGCAGCATTGCTGGGACTTGGCATGGGCACTTATTCCCGTCAGGCCGAGTCTACTCCAGCCTGGGTAATCCGACCACCGGGTGCTTTGCCTGAAGGTGAATTTTCAGGTGCCTGTATCCGCTGTGGACTCTGTGTCAGGGACTGTCCTTACGATATGCTGAGACTGGCGGAGCTGGGTGAACAGGTTGCTTTTGGCACACCTTACTTTATCGCTCGGGATAAGCCCTGTGAGATGTGTGAAGACATACCTTGCGCGGCTGCCTGTCCAACCAATGCATTAAGCCATGAATTAGATGTTATTGAAGATGCCCGTATGGGTCTTGCAGTATTAATCGATCAGGAAGAATGTATTGCGTTTCAGGGTTTGCGTTGTGAAGTGTGTTTTAATGTCTGCCCGGTACAGGGCGATGCAATCAGCATTGAAATGCAGCATAACCGCCGTTCAGGTAAACACGCAATGTTTATACCGGTGGTTCATTCCGATGCCTGTACCGGCTGTGGCAGGTGCGAAAAAGCCTGTATTCTGGAAGAAGCGGCAATCAAGGTCTTACCCATGGAGCTGGCAAAAGGTCTGGTGGGTGAACACTATCGGTTCGGCTGGAAACAGAAAAAAGTTGCTGGCCAGAGCCTGGTTACACCGGATGTGGAACACCGCTATAATTTACCTGAAGGTGCGACCTATGACTATAATGATGGTGGTTTATCATTACCACCTGAAATACAGTCAGTTGAAACACCTTTCTCTTCAAATCCATTGGATAGCCTGAAAAAGTTACAGAATCAGGAGAGTAAATAATGGCAAAGCAAGCTTCCGGTAGTCAGCAGGCTGGACAGCAGGCCGTTGGCTCTCGTTCCATTGAGAAGAAAGGCTGGTTGTCGGCGCACAAATGGCTGATTCTACGTCGCATCAGTCAGCTTGGCATACTGGTACTGTTTTTAACAGGGCCTCTGTTCGGTTACTGGATTATTAAAGGCAATATGGCGTCCAGTTTAACACTGGATATTCTGCCCCTTTCTGATCCCTATGTGATGTTGCAGGGAATGACAGCCGGTCATCTTCCGGTAACGGAAGGTCTGATAGGTTCAGTAATTGTATTGGTGTTTTACCTGTTAATTGGCGGACGCGTTTACTGCTCCTGGGTCTGTCCAGTCAATATGGTGACTGATGCGGCAGCCTGGATGCGCAGAAAACTAGGCTTCAAAGTGTCCAGCCAGTTTTCCAGGAACACACGTTACTGGTTACTGGCCCTGACTCTGGTCTTACCAGCGATTACAGGTGCTATTGTCTGGGAACTGTTCAATCCGGTATCTTTGATGTTCCGTGGAATTATCTTTGGTATGGGGTGGGCCTGGATGGTGATTCTTGCCATCTTTTTGTTTGACCTGTTTGTGAGTCAGCGGGGCTGGTGTGGTCATCTCTGCCCTGTTGGTGCTTTTTACAGCCTGTTAGGTAAAAAAAGTCTCCTGCGGGTAAGTGCCGCAAACCGTGCACAGTGCGATGATTGCAATGACTGCTTTGTCGTTTGCCCTGAACCAAAGGTCATAACGTCTGCATTGAAAGGAGCAGATAAAGGGATCAGTCCACTGATTAATGAAAGCAACTGTACCAATTGCGGCCGCTGTATAGATGTCTGTGATGAGGATGTATTTATTTTTACCCATCGTTTTAAAAGCTAAATTTATATCGGGCTCAGGTCTGTTACTGACTGGGCTTAAGGTTAATTAACTTGAGAACTCGGTAAACACTGTCCCGGGAAAATTTATGAGGACAGATAATTCGGGTTTTCTGTCCAGATTTTTAATGGAGAAAACAAATGTTTAACACAATAAAACCATCAAAGGCTTTAACAAAAAAAGTCATTTCGATATTGCTTTTAACGATGACTGCTGTGATGTTTTCATTGCCGGCAATGTCTCTTGAATCATTGCGTGGCGATCATGCTCTGGATGCTGACGCTAACAAAGCAGGCAAGCATAGGGTGAATTCAGTAGAAGGCGGCTATGAACGCAGTTTTGAACTGCAACCCCCACTGATTCCGCACACCGTTGACAAATATAAAATCACCCTGAATAACAATGGCTGTATGAAGTGTCATAGTGAGAAAGCCTACAAGAAAGAAAAAACCAAGAGAATTGGAGACAGTCATTATGTGAACCGTGACGGTGAAACTTTAAAGACTATTTCCAGTCGCCGTTATTTCTGTAACCAGTGCCATGTGCCGCAGGTAAGGACTGACCCTCTGGTAGAAAATGTTTATGAAGGTATTAACTAGAATCACCCTGCAGACACTGCATTTATTTACTCACAATCTGATTGGTTGCATATAGTTAATCAGATTATTTTACAAAGATTTAGGGATTAATAATAATGGCTTTATTTTCAAAAGAAGGTACGTTAAAAGTACTGTTTTTTGGTTTTGTTCTGGGTATTATTTTCTGGGGTGGTTTTAATACTGCCATGGAAGCTACCAATCAGGAAGCATTTTGTATTTCCTGTCATGAGATGGAAAATAATGTGTATGAAGAATATACAGAAACCATCCACTATTCCAATCGTACCGGTGTAAGAGCGACCTGTCCTGATTGTCATGTACCTAAAGAGTGGGTGCATAAGATTGTCCGCAAGATCCAGGCGACTAATGAATTGTACCATAAGATGCTGGGTACCATTGACACTCGTGAAAAGTTTGAAGGCAAACGCTTGCAACTGGCACAAAATGAATGGAAACGAATGAAAAATACAGATTCGCGTGAGTGCCGCAACTGTCATGACTTTGAGTCCATGGACTTTGACAAGCAGGAGTCTCGCAGTGCTGACCGTCATGAAGAAGCGACTGAAAACGGTTGGACCTGTATTGAATGTCATAAGGGTATTGCACATAACTTACCAGGTGGCTATGACCCGGCTGATGACACTCCCGGGGAAGGTTAATAACTCAACTCGAAAAAATTGTCTTGATGATAAAAAGCCTGCTGCTCAGCAGGTTTTTTTTGGCCAGGGATGGCCTTATGCTACGGAGCACAAGGATGTGCGTGAGTAGTGCTTGGCCAGGGATGGCCTTATGCTACGGAGCACAAGGATGTGCGTGAGTAGTGCTTGGCCAGGGATGGCCTTATGCTGCGGAGCACAAGGATGTGCGTGAGTAGTGCTTGGCCAGGGATATGTGAGTGGAGTTTGAAAGCAGAACTATTGACGTTCACCTTGAAGAAAAGCGGTTTTTCAACTAAAAATTAAATATGAGGTTATTTTCTAACCGATATCCAGGGTGAATACTGTGAAGACTGTGAAGACTGCGCAAGAAATTGATGCATCCAGGCTGTATTTTTCTTTTCTTGAATTGCCTTTTTCAGAATCCATGGCTAAAGAATATCTGGCCGATGAAGAGAAAGTGGTTCAGAATCTGTTAAATTCTTATGATCGACATTATTCTCATCATGAAATCGCCACATTAGCCAAACAACTCATTCAATTCAGTCGTGACAATCATTCACCGCTTGGTCTGGAATTGTTATTACAGGAATACCCTCTGAGTTCAACCGAAGGCCTGGTTTTAATGAGTCTGGCTGAGGCATTATTGCGCATCCCGGACAAAAAAACAGCCATACTGCTGACCAGAGAACAGTTTAACCTGGGACATTGGATAAAACATATTGCCCATAATGAATCATGGTTTGTTAATCTCTCAACCTGGGGCGTACTTTTAAGTAATAAACTGTTCGAAGCTTCAGAACAGACAGCAGAAAATTTACTGTCAAAGATGACTCTGCGCCTGGGTGAACAAACTATTATCTCAGCTATTCAGTTTGTCGTTAGCCTGCTCAGTAAACAATTTGTACTTGCTGAAACCATTGATGAGGCTTTAACAAATAGTAATCACTGCATAGCTCAGGGTTATTATTTTTCTTATGATATGCTGGGTGAAGAAGCCGTTACGGCTGAAGAAGCGCAGATTTATTATGAAAAATACCGCCATGCTATTATACGGCTGGGTGAAACAGGCGCTGCAGAAGAATTTTCTGCATCTATTTCTATCAAATTATCTGCTTTACATCCTCGTTTTGAATATCGGCAAAAAGAACGGGTATACAAGGAAATCTTCACACAACTGATGCAGCTTTGCCTGTTGGCAAAAGAGCATCATGTAGCCATTACCATTGATGCAGAAGAAGTTGCCCGCTTTGAAATGACTCTTGTGCTGCTGCAAATGTTATTATCCCAGGCTGAGCTGAAGGGATGGAAACAACTCGGCATTGCTGTTCAGGCTTATCAGAAACGCGCTATTTTAGTGATTGAACACTTACTGACCCTGGCTAAAAGTTATAACACGGTAATACCGGTCAGATTGGTAAAAGGTGCTTATTGGGATTTCGAAATCAAAAATGCCCAGCAGAAAGGTTTATCTGACTTTCCGGTTTTCACTGAAAAAAATAACACTGAATTGTGTTATTTGCATTGTATCGAGAAGCTGTTTTCGAATAAACACTATTTTTTTCCACAATTCGCAACTCATAACTCCCAGACTATTGCAGCCGTTTATTATTATGCGCAAAAATACAATGCCCATAATTTTGAATTTCAAAGACTCTACGGAATGGGAAACATGGTTTATGATGGTTTATACCATCTGGCCGAAAATATGGGGCTAAAAAAAATTCCTTGTCGAATTTATGCGCCTGTCGGTCAGCAAAAAACACTTCTGCCTTATCTGGTCCGGCGATTACTGGAAAATGGTGCCAATAACTCCTTTGTGAACCAATTGCATAATCCAGAAATAAGCTCGGATGAATTAATTATTAATCTTCGTGACTGTTATAAAAAAAATACGAGCTATCGAAACCCTAAAATTCCCCGGGCGATTAATCTGTACTCCGATAGAATTAATTCCAATGGGTTTAATCTGGAATCCAGTTATGATTTATTGTTATTGTCACAACATTTGAGCCCGTTTTTAAATAAAAAATGGCACGCAAAACCTTTACTGGGTGATCGTGAAGCCACTTTAAATGATGACCATGATGTATTGACAGAACACCACAATCCAGTAGAAAATCAGAACATTAATTCTGCTATAAGTTCGAGCATAAACAAAAACCCAGCCTCTCTTAAGGTAATTGGACAAACGCTGGCGGCTTCAGAGCA
>RCNG010001490.1_pt1 | contig 11629 bp, 6 predicted proteins | sample 2041371 | NCBI WGS metagenome assembly RCNG01 (sample SAMN09708227, study PRJNA481090) | Marine sediment metagenome, whole genome shotgun sequencing project. | biome: marine sediment; feature: ocean; material: sediment; isolation source: Sewage treatment plant 1 marine sediment (STP1) ... | reverse complement strand
GATCAGGAAGTCGACACCTCGGTTGAATCTTTGGATCAAGGTATACCTCTTACACTGATAACTGAAGCTGTATATGCTCGTTGTTTGTCTGCACTTAAGGAAGAAAGAGTAATTGCATCAAAAATATTGTCAGGACCAATACCTTCTTTTGAGGGTGATAAAATGGAGATGATAAATGATATCAAAAAATATTCCGGGTTATTTTTCAGAACGTTAGCCAAAAAAATTGAATATATGAAACCCAATTATTATGTTTGTGAAATTTGTGGCTCTACAATAGATGAAAAACCGGAAAAACCATGTGTGATATGTAACTACCCTATGTCTCATCACAGAGAGATTAAGCGACCAAAATTATTGACCAATTGATACAGTCAAAAAAGAATCTTCCGAACCAAGCGCTTCACTTGACGCCGAAAACATCCGCGGCCTTGACGGGAAAGTTTTGTGGCCGGCGTAAGTGAGCTAAACGTTCAGCATTGCATCATTGAATAAATTGTACCAAATGTTAAAGTATCATTTTTTGGAGTTCTTAAAATGAACATATTACAAAACATTGAGGGTTTTTCACGGTCATTAGTTCTTATCGGTGCTGAAATTGTTTTCCTTATTCTGTTGTTTATTCTTTTAGCAACGATCCTCCGTTTTATTTTTGACCGTATAGGATCAATCCCCGCCTTACAAAAATACCTTAGTCAATTCGAAAAAGTTAAAAACAGGATAAGGGGAATGCTGACTTTTTTATGCATCCTCACCTGTACCGCTGTCTTGGGATATAATGGCTTCCTATTGTACAAACAAATTGATGTTTACCAGCAGACGCTCTCTCTTTTTGAAAAAATCCCTGCCGACTTTTGGTCTCAATTGCTCATACGCCTTACCAAGACCATTGGCATTATCGTAGCGGCTCATTATGCTATCAAACTATTATTGAAAGGACTGTTAAAAGTCGAAGGTATTGCTAAATCTTATGAGCATCTAAAGTCTAATGAGAAAAGTATTAATACATTTTTCAAAAAACTTAGCCGGTTATTAAAAAACAGCATCTACTTTCTGGTTGGTTTATATGCGGCTCATGCCTTGTTTTTTCCGACGACGATTACCAATCCCCTGTTTGTTGGCTTCAAGATTTATCTGATAATTTCTATCGGTCTTCTGGTAGTGACGGCGGCTGACGCCGCCATAGACAGCCTTGAGGCTCTGAATAAGAAATATTGGTATCGAGAAAACTACCTGGACTGGTACAACCGCCTAAGCGGACTCATGCCTCTTCTCCGGCGCTGCCTGGAATACATCATTTATGTATGGGTTGCCTCTTTAGTTGTGCTGCAAGTGAATTTGTTTTCACAATTCGCATCTTTGGGCTCAGCCTTGGTTCAAATAATCGGGATATTTTTCATTGCCCGCATGGTTATAGAAGTTGTCAATCTTTTGCTTGATAAGAATATGCTGCCAACAGATGAAACTGCAGGAGGCCTTAATCAGCAGCAACAAACCTTAATGCCGATTATTAAAACACTTCTGCGGTATGGTATCTATTTTATTGCCTTTATTCTTATGCTGCGAGCCGTTGAAATTAATCCACTACCGCTTTTGGCTGGCGCCGGAATTCTGGGTATAGTTATCGGGATGGGTGCTCAACCCCTTATCAATGACCTCGTATCTGGTTTCTTCATCCTTTTTGAAGGTCTCTTCCTGTTGGAAGACTATATTGAAACTGAAACAGCTCGAGGAATCGTTGAAGCCATCCACATTCGAACCACCAGAGTCAGGGATCCCAACGGACAGCTACATATACTTAGAAATGGTCAGATTAATTCTGTGGTTAGTTATTCAAAGGACTATACTTTTGCTGTTGTTGAAGTTGGAGTGGCCTATGATTCCGACTTGGATCATGTCTTCCGTGTACTGGATGAGATTGGTATTCAGCTTAAAAAAAACAACGTGGATGTGCTTGAACCGCTAAAAGTTAAGGGTCTCAAGGAATTTGGTGAATCGGAGCTATTGATAAGAACCCTCACCAAGGTGCGCCCAGGCTGCCATAGACGAGTGGCATTTAAGTTGCGGGAAATGGTCAAAAAAGCCTTCGACCAGGAAGGCATAGAAATTCCTTTTGTGAGAAGAGTTATAATTTTCGAAAACGACAAGGATAATCAACCGGAAACGGTATAAATCAAACTACATTATCTTGAAAGCGTTTTGGGGGGGCGAGAAAGAGGAGATAATTTTATTTGATTTTTTTCCCTCAATGAATCAAAAGGAAAATCGCCGAACCAAATGCTTGAGTGGACGCATAGATCCTCAGCGGCGCTGATGTAGAAAATTTAGTGACCGCGCCACTCAGTCCAACGTTACCCCAACAAACTGGCCATATACAACATCTTGTGCCTATCCTAAAAATCCCTAAGGTCATGATATGTAGATTTACCTGCAAAGGAATATGTGGCGCTTTAATCGATGATAACTTCAACGGATCTGCTGATTTTGCCCGATCAAAAAAGCTATGATATCTTAAATTTGATCAAACCGATAATGTTCTCAATATATCAGTAATCGTGTTTTTTGCTATTTTCGTTTGAAACCAAAATTAAAAGCTGGAAAGAATTGTCTATTTTTTGTCCCAAATAGGGGTGTTAACAAGACGTCTATTTAACAGTCCTAAATGGAACAAAAACAAGACGCCTATTGAATATCAATGTTAGCCACAGATAGGAACAATGAAAAACTATTCAGATCAAAAGCCCGCTTTTGCCAGCAAAACAGGTATTATTTTCGTCATTATGCTTATGGTCGGTTGTTCATCCTTTCCTTCCGAAATATGGGCAGATGGAAAACCCAAACATCATACACAGAATGGCTTTCGTAACTATCCTATTGTTCCAGATCCTCCTCCCGTAGGTGCTGCATTTTATTTTAGACGTGTTATGGACTCTTTTTTTCTACCAGATGTTCCTGACGACCACTATCTATCGGAAAAAGACTCAATTAGTCAGTTTCAACAATTGAAGGGGCAAAATTCGATAACGTGGCTTGGACATGCTACTTTTCTAATAAGAATTAATGGAATGACAATCTTGACAGATCCGTTTCTTACTGAATATGCAAGTCCTTTATGGCATTTTGGGTCCAGAAGATATGTTCAACCTGGCATCAGTTTGAAAAGCTTACCTCCCATAGACATGATAGTTGTTTCTCATAATCATTTGGACCACCTTGATGCAGAGACAATTGAGTCCTTGCAAGGAAAAGAAGAAATCCATGTTTTTGTCCCGATAGGTCTAAAACTATTTTTTAAAGATAGGGACTACCTAAATGTCGAGGAACTTGATTGGAATGAGCATTATTCATATGGCGGCATTGAATTGACGGCATTGCCAGCAGTTCATTATTCAGGAAGAGGATTGAATGATAAGAATAAAACCTTGTGGTGCGCCTGGTCTATCTCTTCACAATCTGGAAAAGTATTTTTTTCTGGCGATACATCATATTCACCTACAATCTTCAAAACCATCGGCAAAGAAAATGGGCCTTATGACTTGGCAATTGTATCAATAGGCGCTTATAAAACCAGGAAATATGGACCTGCATCACATCTCACCCCGGAAGAAGCAGTAAAAGTAGCGATGGAAACAAAGAGCGATGTTGCTGTTGCAATGCATTGGGGAACAATTGAACTATCCGACGAGCCGCCTTGGGAACCACCTGTTCGTTTCAAAAAAGCAGCGCTTGATAATGGCATATCGTCTGATCAAACATGGATAATGAAAATTGGAGAAACTCGTTTTCTACCAAGTAAGAAAAGAGAATGAAACGGGCTAACAAGGCAAATGCACTCGGACAGAAAAAAGCGCCGCTTATTCCTCGATCTGCTTTTTTCTGCCGGTGATTTGCGAGGTTACGACCCCACGATACCTCCAACAACCTTTTAGATATCAGTCTTGCCAAATTCCAACGATGTTTAAAAATAATCACAACCGACTAAACCTTGTCTAAATTGCGGCTCAAATGGTACCTTGGGGATTATCAAAGCATATCGGCTATTTTTGTTATAATTCCAATTTCCAATATGATCTCAATAAATCACAAGTCCGGTGATATTTGGTTTTTCATCAAGATATCCTAAATGATCTAACCCTCTGGGAATAAATAAATTTGCCGTGAATTATTCTTACTGTGATTATTCTTGCCTTCCTAAGCCCCTTTGGTTATTTATAATATTTGATAATGAACTAATTTTCTCCCTCTATCTTCGTTTATAAACCTTTAGAAAAAGGTATCTTTCCATGACACAGGAAGGTTTTAAACGCAAACTCACCGCCATTTTCAGTGCTGATGTAGTCGGTTACAGCCGCCTCATGCAAGATGATGAGGATTCCACCATCCGCACGCTGACAAATTATCGCTCCGCTATGTCAAATCTCATTCAAAAATTCCGTGGTCATGTGGTGGACGCCACCGGTGATAATCTGTTGGCTCAATTTACCAGTGTTGTGGATGCTGTGAATTGTGCTGTAGAGATTCAACGAGAGCTTGCCGAACGAAATGCCGAGCTGCCTGAGGAGCGGAAAATGGAGTTTCGCATCGGCGTTAATTTGGGAGATGTTGTTGAGGAAGAAGGTAGAATCTACGGAGATGGTGTCAATATCACAGCCCGCATTGAAGGTATGGCTGAAGCAGGAGGGGTCTGCTTATCCGGCACCGTATATGACAGCATCGAAAACAAACTTGAATTAGAATACGAGTATATGGGAGAACAAAAGGCAAAAAACATCCAGAAGCCGATACGATTATATCAGGTGCAAATGCGTTCCAAGGCTCCAGAGGTGGTTGATTTTGGTGAAAAAAAGGCCCTGACGGTACCTGACAAACCATCCATTGCTGTGCTGCCATTTAAAAATTTGAGTGGTGATCCGGGGCAAGAATTTTTCAGCGATGGATTTACTGAAGATATTATTACCACGCTGGCTCAAATCCCCCTTATGTTTGTAATCGCTCGAGAATCTTCGTTCACATTCAAAGGCAAATCGGTGAAAATCCAAGAGATAGGCCGCGATCTGGGAGTTCGGTATGTATTGGAAGGTAGCATCCAGAAATTCGGCGACCAGATACGGATCACAGCTCAACTTATTGATACAACGAATGGTCATCATCTTTGGGCGGAAAAATACGACAGAGAGCTGAAAAATATATTTGTTATGAGAGATGAGATCACAATGAAAATTGCCACCGTCCTGCAGGTAAAATTGACTGAAGGAGAGTCGGCGAATTGGGGACCTGAGACGGAAAGCTTTGAGGCCTACATAAAGGTGATGCAATCAGTGGAGCATTTCAGGGCCTTCACTCCCGATGACAATATCTTGTCAAGGCAAAAGGCAAAAGAAGCCCTTGACTTGGATCCGAATTATTCGTCAGCAACGGAAATGTTTGCCTGGACCCTTCTCATGGATGGGGTTTTTGGCACGAGTAAAACACCTGAAAAATCCATCGAACAGGCCTTTGAACTGGCGCAGAAAGTTTTTGACCGTGGAGACAGCGATGCTGGCGCACACTTCTTGATTGGCTATGCCTATTCACTGAAAGGACAATTTGATAAGGCCATTTCAGAGTTAGAAATAGCTCGTGACCTTTTTCCAAATAACGCTGAGATTAATGCGGGATTGGGTATGATTTTAAACACTGCCGGTAAGCCGGAAGAAGCAATAAATGTTCTTAAAAATGCAATGCGTTTGAATCCAATTCCACCGGGCTGGTACTTAGGTAGATTAGGCGATGCTTATCGCTTGACAGGACAGTATGAAAAAGCGGTCCACGAGTATAAAAAAGCGATTCAACTGCAACCCGATGATATGTTTTCTCACCTGAACTTAGCTTTATATTATGTTAAATTAGAGCGGGAGGCGGATGCACATGCTGAAGCAGCAGAAGTGCTTAGGATAAATCCCAAATTCTCAGCGAAAAGTTATGCTAAGCTTATCGCGCTTAAAGACGAGGCCTCTAAAAAGCTCTTAATTGACGGTATGCGTAAGGCGGGCTTGCCTGAATAACCAACATACCGATATCTTAATTTATATCTGCAATAGATAAACACTTTCAAAATTGCATGTACTCCAACTCATCAACGATCCGGTGGGATTTTGAAAGGTTGTGATACCATAATGTCAAATATAGTCCTGATTCGCATTCCTGTTTTGTCAATTCAAGTATAGGTCAGGACAAGTGTCAAAAGATGAAGGTCACCTTACAACCCTATAGAACAAGACATACTTGACCTGACAATCCCGAATGGTGTTATCTGTTATTTGGCCGTCCTGGAAATAATCTCAATAAATCACTACTTGTAAGGCAGAAAGGCAGACCATGGTTATCAGGGCTCCGGGGCAGACTGGAAACATTATTTCATGTTCACTTTCGTGTATACGCTCAGGAACCTGTTCAAGTTAGTTACGAAGCCCTTTCGAGCGAAATAGGTAAATTTTTACTATACGTCTGAATCTGTTTCCGCTACAGGAAAAACATGATGAAATTCTCAAGAACCAGCGCGTATGGCTTAACGGCTGGATCGTTGCTAAAATTAAAGAAATTAGGCATTTCCCTGTTCATCCTATGTTTTGTGGCGACAGGCTGTGCCTTGATAAAATTAAAAGAGGAAGTAAGCGAAAGCCTGGCATCCACGGTTTTAGTTGGACAGGTCGCATCCGCTATTCCGGAAAAAGGCGTAATCGTGGTTGCGGCCTATTCGCTGAAAGACGGTGAAAGGAAGATTGCCCATTACACGGTATTGCACGAGGCCGGTGAGTATGAACTCATGGTTGCCGCTGGAAACTATTACGTGTGTGCGTATTGGGATCAAAACAGCAACCTGGTCTATGATGCCGGGGAGCCGGCCGGCCAGTATGGTGAACCCAAACTGGTTGCCGCTCCGGCCGGCGGGGTGGTTCTGGAAATCAATTTCGGGATAGCGGAAAAAGATCGCCCGATTGATTTGCCCCGTGGCTTCGAAATCACGCCAGACAAGCCCCGGACACTTCACAGCCGGCAGGCGGGCGCAGTAGTGGAGCTGAATGATGAACGCTTTTCCGCAGAAAATGGTAGCAAGGGATTCTGGGAGCCGCTTGATTTCTTTAAAACAATCGGCGGCAATATTTACTTCCTGGAAGAATACAATCCGGAAAAAATTCCCATTCTATTTATTCACGGTGCCGCCGGAACGCCTAAGGGATGGGAATATTTTATCAACAACCTGGACCGGAAACGTTTTCAACCCTGGCTGTTTTATTATGCGACCGGCTCCCGTATTAAAGGCATGTCCTATTTGCTGTTCTGGAAGCTCTATAATCTCCAGATTAAATACAAGTTTGATACGTTGTTTATAACCGCGCACAGCATGGGAGGCTTGGTAGCGCGGTCTTTCATTATGGATTACGGCCGCTACGCGCCTTACGTAAAACTTTTTATTGCCCTCGCAACACCGTGGGGCGGCGACCGGATGGCCGAATATGGCGTCAAGCAGTCTCCGGCGGTGATACCCAGCTGGATCGATATGCAGCCGGAAGGAGATTTTCTTCAGTCCCTCTACCGGGACAAGCTGCCTGACACCGTAAGTTTCTACATGTTCACCGGTCACCGGGGCAGCCGCAACCCGTTCCGGTCAAATAATGACGGCACCATTGCTTTTACCAGCCTGATGGACTTGCGGCCACAGGCTGAGGCCAAAATGAACTATGTCTTCAATGAAGACCACGCCAGCATAGTGGACAGCCCGGCCGCGCTGGCCCAGTATAATACAATCATCAATGCGTTTGCCATGGATAATGGGGCAAAGCAGATTGCCGGCGGTTATCTTAAAATTGATTTTACCTATGATTATCCGTTGGATGTTAGCAGGCCCAGGCTAATCCTCGTACTGCGGCCTGATGGCCATGAGGCGCCGGCAACCGAGATTTATCTCAGCCCTGATGACAGCGGCCGGCGCATTGGGCCTTTTCCGATCGGCGCCTATACCGCCAGTTTAATGGCTTCCGCGGTCAAACCGGATAAGCATCATGTGCCGGTCTCCATCGAGAACAATGGCACGCACGGTCTAAAATTTTCCCTTACGCCGGATGGCATGATCTACGGGAATGTAGCCGCAGCGCAGAACGCTGAAGATCGCCCGGCCGGTATGCCGGCGGAACAATACTTGCCAGGGAGCAGAAAGGTGACCATACAGATGGTTACGCTAAAGGGCGCCGGTATTGAGAGGATCCTCCGTCCCACGAAAGGCGAGAATCTGAATCACTATAATGACTTCCTCTCAAGTACTGATTTTTGTACTAATAACTATTTTCACTTTTTCGGGTTGCCTGCCGGAGAGTATGAAGTCAAAATCACCGCGAAAGGATTCAGACCAAGTTTAAAGACATATGTTGTAAAACCCGGACGGCCGGCAAACATCCGGGTCACGGAGTTATCACTTGAATAATTAGTGAGCAACAATAATATCAGGCGCCGGGGGCTTTAGAATCCTTACACAGTAGGGGCATCATCGTTTCCCGGCCCCTCAGCTTGGCGTTAAATGTATCTGCGATGATCCCCTACATATCACAGGGCTGAAAATCTTGTGATTCCTCCAACTGATCTGCTAAATTTGGCCGATCATTAAAGCTATGATATCATAAATTTGATAATACCAATGATGATCTCAATACATCACCACGTGGGCAATTTTTCAGATAGATTCATTGCCTGGTGTGTAATCACCACCCACCCAAATATTCGTCTGACCACAAGATGATGTGGTGCTTGGATTTAGCCATTTTTCCATAGACTGGCAAGCTAAACCAACTTTTTGCGTCGCTGAAAATATACAGGTTTCATCAAACCCAACCATCTATTTACAACTTCAGGGAACTATATTGCGGTCAAGCAGTCTCTCTAACTTGATAAAGATTCAATGGAGAGCCTTTTTTAAGATACCATTTCGGAATGTATTGGTATAGAATCACAATTCAAATAGAAAAAAACATGACAACTAAATATTGATTAGATGTGATCCAGGCATTGTTTAAATACGGTTCATTAATATACACAGATAGGCCAATTCCGTTCATACGAGTCCTTGACCATCGCGATACCCCCATTCTATAAAAGGTCAAGGTGGTATTCATTGCCGGCAATTTTTCAGCATCAACCCACATCTGAATACCCTAAAGAATTTCGATGGATATTGAGTAAAAATTCACGATTGTGAATTTCGCCGTAATTAAAGACAATAAACTCAATAAAATAGATAAATTATATTAACAAGAAAAACTGAGTCTATGTTGCATAGCGGCCATAATAAAGGTAATTTTCGGCTTACAGATATAGGTAATCCAAGAATCAATTACTATCGGGCCATCCTAATAATTGTTTTGCACTGTTTGCTAATCAGCGGTTGCGCTACCTTTGTTCCTCCAATACTGGAACAGACAGGTTTCAAATCCAGAGTTCAGACACAGCGATTAGGAGACGTTCGTGTCTCTGCCGTCGTTCTTAGCGCCGATGAAAGCCAGCAGATCTTCGGTTCCCCCCTGGTGCAGAAGTACATCCAACCAATTTGGATTGAAGTTGAAAATCAGACAGATCATGAATACGTCCTAATGCTCTTAAGCATAGACCCCAATTATTTCTCGCCAAGCGAAGCCGCATGGAAGAGCCGACGCGCAGGTGAACGCGGGACGGATGAAAAAATACAGTACTTTTCTAAGCAAGGTATTCCTGTCGTTTTTCCTCCGAAGACAACCTCATCAGGCTTCGTTTATTCTAACTTTGACCCTGGAGCAAAAGCCTTTGCCGTGGAGTTAGTCAGTGAGGGACAAGTTCGACGTATCAACTTCGTACTCCCAGTGCCAGGATTTGAAGCCGATTTTATGAGAACGGACGCCCAAAATCTTTATTCAAATGGGAAGATTCGAAACCTTGATCTTGAAAACCTCCGTGCCTATTTAGAATCGCTTCCCTGCTGTGTATTAGGTAGCGATCTCGAAACACCTGGTGATCCGTTAAACCTCGTGGTAATAGGACGAAATGAAAATATTTTAGCAACATTCGTACGACAGGGCTGGGACTTGACAGAGGCCGCAACAGCAGAATCGATTTGGCAAACAATCAAGTCTTCGGTGTTTGGTTCTCGCTACCGTACGTCACCAATATCTCCTCTTTACCTCTTTGATCGTTCGCAAGACGTGTCTCTCCAAAAATCGCGACAAACAGTTGATGAGCGAAACCATCTCCGTTTTTGGCGGGCACCTGTGAATTATGACGGCACACCCGTATGGGTTGGGCAGATTAGCCGAGACATCGGCGTCAAACTCTCCAGTAAAACGTTTGTGACCCACAAGATAGACCCGATTATAGACGAGGCTAGACTATATATTCTGCTGGATATTGCATCCTCAGGATATCTGAGTCATGCTGGATACACTAAAGGCGTCGGCCAGTCGTCCCCAAAAGAACCACGTCACAATTACACAAATGATCCATATTACACTGATGGCCTTCGTCTATTACTTTTTCTTAGTGAGAAGGAAATTACTTACGATAAAATTTTTTGGTACGATTGGGAAGAGCCGCTTGTCCATTCAGAAATTTGGAATGATTAAACCGATATCAATATACGGTGGTTATTCCCTTTTTGCGAAAAATTGAGAATAGGTCGATGTATCTTCATGGGTGAACAACCTCCTTAGCATTGAAAGGGTGAACCCGCTTCCAGGGCTCACCCCATTTTCTTAGCCATAAATATTCTCAATCCACCTGATCGCTTCCACATCACTGATGGTTCCAAGATACCTTTGAGTGGTCGAAAGATTCGCATGGCGGAGGATGACCTTGCTGACAATCTCAATCGGAACGCCAGAACGACTGGCATAGGTGGCTGAATGTCGCCGCAGATCATGAGGACGAAGTTTGACCCCAACCAGCTTCCCTGATTTGATCACCATCATCCTGGCTGCTTCGTAGGGAATTGGGAATACGCGATCATTGGGTGCATTGCAGACTTGGAATGCGTATTCTCGCAATCGGTCTGCCACCTTCTGGGGGATGAACACAAATTCGTGCTCTTTCCCGCTTTTGGGTTCACGAAGGATTAACTTACGGTCTTGAAGATCTTTCAGCTGCAGTTTCAACACTTCACCGATTCGCATACCGCCGCGGGCCATCAATTCCAGGATCAATCGATTGCGAACCTTGGTGGTTCGGAAAATGATCTCATCAACGGTCTCCTTTTCGACGATTTCCCATCTCGACGGCACTCTCTCCCGATACAGCTTTCGTATCATTGGTCTGTCGCATGGGTTTTTCGCATCAGGATCGATGTTGTTGCGTACAAAATTGAAAAAGGAAGAGAGCTGGGAAAAACGGATCCGCTTGGTGTAAGGCTTGTTACCTTCGGTGAGGCGGTTCAGGAAAGTGAGAATGTGTTCCGGGGTGACTTGATCGATAGGCCCATCACCGAATTCCTGGATGAATCGTTCGATGATGGATTGGTAGGATCGGACCGTATTTTTTTTTCGAATGGGTCTTGTGGTAATCGATCCAGATTTTGGCTGCTTTGGACAGTTTCATGGCCTACCTCCTTCTGTGAAAGGGTTTGTCATCTGGGCAG
>RCNG010001488.1_pt1 | contig 11636 bp, 10 predicted proteins | sample 2041371 | NCBI WGS metagenome assembly RCNG01 (sample SAMN09708227, study PRJNA481090) | Marine sediment metagenome, whole genome shotgun sequencing project. | biome: marine sediment; feature: ocean; material: sediment; isolation source: Sewage treatment plant 1 marine sediment (STP1) ... | reverse complement strand
CGGTCCAACTCGTCGACCGGCGCCGCTGAGGCTGAGAACACGCAGCGCGTGGGCACGCCACGCTCGCGAATGGTCTCGAGAAGCGTGGCAGTGACAGCATCGGCGTAGCGATCTGGCGAAATCACGAATATGACGGCGTCGACGAGATAGAGCAACCATGCGACGGTATCGGGAAAGTGCTCAACCGGAGGCGTGTCGATCAAGACCAGGCGATCTGGACGGTTCGGTCCAGGGACGCGACGGCCCGGTAAGTAGGCCGGATCGATATCGCCCCACACCGCGACCTCGGTGGTGGTCGGCCTCAATGGTCCGGCGGTCACCACTCGTGTGCCGGCAAGCAGATTGATCATCCGGGATTTCCCGACTCCCGACGTACCAACCACGGCGACGATCAAGGCGTCGCCCGCACCGGGCCGAGCGACGAGACGTTGGAGCGGCTCGAGCGCGGGCGCAGCCAACTCCGGTTCGAGATCGGAGAGAATGGCGTTGAGATAGTCGGCCGCTTGGCGATCCATACGACCCGTATTGAAACACACCGGGGGGGCGAACCGGCGTGACCGGTCGTCGGAGCCGTCAGGGAACGAGTTCGGTACCGGTCGCGGGTGCGCCGTCGCGTGCTGCCATGAGCTCGAAGTCCTCGTACGGGTAGACCTCTCGGACCACGTCGGTCGGTATCTGGAACCACGGTCCATCGGGATCGATCTGCGTGCGATGCGCCCGCAGCGCGTCGCGACCGCGCTCGACGTACGAACCGACGTCGACATGCGTCAGCAGCGGATCTTGCGCGTCTGGGTCGATGCGTCCAATCCACCGATCAAACGGGGACTCGAGACCCCGGTCGGTCATCGCTTTGCCGAGCGCCCGGATTCGACGTAGCGAGAAGGCCGGCGCATAGAGGCGCCGCGCTTCGAATGCTTTCCCGGCATCCGGGAAGCGATCGGGATCGCCTGCCGCCACGAACACCGCCTCGGACAAGTCGTGAATGCGGAGGTGGTCGGGGTGGGGGTACCACTCATGGTCGTCATAGCCGATAATCACTTCCGGCCGCTCCGAACGAACGATCGCGACCAGCCGTTCAAGGACCTCATCCATTGGCGCGTTCACGAAAGCGTCCTGGTGAGCGTTCTCCGCAGTATCCGGCATACCGGAATCGCGGTATCCGAGCATTACGACGTCGTCGTAGCCGATGATCGAGGCGGCTTCGCTCAGTTCCGAGCGACGCACAGCTGTCAGATTGCGACGCACTTCGGGCGTGTCCGCAGCGCTGTTGAGGATGTCGCCGGCTTCACCGCCGGTCGCCGTGACGAGAACTGTGCGGAAACCCAGGTCGCTGTAGCGAGCGATCGTGGCCGCACCCTTGCTCGATTCGTCATCGGGATGGGCGTGCAGTGTGAGGATCGTTCGGGGCATCAGACGAGTCAACCACACGTGCCGCCTCAATGGGCATCGAGTATGCCGACTGCAGCCGTCCCTTCCGTGCACGACTCGAGGAGCGGGCACCACCGGCAACGGGGACCCGCTCGGCGTTCGACGTCGTTGCCGGCAGCGATTGCCGACCGCAATGTGTCGACCATCGACCCGACCTCAAGGGCCGTGTTCTCGACACCCTCGGGCGTCGGCACGATCCCGGTGCGCTCCCCGGTTCTGACCGAGACGGCTTCGACCTTGGTTGGGAGCGAGCCGTGTTCCATCGCCCACAGCATCGCGTAAAACGCGAGCTGCGGCTCGGCGTCGTCGAGCCACGATCCCGTCTTCCAGTCGATGATCGTTGCCTCGCCGGCCAGATCCTCGAACACGGCGTCGACGCGCCCGCGCAGCGTCACACCGTTTCCGCAATCCACGTCGAGCGTCACTTCCACGGAGCTGATGCCTTCCGTCGGAAGCCGCTTGAAGCGAGCGTACAGGTCTCCGACCTCGGCGAGGACGGGGGCGAGCCGCGAGGGCCGGTTGAGCGCGAGCGGCCCGAGCTTCATGTTGAGGTGCCCGTCCGCCGCACCGATCTCCTGGCGGCACGCCCGTGGCACGTCCTCGTCGGCGATCGGCCCGCGCACGAGATGACGAGCAAACAACCGATGAGCGAGTGAACCGCGGAACGAGGCGATCGTGTCGGGCGGGTACTCGCCTTGCAGACGGCCGAGTGCCTGCTGGGGGCACGAGCGGTAGGTGACGAAGAGCGTTGCCGACACCGCGAGCGGCTCACCGGGCACCGTTTCGGGAAGATGAATCACAAGTATGGGATCTTACGCCGAAACGCTTGCAGGACAAAGGTTCTGGTCCGTTCCAATGACACCCGTTATCGGGGGGCGTTCCTATAATCGCCGCGATCACCTCCCGTCTCAGGATCCCATGAACGCTCGCAGTACTCGCATCGCCGCATCGATCGCCGTCCCGATGCTCATCCTCCTGTTGCCGATCGCGGTCTACCTCGTTGACCGCACCGCGAACCGGGGCGAGGTGCCACGCAATGTGAGCGTCGTCGGTCTCGATGTCGGCGGGTTGTCGCGAGAAGACGCTCTCGTGGTGGTCCGCACCTACGAGAGCGAGCTCCAGAGCCAGCCTGCAACATTCGTCGTCAGCGAGAGCGAGTTCGACCTGGATCCGTTGGCGGTTGGCCTATCGGCAGACGTCGAAGAGGCAGTTGAGACCGCCCTGAGCCAGCGCAGTGGCGGGCTGGTGCGCGGCTTCCTACCGTGGGTTCGCGGCTTCACCGACCTCGTCGATATCGACCTCGCCGTGTCGATCGATGAAGACGCAGTCGAGGATCACCTCGCCGAATGGGAACAAGACGCGATCGAGAACCCCGCATACGAAGGGTCGGTCGAGATCGTCAACGGCGAGATCGCCTACGAATATCCCCGCATCGGCGAACGCGTCGACACACCAACCGCCGTCGCAATCGTCGACACCGTGCTCACCGAACCGGAACGCGACATCACGGCGCTCCCCCTGACCGACTCGGTGCCCGAGTTGACGACAGCCGACATCGATGATGCGGTAGCCACGCTTCGTCGGATGGTTGCCCGCCCGGTCGTCCTCCACAATGAGGACCGCAACGTCGTGCTCACCGTGAGCCCATCCGAGATCAGCAGCGCCACGGTTGTTGAGGTCGTGCGGAATTCACCGGTCGAGGTGAAGATCTCCCTCGATGTCGATGAAGTCGCGACGATCCTCGAGCCCCACCGTGAGAAACTCGAATTGCCGCCGGTGAACGCCGACTTCGAAGTCGACATCGAGACCAATAAAGTCACGATCATTCCTTCCCAGAACGGAACGGAGATCGATCCCGATGCGGCAGCGGCAGAGTTGCTCGAGGCGGCCACATCGGGGACGGCGACCGGCCGGTTGATCTTCGCCGAGGGCGCCGAACCAGAGTTCACGACGGCCGCCGCAGAGGCGTTCGGCCCGCTCGATCTCGTGTCAGAGTTCACGACCAAGACCCCCGGCGAGAACCGCGTGCACAACATCCACCTCATGGCGGACACCATCGACGGGACCGTCGTGTGGCCGGGTGATGAGTTCTCGATCAACGAGGCGATCGGGCCCCGCACCGAGGCGAAGGGCTACAAGCGCGATGGGGCCATCATCGGCGGGGAGGTCATCTGCTGCGACGAACCTGCCAACGTCGGCGGCGGTGTCAGCCAATACGGGACGACCATCTACAACGCGATCTTCTTTGGCTGCTACGAAGATCTCGAGCACACTCCCCACAGCATCTACATCTCGCGATACCCCGAGGGCAGGGAAGCAACGCTGGGCTTCCCGCAGCCCGACGTCCGCTTCCGCAACGACACCGACGCGCCGGTCATCATTCGCAGCGCCTACGACGGCAACAGCACGATCACCGTGAAGTTCTACGGAGACAACGGTGGCCGTACCTGTGAAGCCGAGCGGTCGGAGCGATTCAACTTCACGAATCCGAAGCTCGTGTACGAGGCAAATGCCGACATCACACCGGGGACCGAGCGTGTCGCGTCGAAGGGCTCGGAGGGATGGAGTGTGACCGTGACGCGTGTGATGACCATGCCGGACGGCACGGTCATCCGCCAGCCGTATACCCACCGCTACCGGGGAACGTTCAAGATAATCGAGAAACACCCGTGCAACTTCGGTTCCGGTGCGTCCTGTCCGGTCGGCGTCCCCGGGGTCACGGGCCTCAGCGAGGGCGACGCCGTCGCGACATTGAGCGGTGCGGGCTTCGCCGTCACCGTCACCTACGCCGATGTCACCGACCCGGCCCAAAACGGAGTGGTGATCGGTGCGTCGCCGCGTGGATCTCAGCGTCCGGGTACGACGATCACCATCACCGTCGGCGTCTCCACGCCGCCGGATGACGACGGCGGCGGCGGCGGAGACGGCGCCTAGCGCCGCTTATCGGCACCTGCCGGTACCCTCATCGGTGTACACGACCCCCAACCGAAACGCATCGTGAAGCCCCGCGTCGTACTGTTCGCTCTCCTCCCCATCGCCCTGTTTCTGCTCCCTGCCGGAGTGTTCTGGGTCGATCGTTCGGTCGCGGAAGGCGAGATCCCCCGCAATGTCTCAATCGCTGGGATCGACGTCAGCGGCCTGAGCTACGACGACGCGATGCTGACCGTCCAAGCCTACGAGCAGCAACTGCAGACCACGCCCGCCGATTTCTCTGTCAACGACCGTACGTTCCGCCTCGACCCCCGGTCGGTCGGCGTCGAAATCGACGAGGAAGCCGCCGTAACCACGGCCATGAGCCAACGCACCGAGGGCGGTTCGATCAGCCGGTTCTTCTCCTGGGTTGGCGGGTTCAGCGATTCAGTCGACGTCGCCGTTGCGGTGGCCATGGACCGCACGGCCATCAGCGATCAACTGGCGGTGTGGCAGGACGAGGCGATCCCGAATCCGGCCTACGAAGGCGCTGTCGCGGTGACCGACGGCGAGGTCGTTGTCGAGTACCCGAAAGCCGGAGAACGGGTCGAGTTCGAACCGGCCGTTGAAGTCGTCGCTGAGACGCTCTCGACGCTCGAGGACCGTCAGGCCCACATCCCGGTCACGGAGCACCAGCCGGTCGTTACCAACTCCGATGTGGACTCCGCCGCAGCGCAGGTGCGGCGGATCATCGCCTCGCCTGTGACGCTGTCCAACGACGACATCGAGTACTCCCAGACGTTCGCGGCGGACGAGATCGCTCGCGCCGTCTATACCGAGATCAGTTCCGATCCCGTCGCCGTGGAGATCCTGCTCGACGAGGCGACCATCCGAGATCTCCTCGAATCACGGAGCACCGAGTTCGAATTGCCGCCTGTAAGCGCCGAGTTCAAGGTCAAGCTGTCGGACAGCAGTGTGACGATCACGCCCTCGCGGTACGGGACCTTGATGGATGTTCCTGCGGTGACGGCCGAGGTGATGAAGGCTGCCCAGGGATCGAAGACCGGACCGTTCCCGGTCGCACAAGGTGACGAACCGCGTCTCACGACCGAAGAAGCACAAGCGTACGGACCACTCGGTCTGGTCTCGAAGTTCACAACCGACACCCCAGGAGAGAACCGCGTCCACAACATCCATCTCATGGCCGACGCCGTCGACGAGACCACGGTCTTCCCAGGCGAGACGTTCTCTATCAACGACATCGTCGGGCAACGCACGCTCGCGAAGGGCTATCTCGAAGACTGTGCCATCATCGGTGGAGAGGTCATCTGCGAGGGCAGCACCGTGAACATCGGTGGTGGCGTTTCTCAGTTTGCCACGACGCTCTACAACGCTGTGTTCTACGGGTGCTACGAAGACGTCGAGCATCAACCCCACTCCCTCTACTTCTCGAAGTACCCGAAAGTCGTTGAAGCAACGATGGGATATCCATCACCGGACGTGAAGTTTCGCAACAACTCAGAGGCGCCGGTCATCATTCGGACCCGCTACTCCGACACCCAGGTCTCGGTGTACTTCTTCGGCAACAACGGCGGGAAGACATGCACGGCCGAGTGGGGCGAGGACACGAACGAAGAAGAATACGAGACGTTGTATGTGGCGAACGAGGACCCGGAAATCACCGTGAACCCCGGTGACGAGAAGCGGATCCAGACAGGCAAGGACGGCTTCACGTCGAGCGTGACCCGCATCATCAAGCAGGCCGGCGGTACGACGGAGCGCGAACGCACCTGGACCTGGCGATATCGGACACAGGACGAGAAGATCGCCGTGCACAAGTGCATGGTGACCGGGGAGCCGATCAACTGCCCGATGAAGATCCCTTCGGTCGTCGGCACGTCATACGACGCAGCATTCGAACAACTCGCATCGGCCGGCTACACGATCATCAGAGTCGACCAAACCGTCGATAGTGAGTCGAAGAACGGGGTGGTCTTGTCGACGGATCCCGGTGCCGGTGCGTGGGTGTCCCCTGGTTCCTCGGTCACGCTCACCGTTGGTGTCTACAGCGCTCCAGCGACGACGACAACGACAGCGCCCGCACCAACAACGACCACCACTGCGCCGCCAGACGGAGACGGCTGATCAGTCGTAGAACCGGTAGAGGTTGGCAACGAGCGCGTCGACTGCGCCCTCGGTAGCCGCATCCCATCCACCTGTTCGCGTCACTTGCACCGCGTTGGCCGCTGCATACACACGTGTCACGTTCGCATCGGCATCGAAGATCCGCTTGGCGAGGAGAGCAACGAAGTCGTCCGCAGCCACTTCTGACGGCGATTCGGCGAAAACCCGGGTGGCCATGCTCGTCAGATTGCGGTTCAGGGTGAGGATGACGACGTCGCCGACAACCGTCCGCTTACTCATTTCGATGCTCTGGCCCACTTGGTGCTCCTCGGATGCCTGGCAGGGAGTGTAGAGGGACCCAGATCCTGGTCTTCGCCGAGCGTCAGTGCAGCGGCACCCCACCGGTCATGCTCCCCACCCGGTGAACCTTCATCAGATTCGTCGAAGCTCGGAGGTTTGGCGGCGTGCCGGCCACCATCACGGTGGTGTCACCAGTGTGCACGATGTCGTGTTCGAGCAGATAGTGCTCGGCGAACGTCAGCATCTCGTCGGTCGACTCCTGTGGCGGCGATCTGAGCGGCGTTATGCAGCCGAACAGGGTCATCAGGCGGTACGTCGACTCGTGTGGCGTAAAGGCATAGACGTCGGCTCGCGGGCGGTGTTTCGAAAGCAAGCGAGCGGTCGTGCCGCTCTCGGTGAACGCCACGATGGTGTCGATCTCGAGCCGGTTCGCCGTTTCTACCGCCGCCTGGGCGACCGCGGACGCATACGGAGCGCGATCATGCAACATGCCGGCGTGCGGTGCGGTCACGAATTCGGGGCTGCGCTCAGCTTCGCGGCTGATCACGTCCATGGCCTTCACCGCTTCCACGGGATAGTCACCGATCGCGGATTCGGCCGACAGCATGACCGCGTCGGTCCCGTCGAGTACCGAGCGATACACGTCCGTCACTTCGGCACGCGTCGGCCGAGGGTTCGAAATCATCGACTCGAGCATTTCCGTCGCCGTGATTGTGATCTTGCCTGCGGCGTTGGTCCGAGCCAAGATCTCGGTCTGCGCTCGAGGAACGCTTTCGAGATTCAACTCCACACCGAGATCGCCGCGCGCCACCATGGCTCCATCGGCCTCGGTCAGAATGTCGTCCAGGTTTCGATAGCCGACCGTCGACTCGATCTTGGCGATGACGGGCATGTACCCGACATACTTGCGTATCTCTCGGATGTCGGCCCCGGACGAGACGAACGACGCAGCGATGAGGTCGAAACCGAGTTTGCTCCCGAACGCCAGATCGGCGATGTCCTTCTCCGTGATGACGGGTACGCCGGTGTCGCTCCCCGGAAACGCAGCTCCCTTGTGATCGCGCAACACGCCACCGCCGATCACGCGGGCGCGCACCTCGGATCCGTGGACGGCGACGACCTCGAGGCGGATCATCCCGTCCGAGAGCAGGACGCTCGATCCCGGTTCGAGATCGACGTACTCGAGATACGCGATACAGATTCGCGATGCATCGCCTTCGCCCTCTCCTGGGACGAACATCACCTCTGTCCCCGCGTCGAGCACGACCAATCCGCCGGAAAACACACCAACGCGGATCTTCGGGCCCTGAATGTCCTGCATCGTGCCAACCGGGACACCGGCTTCACGTGACGCCGTCCGCACCCATTCGTGCCGCATACGGTGCTCTTCGTTCGTGCCGTGCGAGAAGTTGAAACGGGCGACGTTCATCCCCGCATCGATCATTGCCCGGACATCGTCGAGGGAGTCGACCGCCGGTCCAAGGGTTGCGACGATCTTGGTCTTGCGTGTCACGAGGTCACTCTACCGGTGCACGATCGGCGCAATACGACATGACGCTCAGTCCGCGAGCAGCCTCTCGCCACGGTCCCGGAATCGGGACACCAAGGAGGAATGCTGCCCAAGTTCATGAATGCCCTGTTGTGACGCTCGCGGTGATGCTTGTCGCCGCAGCGTGCTCCTCTGATGATTCGTCAGCCGGTGATCTCGACGGTCGAGGCGCCCCTTCCCAACCCTCCCCCCTTTGCTGTGAGGGTCCGGCATTGGGATGCGGGTGACACCCTCGAATGTGCGGCCCTCGATACGGATCAGGTCGATGTCAAGCAGGTCGAAGACCTCAGCCTTCAGTTCGACCGTTGGTTCGGCGAGACGGTCTGCTGCGAGCTTCGAGAGGCGTTGAGTGGCCTCCGGCACCGACTCGGTTGTGGGTGCGCCTCGGTGGGCTTGCTGAAGGCGCTCCAGTTCCTTCTCGACGGTGATGCGTTCGGCGGCTACTTCGTCGATGCCACCTGGGGTGACAGAATGCGGCTCTTGGGTGAGCAGGTGATCCCGCCGCCGAACTGAAGAAGACCTCCTCCAGAATCGCCTAGGCTTGAGGCATGGCGGCGGACCCGCACGCCAAAGAGGAGGAAAGACAACTCATGACACGTGCACGAACACTTGTTGTAGCTGTGCTCGCGCTTGCGCTGCTGGCTGCTGCGTGTAGCGATGACGATGCCGTCGACGCAGGATCCCTAGGCCTCGTAAACGATGGGACGCTCACGGTCTGCACCGATTCGCCCTACCCACCGATGGAGTACGAAGAGGACGGTGAGTTCACTGGATTCGACATCGAGCTGATGCGTGCGATCGCCGAAGATCTGGGACTGGAAACTTCCGTAGTGAATATTGGTTTTGATCCGATCACGTCGGGCCTTGCGATGGACTCCGGCGAATGTGACATTGCGGCAGCGTCGATCACGATCACCGAGGAGCGTGAAGCCAACATCGATTTCAGCGAGGGGTACTTCTCAGGAGACCAATCCTTGCTGACCACCGAAGGCAGCGGAGTCGCCTCGCTTTCCGATGTGAGCGGCAAGAACCTGGGCGTCCAGACGGGCACAACCGGAGAGAAGTATGCAGCCGACAATGCGGCCGATGCGACCTCCATCTCGTTCGAGAATCCCGGCGACCTCATCACGGCACTCAATGCTGGCGAGCTTGATGCAGTACTTCAGGACATCGTGACCAACGGTGACGCTGCCCTCAACAACTCCAACCTGGTGCTCGTTGAGATCTACACCACAGACGAGTTCTACGGCTTTGCCGTCAAGGAAGAGGGAGCCGAGAACCTGATTGCTGCGGTCAACGCATCACTTGCCAAGCTCCGCGACGATGGCACGTATGACGACATCTACGAGCAGTTCTTCCCGACCAGCTGATTGTTTCTACCCACTACGCATTGGCGGGGCGGTCCGTTGGGGCCGCCCCGCATTGCCGTCCGGAGGTGCATCTGCAGGGGAAGGCCCCAACGCGGTAACGTACACGGCGAATGGCGGTAGCAACCAAGTCGAGCCGGATGCGTCGCGCCGAGATCAAACGGCGTGTTATCTTCGTTGTCACCGCCATCTTTCTTGTGGTTCTTGCCTTCACCATCGATTGGCAGCAGCTGCAGCAGAGTTTCTTTCAACCCGACATCATCAAGGCGATGTTCCCCGATGTTGTTCTCATCGGGGCCAAGAACACGATCATCTACACGACCTTGGCATTCAGCTTCGGTCTCGTGCTGGCGTTGATCCTGGCGTTGATGAAGCGATCCACCATACGTCCCTACCGCTGGTTTGCCACGGGGTACATCGAACTCTTTCGGGGCCTACCGGCGCTGATCACCATCATCTTGGTTGCCTTCGGTCTGCCGTTGGCGCTTGGCATCCGCATCCCGGGCGGAACCCTGGGGAAGGGAACCCTCGGGCTTGGGCTTGTTGCTGGCGCCTACATGGCGGAGACTATTCGTGCCGGTGTCGAAGCAGTACCGCGGGGGCAAATGGAAGCGGCTCGGTCCCTCGGCATGCCGAAGGGCACCGCGATGACGTACATCATCCTGCCCCAGGCCTTCCGCATCATCATCCCGCCCCTCACCAACGAGTTGGTCTTGCTGATCAAAGACACATCGCTCCTCTTCGTGATCGGTACCACACCGCTCTCGAAAGAGCTCACCAAGTTCGCTCGCGACTTCATGACCAGCACACAGAATGCGACGCCCCTCACCGTGGTCGCCTTCATGTACCTGCTCATCACCCTCCCGCTGACATTCTTGGTCCAGCGGCTGGAGCGCAAGGCGGGTAAGGGGCGATGACCGTCGTGGTGCCGCCGATCGAGATCGAGGACCTCCACAAGTCGTTCGGGGCGCTCGAAGTACTCCGTGGTGTCGATCTCTCCGTCACGACGGGCGAGGTGATCTGCATCATCGGGCCATCGGGTTCCGGCAAATCGACGCTGCTTCGATGCGTCAACCTTCTCGAGGTTCCGTCGGCCGGCCGGGTTCTGATCGAGGGCTATGACATCACGGACCCGGAAACCGACGTTGATGAGGTTCGCGCCAAGATCGGCATGGTGTTCCAGCAGTTCAATCTGTTCCCCCATCTCACCGTGTTGAAGAACCTCACCATCGCGCAGCGCAAAGTCCTCGGTCGCTCGAGCGGTGAAGCAATATCGGTCGCCGAGGCAATGCTGTCGCGAGTGGGTCTTGCCGACAAGCGAGACGAGTACCCGATCCGACTGTCGGGCGGCCAGCAACAGCGAGTGGCAATTGCTCGCTCGTTGTGTATGAACCCCGACATGATGCTGTTCGACGAGCCGACCAGCGCCCTCGACCCGGAATTGATCGGCGAGGTGCTCGATGTGATGCGGGCTCTTGCCGACGAAGGAATGACGATGCTGGTTGTCACCCACGAGATGGTGTTTGCCAAACAGGTTGCCGACCGGGTTCTCTTCATCGATGAAGGGGTCATCCAAGAGCAGGGTCCGCCCCGCGAAGTCCTCGAGAACCCCAAGAACGAGCGGACCCGCCGGTTCCTTCGCGCCGTCGAGCACTAGATCACGTAGCCGGCTGGCCACCTCCGGTGCGTCGGCGCCGTGTCGGACAAATACCCAGACCCGATCGGTGCCGATGCTGCGGATCAGCGATGCCCAGTGTCGGAGCCTCTCGGGGTGTCGGCGACACGCACCATCGACTCGGGCTGAGTTCACAGAAATCTTCGCACCACGATGGGACCCGCCGGTCGGCGTCGCAGGGTCGCGCCGTGGGCGGAATGCAGGGTGTGCCGCTCAGCGACCGAACCGTATGACCCGCCTACTCGGGTGCCCATTTCACCGCGAGTCCAACCGAGATCGGCAT
>RCNG010003474.1_pt1 | contig 11637 bp, 11 predicted proteins | sample 2041371 | NCBI WGS metagenome assembly RCNG01 (sample SAMN09708227, study PRJNA481090) | Marine sediment metagenome, whole genome shotgun sequencing project. | biome: marine sediment; feature: ocean; material: sediment; isolation source: Sewage treatment plant 1 marine sediment (STP1) ... | reverse complement strand
ACTGCGTCGTTTCTTCATCGCTCCATTCCTTCCCTTTAGAAGTCTGGAGCCACCTTAGCATACTGTCCGAATTTTGGGGTCCACCTCTGGGTCCCTCCAGGTGGAGCGGGATATCGAGGAGGAAAGCGCAAAGTTGGAGACGAGCATCACCCTCTCAGGGAAAAATATGCCGGCAAGTTCAACAAGGTGCTGACCGCCAAGAAGGCGTTGAGGTTCGACAGCTTCAAACGGGAGGTGAAGACACATGTCGGGTCCAGGTGAGCTGCTGCTGAGGCAACCTTCGGAAGATACCCTGACGCTGGTTCTTTCAGGGCCCTGGAAGCTCGGCGAGGCGCTTCCTTCGGCAGAGGAGGTCCGGCAAAAGGTCGAATCCGCCCCTCAACTCCGTCGGATTGCGTTTGACACGGAGAAGCTTTCGGATTGGGATACGGGTCTCCTGACCTTTTTGACGGGACTGAGGAAGCTCTTCGCAGGGAGCCAACTCAGCGTAGACAGCAGCGGACTGCCCGACGGGGCCAGACAGCTCTTGGCGCTCGCAGCCGCGGTGCCCGAGGAAAAGGGTGCGCGAAAGGCCGAGGGGAAGGTCTCCTTCCTCACCCTTCTGGGCAACGAGACGGTGGGTTTCTTTCAGTCAGGGGGAGAGCTCCTGGAATTCGTCGGGGAGGCGACCGTGGCCTTCTGGGACCTGCTTCGGGGCAAGGCCAGTTACCGTCGCTCGGACCTGTGGCTGATCATGGAGGCGTGCGGCGGGCAGGCCCTGCCCATCGTGTCGCTCATCAGCTTTCTCGTGGGATTGATCCTGGCCTTTGTCGGGGCCATCCAGCTGGAGATGTTCGGGGCGGAGCTCTACGTGGCCGATCTGGTCGGTATTGCCATGGTGCGGCTGATGGCGGCCATTATGACGGGCATCGTGATGGCCGGGAGAACCGGAGGGGCCTTTGCCGCCCAGCTGGGGACCATGCAGGTGAATCAGGAGATCGATGCACTGAAGACCCTGGGGATCTCCCCCATGGAGTTTCTGGTGCTGCCGCGCATGCTGGCCCTGGCACTGATGATGCCCCTGCTGTCCCTGTATGCCAACATCATGGGCATCCTGGGGGGGCTGGTGGTCGCGGTAAGCGTTCTTGATATCAGCTTTATCGAATATTACAACGAGACGGTCTCGGCCGTGGGGTTGTGGAATCTGTGGATCGGGCTTTTCAGCAGCACCGTGTTCGGGGTGATCGTGGCCCTGGCCGGCTGCATGCGGGGCATGCAGTGCGGCCGCAGTGCCTCGGCAGTGGGTGAGGCCGCCACGTCCGCAGTGGTCACCGCCATCGTGGGCATCATTGTAGCCACAGCGATTATCACCCTTGCGACCAATGTGCTGGGGATCTAGACATGCATAACAAAAGACCCCACGTAACCGTTAAACACCTCACTATGGCCTACGGGGACTTTGTGGTCATGCGCGATTTGAATTTCACCATCCACCGGGGAGACATCTTCATTGTTATGGGGGGCAGCGGGTGCGGCAAGAGCACCATGATGACCATACTGATTGGGCTCAAGTCCCCGGCCAAGGGCCAGGTCTTCTACGGTGACCAGGATTTCTGGGGGTCCGACCCCGAGACGCGCGACCGGATCATCCGAAACGCCGGCGTCATGTACCAGGGGGGGGCTTTGTGGAGCTCCATGACCCTGGCGGAGAATGTGGCCCTGCCTTTGGAGGAATACACGGATCTCGGCGCCGGTGAGATCCGTGATGTGGTTGAGCTGAAGCTGGCCCTGGTGGGGCTGGCCGGGTTTGAGGAGTTCTACCCTTCGGAGATCAGCGGGGGGATGCAAAAAAGGGCCGGAATTGCCCGGGCCATGGCCCTGGACCCGGAGATCCTGTTCTTTGATGAGCCCTCGGCCGGTCTGGACCCGGTGAGCGCTCGAAGACTGGATGATCTCATCCTTCAACTGAGTGAGAGCCTAGGCACGACCATGGTGGTGGTGACCCACGAGCTGGCGAGCATCTTTGCCATCGGGAACGATTCCGTGTTTCTGGATGCGTCCATGCGGACCATGACAGCCACGGGCGACCCCAAAAAGCTCCTGGCCGAAACCGAAGACCCCACGCTGCGCATGTTCTTGACCCGTGGGGAGAAATCATGACGAAGAGGAAGAGGAAAGATGGCTAAGCAAGCGAACAGAAAGTTGATCGGCGGCTTCGTAGTCATCGCGGTGGGCGTCATGGCCGCCAGCGTGGTCATTTTCGGATCAGGAGACTTCTTCAAGGAGAAACGTGAATACGTGCTCTATTTTGAAGGCTCCGTCAAAGGCCTGAGCGCGGGTTCGCCGGTGCTGTTCCGTGGGGTCCAGGTGGGGGACGTGAAGAAGATCGTCATCCGGTCCGACCTGAAGGAGGACAAGGCCTATATTCCGGTCTTCATCGAGATCTATCCGGATAATTTTCAGATCATGGCAGGTGGCGTGAAGACCAAAGACTGGAAGAACAGGCTGCCCGAGCTAATCAAGCGGGGCCTGAGGGCCCAGCTGGTGAGCGAAAGCTTGATCACCGGCCAGTTGGCCATTGAGATTGACATGCATCCCGATACGCCCGTCGTGCTGAAGAACCTGGATAAAGATTATCCGGAGATCCCGACGATGCCGTCCACCATGGCACGACTTGCCGACGCGCTCGAAAAGGTCGACCTGGGGAGATGGATCGCCGTTTGCAGTCCATTCTTGCAGGCCTTGATCGTCTGGTGAACAATCCGGAACTGGCGGGAAGCTTGACCGAATTAGAGGATCTGCTGAAAGAGGCACGCCGCTTGGTGGAAAACCTGGACGCGAAAATCGGGCCCTTGACGGACAACCTGAACGGCACCCTGAGCGATGCAAGAAAGCTGTTGAATACCGCGGATGGAGAGATGAAACCCCTGGCAGACAACGTCAACAAGACCCTGGAGGATTTCAGCAAGCTGGCCCTGGATGCGGACAGCCTTCTGGATCCCGCCTTCAAGTATGAATTGGAAAACACCTTGAAGGATTTTGCGGAGGCTGCACGCGCCCTGCAGCTTCTGGCCGAATATCTCAAACGTCATCCCGATTCCCTGATCAGGGGTAAAGGCCACTCAGGAGGTAAATGAGATGAAGACACGTATGATCTCACTGGTCATCACTGCCGCAGGCCTGTTGGTTCTCGCGGGTTGCTTCGGCACGCAGAACGCGCGATTCTATGCCCTGAGCCCCATGCAACAGGCCCAGACAGGGCCGGGGGGGGAGACCGGCACTTCGGACATCGCCGTTGCCATCGGCCCCATCAAGATAGCCGACTACCTGGACCGGTACGACATCGTGACCCGTGACACGGGCAACACCCTCAAGTTGGCGGAGTTCGAGCAGTGGGCAGGATCGTTGGAAGACAACTTCACCAATGCCCTGGCGGAAAACTTGGGCTCTCTTTTGAAATCGGAGCGGATTTACCCCTACCCCTGGCCCGAGGCGGTGCCGGTCAACTACCAGGTCACCCTGGAGGTAATCCGATTTGACGGCAAACTGGGAGGAGAAGCCTGTCTGATCGCCCGCTGGAGCGTTCTTGGCGACAAGTTCGGGAAGCTGCTTGCGGTCAAACGATCCAGCATTCAAGAACCGACCGGCGGAAGCGGTTATGAGGACCTGGTGGCCGCCGAGAGCCGGGCCCTGGCCAAATTGAGCCAGGAAATCGCGGAGGTCATCATCACCCAAGAGAAAGATCCGGACCGGTGATCGTGTTCACCCTCCGAGCGCCATGGTCATTCGGCGGGCATGAACATAGACATATGAATGCTCACCCGCGCAGACCCGCCGTGGCCGCATTTTTTTCCACTTTTGGGGGAATCCTTTCATCACCTGTTTCATCTTAATCATGTTAGTAACCTATTCACCCTTCAAACCCAGTAAAGGAAAGGAAAAGGAATGATGAAAACGAAACTGCCCATTGGCTAGATCATCTTGAGCATGGTGGTCGGCCTGTCGTTGGGTATGTCAGCCGCCGTTTGCGCCCAAGAGGGGGTCGAGCTGGGCGATGGCGTGGTCTTGACCGCCGAGGTCGTCGGCATCGACGTGGTGGACCGCACGCTGACGCTTCTCGGGCCGGACGGCAACGTCGTCGAGGTGGAGGTGGGTTACGAAGCAAAAAACTTTGACCAGATCGAGATAGGGGATAAGGTCAAGGCCGTGTACTACGAGTCTATAGCGCTGTATATCGGGAAACCCGGGGGAAAACCGGAAGTGACTGCAGGGTTGGTCACAGCAAGATCACCCAAGGGAGACATGCCGGGTGGCGTCGCGATCGAGAGTGTCCAAGCGAGTGCCATCATTGAGAAGATCCACGAGAAGAAACGCAAGGTGACCCTCAAGCTCCCGGACGGGAAGAAGAAAACCATCAAGGTCGACAAATCGGTAAAGGGGTTCGACTCCCTCAAAGTGGGGGACTCGGTCAATGTTGTATTCACGGAGGCCATTGCAATCTCCGTGGAAAAGCCCTGACGACGCCCATCCGACTTGCGTGAAGGGCCCTGAGGGGCCCTTCACGGCTTCCAGCCGGACGTTGTAGCCCGATCGGTGAACGAGCCGGTGGGGCAGGTCCCATGAGGGCTTCTCTTCTACGAAGCCCGCAGAGATCATCACGTTCTTTATCCCCTAGTGAACACGAGTACTCCATCCTCGATCGGTGCCTGGCGGAACATCTTCTTGTCACGACCGTAATCCTGCGTATTGACCCAGGGTTCGTTTGCACCCTGCTTCGGGAACAGGTGCATTACCCGTTCCATGTAGCCCGGCGTGAAGTTGTCGATGAAGGGTCGTCCCGCCATATTCCGGTCTTCGGGGCGCAGGTAGGGGGTACATTGCCGATACCCGGCTTCATCCATGTGGGTGAGCAGTCGGCAGGTCCATTGCGCTGTCAAATCAGACCGCAGTGTCCAGGAGGCATTGATGTAGCCAAACGTCGAAATCAGATTCGGCACTTCCGAGTACATCATCCCCATATAGGTAAAGGTGTCTGCAAAATCCACCGGCTCCCCGTCAACAGTGAATGCCGCCCCGCCCAACATGATCAGGCTCAATCCTGTCGCCGTGACGACAATATCTGCCTCCAGCACTTTACCCGAACGTAAGCGCAGGCCCGTCTCTGTCAATGTGTCCACATGGTCGGTGACAACAGAGGCTTTGCCGGCGTTGATCGCCTGGAACAGGTCTCCGTTCGGCACCAGGCAAAGGCGCTGGTCCCAGGGATTGTAGCTGGGCGTAAAATGGGTCTCCACGTCATAGTCAGGGCCGAGTCTTTTTCGAACCATACGTAGCAGCGTCTCCTTGCTCTTCTCCGGCTTCGCTCGCAGGCGCTTGTAGAGGAATCGTTGCAGGCCCACGTTCTTCCAACGCGTTATCGCATAGGCTGTGTGTTCAGGTAGAATCTTGCGTAGGAAGTTGGCGATTGCATCCTTGTCCGGGAACGGCAGCACGTAAGTGGGAGAGCGCTGGAGCATGATCACGTGCCTGGCCTGCTCAGCCATAGCCGGCACCAGCGTCATCGCCGTTGCACCGGAGCCGATGACCACCACTTGCTTGTCTCTGTAATCAAGATTTTCCGGCCACTCTTGGGGATGGATGATCTCTCCCCGGAAACGTTCACGGCCGGCGAAGTCGGGCGAGTTGCCGCCCTCATAACTGTAGTAGCCGGAACACATCAACAAGAAGTTGCAGCGCAAACGGACTGTCTCGCCCGTGTCCTTGCGTTCGCATTCAACCGTCCAGGCAGCATCTGCGCTTGACCAATGAGCTTTCTTGACCAGATGACGGGTGCGGATGTGTTTGTCGATGTTATGTTCAACGGCCGTTTCCCGCACATAATTCAGAATGGATGGTCCGTCGGCGATCGCTTTGGCTTCACGCCAGGGTTTGAAATTGTACCCCAACGTGTGCATGTCGCTGTCGGAACGGACGCCCGGGTAACGGAAAAGATCCCAGGTGCCCCCGAGCGCGTCCCGCCCCTCCAGAATGACGTAAGTCTTGCCCGGACACTTGTCCTGCAAATGGTAAGCCGTGCCGATACCCGAAAGCCCGGCCCCGACAATCACTACATCAAAATACTCCGTCGTCACGGCTACTCCCCCAAGAACTCTAGGTGGCCGTCTTGTTCTTGTGCCCCCAGACGCCCGGGATCTTCAATCCGCATTTCTTGCACGTGTCGCCCTGCAGGGCCTCCACCCGGACGTTGTAGCCCGTCCGGTGAATCAGCAGGGCTCCGCATTCGGGGCAGAGGGTGCTCTCGCCCGAGTGTCCGGGAACGTTTCCGATGTAGACATACCGAAGGCCTTCTGTTTGGGCGATCTTCTTCAATCGCTCCAGCGTGTCCACCGGGGTGGGAGGGAGCTTCTTCATCAGGTAGGTGGGGTGGAACCGGGTAAGATGGATCGGCACATCGGGGCCGAGCTCTTTTCGGATCCAGGCGCTCAGAGCCCGAATCTCGTCCGGGCTGTCGTTCAGGGTGGGCAGGACGAGGTAGACGATCTCCAGCCAGACGCCGGCTTCCCGTATGATCTTCAGGGCCTGCAGGACCGGCTCGAGCCTGCCTCGGCAGACCTCGCGGTAGTAGGTGTCTGAGAAGGCCTTGAGATCGATCTTCACGGCATCCATCTGGGGCAGCAGGTCCCGTAAGGGCTTCTCTTCCACGAAGCCCGCAGAGATCATCACGTTCTTGATCCCGGCCTTCCTTGCCTCTGCGGCGATGTCGTACATGTATTCCCAGAAGATCACAGGCTCTGTGTACGTGTAGGCGATCGAGATACAGTCGAGATCCCGCGCCTGCCTTGCGCAATCCTGGGCGGTCAACAGGAAGTTGCGGACCTGCTCGGGACGAACCTGGGAGATCTCCCAGTTCTGACAGTACTTGCAGTTCATGTTGCACCCGGCCGTGGCCAGGGAGTAGGCGAGGGTGCGGGGATGGAAGTGGTAGAAGGGCTTCTTCTCGATCGGGTCCGGGCGTGCCGTACAGGGGCGGTTGTAAACGAGCGTGTAGTAGGTGCCCAGCCGGTTCTCCCGCACACCGCAGTACCCGCGCTCCTGGTCGCCGACCATGCACTTGCGAGGGCAGAGGAGACACTGCACTTCCTTGTGCTCGAGCTTCTTGTAATACGAGGCTTCGTGGAGCACTTCCGGCGTTTCGGCCCAGGCCACCTCCGGGAAGAATGCAACGGGCACGGTGCCCGTGTTTCCATGTTCGAACCCGAGTCGAAGATTCGACATGGACAGGAGGCAGGCGCTGCCCGCAGCGGTTTTCAAGAAGTCTCTTCGATCCATTCTGCTCCTCGTTCCGAGGGGGCTCAGACCTGGAGGACCTTTTCCCTCAGATCGATCTCCTCGGTCTTGTATCGGCCGAGTCCGTGTTCCGAATCGGCGGCTGTCTTGAGGTACGCCGGAACCCCTCCACCTTCCTCGATGGGAGGGAGGCCGTTCTGGGACCGGAGTCGGTCCAGAATCCCTGCGCAGACGCTGTCCAGGGCGACCGGATCCTCGGCCAGCAGGATGCTCCCCAGCGGCTCCGCCCATTGCGGATGGAAGGAAGGGCCCCCCTTGTATTGTACCAGCAGGGCATCGCAGATGACGAGCCGGTGTTTCTTCCGGACAAAGGGCACGGCATAGGCATCTGCGATGAAGGGGTTGCACCGGTCTTCGTGGTACTTGTTCGGGTTGTGCAGGGCCCCGAAGATGTTCTTCAGGGAGGCCGTCAGCCCGTGGTCCTTCAGCACCGGCATGTTGATCATGGCCGTGCAGTGCCGGGTCAGCAAGGTGCTGTAGAGGCTCCCGACCGAACCGTTCACGGTGAGCTCTTTTTCATAGCCGAGCCCGCCCTCGTCGGTCCCGAAACAGAGGTACGCCTCCTTGCGATTCTTGTTCAGGGAAAACCCGCATCGGTTGAGTTCCCGGCTGCTCCGGTCCCAGACAAGGGCCCGGTTCGGCGGGAGAGGGAGCGCCTGAAGGCTGTCGACCGTTGCCTGTGCGAGGGCAGGGCGGGTGCACATTTCGGGTCCGCCCAGGCAATTCACCTTGATTCCCACGATGTCCGTCGGGCGCACAAAGCGAGACCAAGCCGCGGCAGGATTCGCCGACCCGGTCAATTCCTGCAGGCCCGCCTCTACCATTTTCCGGAGGATCCCGGTCGAGTTCAGCAGCCCTTCCGGCGAAGGGGCCTTTGTCCTGACCCAGACGACTCTGGACTTGTGGCTTTTCATGTTGTATGTGCCCTCTGTGCGTCCCACACAACATTGTATAGAATGCGGAGATTTGCGGTCAATGAACCCCTGACTCGGACCGGGCAACCGTTTCCCGGCAGGCCTCCTCCATCGAAAGTCCCCAGCTCTCAGAAAAGGTCTGCTCCGGAGGTACGCCGGACCGGGTCGCCTCGAGAAACCGAATCAAGTCGGTCGGCGGTGAGCTCGAACAGCGGGTGAGCAAATGGTAGGTGATCGCGCACGCGGTGTCGTATTGGGATGGGCTCAGTTTCTTGCCTGGCGGGACACGCAGGAGTTGCAGGCATCCTTGCTCTTTGACCCTCCTCGCTTCCCTCTGAGCCTTCTCCAACAGGTCTTCCTCGAGGTGGGGAAAAGGAGGGCCTGAGGCCATCACCTGGGACAATCCTTCATCGATCCAGGGAGGGACGTCGCAGAAGTGGGCCGCCACGAGGTAGTGGGTAAGCTCGTGGCGTAGGGTGTTCCGGAATTTTCTTCTTCCCGGGTTGCCGCTGAGGGTGACAACGTAGGCCTCTTCGATTTCATAGCACACGCCTCGCCTCCATCGAAAAGACGGGACCGCCCGGTTCAAGTGCCACCAGAGTCCCCAGCGGTTCGGGTAGTGGTAGATCCTGAGCAGGCTTTCCGGAGGAACCTGGAGGTGGAGATAGTCTCCCAGGTCCTTGAGGAACTCGGTTGCCTCTTGGGCAACGACCTGCGCCTCGGGGGAAGCCACTTTGGTGTAGAGGACGAGGTCCGTGCCCGGATACGAAGTGCCGGGGGGCCCGGAAGCACAGCCGCTCAACAAGACCGCAAGGAGGATGGGGAGGGTCCGATTCATTCGCAACTAAACGCTTCCTTTCCGGATCGGATCATCCGTTTCCGATGCAGGTTTCCAGCCTTCAGGGAAATTGGCCAGGAGTTCTTCGTCCACGGGATGGTCCACCATGGAGAAGCATTTATAGGTTGTTTCCAGGAGTTGATTCTCGACAAAGCGATGAAACTGCTCGAAGACTTCCTGCTGATCCAGATTGTCCGGCAACGGGTATGGGCCGTCCGCCAGGATCACGATCTTGTTGAAGGGCAGGGGCAGCATCATCCTGTCCCAGGTGCGAAGCAGGATCCTTCTCTTGCACCAGGTGCGGACCACGAAAACAGGGGCCTGAATCTCAATGGCCATGACGATGGCCCCTGTTTTCATCCGAAAGGCCGGGCCGGAAGACCCGTCCACCGTGATGCCCACAGCCGGCCTGTCGATTTTTTTGAGATGCTGGGTGAATTCCTCGAGCACCTTTCTTTTGCGGCTCTTTCGCGTGCTCGAGCCTCCCCGGAAAACCGTATAGCCGCAGAGCTTCAGCAGGCGTGTGATCACCTCGCCCGAATCCCCCACACTGGCAATCGTATGAGGATGAAGCCTTCCGTACGCCCAGGGCACGCAAAGCACCTCCTGGTGCCAGATAGCCGCAACAAACCCTCTCTTGTGCTCACGCAATTCCTCGTCGAGCGGGGAAGTCCGGTCAATAACTTTGCTGGTGGTCCAAACAAACCAGAAATAGGCAAAATACAGGTAAGGGACCGTGTATTTTGCCAACTGGACGAGCCCTTTGGTTATGTACCGATGCCATTGGAGTTTCTTCTTGGGTTCCACAGGTTTCCTTGCGATTCGATGAAAGAAGCGATTCAGGTCATCGTGACGGGTCCGCCCGGGTTAGAGCCCTCGCAGGTGCTCGGGCCGTAGGGGAACCCTCTGCGCCCGGGCATCGCGGATGACCTTGAGCAATCGCTCTTTGTCCTGGGGGAGAACGCCCCCGAGGGGAAGATAGTTGGAGGCGTGATTCGTCCGGAAGACGATCTCCCTGTCGGTCTCGATGCATCCCAGCATGACTCCGAGTTCATCGATGATCTCTTCCTGGGAAAGAAGCTCGAATTCTCCCCGGGAGATCCATTCCTCTACCGGCAGACCGGGGACTACCATCAGGGTGAGGGCCCCCAGGTAGTTGGGCCGGATCTCGGAGATGATCCTTCCCGTGTCCTGGGCGTGGACCATACTTTTCTTCCGGCCGCCCAGCCCCAGGATGACCGTGATCGAGATCTCGAAGCCAGCCTCCATGGCGCGGGAACAGGCCACAACGGCATCCCTGGCGGTAACCCCCTTGTTGTGCAGCTCGAGGATGGCCTCGCTTCCGCTCTCCAGTCCGATGTAGAGAAGGGAGATGCCCGCCTGGCGGATCCGCTTCAGGTCCTCGTCCGACTTGCGGAGGATGTCGTTGGCGCAGGCATAGACACTGACCCTCTCGAGAGAGGGAAAGAGCCCGTAGGCGTGACGGCTTATCTGTTCCAGTTGGCCCGCACGCATGATCATGGCGTTCGAGTCCAGGAGGAAGATCCTGCGTACGCCCGCCCCGGTTTGCCCCCGGGCCTCGTCCAGGTCCTTCATGACGTCTCTGGCCGGGCGAACCCGGAACTTCTTCTGTGGAATCTGGCGATCGATCAGCCAGGACCCGCAGAAATAGCAGTGCCCCTGCGCCGCACTCGCGCAGCCGATCGTGGCCTGGATGAGAAGGCTGCCCCCCTCAGAGGGGGGCCGGTAGATAGGTTCGACGTAGAGCATCGCTTCGGTCCGTTCGCGTGTGGGTTGGGTGGTTCTGTCTCGCAGTGTCCGCTCGAAATCCGAACTTCTAGGATAGTCCATGGGGGGCCGAACAGGCAAGCGAGGCTAGGATCCGGACTTTTGATTCCAGGGGGCCACGCGAAAGAGGAGCAGCATCCCGGGGATCGCGATGAGGGTGCAGCCCAGAAAGAAGGTCTCCCAGCCGAGATGCTTTGCAAGGTACCCGGTCGTCGAGCCGATGATGACCCGGGGGACGCCCATCATGCTGGTCAGGAGGGCATACTGTGTCGCGGTGTACCTCCGGTTGCACAGGCTGGCCATGTAGGCCACAAAGGCCGCCGTGCCCATGCCGCCGCTCAAGTTTTCAAACCCCACTACGGCCGCGAGCGAGGGGAGGTGATTTCCTGCCCTTGCCAGGAGAACGAAGAAGAATGTAGAGAAAGCCTGCAGGACCCCGAAGATCCAGAGCGAGCGGTGGATTCCCAGCCTGAAGATCAGCACGCCCCCGCCCAAACCCCCGATGATGGTGGCCCAGAAACCGAACAACTTTGCCACCGCTCCGATCTGGGTCATGGTGAACCCCATGTCCAGGTAGAAGGGGTTGAGCATCTCGCTCGCCATGGAATCGCCGATCTTGTAAAGAAGGATGAAGGCAAGGATGACCCAGGCGCCTTCTCTTCGGAAGTATTCGACAAAGGGTTGCACAACCGCGTCCAGGATCGTCTCCGGCGGGGCGGCATCCTCCTCCGGGTCGGGGGACAGAAGGGTGGTGATGACTCCGATGCCCAT
>RCNG010001486.1_pt1 | contig 11652 bp, 8 predicted proteins | sample 2041371 | NCBI WGS metagenome assembly RCNG01 (sample SAMN09708227, study PRJNA481090) | Marine sediment metagenome, whole genome shotgun sequencing project. | biome: marine sediment; feature: ocean; material: sediment; isolation source: Sewage treatment plant 1 marine sediment (STP1) ... | reverse complement strand
ACAACGGCAGCCATCAAGTCCTACCAGGCCAAGAAGGGGCTTCTGGAGACCGGCCGGCCCTCACAGGAACTGCTCAAGCACATGATCAAGAACGGCGGCTGACGCCGCCCCCAGCAGGGCTGCTAGAAGTCCAGATTGGCGGGCTCGTAGTACTCTTTGGGATTCTTGCAGCCCGGACACTTGGGAGGCGGCTCTTTGCCTTCCATGATGTAACCGCAAACGCTGCATTTCCATTTGATGGACTGCTCTCTCTTGTACAGGGTGCCCGCTTCCACCATCTCCAGGAGCTTCGTGTAGCGATCCCGGTGATGAGCCTCGATCTTGCCGATCTGGGCGAAGAGGATCGCGGCGGCCTTGTTGCCCTCTTCTTCTGCGTCTTTGGCGAAGTCGGGATACATGGTCTTCGTCTCGTAGTCCTCCCCGCCGATCGCCTCCTTCAGGTTTGCCACCGTGTCACCGATGCCGCCCAGGAGCTTGAACTCCTCCATGGCGTGGATCTTCTCGTTGTCGGCCGTCTCCCGAAAGATCTTCGCGATGTAGTGGTGCCCTTCCTTCTCGGCTACCTCGGCGAAGTAGGTGTACTTGTTCCTTGCCTGCGACTCGCCCGCGAATGCGGCCTTCAGGTTCTCTTCTGTCTTGCTCATTGGATCTCCTCCCTTCTGGAGCTTTTCGGGCCGGGCGGTTCCTGGTCACCTTGGGTGATACAAAAACACACCATTATTGTCAGGAATCATTCCGTCCAAGTCGAGAATCTTCTTATTTCTTGGCGCATTTCGCGCAAACCCCGTAGAGTTCAAAACGTGACTGAGAGGCCCGGAACTGGGTTGTTTCTCGAATGTGATCCATGTCAATCGTGTGGGCCGTCATGTAGTCGGAGATGCTCCCGCAACGGGTGCATACCAGGTTGATGTGGTGAGAAAGGTTTCCCTCGTACCGATTCTCCGCCTCGTTGAACTCCAGCTCTTTGACCAGACCTAGCCGGCTCAGTTCGGAGACAGAGCTGTAGACAGTCGAGAGGCTGATCCCCGGAACCGACTTCTGGGCGGCCTCCCAGATCTGACGGACCGATGGATGCTCATCAGTGGTAAGCAGGTAGTCGAGGATGGCCTCTCGTTGGGGGGTAACGCGAAGGCCTTTCTCTCGCATCTCAGCGACGACCTGGGTCTTGGATCGATTTACTGAAATGGCAGGGCCTCCTTGTTCGGAACCATTCCAGCATAAAGGCGGGCCCACTTCTTGTCAAGAAGAAAGAAATTCCTTCAGCGGGTCCAGGCGAATTTGTAGACGTTTCCGCCCGGCACGAGTGAACCGGAGGCCTTGGCGTTGTCGCTGCCGTCGGGAACGGAGAGGTACAGTTCAAAGACCTTCACCTGGTCCTGATCCGCTATGTAGGCAAGTCCCCAACCGTTTTTGTCCCACTCGAATTCTTCAAGGTTACCGCCCGCAACGAGAGGACCCGAGGCCTTGTCGTTGACCCTGCCGTCCGGGGTCGAGGTGTAGAGCTCGAACCGGTTGACCGTGTCCTGGTCGGCGAGGTAAGCGACGCGAGAGCTGTCCGACGCCCACGCGAAGTCGACCACGTTCCCGCCTGCCGTCAGGGGACCGGAAACCCGCACGTCTTCATCACGGACCGCGGGCGGAGCGGTGTACAGTTCGAACACATTGACCGTGTCCTGGTCCGCCAGGTAGGCAAGCTGCGAGTTGTCCGGCGCCCAGGCGAAACCCGTGACGTTGCTGCCGGCCGCCAGAGTGCCGGAGACCCGCACACTCAAGAGGGACACGGTGGGCTGTGCCGTGTAAAGCTCACGGACAGCCGCTCGGTCCTGATTCGCAATGTAGGCAAGTCGAGAGCTGTTCGGCGCCCATTCGAAGGTCCCGACCGCGGTATTCGGAAAGGTCAGGCTCGAGATTCGGGTGCTCGCGGCCTTGTTCTGTCGGGTCGTGTACAGGTCGAACCGGGTAACGTCGCTCTGGTTGGCCCGGTAGGCGAGCCGGGAGCTGTTCGGTGCCCACGAGAAGCCGGTGACATTGCTCCCGGGGAAGAGCCTGCCGGAAACGTTGGCACTCGCGAGGCCGGCTTCCGTGGTGTACAGATCGATGACCAGCACATCATGGTGGTTGGCTCGATAGGCAACCCGAAAACTGCTCGGGGCCCACGCGAAATCGTCCTCCACATTTCCGCCCGGTATGGGCGTATCCGAAACCCGGAGGTTAGCGCTCCCGTCCGGCGCAGAAGCGTAGAGCTCGAACACGTTCACCTCATCCTGGTCCGCCAGGTAGGCGACGCGAGAGCTGTCCGGGGACCAGGCGAACCCGTCGACGTCACCACCGGAGACGAGATCCCCTGAGACCCTGACGTTGCCGGTTCCATCCGGCAGGGAGGTGTAGAGCTCAAAGGTGTTGAGCGCTTCCTGGTCTGCCAGGTAGGCGACCCGCGAATCGTTCGGGGCCCATGCGAATTGGGTCACGTCCCGGCCTGCAAGTTCGCCTGACACCTTGACAGGGACCCCCACGTCTACGTCGAACACGTACAATTCGAAGACGTCGTCCGTTTCCTGGTCCGCCAGATAGGCAACGCTGTCGCCGTTGTGAGACACCTGGAAATCGATCACGTCCCCGCCGGCCACCATGGGCCCGGAGATCTTGAGGATCTTATCGCCGGCGTCAGAAGACAGGTACAGCTCGATCGTGCCGACCACATCCTTGTCGGCCATGAACACGAGGGGCGGTAGATCCTTCGTTCCCTTTCCGCTGTCTCCGCTGCTCCCTGAATCGCAGGCCGGCATCCCCAGCACCAGCAGGCACAGGAGAGTGAACACAGGGAACATCGTTCTTGATCGGCCAAACCCTTCCATCGAGCGTGCCCTCGCAGTTCGGTGTATCCGTACAGAACATTACAACGTGGCTACTGCACAAATCGGCGAAAATCGCGCGAAAATCAAGGATCGACTTAACAAACCCAACAGAATAGAGTACTTTGGTTCCTCGCGGGGTGCAGTCTCGGATCCACGACGCCCCATGGCCCGGATATGCGCTTGAAACAGATCTGTTCGGAAGGGACATGACCGAACACCCACCCGGATTCTTCCGCCGCGTATGGTCTTCGATTTTCAGCGATCCCGTCTACCCACGAACGGAACGGGACCGCAAGCAGTTCATTCTCAAATACCTCCTCCTGCACCTCCGTCCGGCAACGGTGCCTGAGCCGACATTGAAGTTCACCCTGAGCTGGGGTCTGGGCGGGATGGCCGTCGTCCTGGTCATGCTGCAACTCGTCACGGGCGTCCTGCTCAAGTTTGTTTACGTTCCGATTCCGGCTCAAGCCTATGCGTCCATCACCCACCTGCAAAACGAGGTGCTCTTCGGCCCCTTTGTTCGCAACATCCATCACTGGAGCGCTAACTTCCTCGTCCTGGTGATCTTCCTTCATTTACTCCGGGTCCTCCTCACCGGGGCCTTTCATTCCCCGCGCCAATTCAACTGGGTCATCGGGCTGGGGCTGCTCCTCTTGGTGCTCGTCTCGAACTTCACCGGCTACCTCCTTCCGTGGGACCAGCTCGCCTACTGGGGCACCACCATCTGTATTGGCATGCTGGAGTACATCCCCGGCATCGGGTCCTGGCTGCAGAACATGATCCGGGGCGGCACCGAGATCGGGGCGGACACGCTGCGCATCTTCTTCGCCACGCACACCACCATCCTTCCCCTTCTCATCGTCGCCTTGATGGCCTTCCACTTCTGGAGGGTCCGGAAGGCAGGAGGGCTCGTCCGGCCGCGTGCTGAAGAGGAGGAGGCCCCCGCACAACCCGAACGCGTCCTGACCATGCCGAACCTCTTGGTGCGCGAAACGGTTGTCGCACTCGTGCTGATCGCGTCCGTGTTCATACTCTCGGCCGGCCTGGACGCCCCCCTGGGCAACCCGGCCAACCCGGGCCTGAGCCCGAACCCGACCAAGGCCCCCTGGTACTTCGCAGGCCTGCAGGAGATGCTTCTGCACTTCCACCCCGCTTTCGCCGTCTTCGTCCTGCCGGCCCTGCTTCTCGGCGCATGTCTGCTCCTGCCCTACCTCGACTACGGGACCGCCAAGGGCGGGGTCTGGTTTGTTTCGCGGAACGGTATCCGCACGGCTGCACTTGCCGCTGCGGCGGCTTCGCTCATCACGCCGGTGGTGATCGTCCTGGATGAGTACGTCATCGATTTGCCTGCCTGGCTGCCCGACCTTCCCCTGACGATCAGCAACGGCCTGATTCCCACCGCCATCTTCCTGGCCGTGGTCGTCGTGTGGTACGCGCTGATGGTCAGGCGGTTTTCTGCAACGCGGCTCGAGGCGGTACAGTCCGTGTTCGTCTTCCTCGTCGTTTCGTTCATCTACCTGACGATAACCTGCGTCTGGTTCCGGGGCCAGGGGATGAAATTGATCTGGCCCCTGTAGGGTGGCCCAACCGAAAAGGATGCATCGAGATGGCCGAGCAACAGAAGAAGGAAGACCGAGCGTCGGATGAATCGCGCCGGAGTCTCCTGAACAAGATCTGGGCCGCCCTCGGCCTGGTCGTCCTTGCCGAGCTCGTCTGGCTGGTCGTATCCTTCCTCCGGCCCCGCAAGCCGGGCACGGAACAGGGCGATTACGGTACCGTCATCGTCGCGGGTTCGGCCGAAGGCTTTGCCCGCAACACGGTGACCGCTTTCCCGAGGGGGCAATTCTATCTTGCCTGCCTGGAGGACGGGGGCTTCCTGGCGATCTCCCGGAAATGCACCCATTTGGGGTGCACGGTCCCCTGGGTGGAAGAGGACAATCGATTTGCCTGCCCCTGTCACGGCTCGACCTTTGACATCACCGGGAGCGTGGTCCAGTCGCCGGCGCCCCGGGCCCTGGACCTGTTTCCCGTCACCATCGAAAACAATGTCGTCAGGGTGAACACGGGCAAGAGGATTAAACGCAGCGAATTTCAAGCATCACAGGTTGCGTATGCAAGAGGAGCGTAGTGGAAGGGCTGAAGTATCGCACCCTCACCCTAACCCTCTCCCTCAAGGGAGAGGGGACGCTAGGGGATGAGATATATCTAGAATGAGAAACTGGAAGATCGCCGGATTCATAGCGACCCTGGTCATCGGCCTTTCGATGCCGCTCTACCTGGCGAGGGTCCATTTTCTGGGCAAGCCTTCGGCAACCCTGATGCCGGAGCGCCTTGCCGGCTTCGTGGGCAGCGAAAAATGCAAATCCTGTCACAAGCGCGAGTACGATCTGTGGAAGGGCTCCCACCACGACCTTGCCATGGACGTCGCCTCGGACGAAACCATGCTGGGCGATTTCAACGACGCAACCCTGGAACACCACGGCGTCGTCTCCAGGTTCTATCGACGGGACGGAAGGTTCTACGCTCACACCCCGGGGCCCGACGGCGAAATGGGCGATTTCGAGTTGACCCACACCTTCGGCTGGTATCCGCTCCAGCAATACCTGGTGCCTTTTCCCGGCGGCCGCTACCAGTGTCTCCCCATCGCCTGGGATGTGGACAAGAAGAGGTGGTATCACCTCTACCCGGACACGCCCATCAACCCGGACGACTGGCTCTACTGGACGAATGCGGGCCAGAACTGGAACGGCATGTGCGCCGAGTGCCACTCCACGAACCTGAAAAAAAACTACGACGTGGACACCGACTCTTATGAGACGACCTGGTCGGACATCGATGTGGGCTGCGAAGCCTGCCACGGACCCGGGTCGAGGCACGTGGAGTGGGCCGAATTGCCGGACATGGCCCGCCCGCCGGTGAAGAACGTGGAGCTGGTGGTGCAGACTTCCGGACTGACGTCCAGGAGCCTGGTGGAGCTTTGTGCCCCCTGCCACTCCCGCCGAGCGGCGCTGGGCGACTACACCCACGCCGAGCCGGACCTGCTCGACAGCACGCTCCCCCAGGCCCTAAACGAAGGCCTGTATTTCGCCGACGGCCAGATCCTCGACGAAGTCTACGTGTACGGCTCGTTCACACAGAGCAAGATGTATCACCGGGATGTGCGCTGCAGCGACTGCCACGAGGCACACAGCATCCGGCCGGTCCGGGAGGGAAACGACCTCTGCCTGCAGTGCCATCGCGCGCAGGCCTACGACACGCGGGAACATCACTTTCACAAGAAGAAGGGCGAACAGGGCGAGGCGATCAAATCCGCCGACGGAACGGTTCTCTTCGAGGTCGGCACCGGCGCCGAGTGCGTCCAGTGCCACATGCCGGGCCGCGTCTACATGGGAATCGACTACCGCCCGGACCACAGCTTTCGCCTGCCGCGGCCCGACCAGAGCGTGAAGCTCGGCGTTCCGAACGCCTGCAACCGCTGCCACATCGACAAGACCGCCCAATGGTCCGACGAAGCCATCACCAAGTGGTACGGCCCGGGACGTCGGCCCCATTACGGCACGATCATCGACCAGGGACGAAAACAAGAGCCCGAGGCCCGGGACGAACTCATCCGGCTGGCAGGGGACACTCTGTACCCGGTCATCGTTCGCTCCACAGCCCTCGGCCTCCTCGACGCCTATCCGGCAGAAGAAACCACCAAGGCCCTCGAGCTGGCGTTGATGGACGAAGAGGCCCTGATTCGAAGGACCGCTCTCGACAGCCTGAACGTCTCGGACCCGCAATCGAGACGGAAGCTCATCTCGCCCATGTTGTACGATCCGGTCAAGGCGGTGCGCATCGAAGCGGCCCGCCTGCTGGCAGAGGACCCCTCCCTGCAGCTCGGCCCGACTCTCCGGAAGGTGTACGAAGCAACGCTGGAGGAATACAAGGCCTCAATGGATTACTCTGCGGACTTCGCCTTTGCCCGTTACAACCTGGCCAACCTGTACGTCTCGCTCGGTCAACCGGACAAGGCCGTCCGGTCCTTCCGCGCCGCCATCAAAATCGACGATCTCTTCTATCCGGCCAAGGTGAACCTGGCGATGTTGTACGACCAGAGGGGCGAGAAGAAGAAGGCGGAAGTGTTGTTGCGTGAAGTCCTGGAAGCGGACCCGGACATGCACGAAGTTGCCTATTCCCTTGGACTGCTTCTGGCCGAGGAAAAGCGATACGAGGAGGCGGCCGTGTACCTGCAGAAGGCCGCCCAGGGAATGCCGCAACGCGCTCGCATCCACTACAACCTGGGACTGTTGCTCCAGCTGCTCGGCCGGGACAGCGAAGCGGAGGAGGAACTGCTCGCAGCCCTTCGAATCGAGCCGAACAATATTGACTTTCTCTACGCCGCCGCCGACCACTATCTGAAGAGAGGCAGGCTCAGCGAAGCGAAACGCATGGCCGAAACGATGATCGAAAAACACCCCTCCAACCGCCTCGGCCACGATCTTCTCGGCTTCATCAACAGCCGCATGCAGGAATAGGGGTCAAACCTACACATTTGACAAAGGGGTCAACCAAGAGTGGTGAAGGGGGTATCTTTGTCAAATGTGTAGGTTTGACCCCTTCTGGGATCGGGAATGAATGCATCTGAACCTTTCCCCCTGTGGAAGCGCAGGGGCGTATTTCTCATCATCGGGCTTTTGATCGCTACGGGGATCACGGCGCGGTTCTGCAATCTGGGACGCATGGTTTACTGGCACGACGAGGCCTACACGTCCCTTTGGATCTCGGGGTTCCACTGGTCGGAAGTGAGTAACGATCTGGCGGATCGCGAAGTTACCCCCCGGGACATTTTGCGCTACCAGCGCATCAATCCCGATCGAAGCGTCGTCGACACGGTTCGAGCTCTTGCAGATTACGACCCCCACCATCCTCCCCTCTATTACGCACTCGTGCGCATATGGGCAGGTCTTGCCGGTGATTCCGTCGGCTCTGTCCGGTCTTTGTCCGCCCTGGCAGGTGTTGTTGTGCTGCCTCTCATCTTCTGGCTTTGCCGGTTGCTTTTCGAAAAACGGTCGGTTGCATGGGTGGCCGTGGCACTCGTCGCCGTGTCGCCCTTTCACATTCTCTATGCGCGAGAAGCCAGACAATATACCCTATGGATGGTCCTAACGCTCCTATCAACTGTGGCACTTCTGCGCGCCACGGATTCCCGTTCCGTACGAGCCTGGTGCGCTTACTCACTCACAGTGGCGGCTGGGCTTTATGTACACCTACTGTTCTTTACGGTGCTGGCAGCTCATGGAATGTACGTCGGCTTGGCTGTTTTGCAGCCGTGGCGCCCCAGGGCAGGGAGGCTTTTCCGCGAATACGGGGCTTTCGGCCTTTCCTCGCTCGTCGGGCTGCTACTCTTTATGCCTTGGGGTTACATGTTCCTCCATAACACCGCTAAGTCCGCCACGCTGTACTCTTGGGTCAGAAAGCCGATCAGCCCCCTTCTTCTGTTTACCCGATGGGGGTTCGACTACAGCATTCTTTTTCTGGATACGGACTGCAGTGGCAAGTTTGCGGAGCCTTTCAGCGCCGCGACATTGACCGTGCGCCTGCTGCAGGGTTTCGTCCTGCTTGGGCTTTTCTATGCCGTGTGGTTCATCTGGAGAAAGGCGCGACGGCAGACAGCTCTTCTCGTCCTCACGCTCATCGGCGGGCCCTTCCTGGTTCTGGCAGCCGCCGACTTCGTTCTTGGCGGGTGGGGCTCTGCCGTAGCCCGGTTCCTCGTACCAAGCTATTTAGGCGTTCACATCGCGATGGCTTATCTCCTTGCGACCAAGATCGAATCCGAACGCAAACCCGCTTGGGCCATCGCTGCAGTAAGCCTTCTGCTCGCCGGCACCCTGTCCTGCGTTATGATTGTTCGAGCGGAGAGGTGGTGGCACAAAACCATTAACTACTACACACCTGAGGTAACAAGCATCATAAACCATTCTTCCCACCCCCTGTTGATCACCCCCATGTCGGGGCAGGTACTGTCGATTGCTCATGGACTCCATGACCACGTACGCATCCTTCCGGTCACAGAGCAGGCAGCTCTCGGAGCCCTGGAGAACGAAAAGGAGGTCTTCTTTTACGACCCCGACGGGCGTCTTGCCGAACGAATCGCAAAGATTCCCGGCATCACTTCGACGCCTTGGAGCGAGAGGGCAGGACTCTGGTGGCTTGAAAAAGAGAATAGGGGTCAGACCTACACATTTGACAAAGGGGTCAACCAAGAGCGGTGAAAAGAGTATCTTTGTCAAATGTGTAGGTCTGACCCCTTCTGTCCGCTCAGAACCGCGGTGCCAGTGCGAGGTCGAGCTTGCTCGACACCGGGTCGATGCGGTGGATGCACACGTCGAGCGTCTCCCCGAGCCGAAACGAGCGGTCCTTGCCTCGCAGCACCCCGGCTTCCACCTGGAAGGGCCCGCCGCGCAGCGTGTCCACCGGCAGGAGGCCCGACGTGCCGTATTCGGGCAGATCCACCAGCAGGCCCCGGTCCACCACCAGGGTGACCTGTCCCTCTGTGGGAACGTTGCCCAGGCGCAGCAGGAATTCGAGCACCCGACGACGCCGAATGCGCGACTCCGCGCGGTCGGCACCTACCGTTCGATCGGTCACGTGCTCTCCCAACGCCTCCAGGACTTCATCGTGCACCGGGGCCGGAACGCTGTCGCCCATGGGACCGACCTTTATCGCGCCTTTGCGGCCGCCGAGTATCCCGTGCAAGATTCTGTGCACAACCAGATCCGCGTAGCGCCGAATCGGCGACGTGAAGTGCGTGTAAGCCTCGAATCCCAGATTGAAGTGTGAGGCATCTCGCGTCGTGTAGCGCGCCTGCGGCATGCACCGAAAGATGGCAGCCGATACCGCAGGCCCGTACCCATCCGCCACCGCCCTGGCGACGGCCCGCGGCAGACTGCGCTCGTTCCCTGTCGCGGCGCCCAGCTGTTTCAGGGCGTCCCACACACCGGACATGTCGGCAGGCTCCGGGTGGTGCCGAAACAGCGCCGGCTTGTTGTGTCTCAACAGCAGCCGCGCCACTTCCCGGTTGGCTGCCAGCATGAACTCCTCGATCACGCCATGTGCAGCGTCCTGGGATGTGGGCCGAATGTCGACCACGTCCCCTTGCCCGTTGAAGACCAGTTCGATCTCCTCCCGCGGCACATCGAGGGAAGGCCGCCCGTGCTTCAAGAGCTTGGCGAGGCGGGCCATGTTCAACAAGAGTTCCCCTACGCCTCCTTTTTCCTTGACGGTCTTGTCCATCACGCGGGACGCTCGTTCGTAGGAGAGGCGACGGTCGGACCGGATGACGCTCCTAGCAAAGGTCGTGTCCAGCAGTTTGCCCCTGGCATCGTAGTGGATCAGCACGCTCATGGTGAGGCGGTCAACGCCCTCGCGCAACGAACAGAGGTCATTGGAGAGCTTCTCCGGCAGCATGGGGATCACGCGGGTCGGCAGGTACACGCTCGTACCGCGCTTGTGCGCTTCCGTGTCAAGGGCGCTTCCGTCGCGCACGTAGTGTGAGACGTCTGCGATGTGCACACCGAGCAACCACCCCTTGCCACGCCGTTCGAGAGAGATCGCGTCGTCGTAGTCACGGGAGTTGACCGGGTCGATCGTGACCACCGTCTTTGTGTCGCGCAGGTCGAGGCGCCCGCGGAAGTCGGCCGGGCCGGGTTCCTCGAGCTTGGCGGCTTGCGCCACAGCAGGTTTCGGGAACTGGGGAGAAATCTCCAACTCCGCCAGGACGGCTGCATCCTCGATGGCCGGGTCGCCCGCACGGCCGAGCACCCGGTGAATGCGCAGCGCGTCGGGACGCACCGCGACGAGCACCTTGTCACCCTTCCGCGCCTTTCCCTCCACGGAAAGGATCTTGGGGATGCGATGGGCATCGGGCAGGAAGGCGCCACGGCCGATGTATGTGCCGCAGAGCCGGGATCGTCCGCGTGCAACGATCGCCGTCACCTTCGCCGCGCTCTCGCCCCTCCTCTCCGCAAGCACGGTGTCGCCGTCAATGGCGTCGCCCTCGTGCTTGGGCGGCACGAACAGGTCCGCCCCGCCCCCTTCGAGCAGCAGAAACCCGAAGGCTCGCGGGTGACCGACGTAAGTTCCGCGCACACGTTTGTCCCGTTTGTCCGCTCCCCTTCCGTTGCCTCTTGCTTTCGCCATGTATACATCCCTTCACGTTCATTGGAATCGGGGTGGAATCGGGGTCAGACCTACACATTTGACAAAGATACTTCTTTCATCGTTCTTGGTTGACCCCTTTGTCAAATGTGTAGGTCTGACCCCCTTTAGGTTCTACTCTGCGGGGCACAGGAGGCCCCAGGTTCGTACCCCGTGCCGGGGTTCACGGCCCGCTTCGCCCAGGCGGAAGCCGTGGCGGGGGGAGGAGCTCAGGGTCTCCTCCTTTTTCCTCTATTCGTATCTGATGGATGTAACGCTCATCCTCTCTCAATACGATGGTCACACTAAGAATGACGTTGTGGGCAAGCGAGTTGCTTCGGGGAACAAAACGGAGGGCAAGTCCGTCTCCCTTTAGAACCGTCACCTCGTATTCACCCAGCAGAGTAGAATATGTACCGGAAAACCACCCCTTCATTTGGCCGAGTACGGTCTTGAATGCAACATTCTTCGACAGGTCTATGCGTTGAATTCGATCCGTTTCCTCATCCCATTGACGAACCACTTCATCATTTATCACGAGAGAGTATCGTAGGGGCTCTGTAACATGCCAGGCAAGGAGTGCTGGCTTTTGCATAAAGACGGTACCCTTCAGAACAAG
>RCNG010001485.1_pt1 | contig 11656 bp, 10 predicted proteins | sample 2041371 | NCBI WGS metagenome assembly RCNG01 (sample SAMN09708227, study PRJNA481090) | Marine sediment metagenome, whole genome shotgun sequencing project. | biome: marine sediment; feature: ocean; material: sediment; isolation source: Sewage treatment plant 1 marine sediment (STP1) ... | reverse complement strand
GAGAGCGAGTGGGTGACGATGAACACGGTGGCCTCGACGTCGATCCAGAGCTCGGTAATGAGCTTCTGCATTTCGTAGCGTGTCGGTTCGTCGAGGGCCGAGAAGGGTTCGTCCATGAGAATGATCTCGGGCCGCAAGACGAGGGTGCGGGCGATGGCGACGCGCTGCTGCTGACCCCCGGACAGCTGGTGGGGATACTTGCGTTCGTGGCCCTCGAGACCGACCCGGGAAATCCACTCCATCGCCATGTCGTCCATCTCGGAACGGGTCAGACCGAGCTCGTTGCGGGCGAGTTCGAGTCCGAAGGTCACGTTGCGCAGGACGTTTCGGTTTGGAAAGGAGCTGTATTTCTGAAAGACCATGCCCCGGTCGCGACCGGGGCCGCGTACGAGCTTGCCCCGCACCCGAACCTCGCCAGTGGTCGGCGGGTAGACGTCAGAAAAACCGTGGATCAGGTTGAGGATGGTCGACTTGCCGCATCCAGATGGGCCGACGATTGAAATGAACTCTCCGATGTTGGGCGTGTCCTCGATCGTGAAGTCCACGCCCTCCAGTGCAGTGAAGGCCTGCCGAGTGCCCGGGTTGAAGGTCTTTGACACGTCGATGAACTCGACGATCGGCGGTTCGGACAGCGTCTCCGGCGTCTTCACCAGCTCCTCATAAACCACTGCGCCCCCGCTCATCGCCGCCTCCCACGATAAGGAAAGAGCACCTTGCCGATCGTCGCCCACAGCTTGTCGGTCACGAAGGCCATGACCACGATGACGAGCAATACCAGGTAGATGTGCTCACGCGGACCACGTCTTTGGGAGATGATGATGATGCCGCCGAGACCCTTTTCAATGTCGACCATTTCGGCAAGGATGATGTAACTCCAGCCGATGCCGAACCCGAGCCTCAGCGCCTGGTAGATGTTCGGCCACGAGATGGCGAGCATCACCTTGCGTACGGTCTGCATTGTATTGGCGCCAAGGGTGTAGGCGGTCTTCAGGTAGATGTCGTCGACGTCGTCAACGGCCTGCACGATGAGGGGCAGGAGGTAGATCACGAAGGCGAGGGCGAGGAAGGCCACCTTCTGTTTTTCGCCCGTACCGAAGAGGCTCAGGGTGAGCGGCACGAGCGCCGGAATCGGCAGGTAGGCGCCGAACACCGAGACCGGGTTGAACATCGCCTTGACCTTCGAAAAGGCGCCCATGAGCACACCGAGGGGAAAAGCGATCAAGACTCCGACCGCGAAGCCGGAAAGCACCCGCATGAACGACACCAGGGCGTTGCGGGTGAGGGCGCGGTCGAACCACAAGGAGGGAAAGGACTTCACGACCTCGACCGGGCTCGGCAGAATCGTCGGCGAAATCATCCGTTGCTCGGCCTCGGCGCCCGCCGTCAGGCCCCACCAGATACCCAGAATCGCCAACACGGGCACGACGCCGAGAGCCCAGCGCTGCCACCCCGGCACGCTTTCGCGGATGCGCAGCAACCCCCTTCGAGCCAAGGCTGTCGCACGCACGGCCTCGGGGCTGCCATTCTCGACAGCGACACCGTCGTGGTCAGCGGTGGGAATCGGCTCGTCCGTCATCGAGGGCGTCTACAAACCCTCCGGCGAGTAGACCTTGATCTCCACTCGCCGGTTGAGAGCGTGGTTCAGAGGATCGTCCTGATCGGCCGGCTCGTTCCAGCCTTGGCCCTCGACGACGAACTTGTTGGGGTCGAAATCATACTTCTCGACCAATGCGTTCTTGACTGCGTTCGCCCGATCGAGCGACAGTACACGCACATCGTCGAAGCGCACGCCGCGACCCTGCATCGAAGAATCGGTGTGGCCGACAACGGCGATGATGGCGCGTTCGTACTGCCCGGAGAGACGGGCAACCTTTTCCAGGGTCGCCCCGACGGTCGGGTCATAAAGCGTATCGGGGATGAAATTGCCGACATCGTCGTGCTGCGGCTCGAAGAGGTTTGCCGAGTTGGGGTAGAAGTTGATCCGAATGACCTGAGTCAGAATTGGCGCTTCGGCCTGAACCCGACTGTAGGACATGGGCACGAATTCGGTCCGGTACTCGTCTTTCGAATCGGCGAATGCACCTTCTGAGTCGAGCGCCTTGAGCACCGAGAAATCCATGACCTCGTCGAATCGCACCGGAGTGCCGATCAGGCCGAGCTCACGATAGACAAAGGTGATGTTCTTCCAGGTTCTCTCGAAGTTCGCGGGCTCGTTCTGGTTGAGGAAGAAGCTCTTGTTCTCGGCGAAGTTCGTCGAGTGGGCGTCGAGCTCCATCGCCTGGACCTCGTCGACGGCAAAGCCGTACCCCTCGGCCATCCACTGGAAGGCGCGGGCCTTGAAGGCGTCGTCGTCGAGTTTTTCCATACCCTTGAAGATGCCCGCCACGAGACCCTTGACGATCTCGGGGTGGTCCTTGGCGAAGTCGGCACGTATGGCCCAGACATCGGCGATCAGCTTGCTCGCTTCGGCCGTCGTCGTGAGGATCTTCGTTCCCGGAACTTTGTCGGGAATGTTGTAGATGTCCGGAGCCCACGTCACACAGGCATCGATGCTCTTGTCGGATACGAATGCCGCGGCGGCCTCGAAGGCGCTCGCGGTGAAGCGGTGCTTGACCTCGCCCGGCTGGATGCCGCTGTTGAGCAGCAGGTTGTTGAGGAAGTACTGAGAGGGGCTGTTCTGGGCGTAGACGACAGTCTTGCCCTTGAGATCGCGTGAGCTCGAGATGTCGCCGCGCACGACGATGCCGTCGCCGCCGTTGGACCAGTCGACCTGTTGGAAGATGCGTGGCGCCGTGCGCGAATCCTTCATGAGCTCGCCCGCAAACAGCACCATCATGTCGAGCGTACCCCACAGAACATGGCTCTCACCGGAGGCAAAGGCGTCCCGCGCCACAACCGGGTCGTCGATGAGCTTGAGGTTCACCTTGAAGCCGTATTCTTTGTAAAAAATACTGTCTTCTGAGGGACTGAAGCCGTGGTTCGCCGCAACGATCGGCAACCATCCGACCCAGACGTTGATCGGGAACTGGACGATCTTCTCATCCTCATCCCACTTGTAGGCGCTGACACCCTTGACCGGAGGCAGGGTCTCTGCCGGAACATAGGTGTACTCGGATACGGTGGTTATACCCGCCGCATCGGGCGCCTCGTACTTGCCGACCTGGTTCTGGAACTTGTCGAGATCAATGTCTCCGGGGCCTTCGCCACCCGGCGCAATGAGATCACGGAAATAAAAGGCCGCCACCGCGACCAGAGCGATGATGAAAAGGACGACAACCATTTTTCCGAGCTTGGTCGGTCCAACTTTTTCCGCCATGACATTCCCCCTTTTTGGACCCAATGCGGTCCCGATCCTGAGCTATTCGGTCTGTGTCTCGACCGCCGGACCCATGTCCTTGGCGACCGGTTTCGTTTCTTTGTCCGCGCCCATCGGCGCCACGCCGGGCATCTCGAGGCCGTAGGCGGCCGCGAATTCCGTCAGCGCCTGGTCGGCGAGAGCTTCCTGCTCGGCCTCCTTGAGCTCGACGTCCGAGGTGTCGATCGTGGACGCCGCAACCCGGGCCTTGCCGGCTGCCTTGTCTCGGCGTTCGCTGAGGTACTCCTCGACCCGCGACAAGGTGTCGCCCGAGCCCCCAATTTTGGTGATCATGCCCTGCGCCATCTCCTGCAGCTCAGCCTGGGCCTCGAGCATCTCGGTCTCGGTCAGCATGCGCTTGAGGGACTCGATCTTGGCCTGCGCATCACGGACGGCGACATCTCGGGTCTTGACGAGCGCCTTGTAGGTGTTGTCAGACGCCTCCAGCTGTTGCCGGTTCTCTTCGAGCTGCTCTTTGATCGTCTTGAGCTGGAGCGCGTACTGGCCGGCCGCAGCGCGGTTGCCGACCTTGAGGTTAGCCGCCGCTTTGGCGGAGTATTCCTTCTCTTTCGCCTCGAGGTTCTTCACCTGCCGCATCAAACGTTCGACAAAACCAGCGTGGTTGGCGAGATTTTCGTTGAAACGACCGATCTGGCGCCTCAGGTTCTCTTTCTCAGCTTCGATAAGGGCCTGAGGATTAGCTCTCTCGAGGCCACTGACGAAGAGGCTGAAAAAGCCCCTGACCAGGTTTCTCATTCGCTCAAACATCGACGCCCCCTTCGATAGCTCCCGGAAGATCTGGCAGATAATCCAATTCTACTCTTATATCCATTATGCCTTGGAGGGTAGCAACGGGCGAAGCGCTGTGTCAACGCGGGTGTGACTCTCGCAGAGTCCATACGAATGCCCCGACCAATATCGCGATCGAGAGGAGCCCGCAACATGCGCCCCAGAACCAGAAGGGCAGCCACAAGGCCTCGGCGATCTGGGCCGTATCGGAAGGCATCTCGCCGGCGCTCGTCCTGGCAACCGCCGTGAACAGATAATCCCCACGAGAAAAAACGCTGAGGGCAAGCTGGACGCCGATGAATACCGTCGCGAGCTGAACGAGCCACGGCCGGGCGTAGAAGCCCAAGAGAATGAACGCAGCGGCAACCAACGCCACGAAGACGACACCGAAGAGGGTTCTCACAAAAAAAAGGTCGACGAGGACCAAGCACCCACCCATCGCGAGCAGGTACAGCCTGGCTGTGCGGGGTCCACGGCCAGCCGCGAAGCACACCGCCGCCCCGATGGCGGGTCCAAGCAGCCCCCCGGCCGCGATCACCGCGTGGCCGAGCCTACCGACGAGGGCCGTCCAGGTCGCGACCCCGGACGCGTCACTCCATATCAGTAGGGCCTCGAATCGCCCGCCGACCAGGATGGCGGCAATGCCGTGGCCGAGCTCGTGCACGAGGGTCGAAAAGAGCACGAACGGCCAGGCAAGGGTTCTCCCAAAAGGGAGGAGGTAGAGCCCCAGGGTGACGGCAACGCTCACAGCGAGGACCAAGCGAACGCGTTGGGAAGGCGCCTGCTCACTGAGATCGGGAGAATCATCGGTCATCATGTCTTACACCATATCAAGGGTTTTTCGGCTCCTCCGTCTTTTCGGCGGCAGATTCAGCGACAGCGCCACGGCCACCGTCACGGTGCCTTTGCGGCGCGCGGCATGACGTGGCGTTTACTGCACCCCTCTCCATGAGCGAGTGATTGCGCAACCCGAGTTGTTCGATCGGCTCTGCCCTGGGACCGCCGAGCTCCAGCTCGGCCCCGTGGACGCTGGTCAGCGTCACACCATGGGGGGAGCAGATCTCCATCTCCAAAACCGAACAGGCTCGGATACGATAGAGAACGCACTCGAGGAGGATCGAATGAGAAATTCACTGAACCCGTATCTGGTGATCCTGCTTCTCGCATTTCCATCTTTTGGCCTGGCCGACTCGCCAAACGCGGGCACTGAAGAGGTCTGCGTGCTCGAGACGTCGATGGGCACTATGGTCTTCCGCTTCTTCGAGGACGCCGCTCCAGCGACGGTAGCGAACTTCAAGGAACTTGTCCGCGAGGGCTTTTACGATGGACTGCCGTTCTACAGGGTTGTCGCCGGTCATGTGATCCAGGCCGGAGACGGGGGCGAGAACGAACGGCCAACCGTACCCGGCGAGTTCGGCGCCCACGCGCATATCACTGGAGCAGTGGGCCTGGCGCGAGACGACGACCCCGACAGCGGCTCGACCGAGTTCTACATCTGCCTCGCCCCACGTCCTCACCTGGACGGTCGGTACGCCGTCTTCGGCCTGCTCGTCGAGGGCTTCGACGTGCTCGAGAAGATCGGCAATGTCCCGGTCGTCGAGCAGTACATCGGCGAATCCAAAATCGCCTTCCATCAACCGGAAACGCCGGTCGTGATCAGCACGGTTTCCCTTGAACGCCGGTCGCTCGGTGAGGCGTTACCCACTACATCCGATTCTTCTGGAGGTTCATCATGAGCGCAGGTGGAAAGAGGGCCATCGTCATCCTCGGGCTCATTCTTGCAAGCTCGATTGTCGCGTGGGGCCTGAGCACTCTCGAGGCCCGCCTCGCACCGATGTCGATGCCCATGAACAGCGAGTCGCTCGATGCCGGGCTCGATGCCCTGACGGCCTCGATCACTCGTTGGCAGCTGATCTACATCCCGCTGCTCGGCCTCAGCGTGGTTCTCGCGTCGGCGTTGCTGCTCGACGGACGCCTCGCGTGGTTGGACGCGATCGCCGCTTCGCTCTTCATTCTCGCCCTCATCGTCATGATTCAGAGCACCACCGTGAGCTGGGCAAACTCCTTCATGTGGTCAGGAATCTATGTCGTTGTGGCCGGGGTGATCGCTCAGCTCACCAGGCGATGGAAGACTCGACAGACCACGTAGAACAGAGGCTCAAAACCCTCCAAGAAGAGCTTTCCATCAGGACCTCTGTTCTACGAGGTCAATCGATGAATGGAGACCTACCCAGACTGCCCCCCGTTTCTGATAGGCTGGCGCCCGGACGACCGCAACATCAGCGGTGACCCGGGGGGGAACCATGAGCCGTTCTTTCGACGATGTCGACCAGCTGGCCGTCAATACAATTCGCACCCTGGCCATGGACGCCATCCAGCAGGCAAACTCCGGCCACCCGGGGGCGCCGATGGGCCTGGCGCCGGTTGCCTGGACACTCTTTTCGAGGGTGATGAAGCACGATCCGGCCGACCCGTCATGGCCCGACCGCGATCGTTTCGTTCTGTCCGCCGGGCACGCCTCGATGCTTCTGTACTCGATACTTCACCTCACGGGGTACGACCTCTCCCTCGATGACATTAAGAGCTTCCGACAGTGGGGCTCCCGAACACCCGGCCACCCCGAGCTGCACGAGGTTCCGGGGGTCGAGATCACCACCGGTCCGCTCGGTCAGGGCTGCGCATCGTCGGTCGGCCTGGCCCTGTCAGAGGCCCACCTCGCGGCTCGCTTCAACTCCGACGAACTCGCCCCGATCGACCACATGACCTGGGTCCTGTGCGGCGACGGGGACCTGATGGAGGGAGTCAGCTCAGAGGCCGCCTCATTGGCTGGCCATCTCGGGCTCGGCAAGCTCGTATGGCTGTGGGACGACAACCACATCACCATCGACGGCCCGACCGACCTCACGATCTCGGATGACATCATGATGCGCTTTGGCGCCCACGGCTGGCACGTCCTGCGCGTTGACGACGCCAACGATCTCGAGGCGTTGGCCGCCGCCTGCGAAGCCGCACGGGCCGAAACCGGACGACCGACCTTCATTGCCGTGCGCTCCCATATCGCCTACTCGGCCCCCACCAAACAAGACACATCCTCTGCCCACGGTTCACCGCTCGGCGCCGACGAGATCGCAGGGTCAAAACGTAATCTCGGCTGGCCTGAGGACGCACAGTTTCTGGTTCCCGACAGCGTTCGTCAGCGCGGCGCCGATGTCGCCGCACGAGGGGCTCGCGACCACGCCTCCTGGCGCACAATCGAGGACAGGTGGTCCACCGCCTATCCCAAGCGAGCAGGGGAGCTTGGAAGACGACTCGCCGGAGACCTCCCAGAACAGTGGGGCGACCTCACACCGGCCTTCGAACCCGATGCCAAGGGCATCGCCTCCCGAGCCGCCTCGGGCCAGGTGCTCAACGCCCTGGCCGACGCGCTACCGGAGCTGGTCGGCGGCTCCGCCGACCTCGGGCCGTCGTGCAAGACCACCATCACGAGCTCGCCGGTCATTTGCAAAGGGTCTTATGGTGGGCGCAACATCCACTTCGGCATCCGCGAGCACGCCATGGGTTCGATGCTCAACGGCATGGCCCTGCACGGCGCTATCCGCCCGTTCGGGTCGACCTTCCTCGTCTTCGCCGACTACATGCGACCCGCTATCCGCCTGGCAGCCCTCATGGGCTTGCCCGTGATCTACGTCTTCACCCACGACTCGATCTGGGTGGGCGAAGACGGGCCGACCCACCAGCCGATCGAACATTTGGCATCGCTGCGTGTGATTCCGAACCTGGCTGTGATCCGCCCAGCCGACGCCAACGAAACCTCCGCGGCCTGGCGGGCAGCCATCGAAAGAAACGATGGACCGACGGCCCTCATCCTCAGTCGGCAAGCTCTGCCAACCCTCGAGACCAGCCCCAGCGGCGCCCTGGATGGAGTCCGCCGCGGAGCGTGGGTGGTCGAGAACCCAGAGGCCGCCGATCTCACCCTGGTGGCGAGCGGCTCAGAGGTGGGACTGGCAACCGGCGCCCGCAAGATCCTGGCCGACAAAGGGGTGCAGGCACGGGTCGTTTCGATGCCCTGTTGGGAGTTCTTCGAGCAACAGGATGTGACCTATCGTGCCTCGGTCCTGCCACAATCAAAACCTATCCTGGCCATCGAGGCCGGCGTTGCGATGGGGTGGCACCGGTGGATCGGATCGAAGGGGTCGGTACTCGGTCTCGATCGATTCGGCGCCTCGGCGCCCGGAAAGATCGTCGCCAGCAAGCTCGGATTCACAGCCGAGACAGTTGCTGACCGGGCACTCGACCTGATGAAGAAGTAAACCCGTCGATGACGGACAGGAAAACAAGAAAGGGAAGATGATGAACCCAGTGAGACAACTGTGGGAGGATCACGGACAGGCCGTTTGGCTCGATTACATCCAGCGCAGTCTGCTCGAAAAGGGCGGCCTCACGCGTCTCGTCGAGGACGACGGAGTGCGCGGTGTGACCTCCAACCCGTCGATCTTCTGCCAGGCCATGACCGGAACCGACGAGTACGACGATCAGGTGGGCGAAATCCTGTCCAAGAATCCGAAGGCCTCGGCGTCGACGGTCTACGAAGCCCTGGCTGTCCGTGACATCCAGTCCGCCGCCGACATCCTTCGGCCGGTGTGGGAAACGAGCGACGGCAGCGACGGTTTCGTCAGCCTCGAGGTCTCACCGGAGCTGGCGCGGGACACCGACGGCACCATCACCGATGCGCGTCGTTTGTGGAAGCTCGTGGCACGCCCCAACCTCATGATCAAGGTGCCGGCCACAGCCGAGGGAATTCCGGCGATCGAGACCCTGATCGGCGACGGCATCAATGTCAACGCCACCCTCATGTTTTCTTTGACCGACTATGAAAACGTGGCTCAGGCCTATCTGCGTGGTCTCGCGCGCTGTGCCGATCCCACACGGGTCGCCTCGGTGGCATCGTTCTTCATCAGCCGCGTCGACACCACGGTCGACAAGCAGCTCGAGGCCATCGGCACTGAAGAAGCTCTCGCCCTGCGAGGCAAAGCAGCCATCAACAACGCCTGCCTCGCCTACCGCCGGTTTGAGGAGATTTTCGACGGGCCGGACTTCGCGACCCTCGCCGCGCGCGGCGCCCGCCCGCAACGCCCGCTGTGGGCCTCGACCTCGACCAAGAACCCGGAGTTCTCAGACGTGCTTTACGTCGAGGAGCTCATCGGCTCGCGCACCGTCAATACCATTCCTTCGTCAACCCTCGACGCTTTCCGGGATCACGGCAAACCCCGTGATGCTCTCGTCGAGCATCTGACCGCCGCCGACTCTGTCATGGCCGACCTCAAACGCCTCGGAATCGACATCGACCAGGTGACGACGAAGCTCCAGGAAGACGGCGTACAGGCTTTTTCGGTCTCCTTCCGCGAGCTCCTCGCCTCGCTGGCGGCAAAGATCTCGTCGTACTGATCGTATGCTTACAGGAGGCGGATGAATGTGCGGCATCATCGGATACGTTGGCGAGCACCAGGCGGTCCCGGTCATTCTCGACGGCCTGCGTCGGCTCGAGTACCGCGGCTATGACTCGGCCGGGATGGCCGTCATGGGGCCGGACCGCATCGACGTCCTGCGCGCCGCCGGCAAGCTCGCCAATCTCGAGGAGCGTGCATTCGAGCACCGGCTCCGCGGCACTACGGGTATCGGTCACACGCGGTGGGCGACGCACGGCGCACCCACCGAGGCCAACGCCCACCCTCAGATCGACGCCACCGGCGATGTTGCCGTTGTGCACAACGGTATTCTCGAAAACTACAGCCAGCTGCGCCAGGAACTCACCGAGGACGGCGTCGCCCTGCAGTCGGACACCGACACTGAGCTGATCGCTCAGCTGCTTGGCCGCGCCGTCGGCACCCTCGAGGAACGGGTGGTTTCTATCCTTCCTCGTCTCGAAGGACAGTTCGCGGTTGTCGCGGTCAGCCGACAGGCGCCCAACTCCCTGGTCGCCTTCCGACAGGGTCCTCCGCTCGTATTGGGGGTCGGCGATGACGAGAACATCGTCGCTTCCGACGTCGTCGCCCTGCTCCACCGCACACGCAACGTCGTTTACCTGGAAAACGGGGACATCGCCGTCGTTCGCCGTGACGGCATTCGTATCACGACGGTTGACGGCGACATCGAGCGACCAGTGGAGAAGCTCGACTGGGATCCAGGACGCATGGACAAGAGTGGCTTCCGCCATTACATGCTCAAGGAGATCCACGAGCAGCCCGACGCCATTCGAAATACCGTCCGGGCCTACCTGAACTCGGACCGCACCGCCGTCAACCTCGACGGTCTCGGTTTTCCTCACGATCGCCTGCAGGCAGTCAAGAGGGTCCACCTCGTCGCCTGCGGAACCTCGTGGCACGCCGCCCTGGTCGGCAAGTTTCTCATCGAGAAGCTCGCCGGTCTGCCAACCGAAGTCGACTACGCTTCCGAGTACCGGTACCGCGAACCGCTGCTGGGCGAAGACGTGCTGACGGTCGGCGTCACCCAAAGCGGTGAGACGGCCGATACGCTCGCCGCGATGGAGCTGGCACAGGATCAGGGCGCTCTGCTCGCCACAATCTGTAATGTGCGCGGTTCCTCTGCCTGGCGAATGACCAAAGCGGCAATGCTCACCCAGGCCGGGCCCGAGATCGGCGTGGCCTCGACCAAGGCCTTCACAACACAATTGGTGGCGCTCTTCCTGATGGCCCTGGCCCTGCGTCGCAACCGGGGGCTCAACGACGATCATGACCGGGAGCTCGTCCGGCAGCTGCAACGATTGCCGCTTGCCATTGACCAGGCATTAGCGATCGACGATACGCTCATGAACTACGCAACCGAGCTGCTCACAAGCGCGACGGACTCGCTCTACCTCGGCAGAGGCCTGCAGTACCCGATCGCACTCGAAGGGGCATTGAAGCTCAAGGAGATCTCCTACCTCCACGCTGAAGGCTACCCCGCCGGAGAGATGAAGCACGGTCCCATCGCCCTGCTCACCGACGGCTTCCCAGTCGTCGCTGTCGCCCCCAAGACCCCAACACGAGAAAAGCTGCTCGGCAATCTCCAGGAGGTCAGGGCTCGGGGAGCTGCCGTCATCGCCGTGGCCGAGGCCGGCGCCATCGACGTGGCACAGGTGGCGGACCTCGTGCTCCCGATTCCCGACGTTCACCCATTGCTGCAGCCCATCGTCGCGGTCATCCCCCTGCAGATGATCGCCTACCGCGTCGCTGTCGAACTCGGTCTGGACGTGGACCAGCCCCGAAACCTGGCCAAGAGCGTGACCGTGGAGTAACACCCCTCCAGACGGCACTGCGCATGTTCGAGAACGGAAAAATTCATGGCTTCACTTCTGGACAATCTCAACGACCCGCAGCGCCAGGCCGTGACGGCCGGCGAGGGGCCATTGCTCGTCATCGCCGGCGCCGGCTCCGGCAAGACCCGGGTCCTCACCTATCGAATCGTGCACCTGCTCGCCCGCGGCAGCGGCTTGCAGACCGGCCAAATGGGTCA
>RCNG010001484.1_pt1 | contig 11660 bp, 8 predicted proteins | sample 2041371 | NCBI WGS metagenome assembly RCNG01 (sample SAMN09708227, study PRJNA481090) | Marine sediment metagenome, whole genome shotgun sequencing project. | biome: marine sediment; feature: ocean; material: sediment; isolation source: Sewage treatment plant 1 marine sediment (STP1) ... | reverse complement strand
GGCCGATGTCGCGGATCATGCGCCCACCCTTGCCGATGACGATTCCCTTCTGGCTCTTACGTTCGACATAGATCACCGCTTCCATATGGAGAACACGTCCGCTTTCGTCGAAGAGGTCGACGATCACACCGGTGGTGTAGGGCAGCTCGTTGCGGGTTCGTTCGAGGAGTTTCTCCCGAACCACCTCGGCCACGAAAAATCGCTCGGTCTGGGTCGTCGTCAGGTCAGCTGGGTAAAAAGAGGGGCCTGCTGGCAAACCGCTGAACAACTCACCCAACAGCGCATCCAGCCCATCCCCTTTGATCGCCGAGATCGGAACCACGGGCGTGTCGGGCCTGCGTTCGACGTAGCGCTCGATAAGAGGCAGAAGATCGGTCTTGGCGCGCAACAGATCGATCTTTGTCAGCACTCCCACCACTTTCGGACGGATGTGGGAGAGGAGTTCGAACAGATACTCCTCGCCGCCACCCCAGGGCTGGGACGAATCCACCAGGTGCAGCACCACATCGACCTCTTCGAGTGCTGACTGGACCTCTTTCATCATGCGGGTATTCATCTTGTGGAGTGGTTTGTGGACTCCAGGAAGATCGAAGAAGACCGCCTGGCCTCGCTCCTCGGTGAGAATGCCGATGATTCGATTGCGGGTGGTCTGAGGCTTGTCGCTTACGATCGCAACCTTGTCGCCGATGAACGCGTTGAGGAGCGTGCTCTTGCCGGCATTCGGCCTCCCAACAAGGGCAACCGTACCCGAACACAGGTTCCCGTCATCCAGACTCGGCGAGGCGTGTTGAGCCCCCTTTCCAGAGTCTGTGTTCCTCATTCCGCTGCCTCGATCTCGGTGGGTTCGATCCGCCGTACCGTCACACTCACGATACGACGCTTATCCATCTCCTCGACGGTGAAAATCAATCCGTTGGCTTCGTCGACGACCTCGGTGCCGGCCTCCGGCACGGTTCCGTGACGCGCGAAGACCAGACCTCCGACCGTGTCGACATCGTCCTCGTCGACCCCCACGTCCAGCAATTCCTGTAACACCTCCAGCAGTGCCCTGCCCTGCAACCGGTAAACATCGGGGCCTATCTCCTGCCACTCGGGGGGTAATTTCGGATCGTGCTCGTCCTCGATTTCGCCAACGATCTCCTCGAGAATGTCCTCGAGGGTCACCAGCCCCGACGTTCCCCCGTACTCGTCAACAACGATCGCCATTTGCTGAAACTCCTGCTGAAAATCTCGCAGGAGCTCACCGAGCGGTTTGCTCTCCGGCACCACCAAACACTCCCGGGCGAGCTCGGCCACCGTCGGTTCTCTGCCCTTGAGACGGTGCTCAACGAGGTTTTTGACGTGAATCACCCCGACTATCCGATCGATGGTCTCCTGATAGACAGGAATCCGGCTCTTGTGGCTTTCGGCAAATGCCCGCAGGAGATCCTGGAAGCTGGCTTCGTTGGGCACCGCCACCATGTCGGTGCGAGGGGTCATGACCTCGCGTACCACAGTATCGAAGAAGTCCACCAGAGACTCCACGAACTCCCCTTCTTCACCCTCGAAAATTCCAGCTTCTTCGCCGGCTTCGAGATAGGCCTGGATTTCGGCCTCGCTCGCCTCTTCCTCGTCGTCCTCTGGCGGCGGTGCCGCAACCGAGGATCCGCGTCTGACAAGCACCGTCACGAGTGGGGTGGCGAGCGGTCCAACAAACCGTAAAAGGACAGTGATCATGTCCTCCGACAGGGGCCGAAAGATGAAATGCGCGGCGCCGATCAGCACCACCGGCAATGCAACTGCCACTATCAATTTCTCGCCACCAGCAACATCGGGGAAGCGCGCCACCGCCAGCCACAGGCTACCGAGAAGTGCAAGTTGCAGCCAGCGGCCGACGTCGATGATGTGCGAAACCTGAACGCCCGGTCTGCCCCCGAAGAGATTTGGGTTCTCTTCGAGAATGCCCTGAAATCGAACATTGCCGAGTTCGGCGAGCGATCGCAAGAGGAGTTCGGACGCTGCAAACAGCACTGCCACGACGGTGACGACAATCGCCACCGTCACCGGGTGGCTCAGCCATGCGGCCAGTCCCGCGCTCATGACAACAGTTCCCGCCGCAGCTTCATCTCGATATCGTTCATCTCTCCTTGGTCTCGAAGATGATCATAGCCCAGCAAGTGCAGAGTTCCGTGCAGGGCGAGTTCGCACAACTCTCGGACTTCGCCATGTCCCAGCGTTTCGGCCTGATGCCGGGCGCTGTCGAGGGAAATGACGATCTCACCAAGAAACCGTTTTCCCGATGGCAGCTCATCACCGTCCGGAAATGAGAGCACATCGGTCGCTCGGTCGATATCGCGGAACCGCTGATTGAGTTCGCGTATTGTCTGGTCGCCGGTGAGTACGAGGTAGACCTCGACATTCTCTGTGCCCAATTGCCGCAGACAGCCGGAAATCACCTCTCGCAGTGCTTCAGCTGCCGGCTGAGCCGGCCTTCGATCCCACCTGATGTGGACCCGTGTCACGTGTTTGCTGCCTCCTGTTGAAATCAAATCCCGGATAATCGATCCGGTGGTGATACATATTGGTGAGCACCCACAGAAATGCTGATGCAACCTTGTCGAGGGCCGAGAATGTGAGATCGCAATCATCGAGTTGGCCATCCTCGAGAGCATTGTTGAAGATCTTGTCGATCATGGCCTGAATTTTGGCCGGGCTCGGGTTTTCGAGAGTCCGCGCAGCCGCCTCGACCGCATCTGCAAGCAGGAGGACGCCCAGCTCCTTGGTCGGCGGTTTCGGCCCAGGGTAACGGTAGTCACTCTCACGCACTTCGGTCTTGTCCTTCGCGCCCCTCTCCTGGGCACGGTTGAAAAAATAACGGATCAGCTTGGTGCCGTGGTGGGTCGCAATGCCCTGGCGGATCGGGAGCGGCAGCTTTGCCTCGCGCGCAATCTCCAGACCCTCCTTGACGTGGCTTTGAATGACCAGAGCCGACATCGAAGGCAGCAGCGCATCGTGCGGGTTTCCGTTTCGCTGGTTTTCGACAAAGTAGTCAGGCTTCACGAGCTTGCCCACATCGTGGTAGTAGGCGCAAACGCGAAGGAGGAGGGCGTTCGCACCGACCGCATCGGCCCCGGCCTCGGCCAGGTTGCTGACTGAAAGAGAATGCTGGTAGGTTCCGGGCGCCTCAAGCGACAGACGCTTGAGGAGGGGAAGGTTCTGGTTGGAGAGCTCGAGAAGACGGCTGTTGGTGGTGATGCCGAATGCGCCCTCCAACACGGGCAACAGGAAGGACGCAACACCGACCGAGACTGCTCCACCAATCAGGGCGCAGGCCGCCGATAGACCGATCGTCGCCGGCGAGTCCGGCAGTCCGCGATAGAGCTGCAGGATCAGCACCAGGACGATGTTTGCCATCCCGACGATTGCCCCAACCCGGCTCAGTGAGGCGCGGTCGCGCGATCGTTGAGCCGCAAAAGCGCCTATCGCACCCGATGCAAGCGCAAAAACGGCCAAGGAGAAATCTCCTCCCAGCAACACTCCGGCCATTCCGGCACCGAAAAGAGCGAAGAGCAGAGCCGGCTGCAGCCCGAAAAGAACCAGCACGGTCACCGGCCCGGCGGCGAACGGCAGCCCCCACAGATAGGCTTCCACGGTCGACAAAGCCTCTCCTTGCGCGTTGAAGGCGACGGCGTTTGCAATGAAGAGCCCGAGCCGATCCGCCGCGACAAAGAGCAGTAGCAGGATGAATATGCTCGAGAGCCGGCGCCGTATTTCGGAAGGAGCGCCGAATCGACCCAACGCCGGCCACCAGCCGATGATCATGAGGGCGACCAGCAAACCGATCCCAGCGATTCGCGCCCAGGACGTGACATCCCGACGCTGGCGCTGGAAAACCAGAAGGGTATCGGCGACTTCCTCGGTCACCGTGTCCCCGCGCCGCACCAGGACCTGCCCACGGCGAAGCTCTCGCGACCGCGGCAGTACCGCTGCGGCTGCCGCACGGCCGCGCTGAGACGTATCCGCCCGATCGAACACGAGATCCGGGCCGATATTCGCCTCGAGGAAATCACCCACTGGCTTGATCCAGCGTCGTGCCACAGCAGGGCGCTCGAGGAGCCTCGCATTCAATGCCTGTTCGAGGCCGGTACGTACGTCAACCGCGGCGCCTAGCTCGTCGAGCCCAGCCGTCCTCTCGCCACCCGAGGCGATGTTTCTGATCGTGACTCCCCTCGAACCGCGTCGCTCCATCGCTCGTCGATCATCGACGATGTGATCCCGAAAGAGCTGGCCGACAACACCAACCAACGCGTTCTCCAGAGGCTCGGAACATGAGGAGGAGTCGAGAATGCGGAGAATCGCCTCGGTGGCTCGGAGATCGGTGATGGCCTCGAGGTTCACAACGTCCTCGGCACCAGCCTCCTGGCGCTCCCTGCAACCTCCAAAGAGGATGTGCAGCTCGTCCTCGAACTCCAGCCGCAGACGTGGCTCGAGGTCGTATACCGGCAGGACCGAGGCCGCGGCCTCCTCGCGGGCGGCCCTCGTCGCCGCCTCGTCCGGGAGCGTCGTGTCGACCGGAATTACGAGGTCAAAGCTGGCAACCTCTCCAGGCTGCCAATCAGGTGGACCACTGCCAACGCGGGGAAGAACCAACCAGGTACAGCCGACGATTGCGATCACCGCCCACAGGACAGGGGATCCGAGCAATCCATCCCACCAGCTTGCCCCCTCTTCGAGACCGCGCTCAATCCTGGTCGCGGACGATCTGCCCTCCGATTGTAGTTGTCCGTTTGGCTTCATGACTGCCCGTCGTCTCGTGCCCGCGTCTTCTTCTCCCAACGCGCATATTGGTCGACAACGTCCTGCACCAATGGGTGGCGCACAACATCTCGTTGAGTGAATCGAATGAAGGCGAACCCCTTCGTACCGTCAAATATATCGAGGGCCTCGACGAGACCCGAGGCTCGGGGGCCCGGCAAATCAATCTGAGTAATGTCGCCGGTGATCACCGTCTTCGAATGAAAACCCATACGTGTAAGGAACATCTTCATCTGCTCGTGGGTCGTGTTCTGCGCCTCGTCAAGAATGATGAACGCATCATTCAAGGTCCGCCCCCGCATGAATGCCAACGGTGCAATTTCGATCACCTTGCGGTCCAGCAGCTTCGAGACCTTTTCGTAGCCCAGAATATCGTAAAGAGCGTCGTAGACCGGACGCAAGTAAGGGTTGATCTTCTCGACCAGATCACCGGGTAGGAATCCGAGCCGTTCGCCGGCCTCTACCGCCGGCCGTACGAGAACGATGCGTCGCACCTGTTTGTCCATCAGCGCGGCCGCCGCCAATGCCACGGCGAGATAGGTTTTTCCGGTCCCAGCCGGACCGGTGACAAAGACATAGTCGTGGGTAGAAACCGTACGAATGAAGAGACGTTGGTTGAGGTTCCGGGGAGTCACGAAACGCTTCAAGGAGCTGGCCATCGACGCGTCGAGGAAGAACTCGACCAGATCGACCTCGATATCTTCTTCCAGCACCCGCACTCCAGTTCGGTACTCTTCCTTACTGACCGCACCTCCTGATGCCAGCATGCGATCAAAGGATTCGAGAACGCGAGAGGCAATCAACTCTCCGTTCTCTTCACCCGACACCTGGACCTCTGCTCCGCGCGCACTGACAGTGACACCGAGGCGCTCCTCGAGGTATCGCAGATTCTCGTCGCGGGTGCCGAAGAGCTGCTCGAGATGGCCTTCGCTAACGGTCAGACGCTGCATTACTGAGTATTCCCCGGCGTCATTGCGGTCAGGTATCGAGGATGCCGATGCGCGGCCCTACCGGTGTCTCGCGAGCGAAGTCGGACCCTCTCTGGCACTTCGAGGGAGCAAAGCGCGGGCAGAGGCAACGCAGCGATGGCCGGATGCCAGCAAAGTTTTACCGGGGAGCACCAGGTCCGCTCCATCTGCCGGCCAATGGCTGGGACAGCCGGTCTCAAGTAACGAGGTGGTTCGTTGTTATCCATGGGTGCATGCTCTGCAGAAGGTGCAACCAAGATCCGGCCGTCCTTTTTCCCTTCCACGGGCCGTCGATTGTACCAAGTGGGCAGGAGGTTTATGCCCTGGGATGCCACTCGGTCTCCGAAATGCCTGAACGGGCGTTGAGAAAGCGGGCGAGCGTGAAGAGCGCATCGGACAGACGATTGAGGTAGGCCAGGAGGCCTTCCGGCACACCACCACGGTTGCCAACCAACTCGCCGACTCGCCTTTCCGCTCGTCGGCACACCGCCCTGGCGACATGAGAGAGAGCGGAAGCCCGGCTGCCTCCGGGGAGAATGAACGCCGTCAAAGACTCGATTTCCCCGTCCATGGCGTCGATCCACTCCTCGAGTAATTCCGCGGCCCAGGCACTGGGATCGTGCTCCATTCGGCCTTCCGGATCGGCAAGCGCTGCACCCACTGAAAAGAGCGACTCCTGGATCGCCACCAGCCGGCCCTCAACATCACCGGGCAGGGGTTCGCAGCGGAGAAGCCCGAGCAGCGACACCAGCTCGTCAACCGTGCCGTAGGCCTCGACGCGAACGTCCTCTTTGCGGACCCGCCCGCCCGAAAGCAGGGAGGTCTCTCCCGCGTCTCCGCTGCGTGTGTAGACCTTCATCCGGGCATTCTACTGGTTTGTTGGCCGGTGATCCAGAGTTAGAGGCCTTTGGCCTGATCGTAATCGCTATCGCTATCGCTATCGCTATCGACGGATGCTCTGTCGATCCACGGGTTCGATAGCGATCCCGATAGCGATAGCGATAGCGATTTACAGTTTGGAAAAATGCTGCAAATCGCATAAATTTCAAGCTGAAATACCCTCCCTAGACCCCCCGAATCACATCAGGCCGCACACCCCTGTGTTAATCTCGAAAGAGCTCACGAGAGCTCTTGGGAGGGGTGGTGGAACTCAACGAGCTGTTGATGTTCATGACAAAGAAGGGGGCGTCGGACCTCCACATCAAACCGATGCGGCCGCCTCTGCTCCGCATTCAGGGAAAGCTCATCCCGATCAAGGCCAACCCGCTGCAACCGGAAGAAGTCGAGCAAATGCTCAATGACATCTTGAAACCCGGCCAGCGCGCACGCTTTGACGAGACGCAGGCGGTCGACATGGGCTATGGCGTGCCGGGAGTCGCCCGCTTCCGCTGCAACATCTTCCTACAGAGGGGCACCATGGCGGGGGTCTTCCGTCGTGTACCCTTCGAGATTCAGGGCATCGAAGATCTCAATCTTCCCGACGTCATTTCTTCGTTCACCGATTACCCCAGTGGACTGGTGCTGGTCACCGGTCCGACTGGATCCGGTAAATCGACAAGCCTCGCCGCGATGATCAATCTCATCGCGAGAGCTCGCCAGTGCCATGTCGTGACGATCGAGGATCCGATCGAGTTCCTCTTCCAAGATGACAAGGCAACCATTTCCCAGCGAGAGGTCGGCACCGACACACCGACCTTCCATGAGGCCCTCCGAAACTGCATGCGGCAGGATCCGGACGTGATCATGGTTGGCGAGATGCGCGACCTGGAAACCATGTCCACAGCCATCACTGCAGCCGAAACCGGCCACCTCGTCTTTTCGACCCTCCACACCAACAACGCAGCCCAGACTGTGGATAGAATCATCGACTCGTACCCGGCGGACCAGCAGTTGCAGGTCAGGGGTCAGCTGGCGTTGGTATTGAAGGCAATCGTCTCGATGCAGCTTGTGCAGGATCACGAGGGCAAAAACCGTCTGCCGGCTTGCGAAATTCTGATCAATGCTCCAAAGATCTCCAAGCACATCGAGAATGGCGAAATCAAAGAAATCCTCGAGGAGATGGAGAACTCGGTCAGCTTCTACCACATGCAGAGCATGAACCAGTCGCTGATCTCCCTCCTCGCCCACAATAAAATCACTTACGAACAAGCTGTCGATTCGTCGAGCGAACCCGACGATCTCTCGCTCAAGTTGCGAGAGATGTTCCCGTCCATCGAGGACCGTTTTAGGGAGGGTGAGATGGCACCGTCGCCCGCAGATTTTTCTCAGATCACGGAACTTCTGGAGACAAAACGCCTTTACGAAGAAATGGAAGAGCGCCACCGATCAAAGATCCAGGAAAAGGACGAGCAGATCGAAACTCTCGAGGCCGATCTCACTGCTCTCCGGGAACAGATTCAGGAAACCACTGGCAACACCGACGACCTGCACCGTGAGGCCGAGATCGCCCGCTCCGAAGTCCAGCGCGCCCGCGAGGAAGCCCAGCAGAAGATCAACGCTCTCAACGAGCGGATCCGCGAACTCAACCAGCAGATCGGGGGCAACGGAGGCGGAGGCAAGGGAGGGTCGGGCTTCTTCAAGCGCTGAGATTGGCCACTTCGTGACCAACTTTATGAGTTAAGTTTGAGGACTATAGCCTGGATCGGTTGCTGCAGTACTCTTCTGAGTGTGTTCTTAACTCTTAACCCTTAACCCTTTACCTCCGCTGCGCTAAGATCTTCCCTGGAGGCAGTGTGCCCGAAATCACCGCCGAAGACGCCCTGCTGGAAGAACTCCATTCGCTCCTCGGCGAGGGCGAAGAGGAGGCGCTCAAGATCTTCCTGCGTCTCGTGCGTCCAGAGGACATCGCCGAGTGGCTTGATCTGTTGTCGGCAGACGATCGTCAGAACATCGTTTCGGCCCTCGACCATGAATCGGCGGGCACCGTCCTCAATGACACCACCGCTTCGATCCGCGCTGAGCTGGTGGACGAGATCGAACCCGAACGCCTCGCGCGTATCGCTGAAACCCTCCCGGCAGACGAAGCGGCGGACCTCATCGGCGAGCTCGAGATGGAGGACACCGAAGAGGTCTTGCACCACATCTCAACCGAGGACGAGGAGGTACTCCGGCAGCTCCTGACCTACCCGGAGGACACTGCAGGCGGCATCATGAACCCGAACGTTGTCGCCCTCCAGCCGGGCGAGACCGTCGATGATGCCATCCGCTATCTGCGTTCGGTCGCCGAAGAAACCCCGATATCCGCGGTCTACGTTATCAACGAAGAACGCCGGCTCCTAGGCTACCTTCGGTTGCGGCGAATGGTCACGGCCCGTCCAGCGGCCCTGCTCGGCGACATCATGTCCACCGATATCATTTCGGTGCCGGTCGAAACAGACCAGGAAGAGGTCGCGGACATCGTCGACAAGTATGACTTCATGGCCGTTCCGGTTGTGGACACGGACAACCGGCTCGTTGGGGTCGTTACGGTCGACGACATTCTCGACGTCATCGAGGAGGAAGCGACCGAAGACATTTACAAGATGGCCGGCTCGTCGATCGAGGAGGAGGAGTCCGAGTCGATATTTCACGTCGCACGCTATCGGCTGCCGTGGCTGTTGGTCTGCCTCGCCGGAACCCAGCTGTCATCGATGGTCCTCGTTTTTGCTTCGCGAGAGATCGTTCTCTACGAGCAGATGTCCGTCTTCACGGCGGCAATCATGGCGATGGCCGGCAACACCTCGTTGCAGTCTTCTACGACTACCGTTAGACGGCTCGCTCTCGACACTCTTCCCCGCTCTCGTTTTGTGCGCCACATTTCGCGCGAGATACTGGTTGCCCTCTTGATGGGCATCGTCTGTGGGGCCCTCGCATCGGCGCTTGCCTTGGCCTTTCATCGCGATCCACTGATCGGGCTCGCACTCGGTCCGGCGATGGCCATCGGGATGTCTGCAGCGAGCTTGCTCGGCGCGGCCATGCCGATGGTCCTCGATATTGCCGGCGTCGATCCAGCGATCGCCTCCGGCCCCCTGGTCTCGACCATCAATGACTCGCTCGCGTTGGCCGTCTACTTTTCCGTCGCGACCGGGATGATGGTGTGGATTGGATAGCGCAAGGCTTGAGGCTTGAGGCTTGCGAAATGGATCGCAATCGCTATCGGGATCGCTATCGCTATCGATGTGACGCGTTGACTGCCTTTTTCGATAGCGATCCCGATAGGGATAGCGATAGCGATTGGGCCATCAGGGGCAGGATCGCCCTAAGCAGGTTCGGGGTAGCCGAAGAAGTAGCCCTGTTGAAGCTCAATGCCGAGGCTTTCGAGGGTTTCGACCTCGTCCTCGGTCTCGACGCCCTCGGCGATGACAACCGACTGGCTGTCACGTGCAAATCCGGTGATCGCCGAAACGAGATTGCGTTTGATGGGCTCTTCCGGCAGGTCGCGCACCAGCATTTTGTCGAGCTTGATGAAATCCGGCTGCAGATCTGCCAGCACGTGGAGCGCACTGTAGCCGGTGCCCATATCATCAATCGCGATTCGGAATCCATGCTTGCGCAGCTCAGCGACCCGTTCGCGCAACCGGCTCGCGCTCTCAGCGTATGTTCGTTCGGTGATCTCCAGGACACACTCGCTGGGAGACCGCCCCGATTCCTTGACGCGTCCGGTCAGCCCTCGCCCCTCAGATTCGATGTACTCGAGACCGAGCATCGACATGTTGATGAAGAGAATCGATCCATCTGGAAGTTTCCGGGCATTTTCGAGGGCGCGATCTACGCAGAGCAACTCGACCTCGCCGAGCATCCCCGCCCGCTCGGTAAACCCAAAGAGGTTGTCAGCGGTTTCCAAGTAGCACCCCTCGGGACCGCGGCTCAGCGCCTCGTAACCGATGACCTCGCGCCCCGGCATGCGGACGATCGGTTGAAACAGGGTACGGATCGAACCCTCTCGAAGGATCTGCCGCACCTCGTCGAGACGCGCCTGATCGAGAGCCTCGCCACGCCGGTGAAAATCCTGACGGGCTTCGAGGATACCGTTGTAGATTGTCCGCTCGACACGCAGGGCAGGGCGCATCTTTATCACTCCCTGGCCAACGCGCACCGCCACCTGTTCGCTCTCTCCGGTTTCGTGGGTGATGGTGATCCCATCGATCAGGGAGTCGTGCAGCCGCCCGGCCTCGAAATGATCCGCCAGGATGACGAGGAAGATGTCGCCACGAACATTCTCCTGGCACAGAAGACTGCCTGAGCCAGCGGCCGCTTCGAGTAACCCACTCAGATGGCCCGCGACGCTGAGCAGCACGGCGTCATATCGTTCCCAACCAACAATTCGTTCGAGATTCTGCTCATGTTCGATCCGCACCAGAAGGACTTGCAGAGTCCCTCGTTCGTCAAGCATCCTGCGAATTCGATCGAGTACGACTGGCAGGGTCGGAAGCTTGGTGACGGGATCGAAAAGACTCGCGCGATACTGCAGAATCCTCGTCTTCAGCTCGACGGGGTCGGAGATGGCGAATCCGTTAAGCGACATGCCGGTCAAGCATTCGTCTCGGCTTCAGATGTCTCGAGAAGCTGCCGGACCTGGCGCACCAGTTCGCGGGGAGAAAATGGTTTGCAGATGTAAGCGTTGGCACCCAACTGCAAGGTGCCGAGCTGATCCTGATGACCGCTCCGGGCGCTGACCACAAGCACCGGTACGTTCGCCCCTTTTGCATCGAGGCGGAGCAGCTTGAGCAGCTCCATGCCGTCGAGGTCAGGCATCATCAGGTCAAGAAGCACGAGATCGGGGGGATCGGCCAGTAGTCGGGCCAGGGCTGAACGCCCATCAGTGTCGGTATCTACCTGGAAGCCGTCCGATTTGAGGATGGTCGCAAGAAGATCCACCATATCCGGTTCATCATCGACCACGAAAACCCGCGCCATCAA
>RCNG010001482.1_pt1 | contig 11664 bp, 10 predicted proteins | sample 2041371 | NCBI WGS metagenome assembly RCNG01 (sample SAMN09708227, study PRJNA481090) | Marine sediment metagenome, whole genome shotgun sequencing project. | biome: marine sediment; feature: ocean; material: sediment; isolation source: Sewage treatment plant 1 marine sediment (STP1) ... | reverse complement strand
GTCCTCAGGCGCATAGAAACTCAGTTGAAGTGCCTCAGGATCGATGGTTGCCGGGGTGCCATCGATTTCAAAGGCCATTTTTGACAAATGGGTGTCGATGGCGGATCGGTCGGCAAAAACAAGTCCCATGGCATGACCCAGATCGTCAACGGACCACCAGTTGTCCGCACCGAAAACCCCTTTTAAGAGTTCCGTGTTGTCGTACCATGAGGATTGAATATCATCGTATAGGCCGGTGCAGCGGGTATCGATTTGGCCTTTATTTTCCAAGGTGATCCGACCCATACACAACTCAATGAACGCGCCCGCCCAACGAAGGGATAACTTTTTTTTCTTCATTTTTTTTCCAGTTTCAACTACTATTGAAAATGGTGCCCAATGTTTCAGCGACCGACAATTTTGTCAAGATAATTGCGCTGTGGGCTTAAGGTGCCGCACTCATGTATTTTTTTTACTATGGCGGTCTTGCTATGGGATGCGGATTGGCTGCATGCTAAGGTAGTTGCAGCAATTTTCAAAACAAGGTTAACGAGTGCTCGCCTTGTTTTGGATGAGTGTACGACGGATTTCTTAACCTGTAAAAATGGAAGAAAAAAATGCGGCTTTTACTGGTTGAAGACGACCAAAAAATCGCCTCCTTCGTTAAAAAGGGTCTCAAGGCGGAAGGGTTTGCGGTGGATCATGCCGTGGATGGAACGGTGGGGTTGGACTTGGCCCTCAGCGAACCTTACGATGCCGCGGTTGTGGATATCATGCTGCCCGGAATGGATGGCCTGTCCCTGATTGGGCGGATGCGCCGGGAAAAGGTAATGACCCCGGTGATCATTCTCAGCGCAAAAAGTTCCATCGATGACCGGGTCAGGGGCCTTCAAGCCGGCGGTGACGACTATCTGAGCAAACCATTTGCCTTTTCAGAATTGTTGGCCCGGGTACAGGCGCTGATCAGGCGGGCCAGCGGAGCCAAAGAACCCACCCGATTGTCGTGCGGTGAGCTGTCGATTGATATGTTGACGCGGGAGGTACGCCGCGGGGGGGGTAAAATCGATTTGCAACCACTGGAGTACTCGCTTCTGGAATATCTGATGAGAAATGCCGGCCGAGTAGTGTCTAAAACCATGATCATGGAACATGTCTGGGATTACCATTTCGATCCCCAGACCAACGTGGTGGAGGCCCGGATCTGCCGGCTCCGCGATAAGGTGGATAAGGGATTCGAAGACAAACTGATCCACACGGTCCGCGGGGTGGGGTATGCCCTTCGCCAGAACGATTAAACTGCATCGATCCCTCTCCTTCAGGCTGACCTTATGGTACGGGATTGTTTTCACATTGTCCTCCTGCCTGGCATTTCTTTTTTTCTATGTCCTGATTACCACCAATCTGAGGCAACGTCTGGACGGCCGACTTTCCGATAAAATCTCCGAATTCGAGGCCATCTACAACCTTCAGGGACTTGAGGATGTCAAATCTGCCGCACTGATCGAATCCCAGGCAGCCGGTGAGAAAAAGATCTTCTTCCGCCTGCTGTATGCCAGTGGCGTGGCTTTTTCTTCATCCAACATGACCTACTGGCAGGAGATCGGGATCAACCGATATGCTGTCGGCCAATTGGTAGAGGGCCGTTCACGGGTCTATGAAACGTTGACCATTGCCGGCCGGCCGGATCGTGTTCGCATTGCCTACGGGATCATCGGCAAAGGCGTCGTTGCGCAGTTGGGCTACTCCATGGAGAACGACACGGCTTTTATCGCCATTTTCAAGAAGATTTTTCTCATTACCATGTCGGCGCTGATTTTGACCGCAGTCCTGGTGGGATGGTTCATGGCCAGGCGTGCCCTTTCCGGCGTGGAAGCGGTCACCCGCACTGCCCGGCAGATTTCCGAATCTGACCTTAGTCGTCGGGTGCCAATCATGGCTCGTCATGAGGAAATTGACCGGCTGGCGGTGACCTTCAACCAAATGCTGGACCGCATCGAAAGGCTGGTTGTCGGTATGCGTGAGATGGGCGACAATATCGCCCATGATTTGAAAAGCCCGGTGGCGCGGATTCGCGGTATGGCGGAAATAAGCATTTCCGGTGCATCCCCCGGCGGCGATGAGCTGACCCTGGCCGGCAGCACCATCGAGGAGTGCGACCGGTTGCTGGATTTGATCAACACCATGTTGATGATATCAAAATCCGATGCCGGTACTGGAGACGTGATCCTTGAATCCGTGAATATGGCCGATGTGGTGCGCGATGCGATCGCGCTTTTTGCTCCCCTGGCCGAAGACAAGGGACTTTCCCTGACCTGCGACATGCCTGATACGCTGATGGTGATGGGGAATCTGAAAATACTTCAGCGGGCGGTTGCCAATCTTTTGGACAATGCGATCAAATATACACCGGCACCGGGTAATATTGACATTCGCGGGTTTCATGATAAGGATGTTGAAATGATTAACGTTTCCATAAAAGACAGTGGCATCGGTATCGACACTGAAGACCTGCCGAAGATATTCAACCGGTTCTTTCGATGTGACCAGAGTCGGGCAACCGGTGGCTTCGGCCTGGGGTTGAGCTTGGCTAGGGCCATCGCCCACGTCCATGGCGGCGAAATCAATGTCGAAAGCTCACTTGGGAGTGGAAGTGTTTTCACTTTCTGCCTGCCTCGGACGCAAGCCAGTTGAGAAGTTGCACTGCGTCGAATCCATGCATCGTATCTGCACCTTATCCTTTTACGGGGACACCGCTTTTGTTGGCGAAAATCAATGGTGAACCATGAATTTAACCCTGGAAAAAGTTGACGTCGCCATTCCCTACAGCATGCTTCGAGTCAGCCTCAACCCGTTGACCCTGGCCTTTACGGGAAATCACCAATCCTTGGAACAACCCTTTAAGCAGGCCTACTATAATAACTCTATCGATCATGTGCGCCGCTGCAAACTCTATGCAGTTCTTTTTTTCAGTATATTCGGTATTCTTGACGCCTATGTGTTTCCGGAACAGAAATTCCAGTTGTGGTTTATCCGGTATGTGCTGGTGTGCCCCGTGTTCCTGCTGGGACTGATTTTCTCCTACACCGATGCCTACCGTCGGTTATGGCAGCTCGTGAATGGTTTTTATATTATCGTCACCGGGTTTGCTTACGTGGCCATGGTGGTGATCACACCTACCCCAGAGTCCTTTTTTTACGGGGTAGGTACCATTTTTTGCGTTTTTTTCGGATACACGTTTATCCATGCCAGGTTCATTACCGCCTCCATTGCCGGGCTATTGGTGATTGGCGCCTACCAGGCGGCGATGATGTGGTTGATGGACGCCACCGGAGTCATCCAGTTGATTTTTGGTGCCCATTTTATGGGGATCAATCTATTGGGAATGCTCATCTGCTACTCTATCGAAACCCACCACCGTAAGAATTTCCTCCTGAATTTCCTGTTGGAACAAGAAAAAGAGAAAACAGAAAATACCAACCGGAACTTGGAGAAACGGGTCGAAGAACGCACCGCCGCGCTGCAGCGGATCAACCGGGATTTGAATAAGGAGATCCTCGAGAGAAAACAGGCCGAGGGACGGGTTCGGGCCAGTCACGAACAACTCGCTTCGATCCTCGACAGCATCGATGCGGATATCCATGTGGTTGATATGGAAACGCACATCATTTTGCTGGCCAACCGCCATATGAAAGAGACTTACGGTGACAATGTCGCCGGTAAAGTTTGCCACAAAGTGACCCATGAACTGGACGCACCCTGCCATCAGTGCAAGGACCGCCTGTTGCTGGACGAAAATGGCCGACCCGGGCAAAGCTATTCCTGGGAAGATAAAAATCCGGTGAACGGCCGCTGGTACATTATTTCTGCCCGTGCAATCGTGTGGGAAGACGGCCGTTTGGTTCAGCTCACCGTGGCCACTGATATTACAGCGACGAAGGAGATGGAGGCCCGACTGCAGCGGGCGCAGAAAATGGAGGCCATCGGTACCCTGGCCGGTGGTGTGGCTCACGATCTGAACAATATCCTTTCGGGTTTGGTAGGCTATCCGGAACTGCTCCTCATGGACATTCCCGAGGGCAGCGAAATGCGCATCATCGTTGAAACGATCAAACAATCCGGCGAAAAAGCAGCGGCCATTGTTCAGGATATGCTGACCCTGGCACGGCGGGGGGTGGCCGTTACCGACGTGACTGGATTGAACCAAGTGGTTCAGGACTATTTAGGCAGTCCTGAACTGGCCAGGCTTAAATCTTTCCATCCTCAAGTGAGTATTCATTCGGATCTGACTCCAACGCTGTTCAACATTGTCGGCTCCTCGGTGCATCTGGGGAAAACCGTTATGAACCTGGTCACCAATGCTGCCGAGGCGATGCCTGACGGGGGGCAGATTACCTTAAGCACCCAGAACTGTTATGTGGACCGGCCGATGCACGGATTCGAAACGGTGTTGGAAGGCGAATATGTGCTGCTGCGGGTTGCCGACACCGGTGTCGGGATTTCAACCCAGGACCTTGAACGGATCTTTGAGCCATTTTACACCAAGAAAAAAATGGGGCGCAGTGGCACCGGTTTGGGCATGGCTGTGGTGTGGGGTACGGTGAAAGATCATAGCGGTTTTATCGATGCCCGCAGCATCGAAGGTCAGGGGACGGTATTTGACCTCTATTTCCCTATTACCCGACAGAATATAAAAATGGATGCTGAGGAACTCCCCATTGATCGTTACCGCGGTGCCGGCGAGTCCGTCCTCGTAGTGGATGACATTAAGGAGCAGCGTGATCTGGCTACATTCATGCTAAAACGCCTGGGCTACCAGGTGGATACGGTTGTCAGCGGCGTGGAAGCAGTTAAATACGTCCGCAAGACCCCCGTGGATATCCTGGTTCTGGATATGATCATGGAGTCGGATATGGACGGCCTTGATACCTATCGTCAGATTCTGGCTATCTCTCCAGGCCAGAAAGCGGTAATCGCCAGCGGCTTTTCGGAGTCCGAGCGTGTACTGGAAGCCCAGCGTTTAGGTGCCGGCCCTTATATTAAAAAGCCCTACCGTATGGAGCAGATCGGCATGGCATTGCGGGAACAACTGGCAGCCGCGTCCACCGATGAACCGCCCGATTCCCCGGTCAACGACTAATCTGCTTTTTGATTAGCCTTACTCCCTGCCACCTTCTTTAAAATTACCATTTGGTAATCTTAAAATCATCTTGCCGTAACCCTTGTGGGTTATATTCACGTTCATCAAAATATTTGCAGGCTCAACATAACACGATTACGCGTTTAAAATTAAGACGCACCAGGAGGTTGTTCATGATCAAGACTAATCAGAAGGTTCACTCGTTTCTTTTCTTTTTTCTGTTATTCGGCGCGGCAGCTTTCTTAGGGGGAGCCACACCAGGTGTCCAAACCGTACACGCATTCTCTGCACCGGAAAGCTTCAGCGAACTGGCCGAAGCAGCCAGACCCGGTGTGGTTAACATCCGCACCGTAAAAATCATCAAGGGCGGCAGTCCGGTCTTCCGGCATTTTTTTGGGAACCCCCGTGGCGGCAAACGGAACCCCTTTGACGAATTCTTCGGTCCCTTTCAAGGAGATGGCCAACAGCGCGACTTCAAACAGCGTAGCCTGGGTTCGGGATTTCTCATCGATGACAACGGTTTCATCGTCACCAACAACCATGTGATCGAGGACGCCGACCAGATCAAGGTGATCCTGGCCGACGATAAGGAGTTCGACGCAGAATTGGTGGGACGGGATCCGAAGACTGACCTTGCCCTGATTCGCATCGAAGGGGCGAGAAATCTTAAACCCCTTGAACTGGGCAATTCAGAAAAACTGAAGGTGGGCACCTGGGTGGTGGCCATCGGCAGCCCCTTCGGCTTGGAGCAGACGGTCACCGCCGGCATCGTGAGCGCCAAGGGGCGAATCATCGGTTCGGGACCCTACGACGATTTTATCCAGACCGACGCTTCGATCAATCCGGGCAACAGCGGCGGGCCGCTGCTAAATATGGATGGTGAGGTGGTGGGCATCAACACGGCCATCATCGCCAGTGGACAGGGTATTGGTTTTGCCATTCCCATCAACATGGCCAAGGGCATCATCGAGCAGCTCAAGGACAAGGGAGAAGTTACCCGCGGTTGGCTGGGCGTGGGGATTCAGGACCTTACTCCGGAACTGGCCGACTATTACGGCCTGAAGGCGGAAAAGGGCGTACTGGTCACCCAGGTTTTCGAGGGGGATCCGGCCGACAAAGCCGGAATCAAAGTCAATGACGTTATTTTGTCCGTGGACGGTCAAAAGGTGACAACCGGCCGGGAGCTTTCAGCCATGATTGCGAACACACCGGTGGGAAATCAGACAAAAGTCGACCTGATACGGGACGGCAAGACAAAAGTCATGACAGTGACCCTGGCCAAACGCGACGATGATGAGAAGATGCTGGCCGCTCAGAGTCGGGACGACGACGAACTGGGTATCGAGGTCACGGACCTGGATTCGGATATCGCACGCCGTTTGGGTATTGAGGGCAAAGAATACGGTGTTTTGGTTACAGATGTAAAAGATGACAGCCTGGCCCGGGATGCCGATGTACGACCCGGCGATATCATCAAAGAAATCAATCGCACCGTGGTGAAAGACCGGAAAGTTTTTGCCCAACTGATCAAAAAGAACGAGGACAGTGATACCATTCAACTGCTGGTCAAGCGGCGCAACGCAGGGTATCTGGTGGTGAAAATAGAGCGAAAATAGCCATTGTCAGTTCAGTGAGGTGATCGGCGGATTCGGCTTGGCGCATCGGGTCCGCCGGTTTTTTTGGGGAGCTTTTCGGCATTCAAAACTGTTACGATCGGGTCTTGACACGATGACAAAACGGAACTAAGTTGGCTCCAAAACGGGCGATTGCGAGCTATCAAGCTGTTTGCACGAAACGCCCGACCCAGAAAGGAAAGAGTGATGCCGGTTTACGAATTTCAGTGCAAATGTGGCCATATTACCGAAGAACTGGTGCGGATGGATACCCAAGCGGTCGAGTGCCCCAAATGCCACGATAAGGCCAAGAAAATAATTTCAGCATGCAGCTTCGAATTGAAAGGCGGCGGATGGTATGCCGATGGATATGCCTCGTCGAAAAAATAGCCGGCAAGCCAGAATCTTCTCAACGAAGAATCGGCGATATGATCAATTAGAACCCGCCTGCTCCATTTTTCATTGCCCGATTATTCTCGTTTGAGCACATACCTGCCGCCACTGGCAGTTGTTTCGCCGCTCGCGCGGTTGCATGAGGTTTCTATCCTGTATGCGCTAAGAGATAAAACCGGCCCTCTTTCCTGGAGGATTGCCGGTTTTTTTCATTTGTTCCGCCACAAATGTCTTCGGTAAACCGTATCACAAACCACCAGGGGGTGACATGACACAGGAGCTAATCCATGGGATCGAAGCCTTGACAGCCTTTGCCCTTGACGCCATTCGAAGTTCCGGTCAAACGGCATTGGACTATTTCGGCAAGGGCAGGGGGGCGACCAAATTTGATCAAGGGCTGGTCACCCGGGCAGAGTTGCAGATCAGCACGTGCTTCCAGCAAGCGTTGGACAACCAGTATCCCGATCACCGGATGTTCACCAGTAAAACGCTGGATACCACCTATACCCATGACAACCGGCGATACTTGTGGATCTTCGACCCCATTGACGGCGTCGACAATTACCAGGCGGGTATTCCCATCTGGGGCATGTCCCTGGCACTTCTGGAAAATTTCTGGCCGGTATTCGGTGCCTTTTATATGCCGGCCACCGGTGATCTGTTTCATGCCAGGGCTGGCGGCAAGGCTTTCTGGGGCGAGAAACGCATCCGGATACCCGATGATCGCACCATCGACGACGAAAGCTTGATGTTCACCTTTTCAAGATTCCACCGGCACTATGTTTCCCGGTTTCCCGGAAAGATCAGAAACCTGGGCTGCACCGGTGCTCACCTGTGCTATGTGGCCATGGGGCGTGCGGATGTGGCCGTCACGGCCAACGAATCCTTTCAGGACCTGGCAGCCGCGCGGATGATCGTGGAGGCGGCCGGCGGACGGCTGTTTAAAGCCAGCGGCGAAAAATTCTATCTCAACGACTATCTGAACGGAGCAAGGATCGAAGAGCACCTGCTGGTTACCGCTTCCGGCAATTGCCAGGCGGTGCTGGGCTGTTTGGAGAGACGCACGTGACCTGAAATACCTTAAGAATGCCAAATCACAAATACCAAATAAATCTCAATCGCCAAATTCAAAATTCCAAACCTTCATGGTCTTCAAATTAGTGCTTGTGATTGGTTATTTTCAGTTTTCCGGGTTAGGTATCGTCGTCGACCACGGAATGGGTGTTTTCCATTCGATAGATAATCACACAAACGAACAGGCCGACGGCGAATAAGGCGCAGAACAGGAGGAAGCTGTCTGCTGCCTTTCTCCAGGAGAGAAAAAATAAGAAGGCAATGATCATCAGCAGCTTGGTGTTCATGGGGTTATTCCGCGTCCTGCCGTATGGGGTTACGGGGTTTAACCGCTTGTTAATTTGTATATCGGCTTTTGCTTTTATATCTTAACTGCTTTTCTCAGAATTGGCCAACGCACCCATGGTATTATTCGGATTGCCATGAACCGCGATAGCGAGCGCATTCCGCGCCGCTTGCGGCGGGGTTAGCGAGCGAACTGAAAATCGATTTTTATCCTTACGGTGCTGCGAAGCACTGCCGTTTCAGGCAGAACATTCCCCGCGGCTTGCCGCGGGGAGGGTTCAATAAATCAGTTTGACGTATGCAAGGAGAACGATCCGTGGACCATGCGACTCGCACGATCATCGATTATTTTGAACAGATCAACCAGATTCCACGATGCTCGAAACAGGAGCAGCAGATATCCCGCTGGCTGCAGCAATGGGCTATGGACAGGGGGTTTCCGGTAAAATCGGATTCCGCTGGCAACCTGGTCATACCGGTACCGGCATCAAACGGTTTTGAGCAGGCACCAATCGTCATTCTTCAGGGCCATATGGACATGGTTTGTGAAAAACAGGACGGCTCGGATCACGACTTTTCCAAAGATCCTATCCGCATGGTCCAGGATGGCCCCTGGCTGAGTGCCGGGGAAACTACCCTGGGAGCGGATAACGGCATTGCCATTGCCATGGCCCTGGCCCTGGTGGACCGCCCGGACGTATCCCACCCGCCTCTGGAGCTTTTTTTTACGGTAGACGAAGAGACCGGCCTGACCGGCGTTCTGAATATGGATCCAACTTTGCTTTCGGGCAGAATCCTGATCAACCTGGATTCAGAAGATGAAGGCGTTTTCGTCGTCGGGTGCGCGGGGGGACGGAACACCACCATCAATCGGGCATTGGATGTCAAGATCCTCAACGGCGCCTATGACTTGCTGCGCGTGTCCGCCCAAGGCATGAAGGGGGGGCACAGCGGGGTGGACATCGCCAAACATCGTGCCAATGCCAATAAGGTCATGGCCCGCCTGCTGAGTGCCGGGATGGCGGTCTCACCGATGCGGCTCGTGGCGCTAAAGGGCGGCACCGGCAGAAATGTGATTCCCCGTGGCTGTGAGGCACTTGTGGCTTGCCGCCGGGACGCGTTTGATGACCTGGAAAAAAGGATCGATTCAGTCGCCGACCTCATCAAACAGGAATACAAGACGGCGGATCCGGAGTTGGACGTATCCGTTGATAAAAAAGGTCCGGTGAAGGCGGGCCAACGCGGCGTCACAGAAAAAAATACGGCCGTGGCAGTGAACCTGCTGGCGGCATTGCACAGCGGTCCGGTTGAAATGGCCGAAGACCTTCCGCTCCTGGTGCAGACGTCCACCAACCTCTCCCTGGTGGAGCTAAGCAGCGATGCTTTGGCGGTGACGACCAACCAGCGCAGTTCAGTACCCTCCCGGCTCGATTCCATCTGCCTGGCGGTTGAGGCGGTGGGCCGCCTTGCCGGGGCCACGGTTCAAACCGGTACCGGTTATCCCTCGTGGCCCATGAATCGCGACTCTCCACTACTCAAACGTTGCACGGCACTTTATCGGGAGTTGTTTGATGCCGCACCCACGGTGCAGATCATGCATGCTGGCCTGGAATGCGGGGTAATCGGCGACCGGTGCCCGGGCATGGATATGATCTCTTTAGGACCCACCATGGAGAATCCTCACTCGCCATCTGAGCGGCTCTATCTGCCGTCGGTGGAAAAGGTGTGGCTGCTGCTGGAGGCTTTGCTGAAATCGTTGGGACGATAAAGCATTATCGGTTTCTGCCGATTCCCCGAACGCGTCCTATCGGTTTAACCGGTCCCGGGCTTTCAGAGCCGCCCACCGTACCCACGGTTGCACCTTTGCGGCCATAGTGCCGGTAGCCGGAGGCGACGTGGCGGCCAGCGGTAGCGGGGTTTCCCGGTCGGCGCCTCGGTTTGGGGGGAATGCCCCCACCGGCCATTTCATCGAGGACCTGTTCAAAGGTCCTTCGCCGGTTGGTATCGGTTTCACCGTCCGGTGGCGCCGATGGCTCGCCGGCACGATTCCCCGCATAGGCGTTCAGGGCATCGAACAGGTGGTCGACCCAGGAGCGCTTTTTCGAATTTCCGCCGGGTGGTTCGTGGCGGTCGGTGCCGCCCTGATCCGGATGAGGTGGGGTGGCGCTGGCCGAGACCGTCGGATCCGGCCGGTGCATGGCCAGGTGTACCTTGACGCGGGCATAGGCGATGTTGATCTGCTTCAGCTGCTCTTCGGCCCCGGCCTTGGTGGCCGACCCCTCGGGGAACTGATCCGGATGCCATCGCCGCACCTGGGCCTTGTAAGCGCGTTTAGCCTGCGCTTCATCTGCTTCAGGGCTGATCCCCAATGTCTTAAAGCTCGTCGCTAAATTCATTCCTGGTCCCTGTTTGTTATCGTGCCAAAATAGGTCAAACGGGCCATGGTGTCAATCCGGGCCTCGTCGCCGACCCAAATTCCGGCGTAATCCGAGGCAATTTTTTTTCCTTGACCCGGCGGCCAAAAGCTTTTACTCAACGAACGGAACCCATCGTTGACAGTGGAGTGAGCATGCGAAAACCGAACATTACCGTCTCCTATATATTTTTTTATCTGCTTTTTTCAGACGATGCCTGGCGCATTGTCGCCGGTTTGGTCTGCGCCCTTTTTTTAGGCCCCTTGCTTACCCAGGGGAGGAACCTCAGCCAGGGGGGTGAAGTCATGGTCTGGCTGATGATTCTGGCCATCGGATGGTCGGTGACAGCCTGGCCGGCCAAAAAGATCACCGGTGCATTGCAGCGGGCTGTCAAGCGGGCCGCCAAGTAGTGTTTATCAAAAAGCGGCATCTTTTGGCCCATGCCTGCGTTCTCGCTCCGTTGAGCACGTAGTGAAGCTTCAGCGCTATCCTCGACGTAGCGCTGCTACGCCTCCGGCTTCAACCTCGCTGCGGCCTTGGCCTGAACCAAAATCTACCACTTTTTCACAGACACCCAATTTATTAAGGGCGCACCGACATGATGGTTGGCGTTCTTGAGTTTGTTCGGTCTGGGCGAATCGCGGCGGCAAGCCGCTCCGCCAATTCCTGAATTCCTCAATTTTTCGAATCCCCCTATTAGGAATTGAACCCTCCCCGCGGCAAGCCGCGGGGAATGTTCTGCCTATAACGGCAGTGCTGCGCAGCACCG
>RCNG010001481.1_pt1 | contig 11668 bp, 9 predicted proteins | sample 2041371 | NCBI WGS metagenome assembly RCNG01 (sample SAMN09708227, study PRJNA481090) | Marine sediment metagenome, whole genome shotgun sequencing project. | biome: marine sediment; feature: ocean; material: sediment; isolation source: Sewage treatment plant 1 marine sediment (STP1) ... | reverse complement strand
TGGGATCCAGGATGATGATCTTGGACTTGGGCTTGTGGCGCTGCAGGTACATGGCGATCTGGCTGGCCCGCTCGTATGGCCCCGGGGGGCAGCGGAACGGATTCGGCGGCGCGGTAATGATGACGGTGCCGCCGTCTTTCATTGCCTCCAGCTGCTTGCGCAGAGTGACGGTCTGGGGGCCGGCCTTCCAGGCATGGGGGATTTTCTCCGCCACCGCGGCGTCGTAGCCCTCGATGGTCTCCCACTTGAAGTCGACGCCGGGAGAGACGATACAGCGGTCGAACGCGAAGCTTTTGCCGCCCGCGGTTTTGACCATCTTCTTTTCGGCGTCGATGCCGGTCACCGTGTCGTGCACCACGTTGACGCCGTGGCCGGACAGCCCGCTGTAGCCGAACTTGATCGAATCCATGCTGCGCTCACCGCTGAGCACCTCGTTGGACAGGTAGCAGGTGTAGTAGTGCTGGTCGGCCTCGATCAGGGTCACATCGATGGTGGGATCGGCGCGCTTGAGGTATTTGGCCGCGGTGGCGCCACCGGTGCCGCCGCCGACGACGACGACCTTCTTGGACGCACCCAGGGCGATATAGGGCACCCCGGCCATGCCGACCGCGGATAGAGCCCCGGCGGCCTTGACGAAATCTCGACGAGTAATTTTCATGCGTTCTTTTCTCCTGAAACCTATTGGTCGCTGGCGTAGAAGATCAGCAGGGCCTCGACGCCCTTGTCGCCCTCCTTCTTCACCATCTTGTCGAGCTTCTTTTTCATCTTCTTGGGCGGCGTGCGCGTCCCGTCGATGTAGTCTGCCAGGGACCACCTGACGTAAGGTGTCCACTGGCCCCTCAGGATGCCGGAGTCGTCTTCGGCGGAGGAGCCGCCTTCGGCATGACACTTCTCGCAGTACTTGTCATGCAGCTTGGCGCCTTTCTTGGCCAACTTGGCGTCTTGCTTCTGCTTGGCAGGAACGAACTTCATGCCCGAATAATACTTGGCCATGGCCTTGATTTCGTCTTCGCTGTAGCCCTTGGCGATGCGGCCCATGATGGTGGACGGCACCTCGCCGCTGGCGAAGCCCTGCATGAGCTCGACGAAGTAGTCGTTGGAGATGCCGGCGATGGTCGGGCTGGCTGGGCCGGCGCTGTCGCCGTCGGTGCCGTGGCAGCCGGCGCAGGTGTCGGACAGCATGACGGCGCTGGCCCCGCCGGCGCTGGCGCCGGATGAGACCGCAAACGCCAACGCGCCCACTGTCAATACATACTTGAAGGTTTTGTGCATCGTGTTATCCCCTTCGGATATGAACAGGTTGTTATTGAACGGATAGAGGAATGCTCCTATGCAACGAAACCGATTATTTTCACAATTGGCGGTTTTCACTGCTCATTAAAGCGGACGATTCCGTTGCCGCCGTCTTCCACGGGGCGCCGAGACGCCTCTGAGAATCTTTTTGTTTTACCGCTACGGGTGCACATATACCGGCGCGGACAGCAGCTCGAGGGCCTTGGCGTTACCCTTCTTGTTGGCGATATCAGCCGCAGTCCGTCCTTTAGCATCCTTCAATGCCGGGCTGGCGCCCTTGGCGAGCAGCAGTTTCACCAAGGCGCTGTTTCCGCCGGATACCGCCTCCATCAGCGCGCTGACGCCGTCGTTGTCCTTCTTGTTCGGATCGGCGCCCTCATCCAGCAGCAGATCGACAATACTCGTATGGCCCTGTCCCACCGCCCAGATCAGGGCCGTGGCGCCGTCCATGTCGGTGGCATCGGGATCAGCGCCTCTTTTTAGCAGGATCTTGACCACTCCTGCGTGGCCCTTGTCGGCCGCGACGATCAGGGCGGTCGCGCCCTGCTTGTCCTTGGCTGCCAGATCCGCGCCGGAGGCGGCCAGCAGCGCTACCGTCTCGGCATGACCTTTCTCGGCCGCCTGCATCAACGCGGTGCGCCCGTGCTTGTCCGAGGCCTTCAGGTCGGCGCCTTTGAACACCAACTGCTCCACCATGTCGGTGATGCCGTAGCGTGAGGCGATCATCAGGGCGTCCCAGCCGGCGCGGGTGCGGTCGTGCAGGTTGGCGCCGCGCTCCAGCAGCAGTGCGGAGATGCCGATGTGGCCGTTCTCCGCGGCGAAGGTCAGGGCGGTACAGCTGGCGACCGTGCGAGCGTTGATATCGGCCCCGCGGGCCAGCAGCAGGGCGACGGCCTCCATGTCGTCGGCCTCGATGGCCATCATCAGGGCGGTTTTGCCGAACTTGTTGGCCGCGTCGACGTCGACCCCCTGGTTGAGCAGGTCCGTGATGGTTTCCACGTCGCCGATGGCGGCAGCCAACCTCAGCTCCTTTCCCTTCTCCTTGTCTCCGGCCAGTGCGGGGGTAATAAGGGCGAACGCCAATACCAGGATGGCGATGAATCTGGATCTCATTGGGCCGAACCTCTGTCTGGGTCAAATTCCATGGTAAGAGCGGCTCTTCAGCCTTCTTCCTTTTCTTCTTCCTCGGGCTCGTCCGGTTCCTCGTGGGCGATTCCCTTGTGGCAGTCGATGCAGGTCTTGCCCTCGTCTTCCGCGCGGCCGTGGCGGTTGCGCGCGGAGCGGCTCTGCTCGGTCAGATCCATCTGGTCGTAGGTGTGGCAGCTACGGCATTCGCGGGAGTTGTTGGCGCGCATCTTGTCCCATACGATGTTAGCCATTTTCCAACGATGGGCCTCATATTTTTCCGGGGTATCGATCGTCCCCAGGATCTCGTGATACACGTCCTTGGACGCCATCACCTTGGCGATCATTTTGGGTATGAAAGGTTTTGGCACGTGACAGTCGGAGCAGGTTGCACGAACACCGGAGGCGTTTTTGTAATGGGCAGATTCTTTATACTCCTCAAGAGGGATTTTCATGGTGTGGCAGTCGGTACAGAATTCCATCTCGTTGGTAGCGGAGAGTCCGACGTTGAACAGTCCGGTGAACACCACACCCGCCAGGAAGACCAGGGCGAATATTATCAGGGACGCCTTTCGCGGCGAGCCGCCGCCATTGCTAGAGCGAGCCATATTACATCCTCGAGTTCGATTTCGTAGTCCCGCGGGGGTCGGTGGACCTTGTCTGCAGCTGGGCCGGGAGTAGGTGTGTTACGGAGCCCGGCGGCTGCCTCCGACCCAGTGTTGTTATTGTTGCGCAGGGGATACGAGATCTTGGTATTGTTGGAGTGCCCCAGATCTTAGAGAACTCAGGCCGATTTGCCAAGCTATAGTTCTGCTATTTGTTGTCAAAATACGCGCAGCAACAGGGATCGCGTAAATCGTGGCGTACACCGATAGGGCTGTATGGATAACTCTTATCAAAACGATACTTTAGTATTTCAGCGGTTTCTACTGGAATTGGCAGGTGAAACTTGGCAGAGTGTTTCTTTGAGCTTCTGTTCAAGGGCGGAGCGAAACGAATGGGTGTGCCTGTAACAGGGGACGGTAGGGTGCGAGGTCCGCGGTCGGCAGCGAGTGCAGCGACGGATCCAGTGCGCCGGCGGCGCGGCAGAGCTGTAGGATGACGCGGACCGCGCCCATGGTGTCGAGCCGCTGCAACATCTTCTCTACCTGCTCCGGGGGCAGCAGGGCCGGGTGGACCGTGAGGCGGATCTCGTGGGCCACGCCGGCGGCGATCAAGCGGCGGGCGCAGTCCCAGGCCGCCTCTCCACTGCCGGGGATGCCGGTGGTTGCCGGGTAGCCTTCCGGCAGCGCCTTGATGTCCAGGCCCACCCAGTCCAATTCCGGTAGCACCCGCTCCAGGCGATTCGGGTAAATGCCGGCGCTGTGCAGTCCAGTCTTGTAGCCCAGGGCTTTCACCTGTTTTATCGCATCAATGAGCGCAGCTTGCAGGGTGGGCTCGCCGCCGCTGAACACCACCGCATCCAACAGTCCCCGGCGGCGCTCCAGCAGCTCCAGTATCCGTTCCCAAGGCAACTCGTTCTGGCCCCGACCCGGCAGCAGGTCGGCGTTTTGGCAGTAGCGGCAGCGCCAGGGACAACCCTGACAGAAAACCACCGCCGCCAACTCGCCGGGGTAGTCGATGGTGGTCAGGGGTGTGAGGCCGCCCACGCGCAGGGTGGGTGCTGTCCGCCGTCGGGGGGCAGGATGAGGCATGAGATTTGGTTAATTAGTGTCCGTTTAGACTATTTTACACTATATCTTGTGTTCAATGGAGAAGAATGATTCAGATCAAGCCCTTTTCGCCAACTGCGGATAAGCCAGAATACTAATCTGCTGCTCAGTAGCCAAAAGAAAAATCTGTCTAGCCTGCTTGATATTCGTCAATGCCTTTATGCCGCTTTTTGTCCATTGTGTCGCCAAATTTGCACAGATTATTCCAAAATCCAATGCAGACAGTTACTGAGAAACTGACCCGGGAGCACCGCTCCTGTGACGACCTGTTCGCCGTCGCCGAGGCAGGTGCCGCCGATGGGGATCTGGACGCTGCCAAACGCGGGCTGGAAGGCTTCGTTACCGATATGGAGCGCCACTTTCAGCGAGAGGAACAGGTGCTGTTCCCCGCCTTCGAGGCCCGTACCGGCCAGAGCCAAGGGCCGACCATGGTGATGCGCGGCGAGCACGAACAGATGCGCCGGCTGTTCCGGGAGTTGGAGCAGAGTCTGACCCAGGCGGACAGCGAGCGTTTCCTGGGGCTGAGCGAGACCCTGCTGATGCTGATGCAGCAGCACAACGCCAAGGAGGAGCAGATGCTCTACCCCATGTCGGACCAAGTACTGGGCGGCGAGACGGATGCGCTGATCGGGCGCATGGACGAGGTTTGACGGTCCGCCGTGCGCATCGATCTCGATGTCAGCGAACTGGTTCCCTGCGAGCCCCTGGAGCGGATAACGGAGCAGTTGCGCCGGCTTGAGACCGGTCACTGGCTGCACGTCATCCATCGCCAGGAACCTCATCCTTTATATAGCTTGCTGCAGCAGGGTGGTTTCGCCTGGCATACCAGTCCGGGTGGACCGGCTGGATATGTGATCCTGATCTGGCGAAAAGGCGATGCACGGGCGGAACGGGAGGCGCTGAAGACGACCTGAACGTCAATTATGAATTTTGAATTTTGAATTATGAATTATCGGTGCTCGCTTCGCTCGCGCTCGGTTTTCGATTTTCAACAGACCGCGCACAGCGCACACAAATCCAATTCAAAATTCAACATTCAAAAAGTATGCTCCACACCTCAGACCTCACTCTGGCACAGGCACCGCCCATCTCCGTGCCCTTCCGTTTTTTCCTTACCGCTCCTCTGTTCGGGGTGGCGGCAGGGGTGTTGCTGCTGATCCTCGGACCGGAAGCGCTGGCCAGCCGTTGGTCCCCAGCCACCCTGGCCCTGACCCACCTCCTGACCCTCGGTTTCCTGGCCTTGGTGATGTGCGGCGCCGCCATACAGATTCTGCCAGTGCTGGCCGGGGTGCCGGTTCCCGCGGCGCTGCCGGTGGGAACGGCTGTGCATCTGGCCCTTACCCTGGGGAGTGTGGCCCTGGTGTGGGCCTTTCTGCAGGGGACACCCGGTCTCTTTGTTACGGCGCTGGGCCTGCTGGGAGGCGGTTTTGCCCTGTTCCTGGGCGCCGTGGGGCTTGCCCTGCTGAGGGTCAAGGTGGCCGACCCGACGGTCAAAGGGGTTGGAGCTGCCTGGACCGCCTTGTTGATCACCCTGTTGCTGGGCCTCTATTTGGCGGGCGCCATGGTGGGGCTCTGGAGCCCGGCCTATGTGTCGCTGCTCATCGACCTGCACCTGGGGTGGGGCCTGCTGGGCTGGGTAGGACTGTTGCTGGTGGCCGTCGGCTATCGGGTAGTGCCCCTGTTCCAGATCACTCCGGAGTATCCGTTGCCGCTGCGCCGCGCCCTGGCGCCCGCGGTCCTGCTCTTGCTGTCGGCGTGGAGCCTGGCATCACTGGCCGACCCGGAGCTGGTCTCCCTGGCTGTCCTACCGGCAGCGCTGCCCTTCGTGCTGTTCGCTGCCTACACCCTGTGGCTGCAGACCCAACGTCGCCGCCGGGTGGCGGACCTGACTCTGCAATTCTGGCGGGTTGCCATGCTGGGGCTGATCGCCACCGCCCTGATCTGGCTCGCTGCCCTTCTAATCCCGGCCTGGAGCGGACGCAGTGAATACCCACTACTGCTGGGCATGGGGTTGTTGGCGGCGGTGGGTCTCTCGGTCACCAACGGCATGCTGTACAAAATCGTCCCCTTTCTCGCCTGGTTCCATTTGCAACACCGGCAGATGGCGCTGATCCAATTCGGCCTGGTGGAGATCCCCCACATGAAGGCCCTGTTGCCGGATCGCTGGGCGCGCCGTCAGTTGTGGCTGCATCTGGGCGTGCTCGCCCTGGGTGCTGCCGCTCCCTTCCTGCCCGACCTCCTGGCCCGCCCCCTGGGTCTGCTGCTGATCTGCTCCTTCGGACTGCTCTGGATCAACCTGGTGCTCGCAGCCCACCGTTATCGGCAAGCCGATCGTCGGTTGACAGAGGTCGCAAGTACTTCTTAACCGGGGATTACCAGCTTATAATCCGCGCGCTCCGCGGTCGATTTCGTACGCCGCATCGATTCTTCAGCTGTTCAAGGGGGCTCCTATGTCCATCGCCGGGATCCAGGATCGCTTCATCGCCATCCGCAACAACAAGGCCTTCGAAACCTTCGTCATCGTCGTGATCGTGGTCAGCGCCCTGGTCATCGGCGCCAAGACCTACCAGATCGATCCCGTCCTCGGGCGGGTATTTGAGCTTCTGGATACCAGTATCACGCTCTTCTTTTTGCTGGAGATCGTCATCCGCATGCTGTCGGAGCGCAACCTGGTGACCTTCTTCAAGAAGGGCTGGAACGTATTCGATTTCGTCATTGTCACCGCCAGCCTGATTCCGGTGGAGGAGAGCGAGATGGCCTTGCTTGGAAGGTTGTTGCGTATCTTCCGGGTGCTGCGGCTGGTCTCGATCATCCCGGAGTTGCGGATATTGCTGAACGCCTTCCTCAACGCCATCCCGCGCATGGGCTATGTGTCGTTGATGATGTTCATCATCTTCTACATCTACGGCGCCATGGGCAGCGTTTTTTTTGGAGCCATCAATCCGCAACTGTGGGGCAATATATCCATTTCACTGTTGACCCTGTTCCGGGTGGCCACCTTCGAGGACTGGACCGACGTGATGTACGAGACCATGGAGGTCTACCCCCTTTCCTGGATCTTCTACCTGAGCTTCATTTTCATCGTCGCATTCATCTTCCTGAACATGATGATCGGCATCGTGCTGGAGACCCTGCAGCGGGAGCATGAGCAGTTCAACCGGGAGCAGGGCGAAGGGGAGGCCGGCGAGGTGCACTGGATCCGCGAGCACACTCAGGCGATGGAGCAGCGCATGGAACGGATCGAGCGGTTGTTGGAGAAGAGGTAGGGGCGCTGCCACCCTTGCTCGGGAGCTCGATAGATGTCAGAAACAATCTCCGGGAACGCAGCCGGGCTCGGGAGTAGGCCGGAGCGGATTTGCGGCTCGAAAACGAGTAAAGTTAGGGTGCAATTTGCAAGACGCTAACAGAAGTCCATTAACCCGAAGATTTTATGAATTTGCGCCGATATCGCGCAGGGTGGGCGGCGAAAGCCGCTCACGATTTGGGCAGGACGCCCAAAACCGGTGCCCAAGCGAAGCAGGATTGCGTAGCATTAGGATGATTTCACAAGGAAATTTCCGAAAAAGTGGCGTATCAGTGACTACGGCCGACTGAGGAAATATTTCTTGTGGAATCAAGAGACAAGCGAGATCAAGCACAATTTGTGAAAAATTCAGGTTGAATCCAAACGGAAACAGAGAGGATGTTATGAAAATTTCGGTAACGAAATCATTTTTTGGGCTGGTCGGCTCGGCATTTCTGGTCTCCTACGCTTGCGCCGGAATCGGGGGCGACAAGCCGGTGGCGGCCTCTGATCGCCAGCTGGTCATTCAGGTCGCCAAATGTTCCGTCAAAGGCGAAAAGGCCGGGTGGATCAGCGGCGCGGACAAGAGCCTTGAGTGCACGGGGATTGACTCCGGGGGAAAATCACAAAAGTTCTCGGCCATGGAGACGCAGATGGGCGAGTTAATGAGTCATGCGAATCAATGGGTGCGGATATACCTGGTCAACAAGCGTCTGGACAATGCAGAAACCGATTGGGCCCTCGCTAAAATAGATCCGGTCAGTCGTCCTGTTGATATGAAGAAGGCGTGTGAGACGACCCAACGCCTGCCGAAAGACAAGGTGGATTCCAGCGGATTCAGGATGGTCCGCGTCGTCGATATGATCACCAAGGGAGAGCACACCCTGAAAGGTTATGTCGGGTCTACCGGCAGCGAGGAATGGGGATTCGAAAAGAAGGCGCCGGTCCAGTTTCCAGCCGAATGCAGTGCCGCAGTAGACAAGGCCATGGGCCTGTTCATGGAGGGCGGGCAGATGGCGGTTGCCATGGAGTACATCCAGGAAGACCTGGAACGGAAATACGAGGTCTTCAGGATCTGGGTGCCGAACCTGAAATGAGCTCGACCAGAGTCAAGGCACAAGGGATAAGGACAGGCCACACGAGCGGTCACGCGGAAACTGGGCCAAGCTAGTTCCTACCGGAAACCGCTGCTCAACAACATAGCTGTTATTTTTATGGTTCCCACGGAGGACCGTGGGAACGAGGGCAACCTCCCCCTTTTAGGGGGAGGAATTTCTCAACTACTCCAACCGGTTTCTCCGAAAGCACCGCTGGACAGGGCCCGCCTACGGGACCTCTGCCCGCTCCTGCGCGCCCTTTTCACCCAGGTTGCCGTAGCGGTGATAGTCGTTGCTGATACTCTGTTCCCGCAGGTACCAGAGCAGCTCGATGCGTCCCTCCATCAGCACCGGAGCGCAGGCCACGTAGCGGCCGCTGCGCCGGGCCGCGTCGAACAGGGTCGGGGTTACCCGCGCCGGGGCCGCGTAGCGCAGCCGGTCGCTGCGGCCGGAGACCAGGCCCTCGGCGAGCAGCCGGTCGCTCTCCTCGACGATTGACAAGTCGTCGCCCCAGGATCGGGTCAGCGTCCGCAGCAGGGCCAGACCGGGCAGCGACAGGCCCGGTGGTGAGCTGACGGTGATCCGGCAGCCCAGGGACCGGGCGGCAGCCACCCGGGCAAAGAGCTCGAAGAAGCTGTCGGCTCGGTGGAGCCGGACGCGCAGCGCCTCGACCGGGCGATAGCGCCGGATGTTGTCCTGGCCCAGCAGCCGGAAGTGGTCGTGTTCACGACCGAATTCGTCCCGCAGGTTGCGGTCGTAGCTGGCGATGGCGGCGAGCACCCGGTCGACCTCCGCCGCTGTTGTCTTCGGCAACCGGTCACGGGCCGCGATCAGCCCGGCGCACAGCTCTGCGAGCAGGGGATCCGCCACCGCTCCTGCAGCTGCGAGCGCCCGTAGCTCCTCGAAATCCATCAACTGGGCCAGATAGTTCGGCCCGCCCGCCTTGAGCCCCGGTCCGAAGGCCGATTTGCCCATGCCGCCGAACGGCTGGCGCAGCACCACGGCGCCGGTGGTCACGCGGTTGATGTAGAGGTTGCCCGCCCGGATCCGTTCCCGCCAGCGCTGTTGTTCCCGTTCGTCCAGGCTTTCGATGCCGGAGGTCAGGCCATAGCCGGTCTGGTTCACCAGCTCGATGGCATGGTCCAGATCCCGTGCCTCCATCACCGCCAGCAGCGGACCGAACAGCTCGGTCATGTGGGTGAAGTTGCCGGGGCGCACATCCCACTTCACCCCCGGCGTCCAGAGCTGCGGATTGTGCCCCAGTTGCCGCGGCATGACCGCCCAGCTCTCACCGGGCTCCAGCTCCTTCAGTCCCCGCTCCAGGGCGCCAGCCGGCGGTCGGATCAGTGGTCCGATCCGGCTCTTGCGCTGCCAGGCCGGCCCCACCGGCAGGCTGCGCACCGCATCGCAGAGCGCCGCCTTGAAATCCGCATCTTGATACACCTCCTGTTCCAGAATCAGCAGCGAGGTGGCGGAGCATTTCTGGCCGCTGTGGCTGAAGGCGGAGTGCAGCACATTGCGGATGGCCTGATCCCGGTCGGCCAAGGCGGTCACTATGGTGGCGTCCTTGCCGCCGGTCTCGGCCATCAGGTGCATCTGCGGACGCGCCTCCAGCATCCGCAGCGCAGTGGCGGTGCCGCCGGTCAGGATTACCGCATCGACCTCCGGGTGGGTCGCAAGCATGGCGCCTACCCCGTTGCCGGAGCAGGGCAGGAACTGCAGTGCCTCCCGCGGCACCCCCGCCTGCCAGAACCGTTTGCACAGCTCGTAGGCCACCAGCACGGTATTGGAAGCCGGCTTGAGAATAACGCAATTGCCTGCTGCCAGCGCCGCCGCGACCCCGCCGCAGGGGATGGCGATCGGGAAATTCCAGGGGGATATCACCGCGACCACGCCCTTGGGCGAAGCTCGCAGGTTCGCCATGCCTTGAAACTCCAGGGCGGAGCGGCGGTAGAACTCCACGAAGTCCACCGCTTCCGACACCTCGGTATCGGACTCGGGCAGGATCTTGCCTGCGTCCGCCATCGCCGCCCCCATCAGGTCGGCGCGTCCGCGTCGCAGCTCCTGGGCCACCGCGCCGAGGATGGCGTCGCGGCGCTTCGGAGCCAGACTGCGCCAGCCCCTCGGGTCCGTGCGGGCGCAAGCTACGGCCCGCTCCAGATCCACTGCGGTGGCCTCCCGGTAGCGGCCGACGACGCTGCCGGGGCGGGAGGGGTCGAGGCACCGGCGCAGCTTTCGGTCTTCCCGCACCTCCGCGCCGGCGACCACCAGGGGGATATCCGCGGCCCGATCAGCGCAGCGCCCTTGCCAATCCTCGATGATGCCCCGGGCCCAGCTCAGGTTCCGCGGCAGCGAGAAATCAGTGTCTGGCTCGTTGCTGAAACCCTGCAGGCGCAGTTCTTCCCGGTCGGGGGGCTGCGGCGGCTGGTGCCGGTCCTGGGTGCGGCGCGGGGCCGACCGGAGCCCCTCGATACGCCCGAAGGAGGCGAGAAACTGCGACGCCAGCCGCCGCCACTCCGGTGTGCCGACCTCAAGCCTGAAGGCGTGACCGAGGAAGTTGTCTGGCCCGGTGTTCTCGTCCAGGCGCCGCACCAGGTAGCCGATGGCGTGGACAAAGTGCTCCCGGCGGGTGGCGGGGGCGTACAGCAGGAGATCGTTGGCCACCTCGGACAGGGCGCGCCGCTGGTGGTTCGCCATGCCTTCAAGCATTTCCAACTGTACCCGGTCCAGCACACCCTGTTCCAACGCTGTTACCAGGGCGTAGGTCAGCTCGAACAGGTTGTGGGACGCCACCCCCAGGCGCACGGCCGCGATGTTTTCCGGTCGCAGCCCTTCGTGGAGCATGCGCTTGTAGTTGGCGTCGACCTCCGCCTTGCTCCGGAACGGCGCCTGGGGCCAGCCGTGCAGTGCCGCATCGACGCGCTCCATCTCCAGATTGGCGCCCTTGACCAGACGGATGGTGACCGGGCTGCCGCCGGCCGCCACCCGCTTGCGCGCCCAGGCGTTGATCTGCCGCTGGACGCACCAGGCGTCCGGCAGATAGGCCTGCAGGGCGATGCCCGCGCCGACCCGCTCCAGTCCCGGCCGATCGAGGGCACCCATAAACGCCTCGGCGGTCAGCCGCATGTCCCGGTACTCCTCCATGTCCAGGTAGACGA
>RCNG010001480.1_pt1 | contig 11672 bp, 10 predicted proteins | sample 2041371 | NCBI WGS metagenome assembly RCNG01 (sample SAMN09708227, study PRJNA481090) | Marine sediment metagenome, whole genome shotgun sequencing project. | biome: marine sediment; feature: ocean; material: sediment; isolation source: Sewage treatment plant 1 marine sediment (STP1) ... | reverse complement strand
TCCTCGGAATATCAAACATATGCACCCCAAGGGCACTTCTTTCAGGGCGCCTCCGGTAAAATTTTTCGAAAGCCTTGATCTCGACCCAAACTGCCTATTTCTGGACGGACACTAACCAGGACATCGACAATCCGTCAACTCTGAAAAGATAGGAATCATAAAAAAAGGCGATTGTCACTTGACAATGAGGAAGTCATTTTTATATTTGAACAGACATTCATATATAATTCGCATAGGAGGTCGACGTGGCCAAGAATAATGCCCTATCCGCATGTACGCCGGAAACCTGCGATATCCGGGTGGTTCATTTGGATCGGGTTGCCCGGGCTAAAGCGGAGGCAATTGCTCAAAATGACATGCAGCGGCTGGCGCTGACCTACAAGATCATGGGCGATCCCACCCGGCTCAAGATCATCATGGCCCTGCGGGGTGGTGAGATGTGTGTATGTGACATCGCCGCGTTTTTAGGACTGAGCGAATCGGCCGTCTCCCACCAACTCAGGCGCCTGCGGGAGTCTTCGCTGGTTCGCTCCCGCCGGGACGGGCAGATTCTATACTACTCACTCGACGACGACCATGTACTGGACCTGGTCACCGTCGGTTTGCACCACATTGAGGAACCCTGAACCGCGATCGCGAGCGCATTCCTCGCCGCTTGCGGCGGGGTTAGCGAGCGAACTGAAAATAGACTTTCATCCTTACGGTGCTGCGCAGCACTGCAGTTACAGGCAGAACATTCCCCGTGGCTTGCCGCGGGGAGGGTTCAATGATCAGGTCTGGTAAACCGTTATCATTTCCGTCCTGACCGCACTTGATGACAGCGAACAGGATTGCGAATGAAGGAATTACGGCATTAGGGAATTGCAGGAGCGGCTTTTTGCCGCGATCGATTTTCCAATGTGCCGACTAAGAGGAACGATACACAATGAATCTGCTGCTCAACATCCTGCTTCAATCCTGGAACATCCTGCTCGAATCATCGGTCTTCATTATATTTGGCTTGCTCGTCAGCGGTCTGCTGCGGGTGTTTCTCAATCCCGGGGTGGTTTCCCAGCACTTGGGCAAGGGGCGCTTCAAGTCGGTGTTCAAGGCCTCGCTCATGGGAATTCCCATCCCGTTGTGCTCCTGTGGGGTGCTGCCGGCTGCGGCTGCCCTGAAAAAGCAGGGGGCCAACAACGGCGCCGTGACTTCATTTCTCATATCTACGCCGGAATCCGGTGTGGATTCCATCGCCATCACCTACGCACTGATGGACCCCATTATGACCGTGGTGCGGCCGGTGGCTGCATTTGTCACCGCTTTTGCCGCGGGCATTACCGAGAACCTGATGGGAAAACCGGATACGGCCAACCCCATCATCCCGGACCTCTCCTGCCCGGTGGACGGCTGCTGTGACGGAATAAACTGCTCGCCGGAGGTGCACCGTAATCACCACAGTTTTGGCGAAAAAATATCGGCCGGTTTCCGCTTTGCTTTCACCGATGTGTGGGCGGATCTGGCGGTGTGGTTCCTTTTCGGTCTCCTGCTGTCCGGCATCATTACCGTCCTGATTCCCGAATCGGTATTCAGCCGGTATATGGGCGGCGGGATCAGTGCCATGCTGATCATGCTCGGGGTGGGCATTCCCATCTATATATGTGCCACGGCCTCCACGCCCATTGCAGCAACCCTGATCCTTCAGGGTGTCAGCCCCGGTGCGGCCCTGGTGTTTCTAATGACCGGCCCGGCTACCAATGTCACCTCCCTGACCGTGCTGGTCAGTGTGCTTGGCAAACGGGCGACGGGCATTTATCTGGCAGCCATCGCGATTTGCGCGGTGGGCTTCGGCCTGCTGGTGGATTGGATTTATTCGGCCATGGGAATCTCGGCACAGGCGGTGGTGGGACAGGCCGGCGAAGCCATACCGCATGCCGTCGAACTGACCGGTGCCTTCCTTATCCTGGCTCTGTCGGTAAAACCGGTGTGGCGATTTTTGCGCAGCCGCATTTTCAAACCAGCACCGACCGGTGCATTGTTGGCCACAAATACCACGACCGCCAACGCGCCGGAACCCAGCGCCGGCAGCACATGAGGGTGCAGTCACTGACCCGTGGGGCCAGAGGACAGAGGGCAGAGGACTGAGGACTGAGGACTGAAGACAGAAGACAGAAGACAGAAGACTGAAGACGGAGGACTGAAGACGGAGGACTGAAGGCGGATAATGGATGCCGGGGTCTGTGCGTCCAACTCGAATCTCGAGGTTGGACATCCGACATCAGCATTCCATATTTTTTTATTGACACCTTTTAAAGTTTGGCATACCTAACTTTTCATAAAGGTTGAAATCTTTCATGATTCATGGGGTTCCAATGGCAACGATCAACATTCGCAACATGCAAGTCAACCAAGAAGGAACCATCGCCAGCGTCAAGGTTGGCGGTGAACTGGGGCGTCGGCTCCGGGATATGGGGCTGGTGCCGGGAACCGCAATCAAAATACAAGGCCGGGCACCGCTTTTCGATCCCGTGGCCCTGCGGCTTAAGGGTTTTACCCTGACCCTTCGCAATAACGAAGCCGATCTGATCGACGTCGAGGTTAACGGATAACAATGAACTTTTGCGTTGCACTGGGTGGTAATCCCAACGCCGGGAAGACCACCCTTTTTAATGCCCTTACCGGCTCGCGGCAGCACGTGGGCAACTATCCCGGCGTGACGGTGGACCGCAAGGAGGGCCGCTATGTGCAAAACGGTCACGATATGCACATCGTGGATCTTCCCGGCACCTATTCACTCACCGCGTACAGTATCGAAGAGGTAGTGGCCCGGGATTTTCTGGTCAACGAGCGCCCCCGCGTGACGATCAACATCGTCGACGCATCCAATCTGGAACGCAACCTTTACCTTACCATCCAGTTTCTGGAGCTGGGAATCCCCACCTGCGTGGCCCTGAACATGATCGACGTGGCCAGGGGGCGGGGCATCGAGGTCGACGATAAAAAACTCTCCCGCCTGCTCGGCGTGCCGGTCGTTCCCATCGTGGCCCGCAGCGGGTTCGGGAAAAAGGCCCTGATGGACGCCGTGGAAACGGTGGCCGAAGCACCCCTTCTTCAGCCCCTGCGGGTTTCTTATGGCCGAGACCTGGAAACTGCCATCTTGGAGATGGAAAAAATCATCAACGGGAGCAATTTTCTCACGGACCTGTACCCGTCGCGCTGGATTGCCATCAAGTATCTGGAAAACGACGAGCAGATTCTTGAAAAGGGAAGGGAAACGGACCCGCAGATCGCAGATGGTTTGGAGGCCATCACCCGCAACGTGGGCGCGCACATCGAAGAGACCCTGGAAACCTATCCGGAAGCCATGATCGCCGATCATCGTTACGGGTTTATCAATTCCGTGCTCAAGCAGGGGGTGATCAAGGAGCGCCACGACCGTAACCGGCTCTTTCTCTCCGACCGCATCGACAAGGTCCTGGTGAACCGCTTTGCCGGACCCATCATCATGCTGCTGGTGCTCATGGGACTGTACCAATTTGTTTTCACCTACAGCGAAGTGCCTGTGGCCTGGTGCGAGAGGGCCTTTGAGTGGCTTTCGGACATGGTGTCCGCCACCCTGACGGACGGGCTGCTCAAGTCCCTGATTGTCTCCGGCGTTATCGACGGGGTGGGCGGTGTGCTCGGTTTTGTGCCGCTGATCATGTTCATGTTTTTCGGCATCGCCGTGCTGGAAGACTCGGGATACCTGGCGCGGGTGGCCTTCATGCTCGATCGGGTGTTCCAGATATTCGGGCTGCATGGCAGCTCGGTGATGGCCTACATTGTCTCCGGCGGGATTGCCGGCGGTTGCGCAGTACCCGGCGTGATGGCCACCCGGACCCTGCGGTCGCCCAAAGAGCGCATCGCCACGCTGCTGACTGCACCGTTCATGAACTGTGGAGCCAAACTGCCCATATTCGCTCTGCTCATCGCCGCCTTTTTCCCCCACAGCCGGGCCCAGATGATGTTCATTCTCACCCTGATCTCCTGGGCCGGGGCCCTGCTGGCAGCCAAGTTCCTGCGGATGACCGTGGTCAAAGGTGCCTCCACACCCTTTGTCATGGAACTACCTCCCTACCGCCTGCCGACCTTCAGGGGATTGATGATCCATACCTGGGAACGGACCTGGCAGTATGCGAAAAAGGCCGGGACCGTGATTCTGGGCATTTCCGTGCTGCTGTGGGCGGCCATGACCTTTCCCCGCCTGCCCGCTGCGCAGGTTGAAACCTATGCCAACCAGCGGGTTGGAATTGTGTCGACGGCGGCACCCCAGGTGGTTGAAGAACTGGAGGCTGCTTCGACGTCCCGGCCTCTCTCCACTGCCGCCGCTGAATTGAAAGACATTCTGCTGGTCGTGAATGCCCGTCAGGCCGGTGCCGCCCTGCGCCACTCTCTGGCGGGCCGTGTCGGCACCCGCCTAGAATCCGTCACCCGCTGGGCCGGCTTTGATTGGCGCACAAACATTGCACTGATCGGCGGGTTTGCCGCCAAGGAGGTGATTGTCTCTACTCTGGGGACGGCTTATTCACTGGGAACGGTGGACACCGAAGTCACCGATTCCCTGGCCACCAAACTGGTTGCCGAACCGGGATGGCGCATCCTCACTGCCTGGAGCCTGATTATCTTTGTCATGTTTTACGCCCCCTGTTTTGTCACGGTGGTCTGTATCGCCAGGGAATCCTCATGGAAATGGGGCGCATTTTCCATGGTTTTCAATACCTCCCTGGCCTTTTTCCTGGCCGTGATGGTTTACCAGGCCGGCGCTGCTCTCGGATACTGATGCCCGGGCAACTATCCTTGTCCGACGGCGGAAACGCAGACCGATGCAAAGGTTTTGAATGATGGAAACATTGATTGTCATTTTGATTGTCGCGGGTGCCGCAGTGTATGTGGGGCTGATCTTCTACAAAGGATTCAAGCAGAAGGATGGTTGTGCATGCGGCTGCACCTGCTGCAGCATCTCTGATTCATGCAGCCAGCCGGCGGCCGACAACACGGGTGACACCTCCCCGGTCCAAGAAGATCGTTAAACCGGTTCGGCCACCCGTTTGCCATTAAATACCGTCGGTGACCGGGTTTAATATTGACTCCGGATTTTTACTCTTCTATCATCTACGACTCAATATCCAGCATAACGACATCCCGGCGGTGGCCGGACCACCGGAGCCGAACCGCGATAGCGAGCGCATTCCCCGCCGTTTGCGGCGGGGTTAGCGAGCGAACTGAAAATCGATTTTTAATCCTTACGGTGCTGCGAAGCACTGCCGTTACAGGCAGAACATTCCCCGCGGCCCACCGCGGGGAGGCTTCAATCTGAAATGACGTGCGATCCTTCCGCCGGAAAAAACCATTCCGGCAAAGAGGCCTGGTCCATGGACAAACGCGTAATCGTGATAGTGTGGGTGACCATGATGGTATTGGCTGGCTTCCTGCCCGCCATGGCTGCAGACCATGAGCAGGGTTATCTGGGCATCATTACCGGGGACGTGAAAAGCACCGCCCACCAGATCGGCATGGATCTAAAAGCCCTGGTCACGCGCAACAACATCCATCTGGCGGTGTTTAGTTCAAATGGGTCTGTGGAAAACGTCTACGCCGTTTACCAGCGCCCCGGCAATCATATGGGCCTGGTGCAGTCCGACGCGCTGGCCTTTGTGGCCAAGGTTAAGGGCGACCCGCGGCTTAAGCTGATCGCAGATAAAATCAAATGGGTCTACCCGTTGTACAACCAGGAGATACACATCCTCGGCAAAGGGGAGATCCACAGCCTTGGCGACCTCGACGACAAACGGGTGGCTATCGGCAACGTGGAGAGCGGCACCTATCTGACCAGCCGGCTGATTTTTGAGATCGCGGGTGTTCAGCCCCGGCAGATGGTGGCCATCGGTAATTCCCAGGCACTGGCGGCGCTTAAAGCCGGCAGCATCGATGCCATGGTAACGGTAGACGGGGCCCCGGTGGAACGTCTGGCGCTGGAGGTTGCCCCGGCAGACGGGTTTCACTTGATTCCGATCACCCATGACGGCATCCGCTCCTTCTACCCGGCATCCCGAATTCCCGCTGGCACCTACCCTTGGCAGACGGCCGATGTGGATACCGTGTCGGTCATGGCCCTGCTGGTGGCCTACGATTTTCGTAACCACCATTGCAACACCATCGGGAAGGTCGCCTGGCTGATTAAGGAAAACCTGGACTGGCTTCGACTCAACGGTCATCCCAAATGGAAATCGGTGGATTTGAGTGAACCAGTCAATGGGTGGGAGCAATACCCGTGTGTGAAGGATTTCACTCCAGCCGCCATTGAAGCGGAAACCGAATCATCGCCTGTCCGGAAGCCAAACCCGGTGGCCGATGCCATCGAGGCGGTTTTCCCCTGACACCTCGAAACGGAAACAACCATGTATGAATCCTTTTATGGGCTGAAAAAAAAACCCTTTCAGATCACCACGGATCCCAGTTTCCTGTGGATGGGTAACAAGCACCGCGAGGCCCTCTCGACCCTTAAATATGGGGTGATGGACAACAAGGGATTTTTGCTGTTGACCGGCGAGGTGGGCACCGGCAAAACCACATTGATCAACCGGCTGGTGGAAGATATCCATGGCAAAGCCTACACCGCCAAAATTCCCGATCCGGGGCTCAGCAAGTACGATTTTTACCGAATGGTTTCCCGATACTTCGGGCTGCCTATTGAAGTGCGAACCAAGAGCGACTTCATAGAGCCCTTCAGCCGGTTTCTCAATGATGCCCATGAAGAAAAAAAGTCGGTCCTGCTTCTCATCGACGAAGCCCAGCGGCTTAAGCACGACCTGATGGAGGAGATCCGCCTGCTTTCCAATCTTGAACGGCAGGATGCCAAACTGCTCAATATTTTTTTCGTGGGTCAGAACGAATTCAACAGCATCCTGCTCCAACCGGAAAACCGAGCATTGATGCGACGGATTACCATTACCTACAACATCGATCCGCTGGACCAGTCAGAAACCTGCGAGTATATCCGCCACCGGCTGAAAACCGCCGGCGCCGGTTACGACATTTTCTCCGCTGCGGCCATGGAAGCGGTCTTCGATTTTTCCAGAGGGTATCCCCGGCAGATCAATATCATCTGCGACCTGGCCATGTTTTTTTCCTCCCAAGTGTCTCGGCGGACCATCAGCCGGAAGATTGTCAGCCAATGCCGCGAGCGAATATCGTTTACCGTGGATGAACTGCCGGCGGAAACGAAAAACAATTCCCGGACGCCGGCGCCCAAGACCTATTATAAGCCTGTGCAGAAAGAGCGCCGGCCGTGGTTTACCGCAGGGCGTGCACTAGGTGTCGCGGTGGCATTGCTGGTGCTGGGCAGCGGCGTCTATTTTACACCGGATCCAATGAAAGACCGCGCCAGGCGGTGGGCCCGTGAAGCCTATCAGACCTATTTTCCTGTTTCCGGTAAGCCCTCCGGAGTGGAGCCGCCGATTGTCAATGCTTCCACATCAGGCAATGCCGAAGTTGCAACGGTTGTTCCCGACGCGCCTCAACAGGCAGTGAAAACGCCCCTTGCCGTCGAACCGCTGTTGCGTATGCCCAATCGGCCCCCGGACTTCAACTTAGCGGCAGCCATCGACGATCTCCCCCGGGCATCAGTGTCAGCCGCGCCAAGCGCTGCCAACTCCGAGCCGCCTGTTGCCGCCGTGACGACCTCTTCAGCGGAGCTGCCCGACCCGGCCGATGCCATCGACTGGCTCTTAAAAAAACGCAAGCAGGAGACTGGCCAATAAGTTTAACATTATAGGGGTTATTGCATTCATTGAAGACAAAATAGAAATTGTCGGCTTTTTACGACTCCATCACGTTCCGATGATTGGGTTCTTTACACTTTAAATGAATCTGGATGGTTGCAAATGTTTAAGATCGCTGTTTTGCCTGGAGATGGCATTGGTCCCGAAGTGATGGAAGAAGCCCTGAAGGTGCTTGATTCTGCTCAGGAAACCTTCGGTTTTGAACTGGCTTACACCCCCGCCGATGTTGGCGGTATCGCCATCGACCGGCACGGTCAGGCCTTGCCCGATGACACCCTGCGCCTCTGTGAGGCCAGCGATGCCATTCTTTTCGGATCCGTGGGTGGGCCCAAGTGGGAAACACTGCCGCCGGCGCAGCAGCCCGAGCGGGGGGCGCTGCTGCCCCTGCGCAAACACTTCAACCTGTTTTGCAACCTACGACCGGCCAAAGTTTTTCCCGCCTTGGCCGGGGCCAGCCCCCTTCATCCAAAAATCGTCAGGAATGGCTTCGACATCCTGTGTGTCCGGGAACTGACCGGCGATATCTATTTCGGCCAGCCCAAAGGCCGGGAGGGCAGCGGGCCCGACGAGCGTGCCTTCGATACCATGGTCTACACCCGCCGGGAAATCGAGCGCATCGCCAGAGCCGCGTTTGATGCAGCCCGGCTGAGAAGCCGGCGGGTGGCGTCGGTGGACAAGGCAAATGTTCTGACAACCATGGTGCTATGGCGGGAGGTGGTCAGCGAGACGGCTCAGGCATACCCGGATGTGACCCTGAGTCACATCTATGTGGACAACGCCACCATGCAGCTGGTTAAAGATCCCCACCAATTCGACGTGCTGCTGTGCGGCAATATGTTCGGTGACATCATATCCGACGAGTGTGCCATGATCACCGGTTCCATGGGCCTGTTGCCCTCGGCCAGCATCAGTGAAAGCGGATTCGGCCTTTACGAGCCGGCAGGCGGCAGCGCTCCGGACATTGCCGGCCAGGGCATTGCCAATCCCATTGCTCAAATCCTGTCTGCGGCCATGATGCTGCGCTACAGCCTGAACCTGGCCGAGGCTGCCGATGCTGTGGAAACCGCTGTGGCGCGTGTGCTGGAAGCGGGATTACGGACCCCCGATATCGCCGCCGGCGCCAGTGCGGTGAGCACCCGGGAAATGGGTGATGCGGTTGCTCGTCAGCTGCGCGACGGCCATTAGGCCGTCATGGAATCATCGTAGCTTAACCCTGAACTTCGTAATTTTTATGTCAGGAAACAAAAGATAAATTGCAAGTAAATCACAATAGCCAAATTCGAAATTCCAAACCTGCTGATCTTGAAGAAAGTACATTCCAATCATCAATTTTGGAGAAATCAAAATGAGAATCAACTGTGGGTCGTTGATCTCATTTGAGTTTTGAATATTGTAATTTGGAATTTATTTGAGATTTGGTGTTTGTAATTTGTTTTTTTTGTTTCCGGTTTGTCCGGGTTAAGTTATGACCACGCCTCTGATCACTTTAGATAGTATTACCGTCAGGCTGCGGGACCAGTGGCTGCTCAACGGCTCGTCGTGGCGGATCAACGCCGGCGAGCAGTGGGCGGTGATCGGCCCCAACGGGGCGGGAAAAACGACACTGGCCAAGGCCATCGCCGGCCTGTTGCCTGTCGTTAAGGGAAAAATCCATTACCATGCCTTTGGCGGCATGTCACCCATCGATGCGATTGCCTACGTGGCCAGCGATGGCCGCCGGGATCTTTGGCGTCGGGAAAGAGACCTGGACCTTGCACGAGGCTTTGCCGGCCGGTTCAATGACGCGACCACCGTTCGTGGTCTGATTTGTCGTCAGCGTGCCGACCTTCCGGCGCCATCCGACATGGAAACACGGTTGGCCGATGTTGCCGGGTGCTTCAATCTGGAAGCCCTGCTGGACAAACCGGCGTTGGCCGTCTCCACCGGAGAGATGAGCCGGGTGCTGATAGCCCGTGAACTGATCCGCCGCCCCCAGATGCTGATCCTCGATGAACCCTTTGACGGCCTCGATCGTCCTGGCCGGCAGGAATTGATGGCGATGCTCGACCGGCTGGGGACATCAGGCCTGCCGATCATACTGGTCACTCACCGCCCCGAGGAGATGCTTTCTGCCACCACCCATGTCCTCACCGTCGATGGCGGTCGGATTGCAGATGCCGGCGCGGTTGACGATGCTTCCCAGATGTTTGATACTGCCTCGGCCGTCGCGACAAAGGAAAGCAAACGGTCCCGCCCCAACCATCACCCGGCGCATCCTGAAGCCGGCCGGCGCGTCTCCTCGGAACCGTTGATCGACATGAAAGCGGTAACGGTTCGCTATGGCGACACCATAGTACTGAACCGGTTCACCTGGGCGGTGGAGGAGGGGCAGCATTGGGCCATCACCGGCCCCAACGGCGCCGGTAAATCCACTATCCTGAAACTGATCACCGGTGACTGCCTGCAGGTGTACGCCAACCGAATCCGACTGTTCGGCAAGGATCGCGGCGTCGGACAAACCTTGTGGGAGACCCGGGAAAGGCTGGGGGTGGTGAGCCACGATCTGTCCAGCGCATATCAGAAGCGAATGTCCGCCATGGATGTGGTCTGCTCAGGATTTTTCGACTCGGTGGGACTGTATCGTCACTGTGATACCGTGCAGATAACAACCGCCAGATGGTGGCTGGCGCAGATGGACATTTCAGCGCTCTCCGAGACCCTGTTCGACCAGCTTTCCCAAGGTCAGCGGCAGATGGTCCTCATCGCCCGGGCGATGGTAAAAAATCCGAATCTGCTGATTCTGGATGAACCGTGCGCCGGTTTGGACCCTGAAAATCGCCATACCGTCCTCAGGCTACTGGAGCAGATCGGCAGCAGTGCTTTCACCGGTTTGATCTTTGTCTCTCACCATGAGAAAGAAATCCCAGCCTGTATTACCCATCGCTTATTTTTGGATCAGGGAATCGTCCAGCACAGCGGGGCCATCAGTCCTCAGGATCTGCCCTTGCTGCCGTCTTTCAACCCGTCGTTATAGCGCTTGTCCCCGTACCAGTGAATCTGCCGGCAGATACCGCGGATGATGCTGGTTTCGCCGGCACGCAGTGACATCCGGGAGAAAAACCGGCGGATGCGGATCATCCAATAGTCCGGGTTTTCCGGGTTCATGTACCCGATTTGAACCAGTGACGCGGTAAGTTCCTCGTACATCTGGTCCAGTTCGATGCGTTTGGCCAGACGGGGCGTGAAGTCGGCAGGACCAGTCTGGGCGGCTGTAGAAAGGCAGTAGCAGACCACCATGACGGCGTGGGCCAGGTTCAGGGAGGTGAAGTCCACCGTGGGGATATTGACCAACTGGTGGCAGCGTTTCAGGTCGTCGTTGGTGAGTCCGCGATCTTCGGGGCCGAAGAGGATGGCCACCGGATTGTTTCTGGAAATGGGGATCAGGCGTCGGGCCAGAACTTCAGGAGACTTGATCACCGGACGCCGGCCTCCAAGCCGAGCGGTGGTGCCGACCACATGACCGAATGGCGCCAGGGCTTCATCAAGCGAATCGACGCGCCGGATCCTGTCAACCACGGATCCGGCCTCATGGGTGGCCAGCCGCCGGATGTGTGCGTCGTCCCAGCGGTCCGGGTCAACCACGATCAGGCGGGTCAACCCCATGTTGCACATGGCCCGTGCAGCGGCCCCGATATTTTCCGGATACCGGGGCCGCTGCAGGACGATGGTGATGTTGTCACGGGTGACACCGATGGTCATCGGGCATTGATTTCAAAGGCATTGAAAAAGTAGCCGATCTCAAACGCCGCGGTTTCCGGGGCGTCTGAACCGTGGACCACGTTTTTTTCGATATCGGTGGCAAAATCGCGCCGTATGGTGCCTTCGGCCGCTTCCTTG
>RCNG010001479.1_pt1 | contig 11673 bp, 8 predicted proteins | sample 2041371 | NCBI WGS metagenome assembly RCNG01 (sample SAMN09708227, study PRJNA481090) | Marine sediment metagenome, whole genome shotgun sequencing project. | biome: marine sediment; feature: ocean; material: sediment; isolation source: Sewage treatment plant 1 marine sediment (STP1) ... | reverse complement strand
CTCCACCCTTCGGGCCGGATTCTCCGTTCAAAACCGCTCCCGGCGGTTTTGTCGCTCAGAGCGGCGCGAGAGCGGCTGCGAACACGCCAAGATCCGCGATCCCCGGTGACATATCCGGGCTAGGGTGCGCAGAGCGCGATCAAAGACGTAAAACCCGGGCACGACGGGGTATAATGGGCTCTATGCGTGGAAAACAGGGAGGTAAAGCCAATGAACCGTTATCGTCATACTCCAACCCTCCATGTCCTTTGAAATCGGCCTGCTTCCTTCCGGACATCTCCGCTGTTTTCCAGTCACTGCCGATGCCGGCTCCCCTCTGGAATCCACGCCCCAGTTTCTTCTGGAGAAATTTTCACGGCACCCTAGCGAGGGACTGTTTGCCCTGGCTGCCGACAAATCGGCGCGGGGCCTTACCCCGACGCTCCGCTATTGGCACGACTTTGCCGGTCGCTACCTGAGCGCCAGGTGTCAACTGCTGGATAAGGAAGCGACGCCCCAGAGTGACCTGCAGCTGACCGATCCGCCCTCCGATCCGGCACCGCCTGTCACCGCACTCTCACCCGCCGATGCCCGGCAGTGGCTGCAAGCCGCGCCGCTGATGCGCGGCGGCGAATACCTCTCGATCGAGGTGCTGCAGGAACTCTGGAGCCTGCTGGACGACTGGGTGCGCGACCAGATCCGCGCCTGGGGCTCCCTGGCTGCCCTGCTCAACGAAAGGGCGCCGCAGTGGCATCCTGTGGGCCGAGTCTGTTTCCATCTCGCGGAAAACAAACGCGACCCAGACTATCCCTTCGCCTTCATGGCGACCTACGCGCCGGAGCAGCAGGCGCAGACTAGGGTACGCTATCAACCGCTACGCCGGGCGTTGCAGGAGTATGCGGACGCCAGGGACAAACTGACCCTGATCCGCCTGCTGTCACCGGTGCAGCGCGTCGCCGGGTCGAGCCCGATGGTCAGCGACTTGGTGGAGAGTGGAGATATCTATCACCCGCTGGCCTGGACGCCGGAGGAAGCCTATCGGTTTTTGCGGGAGGTCCCGCTCTACGAAGAGAGCGGCCTGGTGGTCCGCCTGCCTGACTGGTGGCGCAAGCGCAGCCGACCACAGGTGGGGGTTCGCATCGGCAACACCAAACAGAAAAAGTTCGGCAAGGATACGCTACTGGATTTTCGGATCCAGGTCGCCATCGGTGACGACCCATTGAGCGAGCAGGAACTGGAAGAGCTGCTGGCCGCGGAGACCGGCCTGGCATTCATCAAGGGCCGCTGGGTGGAGGTGGACCGGGAGCGGTTGAGTGAGGCGCTGGCCCATTGGAAAAGCGTGGAGGCCGAGGCGATGCAGGGCGGCCTCGGCTTTGCCGAAGGGATGCGCCTGTTGGCCGGTGCCCCCGCGGATCTGGGCCGTGCCGACGCCGGAGAAGAGGAGCGAGAGTGGTCCCTGGTCCAGCCGGGCGAATGGCTCAAGGCGCTGTTGGAGCAACTGCGCTCACCCGCCGCCGTCGCCGCCGCCCAACCGGGGGAGGAGCTCAAGGCAACCCTGCGCCCCTACCAGGAACAGGGGGTGAGCTGGTTGTGGTTGCTATCCCAATTGGGTCTGGGTGCCTGTCTGGCCGACGACATGGGCCTGGGTAAAACCATCCAGGTCATCGCCCTGCTGCTCCTGATCAAGCGCAGCCGGCCGGACGACGGAGATCCCAAACCCTCATTGCTGGTCCTGCCCGCCTCCCTGCTCGCCAACTGGGGCGCGGAACTGGAGCGTTTTGCCCCCTCGCTGCGGCCCCGCTTCATCCATAGCTCACAACTCAGCACCCAACAACTCGATGCCCTGGCCGAGGAGCATGAACAGCACTTCGCCGGCTGCGACTTGGTGCTCACCACCTACGGCACCCTGATGCGTCGCGATTGGCTGCAACAGCGCGAGTGGCGGTTGCTGGTGCTGGACGAGGCACAGGCGATCAAGAACCCCGCCACCCGCCAGACCAAGGTGGTGAAGCAGCTTAAGGCCGACGCCCGCATCGCCCTTACCGGCACCCCGGTGGAAAACAGCCTGGTGGACCTGTGGTCCCTGTTCGACTTTCTCAACCCCGGCCTGCTCGGCTCGGCGCGCCGGTTCAAGGGTTTCGCCAAATCCCTCGCTGCGCGCAGCCATGACCAGTACGCACCGCTACGCAAGCTCACCCGGCCCTACATCCTGCGCCGTCTCAAGACTGACCGCAGCATCATCGCCGACTTGCCGGAAAAGAGCGAGGTGGACGCCTACTGCGGTCTGAGCAAGACCCAGGCCGTCCAATACCAGCGCGCGGTCAAGGAGTTGAAAGATGCACTGGAGACCCTCGACGGCATGCAGCGCCGTGGTCTGGTGCTCGCCTACCTGCAACGGTTCAAGCAGATCTGCAACCACCCCTCGCAGTTGCTAGGCGACGGTCGCTACGAACCCAAAAAGAGCGGCAAGTTTCAGCGTCTCGCCGAGCTCTGTGAAGAGATCGCCGCACGCCAGGAGAAGTTGCTGCTGTTCACCCAGTTTCGCGAAATCACCGAGCCCCTGGCCGACTTCCTCGCCCGACAGTTCGGCCGCCCCGGCCTCATCCTGCACGGCGGCACCCCGGTCCGACAGCGGCGGCAGCGGGTGGATGCCTTCCAGTGCGAACAGGGACCACCCTTCTTCGTCCTCTCGCTCAAGGCGGGAGGTACCGGTCTCACTCTCACCGAGGCGTCCCATGTCATCCATTTCGACCGCTGGTGGAACCCGGCGGTGGAGAACCAGGCCACCGACCGCGCCTTCCGCATCGGCCAGAAAAAGAATGTCCTGGTGCACAAATTCATCTGCCAGGGCACGGTTGAAGAGAAGATCGACGCCCTGATCCGCGAAAAGACCGCCCTTGCCGATGACCTGCTGCAAGGCAGCGGCGAGATACCGCTCACCGAGATGGACAACGAGGCGCTGCTCGACCTGGTCTCTCTCGACATTGAAAAGAGCCGAATCGAATAGGAAGCACAGCATGGCCTATTACGGTTGGAAACCCTATGTACCCGTCGCCAAGCGGCGGGCCAATGCCGCCCGCAAGGTGGAACAACTGGCCAAGAAGGGCAAAAAGATCGAGCCAGTGGAGATCACCGGGCGCAAGATCGCGCGCACTTTCTGGGGTGAGGCCTGGTGCACTCACCTGGAGCAGTTCAGCGACTTCGCCAACCGCCTGCCACGGGGCCGCACCTATGTCCGCAACGGTTCGGTCTGCCATCTCGGCATCAGTGAGGGCCGGATCGAGGCGATCGTCAGCGGTTCCGAGCTCTACAACGTCTCCATCGAAATCAAGCCGCTACCCGCAAACAAATGGAAGAAGCTGCGCGACCAATGCACAGGCCAGATCGGCTCCATGCTCGAACTGCTGCAAGGACGCTTTTCCAGCCAGGTGATGGAGATCGTCACCCACCGCGACCAGGGCCTCTTCCCCAAGCCCGGCGAAATCAGCATGAGTTGTAGCTGTCCCGACTGGGCTTACCTCTGCAAACACCTCGCCGCGGTCCTCTACGGCGTCGGCGCACGCCTGGACCAACAGCCCGAGCTCCTGTTTCAACTGCGTGGCGTCGATCACGAAGAGCTGATCGCCGCCGACCTCGATCTGACACGCACCAGCGGGGGCACGGGCAAACGGCGGCGGCTGGAAAGCGACAACCTCTCCGGCCTGTTCGGGGTGGAGATCGACGAGGCCCCGGAGCCACCGAAGAGACGCCCGGCAGGGAAAAAGAGAGATGAAAAACCGCCACAATCGGTTGCCTCCGCTACCGGCGAATTCATTCCCAGCAGTGATTCCGTTGCCCGGTTACGTAAGCGGTTTGACATGAACAAGACCCAATTCGCCCGGCTGGTCGGAGTGACTGCAGCCACCGTTTCCAATTGGGAAAAGGCCGATCGGGAATTGCGGCTGCAGCGGCAGGCTTTGCACTCACTGCGAAATGTGGCGGGCATGACGCCTGAGCAGGCGGGAGAGCAGCTGATGGCCAAGAAGCGGCTGCGGGGCAAGCGTTGAACCTGTGTAACACGACTTGCCGGAGTCCTAAGACAAATACCGCTCCACCCCCAGCTCGGCGCGCTTGACACTGCCCTCCTCCAGCGTGTGCAGCCGAGCCAGGTTCTCCGCGGTGCCCCGGCGCGTGTGCTCCGGGTGCCACAGGTGCAGCACCGTGGTGGCGAAGCGGCCGTCGCGGCGCCGTACCCCGTTGTGGATCAACCGGATCACCAGGTCCGAGTCCTCGTAGCCCCAGCCCCGGTAGCGCTCATCCAGCCCATTGACCGCCAGGAAGTCCGTCCGCCACAGCCCCAGGTTGCAGGTTTTGGCCCCCTCCCAGCGCCGCGGTGAACGGTCGCGCAAACGGCCCAAGGGCAGCCGCGCCAAGGCAAGGAAGCGATTGGCCCGGCCCAGCAGCCGCGCCGCCAGCCAGTGCGCCGCTCCCCATCCGGCTATGGGCGCGCCATACTCCAGCACCCGCTGGCTGAAAACCCGGCTCAACAATACCCGATTTCCTGCGACAAAGTGGCTGCGCCGGGCCAGCAGCGCATGCCGCTGCAGAAAATCGGGCCGCACCAGGCAGTCTCCATCCAGGAACAGAATGTATTGGGCACGGGTATAAGCCACTGCCTGGTTACGGATGGCAGCGGCGCGGAAGCCTTTGTCCTCTTGCCACACATGGCGCAGGGGATAGGCCACCCGTTCAGCCAGCTCTTTGACTATCGACGCCGTATCCCGGCCGGAACCGTCATCCGCCACCAGCACCTCGAACTTGCGATAGCTCTGGTGCTCCAGACTCTCCAGCACTGCCTGCAACGCCCGCGGCCAATTGTAGGTGGTGACGACCACTGCGATGTGGGGGAGGTGCATCAGGGCTCCATTTGACTGAGCAACGCCTCCCATATCAGGCTGGGGGGCAAAGTGGCGAAGCAGGCGGGTTCGACCAGGCTTTTGCCTTGGAAATCACACTCCCGGCGCAGGCAGGGAGCACAGGGAAATTCCGCCGCCAGGTTGCGCTGGCGAGGGCCCACCGCCCCGGTGAGATCGACCCGGGTGGGACCGTAGAGAGTCAATGCCGGAGTACCCAGCGCTGCCGCCAAGTGGGCCAGCCCGGTGTCCACACCCACCACCCCGGTCGCACTGCCGATCCAGGCGGCCACTCCTCCTAAATCCTCTCGCGGCAACAGCTCGCCGGCCTCGGCCGCCTGCATGATGCGCTCGGCGCGCAGGCGGTCCTCCGGGGAGTGCCAGGGGAAGAGAACCCGGTAGCCCGCCCCCGCGGCCAGCGAGGCCAATTCGGCCCAATAGAGTGGCGGCCAGTACTTGCTGTGCCAGGTGGTGCCGTGCAGGAACAGCAGGTAGGGCTGGTCTGGATCCACCGGACGGCCGATAGGGCGAATGCCGTAGTCCGGCTCAGCGTCCGCAGGGACATAGTCCAGCGCGGCGGCGAACAAGCGGCGGATGCGCTCCACCGCATGCAGCTCACAGGAGACGGTGTAGCGCCGGTGGTAACTCCAGCTCACCCAGGGCTCGCGGGCGGAGCGGTGATCGTAGCCGGCGCAGGGGCCGCGGGCCAGGGCCGCCGGCAGAGCGCTCTTCAGCAGTCCCTGGGCGTCGATGACGCGATCGTAGGACCGGCTTCGCAGACTCCGCAGGAAGTCCTGGATTTCGCCTCTCCGCAAGGCCTTGCGCCAGTCGCGGCGCCAGCGGCGCAGGGCGATGGGGATCACCCGGTCCACCGCCGGGTGCCAGCCGGGGATCTCGGCGAAACCCTCCTCCACCAGCCAGTCGAAGCGGATATCTATCACCGCAGCAGCAGCGTCGGTGAGCGCCGGAAGGGCGTGGATCACGTCACCCAGGGATGAGATCTTGACCAACAGAACGCGCATCAGACGGAAAAAGATTCCAGCGCCGCCAGTACCCGCTCCACCGGCAGGCGGCGCAGACAGTCCATGTGTCCCAACGGGCAAGTGCGGCGAAAGCAGGGGCTGCACTCCAGGTGAAGAGAAATCTGGGTGGCCCGTTCGCTCAGGGGCGGGGTGTGGGTCGGGTCGGAAGAGCCGAAGATGACCACCAGCGGATGGCCCAGGGCGGCGGCTACGTGCATCAGGCCCGAGTCGTTGCTCACCACCCGGTCTGCCAAGGACAGCAGGTCCACAGCCTGACCCAGGTTGGTGCGGCCGCACAGGTCGCTGCAAATCCCCTTGGAAAAGCCGTTGACGTCGGCGCACACCTTACGGTCGTTCTCCGAACCGAACAGCCACACGTCCCAGCCCGCTGCATACATGTGCCGGGCGACTTGACCAAAATAGGCGGCGGGCCAGCGCTTGGCGGGGCCGTACTCGGCGCCCGGACAGAGGGCCAGGAGCGGACGGCTCGCCCGTTTTTTTACTCCCAACTGCTGCTCCGCCCGCTGCACCCGATGCACCTTGATCTCCAGCCGCGGCGCCGGAATCCGCGGGACATCCTGCTCCACGGCTGGGAGCCCCAGGGCCACGAAGCGCTGTACCGTCAGCGGCAGACGCACCTTGTTCAGGCGCCGGATGTCGTTCAACACGCCGTAGCGCAACTCTCCCAACCAGCCGGTGCGCCGCGGAATACCGGCCCAATAGGGCACCAGGGCGGACTTCCAGGAGTTGGGCAGCACGATGGCGTGGCCGTACCCGCTCCCTCGCAGCCGCCGGCTGAGACGGCGGCGCTGTAACAGGCCCAGGTGACCGTGCCCCAGGGGCATCTCGATGGAATCTTCCACCTCTGGCATGCGCTCCAGCAACGGCCGGGTCCAGCCGGGTGCGAGAACCTGCACACGAGACGCGGGATCCCGCTGTTTCAGCACTTTGAACAGGCTCTGAGCCATCACCATGTCGCCGACCCAGGAGGGGCCCACCACCAGGATCGGGGGATTGGAAGCCGGGCCGGTCATGGACTACGCAGCGTGCTGCGGTCCTCTCGCCCCTTGGACGCGGAGGGCGTAGAGGGCGGGCTCAATCTTCCAGGACGTAACTGGCCCCACAGTAGGGGCAGACCGCCTCGCCACTCTTTTCGATGGATAGATAGACCCGTGGATGCATGTTCCACACCTCGTCCACAGGCCGGGGGCAGCACAGGGGCAGCTCCGCACGATCGACCTTGACCACCCGCTGGCCCTGATCTGTAGTTCTTGCCGTTGCTTCCGACATCTGTTCGACTCCTGAGTAAGTATTTAGGTCTCGACTGGAGATTTGAGAGCTGTCCAGCTCAAGCCTCAAGCGTTTATCAATTATACGTAACTGTTCGCCGTTAATGAGTATCGGCTAACGACCAGTGAAAACAGAAAGCTATTGAAAATAGCTGCAGGTATTAGGGCCGCGGAAAAATAACTCTTCAATCTTGCTTGTCTTTTGGCCCAGGTTGTTCGGCGCATTCATGCGCCTCACCCCTTCGGGGATGGAACGAAAATCTGTTCCAGACAGATTTTTTCGCGTTGCGGCAAGGATTTCATAGAACGGCTATGCGCCCCTTGCCGCGCCTTGAATCTGGGCCAAAATTCGGCCCAATCTTCGGGTATTTATTTACTTCTGCCGCCCTTAAACAATTCGCCAAATAATTTAAAATCTTAAAACGTAAACTGATACGACTATACCAACGTCAACCACTCCAGGTGCTCTTCCCGGCGCCCATGCACCTGGTCGAAATAGAGCCCCTGGAGCCGCTCGGTGATGAGTCCGCGGCCTCCGCCGCCAATGGAGCGGCCGTCCACTTCGCGGATTGGAGTCACCTCAGCGGCGGTACCGGTGAAGAAGGCCTCATCGGCGATATAGACTTCGTCCCGGGTGATGCGTTTTTCCACCACATCGATACCCAGTTCGTCAGCAAGACTCATCACCGTCTTGCGAGTGATGCCGTCCAGGGCAGAGGTCAGATCCGGGGTGTAGAGCACCCCATCGTTCACGATGAAGATGTTCTCGCCACTGCCCTCCATGACGTAACCCTCTGCGTCCAACAACAACGCCTCGTCGTAACCGTCGCGCAGTGCCTCCTGCAGCGCCATCATGGAATTCATGTAGTTGCCGTTGGCCTTGGCCCGGCACATGGTGATGTTGACATGGTGGCGGGTAAAGGAAGAGACACGGATGCGGATACCGTTGCGCATGTTATCCTCGCCCAGATAGGCACCCCACTCCCAGGCGGCCACCATGCAGTGTACCTTGAGGTTGTCCGCGCGCAACCCCATGCCCTCGGAGCCATAGAAGCACATGGGCCGGATATAGGCGGAGTCCAGGCCGTTCTCCCGCACTGCGGCCATCTGCGCCTGGTTCAGAATCTCCCGGTCGAAGGGCATCGGCATACCCAGGATATGGGCGGAGCCGAACAGCCGTTCGGTGTGCTCGGTGAGGCGGAAAATCGAGGCGCCACGATCTGTCTTATAGGCTCGAACGCCCTCGAATACTCCCATTCCATAGTGCAGGGTATGGGTGAGTACGTGGATCCGGGCCTCGCGCCAGGGCACGATTTCGCCGTCCAGCCAGATCCGGCCGTCGCGGTCCGCCATCGATAACATCTGTATCTCCTGTAAGGGGATTGCTCCCGGGATAAAACTCCGAACGGCCGGAAACAGCCCTAACCCATCAGCTGTGCCCAAAGCTCGCGCACCCGTCGGCGCTCGTCTTTCAGTCGCGACTCTGGAACCAGGCCGGGCTCGCCGCGCAAACCGTAGCGGTGATAGTCCGCTCGCAGGGCGCGGTAGGCATCCGCCAGCTCATCCGCCGACCGGCCCGGCAACAGGTCGTGGCGGGAGAGGGCCTGCAAATGCCGGATATTGTCAGTCCAATCCAGCAGATCCGGGTAGCGGGCGGCCCACCGCAGAACGGCATATTGAACCATAAACTCGATATCCGCGATACCGCCGCCCCCCTGCTTGAGGTCGAAGCGGTCCAGGTGAGAGCGGTCCAGCCGCCCGCGCATCTTCTCGCGCATCTCCCGCACGTCTCTGCGCAGCTGGTCCGCATCCCGCTCCCGCGCCAGCACCTCCAGGCGGATGGCGCGGAAGCGCGAGCGCACCGCCGGATCGCCGGCAATGGGCCGGGCCCGCAGCAGCGCCTGGTGCTCCCAAGTCCAGGCGGATTCCGCCTGGTAGTGGGCGAAGGCGTCCAGGGAGCTGGCCAGCAGCCCGGAGCCGCCGTCCGGTCGCAGACGCATGTCCACTTCATAGAGAATACCTGACGCCGTGCGGGTGCCGAGCATATGAATCAGCCGCTGCCCCAGCCGAGCGTAGAACAGGTCGTTGGCCAGCGGCCGCTCGCCGCCGCTTGTCATGGCGTTGGGATCGCGGTTGCCGTGCAGGAACACCAGGTCGAGGTCGGAGCCGTAACCCAGCTCGATACCACCCAGCTTGCCGTACCCGATGACCGCAAAACCGCCGGCGTCACCGAGCACGCCGCCGGGCTCCCCGTGGCGGCGGAGCAGATGCGCCCGGCACTGCTCCAGCACCGCGTCCACCGCCACCTCGGCGATCTCCGTCAGGTAGTCGCTCACCACCATCACCGGGATTGCGCCGGCCAGGTCCGCCGCTGCCACCCGAAGCATATTACTCTGGGCAAACTGGCGCAGCCGCTCCATTTGCTGCTCCTGATCCTCCGGGTCCACCGAGCCCAGCAGGGTATCCAGCTCCGCCGTCAACTCCTGATGGCGCAGGGGGGCGTATAGCCGGCGAGGATCCAGCAGCTCGTCCAGCAGCAGGGGGTGGCGGGAGAGTCGGTCGGTAATCCAGGGACTGATAGCGGTGAGCCGCACCAACTGGGAGAGGGCGATAGGATTTTCCACCAGCAACGCGAGATAGGCGGTACGCCGCACGATGGCCTCGACCAGCTCGAGCACCCTTTTCAGCGCCACATCCGGCGCCTGACAGCCCGCCACAGCCTCCAGCAACATGGGCATGAGCTGCTCCAGGCGTTCGCTGCCGCGGCCGCCGAGACTGCGGCAGGCGGCGGAGTCACGGAACTGCTGCAGCCGCTCCATGGCCTGTTGTGGCTCCTCGAATCCTGCAGTGGTCAGCAGGGCCGAGGCCTCAGGCGGCGGCTGATTCTGCCTCCATAAGGCGGCGTAGGGGCCTTCCTCCTCGTCCTCCGCCTGGGGCGCAGCGAACACCATATCAAAATGGGCTTGTACCCGCCCACGATGATGATCCAGGCGCTGCAGAAATTCGCGCCAGTCGCTGAAGCCCATAGAGCGGGCCAAGCGCAGTCGCCCAACCGAGTCTACGGGGAGCAAATGGGTCTGTTGGTCGCGCCAGGCCTGCACCCGGTTCTCCACCAGACGCAGGAAACAATAAGCGTCGGCCAGTTCCCGCACCACGTAGTCCGGAAGCAGGCCCATCTCCCCCAACTGCCACAGCACCGGCTGGATGGGACGGATCTGCAGCCGAGGCTCGCGGCCGCCACGGATGATCTGGAACACCTGGCCGATGAACTCCACCTCACGGATGCCACCGGGCCCCAGCTTGATGTTGTCCGCCATGCCCTTGCGCTCAAGCTCCTTGGCGATCATCCGCTTCAGGCTACGCAGGGATTCGATAGCGGCAAAATCCAGATAGCGACGGTAGACAAACGGGCGCAGCACCCCCATCAGCTGCTCGACGGCATCCGGCTCTCCGGCAACCACCCGCCCCTTGACCATGGCATAGCGCTCCCACTCCCGGGCCTGGGAGTGGTAGTACTCATTCATGGCGTTGAAGCTCAGGACCAGGGCTCCAGAATCGCCGAAAGGCCGCAGGCGGGTGTCCACCCGAAACACGAAGCCGTCCACGGTGGGTTTGTCGAGCGCCTGCACCAGCTTCTGCGCCAGGCGGTGGAAGAACTGCTCACTGGTGAGACGGGGCCGGCCGCGCACTGGACCGTGCCCGGGAAAGGCGAAGATCAGGTCGATGTCCGAGGAGAGGTTAAGCTCCCGCGCCCCCAGCTTGCCCATACCCAGCACTACCAGCCGCTGGGGCTTGCCGTCCATGTCCAGGGGCTCGCCTAGCTGCTGCATCTGCCAGGCATGGAGCAGATCCAGCGAACGGGCGATGCAGGCATCCGCCAGGGCGGTTAGATCCTCAAGGGTTTCATCCAGCGGCGCCCAGCCCGCCAAGTCACGCCAGATGATGCGCACCATCTGGTAGCGGCGGAAGCGACGCAGGGTCGTGTGTAGCGCCGTCTCGTCTCCGACTTGTGCGAGCACATGCCGCAACTGCCGGTCCAGCTCACCGGGGCCGTAGTCACCCAACAGATGCCCCCGCTCCAGCAGCGACAACAAAATCGCCGGCTGCCGTTGCATTGCCTGGGTGACATAGTCACTGGCGTCCCAGACTCTTTTTAGGGTTGCTTCAAAGCGCGGGGCGGCGGGGATGCGCAGGCCCTGCTCCCGCGCAGCCTTCTGCCACTGCTCCCACTGCCTCTCCACCGGTGCAACCGCGGAGGCTGCTGCCAAGCCTTGCATCTGCCGTTCCGCTGCGGTTGTTGTTGAATAATGCGCTATAAGGGACTTGAAAAAGATTAAATTACGCGCCTTGCTTGTCTATGGCTCCGTCTTCGGTGTTGCGCCAAGGGTTACATACAATGAGTATGCGCCCCTTGGCACGCCTTGAAGACGAAGCCCTATCCGGCGCAAATCACGTAATTTAATATTTTCCAAATTCCTAAGGACAAGGCAT
>RCNG010001692.1_pt1 | contig 11674 bp, 11 predicted proteins | sample 2041371 | NCBI WGS metagenome assembly RCNG01 (sample SAMN09708227, study PRJNA481090) | Marine sediment metagenome, whole genome shotgun sequencing project. | biome: marine sediment; feature: ocean; material: sediment; isolation source: Sewage treatment plant 1 marine sediment (STP1) ... | reverse complement strand
ATGCCTGGTGCGGATACAGTAAACATGAGAGCGACCCCTGGGAACTTGAAAGCGCGCTGTACGATTGGATCGGGCGCGCCTTGTGGGAGTACGAAAAGCTAAAATATGACTGTAATCTATACGGTAGTTGCGACAGATGCTTTGATTAATCCAACATGAGTTCCACATCGGCGCCAGGCTTAAAGAAGTTGGGAAGTCGGGTGTAGATCGCATCTTATCGTGAGGATGGCCTTGTCATCGGCTAACCGCAGACGCTCCACCCCCCACCGCAGACTTCGCCATTTCCCGGGCCATGGGCGCCACCCTTCGCATTGTTGCATTGTGGTTGGGCTGAGTCATTTCCAAGGTCGCGAGGTCAGTGGCCTAGCCTCACCTCCTCTTTTCCGCGTGAAGATACGAAACAGCAACTAGCTCGCGAACCTGGCGGTTGGTTGCTATTGATGTCGATCTCACGAGATGGTGGGGTTTGGTGGCTGTTCGAGACAATGCGTTAATGCGAAGGGTGGCACCCTAGGGGATGGCCGTGGCCTCATTGAGGCACTCGAGACGACCCACCCCGCACCCTGTGTCGACGCCTAATCTGGGGGACTGAGCGCCCGCACTCGCCAGCTGACACCTCCGCCGAGGTAGCGAGCCTGGGTGCCCCTGTGGGCGAGCCAGCGGACGACCTCGGCCGATCTCGTGCCGTGGGCGCAGGCCACGAGCAGGGGGCCTTCCGGGATCTCCCCGGCCCGGTCGCGGACCTCGCTGACCTCGATCGCGATTAGCTCACCGGCCGTCAGGGGGCGCTCGCCGCGTTCCTCCGGCACCCGAACGTCAAGCACCGTAGTTGTCTCGAGATCGGTCAGTGGCGACATCATGTCGATGCCCTCGGTTTGATTCTCGGCAGCGAATGCCAACACCGCGAGCGGCTCGATGGCCGGAGAGTAGGGCGGTGCGTAGGGATGTTCGACCCGCGTAAACTCATCGATTGTGGCGCCGCGGAGAATGAGCTGGGCAGCAACATCGATCCTCTTGGCGACCTCCCCCTCTTCTCCGACGCCCTGGACGCCGAGGACGCGGCGGGTCGCCGGATCATAAACCATGGTGAGGAGGATGAGCTGTGCTTCCGGCCAGTAGTGGGCGCGGTCCTCAGTGCTGATCCAGGCACTGCGCACGCCGAGGCCGTCGCCCGCGAGACGCGCCGCGGTGCATCCGACCGTCGCCACGTTGAGGTCGAAGACCTTGACCGCGGTCGCGCCCGCAACCGGCCCGAACGTATCGTCGCGGCCGGCTAGAACATTCGCTAACACTCGGCCCTGGCGGTTGGCCAACGAGCCGAGCGGCAGATACGCCGGCCCTCCGGTCACCACGTGCCGAACCTCCACGCAGTCGCCGACCGCCCATACATGCGGCACCGAGGTGGCGAGGCGTTCATCGACTCGGATCGCACGGGTCGGACCGAGAGCCACACCGGCCGTGGTCGCGAGCTCGACCTGCGGCACTACGCCGACGGCCGTCACAACGGCGTCCGCTCGAATTCTCTCGGCTCCAACCGCAACCGACACGCCCTCATCATCTGCGGATATCTCAGCCACTGGCGAACCGGTCAGCACCCGCAGGCCGTTCTTCTCCATCTGCTTCTGGACAACCGCCCCGAGCTCGGGGTCGAGGATCTCGGGAAGTGGGGTGGCTGCGGCCTCGATCAGGGTCACCCCGGCGCCCCACAGACTGCGGAAGGCCTCGGCCAGCTCACACCCGACGAGCCCGGCGCCGACCACCGCCACATGGTCGATCTCTCCCTGCATGAGGCCGATCTTCAGAGGCTTCACGTCGTCCCACACGTGGAAGGTGTGGACCCGCGGGTCATCCGGGAGATTGGGGAGCCGGCGAGGCGACGCTCCGGTCGCAATCACGAGCTCGTCCCACTCCAACTCGCGCTCCCCCTCGGGACCCTCGATGTGAAGCGTGCCGGCCCCGGTGTCGACAGCCGTCGCCCGCCACGGCGCCAGGACCTCGACACCTTTGACCGCCGCGAAGTACTCGTCGTCGCGCTCGACTCCGTAGACCGTGCGTCGCAGCGCCGCCAATTCATCGATGTCCCCGGAAAGCACGTAGGGCAAACCGCACGCACCATAGGAGAAGACCTCGTTGGCCTCCACCACCGTGATCGACCACTCCGGCTGCAGACGACGCAACCGGCACGCGCAGCGAAGACCGGCGGCGGAAGCACCAACGATGACGATTCGTTTACTCATTTTTCAACGCGCTTCCCATCCCGAGAGGATGCCACCATTCTTCAACGCGCTTCCCGAGAGGTGCCAGGCACGCCGATTCGCGGCGAATCGGGATGCCAGGCACCCCCGCCGCACATCTGAGGGGGCGGGTGGGCGGCATTCCTATTTCCTATTTCCTAATTCCTAATTCCGAATTCCTAATTTGCCTTCAATTGTCCTCTGATCTCGAGCGCGATCTTGTACAGCCCGGTGAGGACCAGGGCGCCGATGGCGTAGATGGCGATACTGATCATGAGCTCCGGCGCGGTCGGCCAGTAGTGGACGACCTTGCCAAAGGGATTCGGTACGAAACCGGCAATCACCATGCCCAGGCCCTTGTCGATCCACAGTGAGAGGACCACTGCCACACAGCCAAAGCGCAGCCACGTGTAATTGCCGCGGGTTTTGGGGTTGATCAGCACGATCAGCGATGCGATCGCCAGGATCGATGACGCCCACATCCACGGTGCCAGGGTGTTCTCACCGTCAAGACCCATGAACAGGAATTGAAAGTGGGCCACATGCTCGGGGATGCCGCTGTAGAGCGCGGTGAAGAGCTCCATGAGTACAAAGAAAACATTGATCGTCATGGCGTATGTGACGATCTTGGCCAAGGTGTCAATGGCCTGCTTGCCCGGATCGAATGTCGAGACCCTGCGTACGAAGAAAGCGAGCAGGATCAAAATGGCCGGACCCGCGGAAAATGCCGAGGCCAGGAATCGCGGCGCCAAAATCGCGGTCAACCAGAACGGACGCCCCCCGAGACCCGCATACAGAAAGGCGGTCACGGTGTGGATCGACACCGCCCATGGGATGGAGAGCAGGATGATCGGTTTGAGCCATCGTGGCGGCGGCTCTTCGCGCCGCTCGGATGAAAGTGTGAAATGGCTGATGACGATGTTGAGCACCAGATAGCCGCCAAGGGCAATGGTGTCCCAGAACATCATCGAGTGCAGCGTCGGGTGGAGAAAGACGTTGAGAATGCGGTTCGGCATGCCCATGTCGACAAAGATAAAGAGCATGCACATGATGACCGCGGGGATGGCGAGGAACTCACCAAGAATCGTCATCTTGCCAAATGCCTTGTAGTCGTGGAGGTAGTACGGCAGGACCACCATCACCGCCGACGCGGCAACCCCAACCAGGAATGTGAACTGCGCAATGTAGAGTCCCCACACAACATCGCGGCTGAGACCGGTGATGGTCAGCCCCTCGCTGAACTGCCAGAACCAGCACGCCACACCGCCGCCGATAATGACCAACAGGGCAAAGATCCAGGACCAATACACCCGGGAGCCCGAGAGAGCCTTCTCAAGCATGACCACCCTCCTCCCCAAAGACCTCCGCCGCCGGTGCAAACTCCTGCAGGGTGCGCGGGTCTTCGACGATGTAGTAAACCTCGGGTTGGGTGCCGAGCCCCGGCTTGCGTCGGATGGTCATATGCTCGGCGAGCAGCCGTCTGACCTTTGAGTCGGGATCGTTGAGGTCGCCGAACACCATCTCATCGTTGTCACAGACCTCGACGCAGGCCGGCTGCTCGCCGCGCGCCAACCGCTCGTCGCAGAAGGTGCATTTCTCGACCACGCCGCGCATCCGGGTCGGATACGTGCTCGTGATCTCGGCCAAATTCGGCGCCTTTCTGGGATCTTTCCAATTAAAGCTGCGCGAGCCGTACGGGCAAGCGACGATGCAGTACCGGCAACCGATACAGCGGTGCCAGTCCATCATCACCACACCGTCCGAGGCCCGCTTCCAGGTCGCCTGTGTCGGGCAGACCCGAGTGCACGGCGGGTTGTCGCAGTGGTTACACAGGAGAAGCGTTGGTTTGCCCTTGAGATCTTCGCGGAGGTAATGAAACTCCTGCGAGTGGAAGGCGGCCTCAAATTCCTCGGTCCAGATCCACTTGACCTCGTTCTTGGGGTCGTCCGCAAAATCGGGCACGTTGTGGACCCGGTGGCAGGCATCGGTGATCTTGTCGAGCAGTGCGTCGTCCCTGGCAAACTTGCGCAGATCCACGACCAGCGCCAGGCGTTTGCCTTCGGTCGCGGGCGGTTCGTGTTCCTCGGACGCCCTCGTCCTGTTGGCAACGGCGGTGGAACCTGCAACACCGGCCACTGACAGACCGGCAAACTTGAGGAATCCTCGTCTGCTGTTCTTCATCACTGGGCCTCCTCTGGAATCACGTGGCAGCCCCAGCAGTACGGATCGACCGCCGCGTACGTATGACAGGCATCGCAGAATTGGTCCTTCTTCGTGTGACAGCCCAGACAGGTGTCGGTGAGGCTCATGGTGTAGGTCTTGTCCGACAGCTCGGAGGTGTAGGTACGGACATCGTCGCGCACTACTGTGTCTCGCCACTGATCCAGAAGGTCCATGTGATTCGCCCGCATGTAGTCGGTGGCCTCGACGCACTCGGTCGAACCATTGGTCGGCTTTGACAGCTCCGGCGCTGCCGGTGAGGCGGTTGACAAAGCGTTGTACCAGAGGGGTGACGTCGCGAGGACCGCGAAGACGGCGAGGCCGGCGACGATCTTGCTGGCGTCATACATCGTCCTGCTCCCCCTCCTCCGGTTTCGCCGGCACGCCACGAATATCGGTGGTGCGCTCGTTCTCACCATCCATGACGAGAGCGTTGCCCACGAGCTCATGGATACCGCTGACGTCAACCCCGGGTGACCAGTACTCGACGAGCGGCGGCAGGGTCGCACGGTCGATGGCGCAGATGCACGTCAACCGGTTGACATCGTTGTGGTCGCGCACCCAGCGCACCGCGTTGCCCCGCGGCAGACCGCCACGCATCCGCATTTCCATGTTTTCGTCGTTGCCGAGACCGGCGCCGCCGGCACAACAGAAGGTGTGCTCGCGGATCGTGTTCTCGGGCATCTCGTAGAAATGATTGCAGACGTTTTCGAGAACGTACCGTGGTTCTTCGAGGATGCCCATCGCCCGCGCCGGGTTGCACGAGTCGTGGAAGGTCACCCGGAACTGATCGTTGCGGCTCTTGTCGAGCTTGAGCTTGTTGTGCTTGATCAGATCCGCGGTGAACTCGCAAATGTGGGTCATCTTGGTTGAGGCGGCGTTTTCAAAGACCGTGCCGGTGATCGGAGATTTGGGCACCTCCAGAAAGTCTGCGGGACCGTTCATGGTGTCCATGTACTGGTGCATGACCCGCCACATGTGGCCGCACTCGCCTCCGAGGATCCACTTCACGCCCAATCTTTTCGCCTCGTGATAGATCTTCCAGTTGAGCTTCTTCATATTCTCTGCAGAGTTGAAGAGGCCGAAGTTGCCACCGTCCGAGGCATACGAGCTCAGGGTGTAATCGAGACCGATGTGCTCGAAGAGCATGAGGTAACCGACAAAGGTGTAGGTCCCGGGATCGGCGAAGTAATCGGCCGACGGGATGACGAAGAGGATCTCCGCCCCCTTGCGGTTGATCGGCGGATCGAGCTTGATCCCGGTCACCTCCTCGAGCTCGTCGACCAGGAACTCGACGTTGTCTTTGTAGGTGTGGGGTTGGATACCGAGGTGGTTGCCGGTGCGCTTGCAGTTGGCGACCGGTTCCAGGATCCAGTTGATGTTGAGGCCAACGAGGTTCATGAGCTCGCGGGCCATCATCGTGATCTCGGCGGTGTCGATGCCGTAGGGGCAGTAGACGCTACACCGGCGACACTCGGTGCACTGGAAGAAATAGTAGTACCACTCCTTCAGCACCTCTTCGGTGAGCTCGCGTCCGCCAGCCAGCGAGCCGAGGATCTTGCCGGCGGTGGTGAAATCCTGGCGATAGACCGAACGCAGGAGTTCCGCCCGAAGCACCGGCATATTCTTGGGGTCACCCGACCCGATGAAGAAGTGGCACTTGTCGGCGCAGGCGCCGCAGCGCACGCAGATGTCCATGAAGATCTCGAGCGTGCGGTACTTCTTCAAGAGGTCCTTGAAGCCGTCATGGATGATCTGTTTCCAGTTCTCCGGAAGCTGCCAATCGGCATCCGTGGGCGACCACTCGCGCGGGTTGGGCATGCCGAGGTAATTGAGGTTCTTGACCGCCGTCGGATAGGACCACGTCCCGCGCCGCGCCTCGAAATCGACGGCCGGGTTCATCCAGTTCCTGGGCGGCGGAGTGAGATCAATCTGGATCAGTTCCTGGGGGCTTTTCTCCGCCATGGCTCACTCCTTCTCCAACGGATAACCGGACGCCTTCAACTTGTCGCGGAACTCGTCCTCCCACTCTGCATAGGTGTGGCCTATGATGTCGGGATTCCACGGGTTGATGTGGCGGCGGACGCGGTTGTTGTTGGCGAGGTTGCGGGTCGGGCTCAGGAACACCCCCGGTGCGTGCACGAGCTTCGAAAACGGGAAGTAAATGAGCAGCGCGCTGACCAACGTGACGTGGACGAAGTACCACAGACCGACCCCGATCGGTATGATCGGCTGAAACGAGGCCCAGCCGACGATCGCCGCCTTGACCTGCACCACATCGATTTTTTCGACATGACGCATGACGATGCCGGTGAGGGCTATCCCGAGCAACAGGTAAAGGGCGAAGTAGTCGGTCGGCAGCGAGATGTAGCGAAGCTTGGCATCAAAGAACCTGCGTGCCAACAGGTAGACCAAACCGACGACCATCAGGAAGGTCGTGGCGTAATACACCGGTAGTCCGACCTGGAAGAAACCGTCAACTTTTTCCAGCATCTCGACCCACGCCGGAACCGGCTGGAGGAAGAAACGAAAGTGACGCAGAACAATGATCAACATCGCCCAATGAAAGGCCATCGCCGCCGCCCACAGGGCCTTGTCGGCGATGTAGTTCAGCTTCTGTTTCTCGGGCAGTATCTCGACCCTCGTATTTCGGAATAACGAGCGGAAGACGAGCACCTCGAGGGCCATGCGCCCGATCACTCCCGCCAATCCGCTGGGCGCCTCGAGCTCGTTGTTATGGATCCACGGCAACGATTTTTCCTGGCCCGTGGTGGTGGGGATTCGGAACGGCACCGGCGATCTCGCCCAGTGCACCACCCGGAAGATGATCCCGCCGACGAACACCGCGAAGGCGACCCCCGGGATGATCACTCCGAGCACGAAGCGCAGGCCGTCACCGGTGCTTGCGCCCACTGCAGCAAGCAGGGCCAGTCCGGCCACCGCGACTAGAGATATCAACGCTCCCATGCGTCCGATCCCTCCTTCCCCTCAGCTCAGTCGTGCCGTGACACACACCTCGTCAGGACTCTGGTGCGCTCTCCGGATTCTCGGCGCGCTTCTCGCGCCACTCCTGCATCCGTTCCATAATGCCCAACGATTGGTTGCGGATCTCCTGCATGCGAATCGACCACATCTGCTCGCGACAGCTCATATAGACGTCAAAAGCATGCAATCCAAGACGTTCGATTCGATCATCGATGGCGTCCAGCGAACCGGTGGCATCGGCTCCCGTGACCTTCGTGACCTCACGCAGAAGATCTTTAAGGTCGAACACGAATCCGACCGCAGCCGAAGGCGAAAGCTCCTGCACCGCCCGCACCCGGATGACTCGGTCCAACGCCGAGGTGAGCTCGTCCGCCTCGACGCCGCGAAGCACGCCGTCGAGCAACTCCGTGAGACCCTCACGAAGACTGGCACCGACCGGATTTGCGAATCGATCCGACTGGGTCCGCAGGAACTTTCCGGTCTCCTCCGGGTAATCGTCAATGGCTCCTTCGATCCAACGCCTCAGAATCTCGTCCCGATGTTCTGCAATCTCACCCTCGAGCATGCCGACCCCCTTGGCGTGCCGGGCCCGCCGGACCGCCCCCGTCGCCGACGGGGGCGGTGACGGCCGCAACTTGGTTACACGCAGCCTGTGGGTTTGGGCAGACCCGCGACCTTACAGGCCCCCTTTGCCGGGCCAGATGGGAAGAGCTCATAGATCTCCTTGAGCTGAAACCCCGTCTGCTTGCAGAGCTTGCGGATCATGGGTGCGACACCGAACTGCAGGTAGTAATCGCGCAGGTAATTGACGACCTTCCAGTGGTCGTCAGTGAGATCGTCCACGCCCTCGGTGGATCCAAGGGCCGCGGCGACTCCCTCGTTCCAATTTTCGGGTTCCTGCATGAAACCGTCCTCGTCTACTTCAATGGAAACATCTCCTTGCTCGAATAGGGCCATCTCAGTCCTCCTTTTTCTTATCCGGGGTCTCTGCCCCGCTGATCTCGATCAGTGTCACGTTCTGTTTCTGTGCCTTCTTCTTCTGGGCCTTTTCTAAAGCCTTCATGAAATCCTGGGTCGGCTGGTGGCCGAGCTCGATGGCTCGTCCGAGGTAGCGCTCGGCAGCGCCGAGATTCTCCAGAGCCAGATGCCCGACCGCCACATGGTAGTGCGCGGCACCATTCTCCTTTTCGAGCTCGATCACCCGCTCATTACAACGAACCAAGTTTTCTGGGTCGTCGAGATAGAGGTACGCCTGACCCATGTTGTAGTGGACGTTGGGAATGTCGTCTTTAAGCTTGGCCGCTTCCTGGTTAGCTTCGAGACAGCCCTTGAACTCCCACCGCATGAGCCGCACCCCGCCAAGGTTGACCCAGGCCTGGATAAGCGTCGGATCGAGTTCCACAGCTCTCAAATAGGCCTCCTCGGCCTGCTTGACGCGGCCGGAGACGGTGTAGGCGAGGCCGAGGTTGTGGTGGGCCGACGCCCGCTCAGGGTGCTCCTCCACGTCCTGTTGGCAACGCTCCAGACGGTGGCGTTGGCTTTCATTCTCCATTTACCCTCTCCCTGTTCACCGCAAGCAAGGTGTCGAGACATTCCTGCTCCCCGGTATCGTCTGCTTCACCGACCGCCAACAGGCGATCGCGGACGTTGTCAATCAGCTCGGGGGCCACCTCGACGATCCGGCACAGCGCCTCGAGGATTCCCCGCCTCAGTCCGTCGTCCCATAGATAGGCGGTCATCGGACCGATGAACGGTGCCGCCAGTTCGGGTGTCCGCCATCCAATTTCGCCGATCGCCGGCAGGACGTAGGCGCCATTGGTCGCCGACTCGTCGTTGAGCGCCCACAGCGCTTGCCGCAGCAGCTCTCGACCGAGGTCTGGGTGGGCCTCTGCCGCCGCACCAAGCGCAACAGCCGCCTCACTGCGGATCTCGGGATCCGTATCCCACAGCCGACCCTGAAGGAAACGGACTGCGGTAGGGGTTTCTCCCACCATCCGTTCGAGGCCCTCAGAATCACCCTGTTGCAGTAGCTCCATCACCTCGTCCTTTATCCGCATAACGCAGCCGACCCTTCTCGCTCCGCCGCGAACTGCGCGGCGAGAGAGAGAAAGCCGTCCGCCCAACCGGGGGTCGCCCCGGCGTGGAGATGGAGATATGAGGCCCAGACGCGACCATCGACGATGCCGTCCCGTTGCCCGCCGATCCCGGTCCCACGCTCGACCCGCAACACACTGTTCTGCCGCTCGCCGTCGTCGACCAGTCTCGAGTAGTGAAACTCGTGACCGACCAGACGGGTGCCGGCGGCAAAGAACGGGTTGTCTCGATCTACCACCGCCACTTCGTAGCCGTGGCCCTGGGGCGTCGGCCGTTGCTCGACCACCAGATCAAGTACACCGGCCATGGTGTGGGTGACACCGTCCACGACCAGCTCGCGCGCCAAGTACATCAGACCGGCGCACTCCGCGTAGACCGGCATTCCGGCGTCCACCCGCGTGCGAATGCTGGCGGTGAACTCGGTATTGGCGCCGAGCCTGGCTGCATGCACCTCCGGAAATCCGCCGCCGATATAGAGGCCGTCGAGCTCTGGGAACTCGCTAGCGTTGGCCGGGTCGACCGGCACGAGCTGGACACCGGCCGCTCTCAGCCGCTCGAGGTTCTCGGGGTAGTAGAAGCTGAAGGCTTTCCCCTCGAGGTAACCGATGGTGACCGCAACCTGTTCGATGGGCGATTCCGCAGGCATCAGCTCGAGCTCTGGAGACCACTGCGCCACCGCCAGCAGCCGATCGAGATCGACCCCTGCGGCCACCGCTTCGGCGGCTCGTTGCACCGCCTCCTCAGGATCTGGATGCTCTGCGGCGGTCACCAGTCCCAGGTGCCGCCCGGGAAGGGGATCGTCGCCTTTGATGCGGCGGATGGCGCCGAGGACCGGAGTGCCGGCGATTCCCGCCACCGCCTCGCGGACGATCGTCTCGTGGCGTCCGCAGCCGACCCGGTTGAGAATCACTCCCGCAAGATCCAGCTCGGGATCCATCGCTCGGCAACCAATGACCAACGCGGCCGCGGTGCGGGTCATCTTGGTGCAATCGAGCACCAGTACGACGGGCGCCGCTAACCGCCTCGCCAACATCGCGGTCGAGTGGCTGCCCTCGACGTCAACCCCGTCGAAGAGTCCGCGATTCCCCTCCACGAGGATGAGGTCCGCATCATGCGCCGCATTGGTGAGCGCGCTCGCCATCGCCTCGTCGTTCATGAGAAAGGTGTCCAGGTTCCGGCAGGTCGAGCGCGCGGCGACACCGAGCCATGCTGTGTCGATGTAATCCGGCCCCTTCTTGAACGGCCTCACCGCGACCCCGCGGTCCGACAGCGCACGGGCAATACCCAGGCTCACCAGGGTCTTGCCACTGTCACCGGAGAGCCCGGCAATCACAAGCCGTGGGACCTTGACCCGCATCAACCGTACCGCCCGATCCCGTCCTCACTCACCCACGATGTAGCCGCAGGGACACTCTTCCCAGCACTTCTTGCAGCCGTCGCAGAGTTCCATCTTCTTGATGCTGAAGAAATTGCCCGGAGTGGCCGGCGTGACCTTGGCGAAGACGTTGTTCTGGCAGTACATCCAGCAGTTCTCGCAGCCAAAACACATGCCGCAGCTGAAGCAGCGAGTGCACTCGATGAGTGCGTCGTCGTCCGTGACACCAAGATCAACCTCATCGAACGGATTCGCGAGGCGATCCTCGGGTGATTTGACCTGGCGTTGGGTTCGATCGATCGGTTCGTACCAGTCGATCTTGAGCTTGTCCGCCCGGATCATGTCGCCGGCGTTCACGTCTCTGAGAGTCTCGCCTTGAAGGTGGGCGTGGATCGCTTCCGCAGCCTTGCCCGCCTGACCAATGGAGGTCGTGGCGATGCCGAGGTTGATGTTGTCGCCGCCCGTCCAGATGCCGTCGATTCCAGTGAATCCCCAGTCGTCGCCGTTGAGCCAGCCGTCGCCGAGCTCCGACGAGTTCATTGCCGCGAGGTCGGGCTTCTGGCTGACGGCCGTAATCATCGTCTCGAGCGGCAGCTCGTAGGTGTCGCCCTCAATCGGGACCGGACGCCGCCGCCCAGAATCGTCGGGCTCGCCGAGCTCCATCCGCTGCACTACCATCGCCTGGAGGGCGCCCTCGTCGTCGCGGAGGATTTCGATCGGCGCCGCGAGGTACTCGATCTTGACGTCTTCCTCGAGCGCCTCCTCG
>RCNG010001478.1_pt1 | contig 11675 bp, 11 predicted proteins | sample 2041371 | NCBI WGS metagenome assembly RCNG01 (sample SAMN09708227, study PRJNA481090) | Marine sediment metagenome, whole genome shotgun sequencing project. | biome: marine sediment; feature: ocean; material: sediment; isolation source: Sewage treatment plant 1 marine sediment (STP1) ... | reverse complement strand
TCGGAGATCTTCCGGCACACCATCGAGATCCATTTGACAGGATGCTTGTCGCCCAGACGAAAGTTGAACGTCTTACACTTATGACACGAGATCTTCATTTGAGGAAGTATAAAATACCACTTATTGAGGCATAACATTTTCAGAATCAGGACCATCCCTTGTTTCCGGAGCTAAAATCCATGGTCAGCAAAGTAATGGGGATTGATCATGTCATCGATGACCTTGCCGGCAGACTGGGAGATCTGGAAAAGGCTTACCTGATCGATGACATCGATTTATATTTTAAAGTTTAAAATAATTTAGGTCAGAGTATGTTACAATGAATAAAAAACGCTTAAGTAATAACTTGATGGCATGGCCGGAAATAACAGCTTTTTGTTTAGAGCTTAGAAAGTCCTTTTTAAGAGGGAAACATGGTTCAATCGAAGACAAGGAACTGACAATAAAACTCTTTTCAGAAATTGTGGCAAACAAAGAAAAAAAATGGACATCAAAGAAACGCTCATAGAACACTTAAAGATAATTGTAAACTTATTGAATAAACATGAAATAGATTATGCTTTGGCAGGTGGGCCGGCAAGCTTAACATCAAGTTAAATAGGACGCCCCAGTACGATCTGCCGGACCTACGGGGCAGGCAGATTTTCGCAGGTATGCACAGATAATATTGTTATTTTGCAATTTAAGAATCTTGATAATCTGTGTTCACCAGTCCGGGTGTGCTACCTACTGGAATCACTTTGGCGGGTTTGTGCAAAGATCTCTTCTCAATCAAATCATATCAAGTCGACTTTACTAATGAGCAAGATCATGTTATAATGATTTTACCATGGGAAAAATACTGAAACGATATCTGAAGAAAACTGTCGAACAGGACCTCGTCGAACGCATGGTCTTTGTAGGCGGCCCCCGGCAGGCAGGAAAAACCACATTTGCCCTGACCTTTCTTTCCAACGCGACCGAAAGCCATCCAGCCTATTTGAACTGGGACAATATTGCGATTCGTTCTTCCCTGCTGAAGGGTCAGTTGCCGGCCAACCAGAAATGCATCGTCCTGGATGAAATTCATAAATTTGCACGCTGGCGCAATTTGGTCAAGGGATTTTATGACAGCAATAAGTCCAGTGTGTCCTTTCTAATTACGGGTTCCGCAAGGCTGGATTATTACAGCAAGGGTGGTGACTCCCTCCAGGGAAGGTACCATTATTACCGGCTCCATCCGCTTTCTCTGAATGAATTGAATGTCAATCCCACGCACGACGATTTTAAACGCATTTTGTCGATTCGGTTGGCGATGATTACCGGCTCCAGGCCGATTCGCCAGCACGGGACGACTATCTCATGGAGGCGGAGCTCCTGAACGGCGGATTCGAAAACGGCACCATAGCGTGGTATTCCGGCAGTGAACAGACCAGTGTTTCTGAACCCGTGCACTCCGGCAGCCATGCCGTGCTTGTACACGACAGAAAATGGAACTGGGATGGCGTAGGGCAGGACATCACCACGGTACTTAAAGACCACGGACCCGGCGAATATACCATGGAGACCTGGATGAATCTCAGCGCCGGCGAAACGGTTGGTATCCTTCGGTTCAAGCTGGTGGACGATGATGGCGAGCACTATCCTTGGCCATATACGGAGGTGAATTGTACAGCCGGGTCCTGGACAAATTTAATCCACACCTCGAACCTGTCCTGGACGGGTGATCTGCAGGAAGCGTGGTTCGAGCTGATGACCTCCGCCTCAGATCAGGATCTGGTAGATCTTTATGTCGACGATTGCGTACTCCTGACACCAGAAGCAGGCAGCACAGGACAGACGAAAGGCGGGATACTCATCCCGGGGATCACGGACGATGTGACCGACGGCAAACCAGATGCCGGTGCCTATGAGTACGGAGGGGCTCAGGCTAATTGGACTGCAGGGAGCACGCTGACACCGGGTAGTTGGGAAGTCATTCTTTCAGTCGATGATCGAACAGAACATCCGATCCAGTTCAGTCTGGCGCAGAACTATCCCAACCCCTTTAATCCCCTTACAACCGTCCACTGCGAACGAGACCCGATCCACTTCAGGGATTCCAATGAGCATCAGTTTGCCGCCGGGCCTGAGGAGCTCGATCGCCTGGTCGAGGGCTTCCTGTTTGCCACAACACTCGAACACCACATCCAAACCCAATGGCTCGCGCTCCAGAATCTCGGCGACAACGTCCGTTTGGTCTACGTTTCCAGTATAGGCGGCGCCGGATTGCTTCGCTAGCGCCAGGCGTGGATCCAGTTTATCCGTGCAATAAGCCGCTTGGCATCCCGCTTCAATCGCGGGCAGCAGCACGCTCATACCAATCGGTCCAAACCCCAGAATGCCGATTCGCGCACCTTGCATGGGAATGGACTGCTGAACCGCGTACACCCCGATGGCGAGAGGCTCTGAAATCGTCCCCTGCCCCATCCCGGTGGTGTCTCGAATCCGAAAACAACATGCTTCCGGCATGACAATGAATTCGGACAAAGCCCCCTCGACCTGGCCGGGACAACCAAGGAACCGATTATTGCGGCAGGTATTCTCACGGCCAGCCAAGCACTGATCACACTCTCCACAGGTCATGGCCGGCTCAATGGCAACGCGATCGCCTTCTTTCACAGCGGTGACGTCCGGCCCCACCTCGACGACGGTTCCCGCACATTCGTGACCCACGGTGAATGGATACTCCACCACCTGGGAGCCGATGCGGCCGGTGGTGAAGTAGTGAATGTCCGATCCACACACGCCTACCGCCCCCAGACGCACCCGAACATCGGTCGAATACACCCGCTCGGGATCCGGGATTTCCCGCATCTCCATCTGTCGAATCCCGGTCAACATCATCGCTTTCATAGGAATCCTCAGGACAGAAGCAGCTCGAGATCTTCGCGACTGATGGTACGGATCAAACTGTTATCGGCGGAAATAATCGCCTCGGCCAACTGCCGTTTGTCCTCCTGCATGGCGAGAATCTTTTCCTCCACCGTGTTGCGCGCGATCAAGCGGTAGGCAAACACGGTACGGGTCTGGCCAATCCGGTGCGCTCGGTCAATCGCCTGCGCTTCCACCGCGGGGTTCCACCACGGGTCCAGTAGGTACACATATTCGGCCTCGACCAGGTTGAGACCCAATCCTCCGGCCTTTAAGCTGATCAAAAACGCCATGCAGTCCGGGTCTTCCCGAAATTCGGCAACCTTCTCTTCACGCTTGCGGGTGCGGCCGTCGAGATAGGAATACTTGATCCCCGCTTCATCGAATCGTTGACGAACAATGCCGAGAAACTTGGTAAACTGGGAGAACACCAGGACCTTGTGCTTTTCCTCTATCACTTCGCCAAGTTGGGACATCAATACGTCCAGCTTGGCGCTCTGGTGCTTCTCGATTTCCCCGTCGATCAATCCAGGGTGACAGGCTGCCTGGCGCAACCGCAACAGGGCCTCGAGGATCTGCATCTTGTTCCGATTGATCCCATCCTTGTCGACCTGCTTCAAGAGGGTCGCCCGATAATGATCGCGAAGCTCGTCGTACTCCTTGCGCTGCTTGGTGTCCAAATCGCAGTACACCGTCTCCTCGACCTTGTCGGGCAGTTCCTTGGCAACCTGCCCTTTGGTTCGGCGAAGAATGAAGGGACGAATTCCGCGAGCCAGGAGTAGACGACCCTTCTCGTCAGGGTCACGCATGGTGGCTTCCAGGGCGCTGAAGAGTCTCGCGGAGCCCAGCATCCCGGGATTTAGAAACTCAAACAGGCTCCACAGTTCGCCGAGGTGATTTTCGACCGGCGTCCCGCTCAGCGCCAGGCGATGCTCGGCACTCAACAATCGCACCGCCTTGGATGCCTGGGTGGAGGCGTTCTTCACCGACTGGGCCTCGTCAAGGATGGCGTAGTCGAAGTGAATTTCCTTCAGCATGCCGATGTCGCGGCGAAGCGTCCCGTAGGTCGTCAGGATCAAATCATGGTTGGGTATTTCCGGAGCGAGTTCTCGCCTTCCGGTACCGCTGTAGTCAAGGATGCGCAACATGGGCGTGAACGCCTCAGATTCCCGTCTCCAGTTGAACAAGATGGACCGGGGAACAACCACCAGGGAGGGTCCTTTGCCCTGCGCATGCCGCTCAGCCAACAGGGCCAACACCTGGACGGTCTTGCCCAATCCCATGTCGTCGGCGAGGCAGCCCCCAAACTTAAAGCGCTGAAGGAAACCGATCCAACCCAGTCCCTCCCGTTGGTATCCTCGCAAAACACCCTTAAATCCCTCGGGCGCATCCACGGCTTCGACCCCTTCAAACGTTCCGAGCTCTTCACGGATCCGGGCGAACGTTTCGTCACAGGTCATCTCGTCCATAGACATCATCAAGGCGTCCAGCAAGCCGCCCTGGCTTTGAGAAAAGCGGATTCGATCTCCCTTGGATTCCCCCAGCCCGGCCACGGTCTGGTACTTCGCGATCCATTCTTCCGGCAACAAACCAATGCTGCCGTCGTCCAACTCCACGGTTCCGCCACCCTCGGCCGCGGCCTTCAGCAAGCGCGGAAGTCCAACCTTCACCCCATCAAATTCACAATTTCCCTCGAGGTCGAACCAGTCCAATCCAGAGCTGACGCGTACATCAAATTGCGAACTCCCCCGGTAGCGTTTGCCCTCGGCTTCGACTCGCCAGCCTTTCATCAACAAGGCGGCAACCGTCCCGGAGAAACGAGACCGGTGAAATTCGACAGCGGTTCCCGCCAGCGAGTGACTCATGGCCAGGTTACAGTGCAACGCTTGCAGCTCCGCCATGCATTCCTGCTCCCGGACGGTGTGGCGAGGCACATAGCGAGCCTTTTCGGGATCATAGAATCCCTTAATCGGATCGCCTGCATCGACGGCCTGAATGCCATAGTCGAAGCTCACCCCGGCGCACACCATCGATGCGCGAGGAGTCATATCGGCCGGCGCGATCGACAACATGGGTTGAGGCGTCACGGACTCGGTCTTGACCTGCATCGCTTCAGGCAGCTTGGTTCGTACCGCGCCGCCGGCATACAAACGCCGCATCAACTGCGAGGCTTCCGCCTGGGGCACATCGATTGAACCATACTTGCGCAGGGTGGCGATCCAACGAATGGCATCGCCATGGTCCAAGCGTGCAGCCCGGTCCGGCCAAAAAACCCAGCCGGCGTTTGAAATGATCTCGCCCGCGTCCAGCTCGCGCTTTTCATCGTCGCGACAAAGCGTTCCAGTCACTCGATACACGTCTTCGCCCTCGATTTCGTCGACGTTGACCACGAAGGACCAGGGGGGCCCCTCGTCGAGGCTAATAATCTTCCAGTCGTCTTCCTCCGGCGAATGGAGCCGGCATCGGCCGGTGGCCAGAATGCGTGGCAGCAAACTGTTCATCAGACGAGGTGCCAGGCTGAACGACGCCGCGCGGGAAATACTGCCATACCCATAATTGGACGAATCGCGGTCGCCTTCCGCGCCATGCAAATAGGTGAGGATTTCCTGATCTTCCGGCCGGAACCGGCCTTCCATATCCTCCTCCGTGTAACGCAGCGGCTTATACCTGCCCCACTCGCCATTGCGCTTGGGAATTCGGTGCATCACCTGCAAGAGGCAATGGGCCCCCTGCCGAATCCGATCCGGTGCGATATCGTACACCAGCTCCTCTGCCGTCTCTGCCCGCTGCAATTTCGGCGTCTCCGTTTCGCCGTCCACGTCCCGCAGCATCACCTTCCACAGGGGTTGCTTGACCGCTTTTCCAGTCAGCTTTACCTGTGCAGAGTGCGAGAAACCCTCTTCTTCGTCCGCCCATCCTACTGCCACCACCGACAGTGCCCTGGAACCGTTGCGCGAACTCAGCACACCCTCCGCATCGACCTTACGAATGGTCGCCCAGATGTGCTTACACAGCTGGCCGCCGTCGAAGTGAGGGCAGGTGCAGGACACCTCCAGTCGGCCCCTGGCTGAAAAATCCAGACAGACTTCGTAGAGTTCGTTACCCGACACCGTGGCGACGACGAAGGTCTTTTCCGTCTGCTCAAGGCTCACTCGCCGGTCATTGAAATAGTGATCGCCCCGCGAACGGACACGTTGAGGGAATTGGGATCTGGTGATATTTAATAAGCTCATCTACACTATTCATAGTCGCAGACGGCGTCCCGTTCAACTCAAGAGCAGTCGGAGGGCCATGATCGTCAAAGCGACATAGAGAATAATCCGTATGATCCCCTCGCCCTTCTTCACGGCCAAATGGGTCGCCAGCCATGCGCCGGCAGCATTCCCTGCGGCCAGAAACAGACCCACGCGCCAACGGACACTCCCGGTTAGAGCAAATACGGCCAAGGCAGGAACGGTGTACACGCCGACGATGAATACCTTGTGCATGTTGACGCGAACCAAGTCCAGCCTCAGCACCCGGTGGAGAATCGCCATCAGGATGAAACCCACACCGGCTTGAATGAAGCCGCCGTAGAGGCCGGCCCCGACCATCAGGATATGGGCCCACACCAACCGCGTTCGGGAAACCGCACCGGCCGCCGCGGTCGTTCCTGCCGGTTTTCGTGCAGCCATCAGGATCATGACCATGATCATGACCCCGGCCAGCACCCGGTTGAACCACTCGCCCTGAAGCCGCACGCCCAGCCAGGCCCCCAGTATGGCACCCGGCAGCGCGCACAGCGCCAGGGTGACGCTGAGGCGAAAGTCAGAGAATCCTTGGCGAAAAAACCCCGAAACAGCACTGATATTCTGGACCAGGATGGCGATTCGGTTGCTCCCGTTGGCCACTGGCCCGGGCAGACCAAAGAAGACCATCGCCGGCAAGGTGAGCAGAGATCCCCCTCCAGCCATCACATTGATGAAGCCGGCCAGTACCCCAATGGCCGCAAGTCCCAGCTCCTGTGACGGCGTAAGCATACGTTCACCTTGCCATAGTCCTTGGCTCGTGGAAAGATACGACCCGGGAACAAAACCGCGAAAGAGTAAGGATCAGTCATGAAAAATGTTCTATTGCCCGTACTGGGGATCACGTTGATGGGATTAATGGCCGGCTGTGGGGCCAGGGAATCGGCTTCCGTTACCGAAACGGCCGAAGCCGGAGCCAAGGCCGTGGCCGCCGCGGCGGATCAAGAAATGTTCTTAGAAATGGGCTGCGCCATGTGCATCTACGAGCTGGAGGGCATCGACCGCTGCACCACCGCCGCCAAGATCGGTGCAACGGTCTATCTGGTCGACAGCGACGTTGATGCCCATAAAGCAGGGCTCTGCAAGGCCACCCAAAAAGCCACCGTCGTCGCCCACGTCGATGGCGATCGATTGGTGGCCTCTTCCGTCACCTTTGAGTAGTGGCTGAAGACCTTCCAGAGCTGACTGCGCCCATCCCAATGAAGGTGGTGGGCCCAGTGAAAATCACTGGGCCGGTGGTTGATGCGGAAGTACCCATTCCGCTGGCGACCTACGAAACGCCTCTCTGGCCGTCGGTAAACCGGGGTGCGCGCGTGTCCGTGCAAGCGGGCGGCATCCTCGCCGTCATTGTGGACGATCGCATGACCCGTTCGGTCCTGCTGGAAGCGGTGGATGCCGAAAAGGCCGTCCAGGCGCTCGGCCTGCTGGCCGCCCGACGAGGCGAGCTGGCCGCCGCCGCGGAAGCAGGCAGCCGCTACACCCGGTTTCTCGATTTCCACCACCAGGTCGTGGGCAACCTGATCTACTTGCGTCTGGAAATGAATACCGGCGATGCATCGGGGCACAACATGGTGACCGCTGCCGCGGATCGCGCCATCGCCTGGATTCTGGAGCAACTCCCCGATCTGAGCTATGTCTCCATCTCCGGAAACTATTGCACCGACAAGAAACCCTCCGCGGTAAACGGCATTCTGGGCCGCGGCAAAAACGTGGTCACGGAACTGACGGTGCCCGGGAAGATCTGCGCAAAATACCTCAAAACCACGCCCGAAAAAATTGTCGAACTGAACATCAAGAAGAACCTGATCGGCACCATGCTGGCCGGCGGGCTCCGCAGCGCCAACGCCCACTTCGCCAACATGCTGCTCGGGTTCTATCTCGCGACCGGTCAGGACGCCGCCAATATTGTGGAGGGTTCACAAGGCTTCGTTCATGCGGAGACCCGGGGTGACGACCTCTACTTCTCCTGCACCCTCCCCAACGTCATCGTGGGCACGATCGGTGCCGGCAAGCACCTCGACTTCGTCCGGGAAAACCTGGAACGACTCGGATGCACCGAACCTCGCGAGCCCGGCGATAACGCCCGCCGCCTGGCCGTCATCGCTGCCGCCGCGGTCCTCTGCGGCGAACTCTCGCTCCTTGCCGCCCAAACCAATCCCGGCGAGCTGATGGCAGCCCACACAAGGTTCGAACGCACATGAGTGATCGGACGAATTCGCGGAAGCTCGAGCACATCCACATCATTGATGAGGACCACGATGTGGACCGCCGGAAGCACTACTTCGACGGAATCGTCCTCCGGCATCGCGCCCTTCCGGAAGTCAGCCTTCAGGATATCGATCCCTCCACTCAATTCTTGGGCAAAGACTTGTCGTTTCCCCTGCTGATTTCATCCATGACCGGCGGCGATCATGAGCTCACCCGCCGCATCAACCAGAATCTCGCCATCGCCGCCGAGCATACTGGGGTGGCGATGGGTGTCGGCTCGCAACGAGTGATGTTCACCCATCCGGAGGCGCGCCACAGCTTCGAAATTCGGCGGTTCGCCCCCACCGCAGTGCTGTGTGGAAATCTGGGTGCGGTGCAATTGAACTACGGTTTCACCATCGACACCTGCCGAAAAGCGGTGGAAGTCCTGGAGGCCGACGCACTCTTTCTCCACCTCAACCCGCTTCAGGAAGCCGTGCAACCGGAAGGCGACACCGACTTTGCCAACCTGGCGGAAAAGATCATCGACATCGCCGCTCAGTTGGAGGTGCCGGTCATCCTCAAAGAAGTCGGGGCCGGTATTTCACCCCAAGACGCCGAATTGCTTCGCGGCAGCGCCATTCGGTTCATCGACGTGGCCGGCACCGGCGGAACATCCTGGAGCCGGATCGAAAACCATCGTAGTCACAGTGGCGCCGAAGGACTCGGCATGCTGTTCCAGGATTGGGGAACCCCCACCCCGCTCGCCCTCCAACGGATGCGTCCCTATCGCGACGACTTCACTTTCATTGCGTCCGGCGGTATCCGTACCGGGATCGATATGGCGAAATCCATCATCCTGGGCGCAAGCCTCTGTGGTCTGGCATCTCCGTTCCTGGCCCCGGCCACGGAATCCTCCGAGGCGGTCGTCGAAACCATCGAACGAATCCGCCGCGAGTTCGTCACCACCATGTTTCTGATGGGCGTGAAATCCCTCGACGAGCTTGCCGGCAATGAAGCCCTGATCCTGAACCCGTGAAGGCGATCGCCCCCGGAAAGATTATCCTCTCCGGCGAGCACGCCGTCGTCTACGGCGCACCCGCCATCGCGATCGCCGTGCAAAAGTATGCCACAGTGGAGACAGCGCCATGCGATGACGCAGTGCTCCGCGTACACACGCCGTTTGGCGACGGCGCGATCGCGTCGCTGGAAGACGCCGACGCCCTGGATGAACGCCTGCACGCACGCTATCACGCGTTTTTAAAGGGCGATCTGCCCATCGCGGAGGTCATGCCCGACAAACACCAATTCGTGGAGCTCGGCTGGTTGCTCTATCGGAAACACCTGCCGGAAACGGTACAAGCGGGCGTGTCCATCACCGCCACCTCGGACCTGCCCTTCGGCTCGGGCATGGGGTCCTCCGCCGCCATCGCCGCAGCCATCGTCACATCCCTTGCCGCATACTATCAAATTAATCTCATCCCTGAGACCTGCTTCAAGCTCGCGCTCGAGCTTGAATCGTTTCAGCACGGACATCCCAGCGGGGTCGATCCCTACCTTGCCACTTACGGCGGGGCAGTGTGCTATCGGCGAAACAGCGCCCCGGAGACGCTTTCTTTGCCCGCGCAGGACTTGTGCATCATCAACACCGGGTCACCCGCGGCTTCCACCGGAGAGTGCGTAGCCCATGTTCGGGAAACACACGCAACGTCTACACTCTGGCCTGAGTTCGAGCAGATCTGCGACGAAGTGAGAAACGCGCTGGGCCAACGAAACGAAGAGAACCTTATCACGGCGGTCCGTGCGAATCATCAACTGTTGATTCAGATTGGCGTGGTTCCCCAATCGATCCAGCAGCGGGTCTCCCAAATTGAAGACTTGGGGGGCGCCGCAAAGATCTGTGGCGCCGGATCCATTCGCGGGGACGTGGCCGGCATCGTGTGGGTCGTTGGCGAGGAAGCCCGTGCGGCCCTGCCGGACTTTGGCTATTCCCCGATCTCAATGGAGGGCGACTCGCATGGCGCACGCATCGTCGATTAGGGCCAGTGCACCGGGCACCTTGATGGTCCTCGGCGAGCACGCCGTGCTGCATGGAAGGCGATGCCTGGTGTGTGCGGTCGACCGTCGCATGACCGTCACCGCCGCACCTCGCACCGACGGCAAGCTGGCAATCGAATCCCAACTGGGCGTGGCCAGCGAGTCGATGGCATGCTTGAAGCCGGAGGGCCCCTTTCGCTTCATCCATGCCGCCGTCGCTCCGTTGGCCTCATCCCTGCCGGGCGGGTTGACGCTCCAGGTGGAATCGAGCTTCTCCGATCAGGTCGGACTGGGTTCATCGGCGGCGGTCACGGTGGCCGTCTCAGCGGCGGCCCAAGCCCTCGCGGGAATCAAAAAAGAGCCTTCCGCCCTACATGCCGACTGCCTCGCTGCCGTTCACGAAGTTCAGGGGCTCGGATCCGGCGCGGATCTCGCCGCATCGATCTTCGGCGGCATGGTCATCTACCGCGTAGAACCGCGTACCTTCACTCCCCTGCAAAACTTCCCCGAAATCGTACTCGTCTATTCCGGCAGCAAAATGCCGACTCCTGAAGTCGTCCGCCTGGTTGAAGAGAAGCGCGCCGCTGATCCCGACCTGTTCGAACCCCTGTTCGATGAAATGAATGAATCCATCGGTCCGGCGCAGACAGCCATCCGGAACAAGGATTGGCCTGCATTGGGAGAGATCCTTTCCACCAATCAAGAGCTCATGCGTCAACTTGGCGTCTCCAACGATCCGATCGAAGAGATCCTGGGCCTGCTCGACCACGAATTGGGCATCCACGGGGCTAAAATCAGCGGCTCCGGACTTGGCGACTGTGTCCTGGGTGTCGGCCAAGCCGCACTACACAATTGCCCCTACGAAGTCATTCCGGTGCAAATTTCACCCGAGGGCTTGCGCGTTGACTAGCCAAAGTCCAGCACCGGCCGCACGCAGTGCGGCCCTCCAGGGCGCTAAGCTCAGGAGTAACCAAATCCGGGCCAACTCGCATGGAGGGCCGCGCTGCGCGCGGCCGCCGGTAGGATGGAAATGAGATGACAGCACAAAAAGAATACGTCCAACTCCTGCTCCGGGACCGACCGTGCGAGCCCGGCGATCCAGGCGAGGCCTTTGCTCCGGCCAACATCGCGCTGTGCAAATACTGGGGAAAGCGGAACGACATCCTGAATCTCCCAGTGACCTCCAGCCTGTCGATTTCCCTCGGCAAGCTCGGCACCACCACCCGCGTAGTTCCGGTGGACGGCGATGACCAGGTGCTGCTCAACGACGAG
>RCNG010001476.1_pt1 | contig 11686 bp, 10 predicted proteins | sample 2041371 | NCBI WGS metagenome assembly RCNG01 (sample SAMN09708227, study PRJNA481090) | Marine sediment metagenome, whole genome shotgun sequencing project. | biome: marine sediment; feature: ocean; material: sediment; isolation source: Sewage treatment plant 1 marine sediment (STP1) ... | reverse complement strand
AGAAGTGACAGCGGAAGATTCTAAGCTATCCTACAGTTTTCGGTGATGTGAAGGTATTACATCCTTCGCTTCGTTAACGGCACATCCGTGTGCCACTTTTGCCTTGGTGAAAAACCCTATCTTTGACCATTGCGCTAAAGCGAGGCGAGTGAGCCGCCCCTCTCTTTCAAGCATTCGCGGCAGCCCTTAATGCACCATATTTTCCGGTGATAGTACTTCATCGAGCTGTTCTTTGGAGAGTAACTCTTGTTCCAGGACCAGATCATAGACACTACGGTCATGCTCCAATGCCTCCTTGGCAAGAGCGGTGCAGACTTCGTAACCCAGATGTGGATTGAGCGCTGTGACAATGCCAATGGAATTTTTGACGTTGGCCGCGCAGACGGCATGGTTGGCTGTGATCCCTTTGATGCAGCGAGCACCCAGGGTATCCATGCCACTCTTGAGGATCTCGATGGACTCAAACAAGCTCTCGACCATAACTGGCTCCATCACATTGAGTTCGAGCTGGCCCGCTTCAGCAGCTAGGGTAACGGTCAGATCATTGCCGATGACCTTGTAGACTATCTGGTTAACCACCTCGGGGATAACTGGATTTACCTTACCGGGCATGGTCGAGGAACCTGGCTGCATCGCGGGCAGGTTAATCTCGTTGAGTCCGGCTCGCGGACCAGAGGAGAGCAACCGCAGATCATTACAGATTTTGGAGAGCTTGACCGCCAACTGCTTAAGGGCTGAGGAGTACATCACCAGCGATCCAGTATCATGAGTGGCTTCGATCAGATCGTCGGCCAAAACAATGTCTCGTCCTGTGATCCTGCTTAGGTGCTGAACGACCCGCTCACGATAGCGAGGCTCAGCATTCAGCCCGGTTCCAATCGCTGTCCCTCCCATATTGACGGTGAGAAAAGGAGTACTGCAAGTCTTGAGGCGCTCAACTTCATTGCGCAGACTAGTGGCATAAGCGCGAAAACTTTGACCTAAGGTCATGGGCACGGCGTCCTGCAACTGGGTGCGGCCCATTTTGAGAATATCGGCAAATTCAAGGGTCTTATCATCGAGCAGAGCAATGAGTTTGTGAACCTCGCCCAGCAGCTTATCGTTGGCGTCCATCAAGGCGATCTTGATAGCCGTTGGGTAGGCGTCGTTGATCGATTGGCAATCACTTCGTTACTATTCATATTGGTGGATGTGCCAGCTCCCCCCTGAATCATATCGACAATAAAGTGGTTGTGCAGCATCCCCAGGCAGATTTCATCACAGGCTTGGCAAATAGCACCGATGATAGCATCTGGGATATGCCCCAAATCATGGTTAGCCAAGGCAGCGGCTTTTTTAACTTTCGCCAGCCCCCGAATAAAGTCGGGGTAGAAGTTCAGAGTGATGCCACTGATGTTAAAATTTTCCAGAGCTCTAAGGGTCTGAATCCCATAGTAAGCTGTCTCCGGTAACGCTTTGTCGCCCAGCAAGTCATGTTCGATCCGCTGACCACCAGATCGGTACAGCGTGGCGATACTTTCATAACGACTCCTAGCATGTTCCATACGGCGAATGATGATTTGAGAGATGGTCGCTGAGATTGTCAGAGCCAGATCGCCGCGCTGGTTGAGCAAGGAAAGCAAGGCCTTTCGTTCGAATCGATAAAAAACCGTGTCAGACAGTAGCCTGGCGCAGAGTCCTTGTTTGTGTACCGGGGCAATCAGGATGGTCTCTCCGATAAACCCATGATCTGAGAAAACCGTGAGGCTCTGCTCTGTATCGCCCTGATCATCAAATAGCTGAATACTGCCGGATGCAATCACATAGAGAGCATCGGTGAGATCATGACTGCGAAACAGTATATCCCTTGCTAATAGTTGTTGATACTGGGCATGCTCTGCAAAAATTTCCAGTTCCTGGTCGGCAATGCCTTGAAATAGTTCAACTTGACTCAGGCATTCGATGACAGCTTTTAAATCCATATTAAGCACTTTCCTTTTAAGCAAGGTGAATGGGTGGTGAGATACATTTTGTCATTAGATCCTATGTATAACAATGAGGTATGTTTTCCGATTCAACCCAAGTGGGGGTGTGGTCGCTATTGCTACTTTTCCCTGAAAACGGTTCCCCCTTCAGAAACTGGATATTAGGCATTAATGAATTCGCAAAAAAACAGCCAAATACCGTAAAAGGAAATTCAATGATAGTTTTCAAGTTATTAATTAAAAATCAGACATGAAATTTCAATATTTTCTCAAAAGATCTTTTTATGATGACAGAAAAGTAAATAAAAATAGGTAAAGAGGGATAGGAATTTACTTAAATAATGAAAAATTACTAGATTTTTTGGCTAATGAAACAAGTATTGCCCTACTCATCGTAATGAGAGTATTAAGATGTGACATTCGCACAGATCAAAAGCAACTTGGTCATAAAGATATTAGGACCACTCAAATTTATACGCATATATTAAAACAAGGTACTAATGCGGTAAAAAGTCCATTAAATGATATTTTGATATAAGGCTTTTAATGTCTGCAATAAAGAAATCATTTAGATATATCAGTAAATCCTAATGGTCTCCTTAGAGTACAGTCCTGTCATTCCAAATTTTTCAATTATTTTCAGGTAAAGATTCTAAATTAATTTTCAATAAAATATCAAATGACCGCAAATTCCCAATAGCATACATTTGATTAACTAATTTTTCTATCCCTGGAATGGTCGCTTTTCGTTCCAATCAATGAAAGATAAAGCTCACGAAATGGCAGGTTTAGGTCATAAACCCGCATTTTACCGAAGGTCCGCTTCCACCACATTAAAGCCTGAACAATTTCCACTTAGGTACTCATATCGATTGTTTAGAAGATAATGTGTTCAGAGAAATTTGCGGTTTAGTAAATGTCCGCTTTTCCCAATAAATATTTATTGGGAAAAATTTTTAAATCACAGGTATGGTGTTGTGATCTATACCTATGGTATTAGAGAAATAACCGCTAAACGCCCTTTGCACCAATTTTATTAATCCTTAGGTGTCACTTCTCTCAAAATTCCACGCTATTAATTAGTCTCCAGTTAAAGACTTTATTTATCACTCACACTGCAGGAAAAATAAACGCAATAAAGCATCCTAAATTAATAAAACTCTTATCGTTCAAAGACTAATCACAAATAATCAAATGTTTTCAGGTAACGAAAGCTGAGAGTGAGCAAAATTCCACTAGGCAATTGTCTTTAATTTCATTATAGTTGAGTAAATAACTCAATTACTTTTTAGAAAAGCAATTATGACTTCCTATAGCAACGCTCTTATTAATGAAACAAGCCCCTATCTGCAGCAACATGCTCATAATCCGGTGCACTGGTATCCCTGGAATGATGCCGCACTGGCTTTGGCTAAAAAGGAAAACAAGCCCATTCTTTTGTCGATAGGTTATTCTGCCTGCCACTGGTGCCATGTAATGGCTCATGAGTCCTTTGAAAATGAGCGTATTGCTGAAATAATGAATGAGCACTTCATTAATATTAAGGTGGATCGGGAAGAACGCCCCGATCTGGATAAAATCTACCAGACCTCACATCAATTAATGGTCAACCGTCCCGGCGGCTGGCCGCTGACCATGTTTCTGGCACCAGACGACCACCTGCCTTTCTATGCCGGTACTTATTTCCCGGCCGAACCACGTTATCAAATGCCCGCCTTTCCTGAGTTATTACAGCAATTGTCCGATTTTTATCATGGCCATCAGGAAAAAGTCAGTACTACAAAAGAAAACCTGAAGCAGGCATTAACAGATTATGCCAAACCGCAAAGGGATGGACAGGGAGAAATTAATGCCGAGCCGTTTAATATCATTCGCGCAGAACTGCAGCAGGCTTACGATGCTGTCAATGGCGGTTTTGGCACAGCACCAAAATTTCCGCATCTGTCCAATATTGAATGCCTGATGCATCACCACCATTTGACAGCACAGCAAGGCGGCAATGATGAGGCCGGACTGAATATGGCCTTGTTCAGCCTGAAAAAAATGGCTTCCGGCGGTGTTTACGATCATCTGGGTGGCGGTATGTGCCGGTATTCAGTGGATGATTACTGGATGATCCCTCACTTTGAGAAAATGCTGTACGATAATGGACCGTTGTTAAGTCTATATTGTGATGCCTGGCAGCAGTCAGTACAGTGTTTATCAGAAACAGAAGGCGAACAGTATTCAGATATTTTCAAACGCACGGTTGAAGAAACTGCAGATTGGGTAATTCGGGAAATGCAGTCAGCGCAGGGCGGCTTCTATTCAACCCTGGATGCAGATACTGAAGGACAGGAAGGCAAGTACTATGTCTGGGACAGGGATGAGGTGCAGCACTTGCTGCAAGCCGATGAGCAATTTTATGCACTTTTTTCCGCTCATTATGGCCTGGATAGAGACAGCAACTTTGAAGGCAGCTGGAACCTGCATATTTATGAAGACCGGCAGCTTCTGGCAGAGCGTTTTAACTTGCCGCTGGAAACAGTTGATGCATTACTCGACAAAGCACGAAAGGTATTATTTGAACAGCGTGAACAACGAGTAAAACCGGGGCGGGATGAAAAAATCCTCACTTCCTGGAATGCTTTGATGATTAAAGGCATGGCCAGAGCCGGGCGGGTTTTTAAACGTCCTGATTACCTTGAAGCAGCAGAAAAAGCGTTGGACTTTATCAAAAACATCTTGTGGGTGGATAATCGCCTGCTGGTAACCTATAAGGATGGTCAGGCCCGGTTAAACGCTTATCTGGATGATTATGCCTTTTTATTAGCAGCTTTACTGGAATTATTGCAGTCACGTTGGCGACTCAGTGATATGCTGTTTGCTATACAGTTGGCTGATGTACTGCTGCAGGAATTTGAAGACAAAGAAGACGGCGGGTTTTTCTTTACTGCCCATGATCATGAATGTTTGATCACTCGACCCAAATCCTTTTCGGATGATTCCATTCCCAGCGGCAATGCTGTGGCTGCGTATGCTTTAGGTCGGTTAGGTCATATTCTGGGTAATAGCCAATATATTGAGGCGGCTGAACGAACCATTCGATCAGCCTGGCCGCGACTGAAAAAAATGCCTTTTGGTCATGCCAGTTTATTGTTGGCCCTGGAAGATGTGCTGTTTCCAGCTCAGATCATTGTGCTGCGTGGCACTGAAGAGTCACTTAAAGAATGGCAGGCTATTTGTCAGAAAAATTATGCCCCGCATCAGCTATGTCTGGCCATTGATAATAACCAGACCGATTTGCCGGAAGGTTTGTCCGAGCGCCGGAATCAGGGTGATGCTGTTGCCTATATTTGTTCCGGGTTTCAATGCAGTGCACCGATTACTTCCACCCAGGACCTGGTTGCTGCTTTGTCTCAAGGGTCTTAATTTTCCCCGCAAAGCGCTCGTCTGGGTCAGGTATTTTTTGCGTATCGGGTTAAGAATGTATCCAGGTGATTTGCGAAAGCCTGCCGATCACTCTGGCTTAACGGCGGCGGACCGCCTGTATGTATGCCACTACCGCGCAGAGTGTCCATAAAATCCCTCATATTGAGGCGGGATTTAATGCTGTCAGCGGAATACAGCTCGCCCCGTGGATTGAGCGCATGGCCGCCTTTTTCAATCACCTCAGCTGCCAGAGGAATATCACTGGTGATGACCAGATCATCAACACTCACTCTTTTCACTATCTCATTGTCAGCAACATCAAAACCAGCTGAAACCTTAAGTGATTTGATGTAATCCGAAGGCGGTGTGAGCACCGGCCGGTTAGCAACCAGTGTCATCTGCACTCTGGTACGCTGTGCCGCCCTGAATAAAATATCTTTTATAACCACAGGGCATGCATCGGCATCTACCCATATTTGCATTTAACTGTCCTGTTAACGTTGCTTGTTAATAGTAATCGCTACGGTGTTATCCAGCTTTTGCCACTCTAACGGGGCTGTTTGTCCTATCAGGTCACCTGCCTGGGGCATGGCATTACCGCTGGCGGAAATACGAGCCAGCAAAATAACCTGCGGAAAATTGTTTAATGACATATCAGGCATCATGGCCATACTGGCATCCAGTTGCGTTTCAAGCGGCAGGTCGCCGGCCTTGTGTTTTACAATGGCCAAAGGCATCCGTGGACCCTGTGCCGCTCGTGCGTAAATAAAAAGGGTATGTTCAGGATTAAGCTGTTCGGATAAGGCAGGATCAAGGCTGACAGACACCTTTATGTTTTGCTTTGCCGGACTTTCGGCCAGAGCAAAACCCGCCAGGGCAAGGGAAAGAATAATACTGAAAAAAGCAGCTTTGCTGAGGTCGCTAAGTGTGATGTTCATAAGATGTTAAAATCCTGTATATGCATTAATATGATGAAGTAAAAGTTCCTGATGTTCAGGGCTCGCGGGTTAGTTTTTGCAGGCGTTTTAAAAACACACGCATTTCTTTGACGGCCTGAATGTCACCTTTATGTTCTGCTACGGCTATACCTTTTTCATAGCTTTCAATGGCCTGGCTATTTTCGCCAATTTCAGCCAGTGCTTTGCCCAGAAGTTTCCAGGCCGCCGAATATTCCGGGTCAAATTTTAGTGCTGCCTGTAAGTGGCTTACCGCTTCTGAAGCTTGATCGGCTTTAAGCAGTGCCTGGCCCAGGCCAAAACGTAAAATCATGCTATCCTGACCTTGAGCCAGCAAATTTTTCAGGGTGTCTATACTCATACTTGTGACATGCGGATGGCAAAAGAAAAAAACAATATTACATTTTACAGGGTTTATGTCATTACTCTATTGACTCAGTCAGCAGTCTTAAGCTTGTTTCGGCTGTCTCTTTGTTGATATCAAACTGCACTTCACAATACTCGGTCAGTTTATTTATCGGGCCGGGATCGTCTGCACAATTGCAACCGGCAATAATTCCACTATAAAAAATTCCGCTTTTCACACGAATAAAATGAGTTTCTTCTGAAGCATGAAGGATTACTACGCTAAAGTCATCAAAACAGGCATAGTTGCTCTGTGATAAGCCCTGCTGCAAAGGCAGTAGCTGTGCGTCAATATGTTGAATTTCATCTTTAAGGATATCTTTAAAATCAGTGGTTTTCCAGGCACTTAGGGATTTTGTAAGGTGCAGCATTTCAGAACATTTCCTTTGAGTGATATTGCCTTTCCAGGTAACAGAGCGCAACCATCTTATATTGCCAATGAAGGATGTACCCGGTTGATTTCAGAGATTGGCAGCCCTCTTGTTTCAGGTGAGTAGCGACTGTACTTTGACAGGATAGAAGGATCCATGGGGCCAAAAATCTGCTGCAGTTCTGCCAGGCGTATCCCCTGTTTTACAAGATACATAATATATGAATGCGTTATGCATGCAGTGGTGATTTCATTGGCATTAGCTAAACCAGCATCCACAGCGGCATAAACTAAAATGGCTTCAAGCGTAGCCTCAGAAACAGCCTGGTTTTCATGCCAGGCTGGACAAGGCTCTGTATTTTCAAACAATGACGTTAAGAACTGGTTAAGAGAAATCGTGCGCTGACTTTCCCCAATACCACTGATAACCTTGTTGTTCAAGTCAATGTGTTCCCTCTTTAGCCGGGCAATTTCGCCAACTGTTAAACCACTGAGCAGCAAAGAGATCAGTTGTCTGGCTTTAATATCTGAGTTCTCAAGCAAGGTGTCTAATTCCTCAATACTGACTTCTCTGGGGAACTGTTGTTCAAGAACATTGTTGTGTTTATGTGGCAGGGATTGCGAGGGATTTTGAGTTAATGGCTCATGCACAGTTTGATAGTTATTGATTAAGCCGGGTGCTGAATCCTGGTACATAGGTACACCAGAGATAGAAACTGAGGCTTTTTGCTGCTCCTTGCGGGTTAGAAATTCAACTATCCAGACGCAAAAAAGAGCTAATATAATTGAGGCGAAGAGCGCAATAATAGCATCTCTAGTATAATCAGGACTGATTGGTTCACGGGGAAGGAAGGCACGTTCAATGACTTTAACCTGGGGAAATTTTTCCGCCTGTTTGGCTTCAATTTGTACCAGTCTTTCCTTTGTGCTGCGCTGCAGCAGTTCCAGTCCTTCCAGATCACTAAGCAAAGACTCATGTTCAGCAAATCTTGAACTGAATTCTGTGGCCTCCTGCTTGTGTTCATCGAGCTGTTTTTGTGTTTCACGTAAAGCTTGTTGTGCTGCTTCGAAGTTTTGTTCGGCATCGGATAAGACCACGCTTTGACCGTAATGGCGTTTATTTTGAATTTCCTTTTCCAGATCCTTAATCTGCTTTGGCAGCACATTTAAAGTGGGCTGTAAAGCCAGATAGCTGCGCGTATATTTTCGATCAAATTCGGCTAACTTTTCGCGCAATTCCTGCAGACGTAATTCAAGTACCCGCATTCCACGCTTGTCCTCATCAGGTACAACTATTTTTCCTTCGGCAATAGCCTTGTTTACCGCATCAAAACGGGCTTTAGTTTTAATGGCTTCCTCGCTGGCATCACTGAGGGATTTATTTAAGCCTTTAAAACGAGCCAGTGACTGGTTTTCAAAAATATTTTCACGACCCAGTGAGGTGATATCATTGATATTCCTGAATTGCTCCAAATCACTTCTTTTAATTAAAATAGTCTCTTCCAGTCCGGCAAGTTCTTCTTGCAATGCCTCAATCGTCGCCCCGGTGGTTTGTCTGATTCCTTCAGCGCGCCTGTCCAGATAGACATCAATCCAGTTATTAATGAGAGGGAATAAAATTTCAGCCTGATATCCGGTAGCGGCCAGTTCAACCAGATTGGTTTCAGGTATGGCCTCTACAGTCAGCATACGCCTTAGCTCAGGGGCCGTTAACTCTTTTGCGAAGGGTTTACTCACGGCAGTGTTTTTTTGCTCCAGATCCCGGTACATACGATTCAGGGTCTCATCCAGGAGCGCCTGTCCGGTAAGAATTTGTCTTTGTATGGCAACGTGCTGGATATCGGCATCACTGCTTGGCTGATCGATAGCAGTTTGAGCAACTGTCAATAAGGTTGCATAACTGCGAAACAGTGCCGGGCGGCTGTAGAGATAAGCAAGACTAAGGATTGCACTGAGGAGAAAGACCACCGTGAAAACCAGTAATCTGCGAGATTTATACCAGGGTTCAGGGCCGGATTCTGGCCGGTTGACGTGTTTTTGGTTAGACAGAATTTCTATTTGAGGAAAGAAATTATCCATAATTTAAATACTCAGGTTTATTAAATCAGGCCAGGACGCTCTTTATTTGCATTTAGTATATAACAAAACGCATCGTTTTGATTACTTTCAATCATAAGTTGAAACAAAATAATCAAGTGGCGGGTTTTCCCGAATTGACGTGTATGAGCAGGTAAAGTACTGTGTTGTGTGGAAATGACCCCTGTCTCCAGGAGCGGAACCAAGGACTACACACCAATATTTTATCTGCTGCTGATATTTCATATCTTTGGAGGATGAGAGTGTGGTCGTATGTATTGATAGCAATAAATTGATAAAGGAAACTGAGTTGAAAATAAAACTAACAGCATTTGTCATAAGTCCCATCGCACTAGTGTTGACGCTAGGTTCTGGTGCAGTAAACGCCAGTGACGATGAGTTGTCACCTATTGAAGAATTGGGGGAAAAGATATTTCTTGATAAGAAGCTTTCCCTGCATAGAAACCAGGCCTGTGTCAGCTGCCATGACCCCAAGGCAGGCTGGACCGGTGGAATTTCTGAGTTTAACGAGCACGGGAGCGTCTATGAGGGCTCCATTAACGGTGCATTCGGTAACCGTAAACCCCCCAGTTCTGCCTACGCAAGTCTGGCGCCAATCTTCTATGCCGACTATGGTAACCGGTTGCTCGGTAACAACATCGAGGCGCTGACCGAGAACCCGAAATTCGTTGGCGGTAACTTCTGGGATGGCCGTGCGACGGGCTGGGAACTGGGTAATCCTGCAGCCGATCAGGCCCAGGGTCCATTCCTGAATCCTGTCGAACAGGCACTGCCGGATGCCGCGTGTGTTGTGAACCGGGTTTGCGAAAGCAGCTATGGTGAGTTGTTCGATACGGTATGGAGTCCGAATGTCTGTATGATTACCTGGCCAAAAAATATCAATGGCACATGCAGTCAGGAAGACGGCGTGGTTGAACTCACTGATGCGGATCGCAAAAAAGTGGATGCCGCTTATGACCGTATAGCCTTATCTATTGCTGCTTTTGAAGGTTCCAAGGCGAGTAATGCCTTTACCTCCAAGATCGATGCCCATCGGGCTGGCGAATATGACTTTACCCCTGAGGAGATCCAGGGCCGTGATATTTTCCGTGGCAAAGGCAAGTGCGGAGCCTGTCATGTTGGAACCAAAGGTCCGGGTGATGCGCCTCCATTGTTCACCAATTTTACCTATAGTAATCTGGGTGTGCCGAGAAATCCGGAAAATCCTTTCTCGATAGCAAACCCTGAGTGGCAGGATCCGGGTCTGGCAGGTTTTCTGGAGACCGTTCCCGACTTTGACCAGTATACGGGCATCAACCTGGGCAAACAAAAGGTAACCACCCTGCGTAATGTTGCACTGGGTTCATGTGAGTCAGCGTCAGATGAAGAAGATGACGAGGATGAGGATGATAGCCATCATGGTAAGAAGAACGGTAAGAAGAACGGTAATAATAACAACTGCATCGTCAAAGCCTATATGCATAACGGCTACTTCAAGAGTCTGAAGAGTGTAGTGCATTTCTACAATACTCGTGACACTAAACCGAGCTGCGAGAGCCTGGGGATCGATGATGCAACCGAGGAGACAGCTCTTGCCAACAACTGCTGGCCTGAACCTGAAGTGGCCGAAAACGTTAACACTGTCCTGCTGGGCGACCTGAAGCTGACCGAGGAGGAAGAGGATGCGCTGGTGGTGTGGATGGAAGCAATGAGCGATGGCTACTTTGAGCAGGAAGATTAATAATGCATTAATGCTCAATTGATAGTGCTGATATAGAGTAGTGAGGCCCTGTAACAGGGCCTCTTTTGGTTCAGAAGCAGAATTTTTGGTACAGAGTTTTAGTCTCTGAGAAGCTTGTTGATTCCGCTGTTGAAAATAGACCTGAACAATTGTGATCTTGCCCCTCTAAATACCCGAAAGCCCGGTAAACCCCCATGTTTAATGTCCTGAAACCCATTTTTATATGGGGATTTCCTGTATCGTTTTATCATCGTTTTCGCACTAATATGTACTTAATAAGATTGAGAAAAAATAATATCTGTTTTAAAAAAGGAGTTGCAAATGGCCATCACGAAAAAAAGCAGGATCAATGAAAATAAGCTGAATATTGAACTGGAAAAAATTTTAAAAGACAGTCAGTATGATATGCAGGAACGGACGCTTTCAATATTGCATGAAATAGAATCGAATGTTGTGGCAGCAAAAAAAGATGTCCGTCACCATATCTCTAATTTAATGAAAAACTAGGAGCCTGTCGGAGAATAGATAATCTTCGGGAATACGGAGACAGGCTTATGTTGTTTTGTGCAAACGGTTTTAATCCGCTCAATGCCTTCCAATGCCGCCCTGAAAAAAATAACCAAGAGAACAAACAGTGCGCCCAAAGTCAGAGAAGTCAGATGCCAGCCTTCACCCTGATCCTGAAATCGGCATTCAGGAATAGCCGACCTGAATGTTAAGATGATATACTTAACAGCCCGAATGCATAATTAAGGAATAAAAC
>RCNG010001475.1_pt1 | contig 11690 bp, 14 predicted proteins | sample 2041371 | NCBI WGS metagenome assembly RCNG01 (sample SAMN09708227, study PRJNA481090) | Marine sediment metagenome, whole genome shotgun sequencing project. | biome: marine sediment; feature: ocean; material: sediment; isolation source: Sewage treatment plant 1 marine sediment (STP1) ... | reverse complement strand
ATCTATTTTGAATGCGACATTATTCGTGAGGCACGGGCCGACGAAATTGTTGATGATTACATGGCTCCAATAATGAACAAGATCGTTGAGGATGGTGGTCTGACATCCTGGGGCTGGTCATCTCACGTGATAGGTGGCAAGTATCGTCGCTTACATACGACAACGGCAGCTGATCTGAGCACCTTGCTCAGCGGACGAGACACAATGCTCGCCGAAGTTTATGCAGAAAATAGCGCGATGGGCGGAGAATTCGCAGAGATTTGTGGCGACCACACCGATTACATCTGGAGAGTTGTTCACGAGTCGCAATAATCGGCGCCTAAAGAAATTGTAACAGTGGTCGTAAGACCGCAAAAAAGCCCCCTGGCAGGGGGCTTTTTTTGTTACTGGCGGAGAAGGCGGGATTGTCGCTTCGCGACCGGGCATGCGCCTGTGGCGCTGCGCCCGTCGAACAGGGTTCTCATCCTCGACCACACTCGGCGAGAAAACAAAATGGCCCCACAAGGGGGCCATTGTATTTTCTGGCGGAGAAGGCGGGATTCGAACCCGCGGTACGCTATAAACGTACACTCGCTTTCCAAGCGAGCGCCTTAAGCCACTCAGCCACCTCTCCGAATTCTTGTGCGCAATTACGCTAGTTGCCCGCTCCTAAGGCCGGCGGACTCGCTAGACACCCTGCTCCCTCGGGTCGCGGCGGTGTCTCAGCTTTTGGAATCGGCATTTCCTTGATGTCATCGAGCGAATCAAGCCCGTCCGGAACAACAACACGCTTGCTCGCCACGACGGACTGATATGGCTCCGGCTCGTCACACTTCGCCATAATTCGGTCTTTGCCACAGGCCGCAAGGCCACTGAGCAATAACAAACTCAAGATGATGATTCCTACCCGTGCTGGGTTCATGCACTTTCCTCCAGAGCGACGCCCGCGGAACGCATCGTCGCTCGCATTTGATCATGATACTGCGCCGAATACGGCGTCAGTGGTAGCCGAATGTGATCGTCCATCAATCCCATTTGACTCACCGCCCATTTGACGGGTATCGGATTCGACTCAACGAACAAGAGCTCGTTCAGTGCTTGCAGAGTGGCGTCCAGCATTTCCGCCTCATCGTATTGTCCCTCTGCCGCTAGTCGACAGAGTCTCGCGACCTGTTCGGGCACAACGTTGCCGCTAACCGTAACGACCCCGTGGCCGCCCTGCCGAATGAACGGCAACAACGTGAAATCATCACCGCTAAAGAGCCTGAAGTCGTCGCTGACAAGATCCTGGATGGCTTTCAATCGATCAATATCGCCAGTGGCCTCTTTGATACCGAGAATATTCTCATGTACAGACAATCGTGCGACCGTTTCCGGCAGCATGTCCGCCACCGTGCGGCCCGGTACGTTGTACATCATCACCGGCTTCTCGACTGCATCCGCTATCACGGAAAAATGTTGATACAAGCCCTCCTGAACCGGCTTGTTGTAATACGGCACAACAATCAAAAAGGCATCGATTCCCGTATCCGCGACTACCCGCGACAGATCGACCGTCTGCGCGGTCGAGTTGGAGCCGGTGCCGGCGATAACCGGCAGACGACCATCCACCATTTCGACGGCCCTTTCGATAAGGTCAACGTGCTCCAATCGGGACAATGTCGCCGATTCACCGGTAGTTCCTGCGATGACGAGCCCGTCGCTGCCCTGCTCGACATGAAAGTCGATTAGCCGCTTGAGACTCGTGTAATCGACCTGATTATTGCCGTTAAACGGCGTAACCAGAGCGACCAGGCTACCTTTAAACACACGTTGTCCTCGCCACAAATAAGGCGGCGATGTTACTGTTCATGTCAGGTGCTGGCAAGGCCTGATTGGCTTGATATTCACAAAATAAGGATAATTCGAGAAATATGTCGCAACTCATTGTTATTTCAGCAGTTGGTTCAGATCGAACCGGCGTCGTTCAGGATCTCAGTAAAGTCATTCTTTCTTGCGATGGAAACATCGAGGAAAGCCGCATGACGACGCTGGGCTCCGAGTTTGCCATGCTGCTGCTCGTATCCGGGAACTGGGCAACGCTGAACAAGCTGGAGCAGAAGCTCAACAAGCTCGGGGAAACGAAAAACCTCTCAATTTCGATTCGACAAACGGATGCGAAAGTTTCGAGCGGCGACCGCATGCCTTACGCCGTCGATATTGTCAGCCTTGATCAGCAAGGCATCGTCTTCAATCTCGCCAACTTCTTCACCACGCGTGACATTGAGATCGCGGATGTGGCGACGCGGAGCTACGCCGCCGCACATACCGGCTCACCCATGTTTGCGGTACAAATGGCGATAAACGTGCCATCAACGGTTCATGTCGCTCAGCTTCGCGAAGAATTTCTGGAAATTTGCGACCGTTTGAACCTCGACGCCATCTTAGAACCAGTAAAAGCATAAACAAGGCCCTAGCGATGAGTGCACCCCAGCTAAATCGTGTTGTTGCCAACTTCAAGGCAGAGGCAACGCGAAACAAGACGATTCAACTTAAGGACCTGCGCGGTCAGAACGTTGTCATTTATTTCTACCCAAAAGACAGTACGCCCGGATGCACCCTCGAGGGGCAGGATTTTCGCGACCTGCACGCCCGATTCAGGCGACAGAAAACCGTCGTATTGGGAGTATCGAGAGATAGCCTTGCCTCACACGAGAAGTTTCGTGCCAAGCAAGAATTCCCGTTCGACCTCATTTCGGATCCTGATGAGGCGCTATGCAGCCAGTTCGACGTCATCCACGAGAAGACCTTGTACGGCCGGAAGTTCATGGGAGTCGTACGGAGTACTTTCCTTATAGATGCAGCGGGCAAACTTCGCGCTGAATGGCGCAAAGTGAAGGTCAAAGGCCACGCGGCGGAAGTGCTGGACGCGGTAAAGGGGTTAAAATAACGGGAACGCTGCGGGTTGCGCCCAGTCGAATCAACTATGCCAAATCATTCAGTAAAATCAGTCCTGTTATCACTTGTCGCCACCGTGGTGTTCGTCAGTGGTGTGGGTGCGGATGAAATAAAACTACCGGATATGGGTAGTCCGGCGGATGCGATTCTTTCACAGAACGACGAAGCCCAGTACGGGCGCGCGATCATGCGTGATATCCGAAACAGCGGACAAATTGTCGAAGACCCGCTGATCACCGAGTACATCAATCAGGTTGGCAGCAAAGTCGCAGCACAAACCAATGACGGTGATCATGACTTTACATTCTTCGTTGTTCGAGACCACCGCATTAATGCATTCGCCTTGCCGGGCGGCTATATCGGCGTCCACACCGGGCTTCTCGAGGCCACGCGTAGCGAAGATGAGCTGGCCGGCGTCCTCGCACACGAGGTCGCCCACGTCACGCAACGCCATATCGCGCGGGCGATACACGCCAATTCTCGTCAAAGCCTGATATCAACCGCCATTATGCTCGGGGCCTTGATTGCCGGCGTTGCTACCGGCGACGGCGACGTAATGCAGGCTGGCATGGCTGTCGCACAGGGTACGGCGATACAACAACAGATCAACTTCACTCGATCCAATGAACATGAAGCCGATCGAGTGGGCATCGCAGCGCTGGCGGATGCGGGTTTCGATCCGTACGGAATGGCGTCGTTTTTCGATGTGATGTCTCGCCAGAATACGCGAGACCCCGACGAACGCACGCCGGCATTCCTGATGACACACCCGGTTACATCGTCCCGCATCGCGGAAGCGAGAGACCGCGCGAGAAATTTCGACCCGGTGCGCAGCGAGGATTCGATCAGTTATGGCATCGCGAAAATTCGGACGACCGTTGATCGATTCGACACCGCCAAGGAAGCCGTCGCCCATTTCGAAAGACGTCCCTACCAGAATCAGAATGAAATCGAACGCTATGGACGATTGCTCGCCTATATGCGCGATGGCAGTTACTACAAAGCCCTCGACATCATTGAAAACCTGATGGAGCGAAATCCGAAGGTGATCGCATATCACATCGCTCTCGGCAACGCGCAAGTGCAACTTGGGCGAAACGATGAAGGAATCGCTACGTTCGAAAATGCCGTTGGCCTGTTCCCACGCAACGTCCCGCTGATCGTTGCGTACGCGGAGCGGCTGCTCGATATGGAGCAAGCTGAAAAAGCGCACGCGCTACTGTTGGATCTTCTGAATAATGTGCCGCCAACGCCGGACCAGATTCGCTTGATCGCTCGTGCCGCCAGCGATGCCAATGAAAGCGCTGAGTCGCTGTACTACTTGTCAGAGTATCGTCTGATGATCGGCGATCTGATCGGCGGCATTAACTACCTGCAACAGGCCCTGCGATTACCTGAGCTAGAGGAGATTCAGCGCATCCGATTCGAAGCCCGCATCGATTTCATTCGCGAGTTCATGACTGAAGAGCAGCTGCGACGCATGCAGCGGCAGCGCCCTGCGGGCAAATCCGCTCGTAACACGAGCTAGCATGACTGTCAGATCATCTTTTTTCGGAGTAGTGGCCGTTGCAGCTTTCGTATTGTCAGGCTGTTCGACCGTACCTGCCGATCAAAAAGTCGAATCGGATCCGTGGGAGTCGATGAACCGTTCACTCTTCCGTCTCAATAAAAATGTGGACAAAGTAATAACGAAGCCATTGGCGAAGGGCTATGACAAGGTAGTCCCGCGACCCGTAAAGAGAGGCGTCTCAAATTTCTTTCACAACTTAACGACACCCCACTCTGCCCTGAACAACTTCCTGCAGGGAAAACCCCGGAATGGCTTTTCGGAAATCGGACGATTCCTGTTCAATAGCACGCTCGGCATAGGCGGCCTGTTTGATATTGCGACTGCCGGCGGCATGGAGGCATACGACGAGGATTTCGGACAAACGGCTGCGGTCTGGGGAATTCCGGACGGACCCTATGTCATGCTGCCGTTCCTGGGGCCACGAACGTTGCGGGATGCCATCCTGATGCCGTTAGACAGGATGGCCGACCCGATTTTCCACTACGACAACACGTCGGCCCGGGACAAACTCGTCGTATTGGGCATTATCGATTTGCGTCATCGATTACTCGCCGCCGACAAATTTCTGGATGATTCAAAAGACTCGTATGTCACTTTACGTGAGTCCTATCTGCAGAATCGGGAGTTTGAGGTCTACGACGGCGACCCACCGGTTGATGACGATTTCTTCGACGAGTTTCTGGACGAAGAATAGTCCGGTCTGAATTTTCAACCGCTCGGATCAGGCGTGCGGCAACTCGATAAATCCTGCCCAACGCTCGCCACGCGATAACAGCGATTCAACTTCAGTGGTCTTGGCGATGGCCAGGATGCGCTCCGGCATCCCAGAGAAGCGAATCTCCCGAACCGTATGATTCGCCCAGGTCACCCATTCAAGCAATAGAGCCAGCCCCGCTGAATCGCCCATCGTGACGCCGGACAGGTCCATTTCAATTCGCGTGTGTTCCTCGAAGGGCCCTTCACTGGCCTGCAGGATTCTCTCCGCCGTATCAAACGACACTTCGCCTGACAATGAAAAGTGGCCATCACCCAGATCTTCGAGCGTAAATTTAGCCATCGCTACTGATACCGGCCTCGGCTTCCAGCCTGCTGATGACAGCCTCAAGACTGGATCGCCGTATCTCCGAATCGAGTTCCGTCCGATAGTTCCGAATATACGAGACGCCTTCAATGACGATATTGAAAAGCAACCATCCGGATTCCCGCTTCACTAACTCGTAATCGACCGCCACTTTGCTACCGTCATCCAGTTGCACCGAGCTCCTGATTTTTGTCCGCGGCTTGGAAAGGTCGCCCCGAAATGGCAGTACCGTAATTTTGTCCTGATCGAACTCCAGCACGCCGTCGGCATAACGCCTTAATAAGGCCTGATAAAAAGCGCTGATAAAGCGATCTCGTTGCGTGGCGTCTGCCGTGCGCCAGTGTTTTGCGAGCACCATCTGCGCCGCGAATTTGCGGTCAAATCGCGGTAGGAGCAATTCATCGATTATCGCGTACAAGGACTCGCGATCAGCGGCTAACTCTTCCTGCCGACCATCCATTTTTTCCGCCAGGCTGGTAACTGCACTTTCAACAACCTGTTGCGGCGTCTGGTCGTCCGCAACAGTGGGCGCCGCTGCCAATACGGCCAGGACCAAAGACGTCATCAGTAATTTCATTCGCCACCCCCGGATCCGGAGCTAACAAGAAACTTGCCGATGAGGTTCTCGAGTACGATGGCGTCCTGAACAAAAAATATCTCGCTGCCATTCGCAAGGTTCGTGTCAGATCCGCCGGCTTGCAGTCCTATGTACTGACTACCCAATAGTCCCGACGTCAATATACTGGCGTCGGAATCGTCGGGGATCTTTCCGTACAGGCTGTCGATTTCGAAGGTCACCCTCGCCTGCAGGCGATCGGGATCAAAGCTAACGCTGGTTACCCGACCAATCGTAACCCCTGACATAGCAACCGGCGCCCGGCTCTTAAGGCTACCGACGTTTTCGAACCAAGCTTCAACCTCGTAGGTATCGTCGGCCGAGAACTTATCGCCGCCTGTCGTCTGCGTTGTCAGAAAAAACAGTGCTGACATGCCCAGTAGGACAAACAGACCGGTGCCGATTTCAACTGAACGTGTTTGTTGCATAGTTCTTCCTCAAAGCATGAACGCTGTAATCATGAAATCCAGTACCAGTACTGAAATTGCAGTGATCACAACGGTTCTTGTTGTCGCTCTGCCGACGCCCTCGGCCGTGGGAATCGCATTGTATCCCTCCCACACCGCAAGCAGACTCGCGACAATACCAAATACAATACTCTTAATGACGCCTTCCCGAATATCCGCTACTTCAACCGCCTGCTGCATCTGTTGATAGAACGCGCCTGCATCGATCTCCAGGAGATCGACCCCGACGACATGCGAACCATACAGACCAACGCAATTGAATATCGCAACCAGAAACGGCATCGCGATAACGCCACCAAGAAAACGCGGGACCAAGACTCTGCGGACAGGATTGACGGCCATCATTTCCATCGCGGAGAGCTGATCCGTAGCCTTCATCAAGCCAATTTCCGACGACAAGGCTGTGCCGGCACGACCAGCGAACAATAAGGCTGTAATCACGGGACCAAGCTCCTTGATCAACGCCAGCGCAACCAGCATCCCAACCGAGTCTTCCAAATTGACTCGCGACATGTTGGCAAACCCCTGCAATGCGAGTACTGCACCAACAAAAAAGCCACAGACCATGATGATGACAAGCGACAAAGCCCCGGCGTTATAGATCTGCTTGATAACCAAACCTGGCCGTCGCAACAGGATGTGCGGCGAGTGCCGGACAAGACGCAGAAAAAATAACTGGAAAGCGCCAAACGTCCGAACAAATTCGAAGGCGTTGTCGTACAAATCGCGAAACAGCTTCATTACTCGGAATCCCGCCCGAGCAGTTGTTCCGCGTAGTCGGGCGCATCAAAATGAAACGCAACCGGACCGTCGGCCATGCCGTGCATAAATTGGCGAACCAGTTCGGAATTGGCTGAATTGAGTTCGTCAGGACTGCCGCTCGCCGCAACCTTGCCGTCGGAAATCAGGTAGCTTCGATCCGCGACCGTCGATACTTCCGCTACGTCATGACTAACGACGATACTCGTGATGCCCAGCGCATCATTCATGCGACGCACCAATCGAACGATAACGCCCATGGAAATCGGATCGAGACCAACGAACGGCTCATCGTAAATCAGTATTTCCGGATCCATGACCATCGCTCTGGCCAACGCGACTCGCCGCGCCATCCCGCCAGACAATTCTGTCGGCGACATGTCCGCAGCACCGCGCAGACCGACCGCATGCAATTTCGTCAAAACAACATGCCGAATCAGACGATTCGTTAGCTTCGTATGCTCACGGAGCGGAAAGGCAACATTCTCGAAGACATTCAAATCCGTTAGCAAGGCACCGTTCTGGAAGAGCATGCCGAAGCGCTTCCGCATTTCGTAGAGCTCGCTTTGATTCAGTGAAGAGATATCAACGCCGTCGACGAAGATTGCGCCCTGCTGTGGAATAAGCTGGCGGGTGATGAGCCGAAGAAGCGTCGTCTTGCCCGTGCCGCTCGGCCCCATGAACGCGGTGACCTCGCCCCGTTTGATGGTGAGATTCATGTCCTTGAAGATCACGCGGGCACCGCGCGAATACATCAGATCGCGAATTTCAATCAAATTTTCTGAAGCGTCATTCATAGCAGTATCGATGCGGCTGATGATATTTGGCGGCCGGAAACAAGACAGCGAAGCATAGCAAAAAGGAACACCGGTCATTCGCGAATATCGCAACAGGTATAGCGTACAGGTTCAAATAGGACTAAAATAGTCCCTTATTAGCCAGCCGCAGGATTCCACGTGCTCCGAATCAGCAAATTGACCGACTACGGTACCGTATTGCTCGCCCATTTGGCGGCGAGACAAGACGCCGTCTGCAGCGCTGCTGAAGTCGCGAACGCGACGGGAATCGCCGTACCGACAGTTAGCAAATTGTTCAAATCGCTGGGCCGATCGGGTCTGGTTACATCGACGCGCGGAAGCAATGGCGGATATCAACTGGCTCGCGACCCTCGAGAAATAAGTGCCGCCGATATCATCGATGCCCTTGAGGGGCCCGTCTCGATAACAGAATGCAGCGCCATCGACAGTCAGTGCGAACATGAAGGCGTTTGCAGCGTTGGTGGTGCCTGGCAAAAAGTGAACATCGCCATTCGCAGGGCGCTCGATGACGTGACACTCAGCGACCTCTTGCGAACGAATAACCCCACTCCGCAGTTTCGATTCGCCGGGCTGCCTATAACGGTTGAAAACAAAATCAAATGAGCTCTGAAAACATTGAAAGCATCGTCAATCGACGATACGAACACGGCTTCGTCACTGACATTGAAACTGAAAGTCTGCCACCCGGACTAAACGAAGGCGTTGTTCGCGCCATATCGGCCCGCAAGAACGAGCCGGAATTCATGCTCGAGTGGCGCCTGCAGGCCTATCGGCAATGGCTCGAGATGCAGGAGCCCGAGTGGGCACATATTCATTACCCGCCCATCAAATTCAATGAGATCTCCTACTACGCCGCGCCGAAGTCTGACGATGATCGTCCCAAGAGTCTCGACGAAGTGGATCCGAAACTCCTGGAGACCTATGAAAAGCTGGGGATTCCGCTGCACGAGCGTGCGCGACTCGCGGGCGTTGCGGTTGATGCGGTTTTCGACAGTGTCTCGGTCGCGACCACGTTCAAAGGAAAGCTCGCCGATGCCGGCGTCATTTTTTGCTCGTTTTCAGAAGCCGTTCGTGAACATCCCGAACTCGTCAGAAAATATCTGGGTAGCGTCGTTCCGAGACGCGACAACTTCTATGCCGCGCTAAATTCCGCCGTATTCAGTGACGGATCGTTCGTGTACATCCCGAAAGGCGTTCGCTGCCCAATGGAATTGTCGACGTACTTCCGTATCAATGCAGCCAATACCGGGCAGTTCGAACGGACTTTGATTATTGCTGAGGAAGGCAGTCACGTTAGCTACCTGGAGGGGTGTACGGCGCCGATGCGCGATGAAAATCAGCTGCACGCCGCCGTGGTGGAACTGGTCGCTCTCGAAGGCGCTGAAATCAAATACTCGACTGTACAAAACTGGTACCCGGGTGATGAGAACGGTGTCGGTGGCATCTACAACTTCGTCACCAAACGTGGCGACTGTCGTGGCGCAAACTCCAAGATCTCCTGGACTCAAGTCGAAACAGGGTCGGCGATTACCTGGAAATATCCCAGTTGCCTGCTGCGTGGTGAAAACTCGGTCGGCGAGTTTTACTCAGTAGCCGTTGCTAACAACATGCAACAAGCCGATACCGGCACGAAGATGATCCACATCGGCGCAAACACGCGCAGCACGATTGTCTCCAAGGGCATTTCAGCGGGCAAGGCCCAGAATGCCTACCGCGGACTTGTCAAAGTCATGCCGCAGGCACACGGAGCGCGCAATCACACGCAATGCGACTCCCTGCTAATCGGCAAAGAGTGCGGCGCACATACTTTCCCTTATATGGAAATCAAGAATCCATCGGCAAAGATCGAACACGAGGCGACGACATCAAAAATCTCCGCCGATCAATTGTTCTATTGCCGCCAACGCGGAATCTCGGAAGAAGATGCCGTGAACATGATCGTCAATGGCTTCTGCAAAGAAGTCTTCAAAGAATTGCCCATGGAGTTTGCTGTCGAGGCACAAGCGTTATTGAACGTTAGTCTCGAAGGCGCCGTCGGCTAGGAAGAGAAATGCTCGAAATCAATAATCTGAAAAGTCGCATCGGCGATACCGAAATTCTCCGCGGCCTGTCGTTATCCGTTAATGCGGGTGAAGTGCACGCCATCATGGGGCCGAACGGATCCGGCAAAAGCACACTCGCGCAAGTCATTGCGGGACATAGTGACTACGTCGTAACTGGCGGCGAAGTTCTTTACAAAGGCAGAGATCTTCTCGAGCTTGAGCCTGAAGAACGCGCTCGCAATGGTGTTTTTCTGGGCTTTCAATATCCGGTCGAAATCCCCGGCGTTAACAACGCCTACCTGCTAAAGGCGGCGGTCAACGCAAAGCGAAAACACCAAGGTCTCGGCGAAGTCGATGCCTTCGAGTTTCTGAAGCTTGCCCGGGAAAAGATGGCGATGCTCGGCATGGATCCCAAGTTTCTGAACCGTGGCGTCAACGAGGGATTCTCGGGCGGCGAAAAAAAGCGTAATGAGATTCTGCAAATGGCTATGTTGGAACCCAGCCTCGCGATACTCGATGAAACAGATTCGGGTCTGGATATTGATGCGCTCAAGGCCGTTGCAGAAGGTGTGAACACACTGCGCAGTCCCGAACGCGCGATCATTCTCGTGACGCACTATCAGCGATTACTGGACTACATTGAGCCCGACTATGTTCACGTGCTGTCGGAAGGCAGGATTATTCGGTCCGGCGACAAATCCCTGGCGCTTGAGCTGGAAGACAAAGGCTACGACTGGGTCCGCGAGGCGGCAAGCGCGTGAAACAGGCAACGCTTTCAATGGCAGGGTTGCGGAACGCAGTATCGCGGCTGCCCGGTGGACCGCTCGCCGAGACCCGAGAAGCCGCATTGGCGAACCTGGATGAACAGGGCCTGCCAAATCTCCATAATGAAGACTGGAAATACACTGACCTCGGTTCGGCAATAGACATCAGCAACCGGTGGCTGTCGCAAGCTACGAACCCGTTGGTATCGGATTCACTGCGGAAGTCGATCCGGGCAATAACCCAGTCTATGGACGCGAACTGGCTGGTCGTCGCGAATGGAATCATCGATACGTCTAATTTCGATGACGACACCGGAATAGACGTCGAACGATTCAGCGAGTCAGCGGCGCCATTTGTCATGGACAGGCCATTGGCCGATCTGAACGCGGCGCTACTGCACGACGGGCTCCGCGTGATGATTCACGCCGCGACAGAAAAGCCGCTCGGTATTCTCATCATCGACGAAAGCGAGGACGGAGCTGCCGTGTCCCAAGCCAATGTCGAGATTGAGCTTGCATCGGGCTGCGACGCAGAAATCATCGAGTATCAGTCGTCAAATGGTGGCGGAGATCATTACGGAAACACCGTGATCGCGCTTCAGATTGGTCAGGGTGCCATAGCCAACTACGTCAGAATTCAAGACCGACGCATCGGCC
>RCNG010001473.1_pt1 | contig 11695 bp, 10 predicted proteins | sample 2041371 | NCBI WGS metagenome assembly RCNG01 (sample SAMN09708227, study PRJNA481090) | Marine sediment metagenome, whole genome shotgun sequencing project. | biome: marine sediment; feature: ocean; material: sediment; isolation source: Sewage treatment plant 1 marine sediment (STP1) ... | reverse complement strand
GGCGACGATATTGATGCGGCCTGTGGACAACTGGCCGGCAAAGTCAGTGATCGTGTGAAAAACCCTTTGGGTCAAAAGAATTTGGGTCAAAAGAATTTGGGTCAAAAGAATTTGGGTCAAAGGAAGTTGGGCCAAAAGAGCATCAGTGGCAGGAAAACCGGCAAGACGAGCATGGGGATGGCACCGGTATGAAGATGAATAAGAGCGTTGCGTCGCTGACGTTGTGTTGCGTGTTGTTGGCGGGTTGTGTTTCGACGACGACGGGGAGTTTGCCGCGCGAGTCCAATAACACCGAGGCTGCCGAGCTGAACTATCAGCTTGGCGCCCGCTATTACCAGAACGGCAAGTACGAACTGGCGCGCGACCGGCTGTTACTGTCCATCGAACTCGACCCGGACAGCGAAGTTGCGTACACGACGCTGGCGATCACCTATGAGGCGCTGGGCAATTTGCGCCTTGCAACGCAGAATTACGAGAAAGCCGTGCAGGTCGCGCCACGAAACTTCGAGGTTCGCAACACGTACGCGGTATTCCTCTGTAACCAGAAAGATTTCGAGGGTGCTGCCGAAAATTTTGAGAAATCGGCACGTCACGCCGAGAACGACAACGCGGAAGTTACGTTGACCAACGCGGGCGTTTGCCTGGTACAGAAGCCCGATCTGGCAAAAGCCGAGGAATTTTTTCGACAGGCCCTGCAGGTTCGCGCGGACCATGGCGAAGCGCTGTTGCAGATGTGCTTGCTCAAGTACCAGACGGAAGATTATTTGGGTGCGCGCGCGTTTTTGCAGCGCTATATGAGCGCCAACAAGAATTCTGCTGGCGTCTTGTATCTCGGTTCCGAGATCGAGTCAAAGATCGGCGACGAGCGCGCGCAACAGGATTACGTCGAGCGGCTGATTCGCGAGTTCCCGCAGTCGCCTGAGGCAAGAAAGGCAATGGAAACCGGCTGACATGACGGACGAGAAAGACAAGCCGCAGGACGAAGCCGGACAGATCGATCTGATCGGGCCGATTGGTGGCGAGCGGCTGCTGGTGGCGCGCAAGGAAAAGAGAGTCACTGTCGCGGAGATCGCCAAAGAGCTACATATCAGCGAGCAGAAAGTCGAGGCGCTCGAGCGCAACGAATTCGAGACGTTGGGCGCGCAGGTTTTTGCCAGGGGTTATATCCGCAAGTACGCACAAATGGTGGGCGCCGATGCGGACGAGATCGTGGCCGACTACGATGAACTGGCGGCTGCCGATTCGCAGCCGGTCTTCAAAGCGCGGCGGCGACCCCGGCGAGAGATGTCGCCCGGGCCCTGGATTGCGGTCATTGTTCTCATCATTATCGCTGCGACGGTGTATTGGGTAATTACCAGCCGGCCTGAGTTCTTCAGTCTGTCGGACCGGCAGCCGGATGCTTCGACGGCAGAGATCACGATGCCGCAGGATAATACGGTGGCTATCGAGTTACGCGATGACGCGGTCGTCGAGACCCCGGAAGTTGCGGATGAGCCGTTGGCGGAGGTCGAGACGGTCGTGCCGGAAGCGCAGGCACCCACGACCGCGGCTCCCGACGATGGCAAGGTCTCACTGTTACTGACGTTCAGCGGTGACTGCTGGACGGAGATTTCGGATGGCAGCGGCCGCCGGCTGTACTTCGGCCAGGGCCGTGATGGCCGCACAGTCGAGCTTCGCGGCGCCGCGCCGTTTAATGTGCTGTTCGGCAATGCCAGCAACGTCACGCTGCGTGTCGACGGCTCGGATTACAACGTTGGCCCCGCCGACCGGCTTGGCCGCGCGCGTTTCACCATCGCTGGCGACTGAGCACATGTGCCGCAGAAACGGGACGCTGACGTGAAGCCGAGAGCCATTCGTGGAATGAACGATATCCTTCCCGAGGTCTCAGGTATCTGGAGCTACCTGGAATCCGTGGTGCGAGAGATCGTCGAGTCTTACGGGTACAGCGAGATCAGACTACCGCTGCTCGAGTACACGGACCTTTTCAAACGCTCGATTGGCGAAGTCACCGACATCGTCGAGAAAGAGATGTATACGTTTGCCGATCGCAATGGCGAAAGCTTGACGCTGCGACCGGAGGCGACGGCGGGCATGGTGCGTGCTGGCATGACCAACGGCTTGTTGCACAATCAGCGCCAGAAGCTCTGGACCAGTGGGCCGATGTTTCGCTACGAAAAGCCGCAGCAGGGCCGCTATCGGCAGTTTCACCAGTTCGACGTCGAGGCTCTCGGCTACGACGGCCCGGATGTGGATGCCGAGCTCATCATCATGAGCGCCAGGATGTGGCAGCGCCTCGGCATTGAGCGCATCAAGCTCGAAATCAACTCGCTGGGGGTTCCCGAATCGCGGCAGCGCTACCGGCAGGCCCTGGTGGAGTACTTCTCAGGCGTGAAAAGTCAGCTGGATGAGGATAGTATTCGCCGCCTTGAGCAAAACCCGCTCAGGATTCTCGATAGCAAGAACCCGGAGATGCAGGACATCGTTGAGGCAGCACCGGTGATGCTGGACTATCTCGATGACGAGTCGGCTGAGCATTTTGCGGGGCTACGGGATCTGCTGGACGCTGCGGGCATCGAGTACACCGTGAATCGCAGGCTGGTGCGCGGTCTCGATTACTACTCGAGGACTGTGTTCGAGTGGGTCACCGATGCGCTCGGGTCGCAGGGAGCAGTTTGTTCCGGCGGGCGCTACGACGGCCTGGTCGAGAAACTGGGTGGCCGACCAACGCCTGCCATTGGCTGGGCGATGGGCATCGAGCGCTTCGTGGCATTGTTCGAGGCGTGCGGTGGCAAGGCACCGTCACAGGCGGCAGACGTCTATATCGCCGCCGTTGGTGACGGAACTCAGCAGCGGGCGTTTACGCTGGCCGAGGAGTTGCGCGACCGGATTCCGGGTATTCGCGTGGCAATGAATTTGGGCGGCGGCAGTTTCAAGTCGCAGCTTAAGCGTGCGGACAAGAGCGAGGCGCGCTATGCGCTGGTTCTTGGCGAACAGGAACTCAGTGAAGGGCGCATCGGTCTGAAGCCAATGCGCAGTGATGAGGAACAGAGCAGTGTCGCGCTGGACGATCTTGCAGAAGTGCTGGCGGGCAGACTGAATTAGGCAACGGCAGGAGCCATTGCAACAAACATTAAAGGGTGTGTTGTGGACGATTTACTTTCAGAAAAAGAACAGATTGAACAGATGCGTAACTGGTGGTCGGTGTACGGCGGCTATGTCATTCTCGGCATCGCGGCAGGCGCGCTTCTGTTGTACGGCATCAACTATTATAAAAACAGCAAACTGGAGTCACAGATCGAGGCATCGTCGCTGTACGAGGAGCTCACCGATTATGTCGTTGACGGCGACCTCGATGACGCCGAAATCGTCGCTGGCAGACTGCATACCGAATTTGCCGACACGCCGTACGCGGCGCAGGCGAAGCTCGCCATTGCGCGTCTGTACATGGACAAGAACCGCGACCAGGATGCAGCCGACGTGCTGCAGGAACTGCTTGCGGGCGCCAGCAGCGACGAGCTGAAGCAAGTAGCGCGACTTCGCCTTGCGAAGATCTTGCTGTACCAGGATAAGGTGCAGGAAATCGTCGACCTGCTCGAAGGCCAGGAAAACACGGCCTTTGCGGCCGCGTACGGCGAAGTCCTGGGCGACGCGTATGTTGCGCTGGATCGGATCGCCGACGCGCAGGCTGCCTACCAGCAGGTGCTGATGGACCCGCAAGCGCAGGGCACGGTCGATCAGCGGCTGGTGCAGTGGAAAGCGCTGGACTTGCCGGAAATCCCAGCCGACGAGCCGGCTACGACCACAGAAACGACCCCGGAACCGACGACAGAGCCGACCACAGAACCCGCCGAAGCCGCGGCTACCGCCGCCGAAGAGGCCACTGAGTGAACAGAACCTTACGTCTGCTGAGCGTGCTACTCGCGAGTACCGCGTTGGCCGCCTGTGGCCTTTTCTCTGACAAGGACGAAGAGGACCTTGAACCCAAAGAGCTCGTCAAATTTCAAGAGACCCTGAAGGTCAAGCGACTGTGGACCGCGAAACTCGGCGGAGCAGCGGAGTTTCAGCGGGTTGCCTTGCGGCCCGTCGGCGACGGCAATCGAATTTACGCCGCCAGCGCCGATGGCGTTGTCTCGGCTTTCGATCCGGAGCAGGGCAAGCTGCTGTGGCGGACGAAGCTGGAGACTGATTTATCCGCGGGTCCCGGCGTTGGCCGGGAGTTGGTCGTCGTGACCAGCAAGGACGGTTATGCCGTGGCGCTGGACGCGGCCACGGGTGCCGAACGGTGGCGCGCGTACATCGAGGGCGAATCGCTTGCGCGGCCCGCAGTCAGCGGCGAGTTCGTGGTGGTGCAGACGATCGACAACCGCTTGCTGGCCTATTCCGTTTTTGACGGACGCGCGCGCTGGAAGTTCGAGCAATCGACGCCCGCTCTGACGGTGCGTGGTTCGACCAGTCCGGTCGTGGTCGGCAGCAACCTCATTAGTGGTTTTGACAATGGTCGCCTCGTCGCCGTCGATATCGATACCGGCGACGTCGTCTGGGAGTCGTTACTGTCGCCACCGACCGGACGTTCGGATCTGGACCGCCTGTCGGATATTGACGGGCAGCTCGCCGTGGTCGGTCAGGACCTGTATGCCGTCGGTTATCACGGTCGCATCGGCTCAATCGCCGCCGAATCGGGCCAGCTGCTCTGGAGTCGCGAGTTGTCGTCGTTTACCGGCGCTGCCGCCGACTGGAGCAGCGTTTACACGACACGCGACGACGGCGAGATCATCGCGATGGCGAGAAACGACGGCACGGAAATCTGGCGCAATGATGACTTGTTGCGGCGGGAAGTCACTTTGCCGGTGCCGTTTCACACGACAGTTGCGGTTGGCGACCTCGAGGGCTACGTGCACTTTTTTAGCAATTTGACCGGTGCGCCGGTAGCGCGCATCAAGATCGGTGGTGCGGCGATCAGTAATGCGCCGGTGGTGGTTGCAAACCGCCTGTACGTGCAAACGGACGGCGGTAAGCTTTCGGTCTTTGAAACGGTCGATACCCGACCAAAACGCAGCGCTCCTGATGTTTCGTCCGACCAGTCCTGATAGGACGAGGTAACGGTGCACCGCTATGCTTCCCGTCATCGCGCTGATCGGCCGGCCCAATGTCGGGAAGTCGACACTCTTTAATCGCCTGACGCGCTCGCGTGACGCGCTGGTCGCCGACTATCCGGGGCTGACGCGCGATCGGCAGTACGGCTTCGGCCGGATGGGTCAGATCCCCTACCTGGTTATTGATACGGGCGGTGTTGCCGGCGGTGAAGTCGGTATCGCAGAGGCCATGGTCGGGCAGACCGTGCGTGCGCTCAAGGAAGCAGACGCCGCGATCATCATGGTCGACGGACGCAGCGGCCTGACGCCGGCTGACGAGCACGTTGCCGACCTGGCAAGAAAACACTCGAAGAAAAACTGGCTGGCGGTCAACAAGGCCGAAGGGCTGGATGCGGCGATCGCAGGCGGTGAGTTTCATGGTTTGGGACTCGGCGAGCCCGTTGCTGTCTCGGCGACGCATGGCGACAGAATCGGCGCGTTGATCGAAGCGGTGCTCAGCGACTTCGACGTCGAGCCGCCCGAGGAAGAAGAGGACGGCGACGACAAAGAGCTGCGCATTGCCATAGTTGGCCGTCCCAATGTGGGCAAGTCGACGCTGGCGAATCGAATATTGGGCGAAGAACGTCTCGTGGTCTTCGACCAGCCGGGCACGACACGTGACAGTGTCGCCGTGCCGTTCGAGCGCAATGACCGTAAATACGTGTTGATCGACACGGCCGGTATTCGCCGCCGGGCCCGAGTCAGCGAGGCGATCGAGAAATTCAGTATCGTCAAAGCGCTGCAGGCGATCGAGCAGGCACAGGTGGTAATTGCTGTTCTCGATGCGCAGGAAGGCGTTACCGAGCAGGACGTGAGCCTGCTCGGACTGGTGCTGGAACGGGGCAGGGCGCTGGTTATCGTGACTAACAAGTGGGACGGGCTGTCCGCCGAGCAGCGCAAGAAAGTGCGTGACGATCTCGAACGACGTTTGCCGTTTCTCGATTTTGCCGAACGCATCACCATTTCTGCATTGCACGGCACGGCGGTCGGCGATCTGTTGCCGGCCGTTGAGCGCGCCTATGGCGCCGCGATGCGCGACATGTCGACGAATGAGCTGACGCGCGAGCTTGAAGCTGCCGTGATGGCACATGCGCCGCCGATGGCTCGCGGCCGTCGCCCTCGATTACGTTATGCCCACCAGGGCGGCCGTAATCCGCCGGTTATTGTTATTCATGGCAATCAAACCGAGAGGTTGCCGGAAGCTTATCGGCGTTACCTGGTGAATCGTTTTCGCAAGTCATTCAAGCTCAAGGGCACGCCGGTCCGGCTGGCATTCAAAACCAGCGACAATCCTTATAAGGGACGGCGCAACAAGCTGACACCGCGGCAAGAGCACAAGCGCAAGCGGTTGATGAAGCGCGTCAAGAAATAGCCGGTGCGGCTATACTTGGCAGCAACAGGGAGCTTGTCATGACTTCGGCAACGCAGTTCGTCACGTTTGAAGGGCCATTCCACATGCACCGCGGCGGTGTGGTGGAGTCGCCGACGCTCGCGTTTGAAACCTGGGGCCAACTCAACGAGGCGAAAGACAACGGCATACTGATTCTTGCCGGCCTGTCGCCGTCGGCGCATGCTTCGTCCTCAGCCGAAGATCCGGCGCCGGGTTGGTGGGAAGAGATGATCGGCTCCGGGCTGCCGTTCGATACTGATCGTTTCTTCGTTATCTGCGTGAACTCCCTCGGCAGCTGTTTTGGCTCGACGGGCCCGGCATCCACTAATCCGGCGACCGGCGACCCCTATCGTCTGAGCTTCCCGGTGCTGACCCTGGAAGACATCGCTGAATCGGCCTGGCTCGTCGTGAAACACCTCGGCGTCGAAAAACTGCATACCGTCGTCGGCTGTTCGATGGGCGGCATGAGTGGGCTCGCGCTGTGCGTGCGTCATCCGGAAGCGACGCGGCGGTTCATATCAGTTTCATCAGCGACCCGCGCACTACCGTTTTCGATCGCCGTGCGCTCGCTGCAGCGCGAGATGATTCGCTCGGACCCGAAATGGAAAAAGGGCAGGTACAAGCTCGGCAAGCCACCGATTACGGGTCAGCGTCTCGCGCGCAAGCTCGGCATGATTACCTATCGCTCGGCAGAGGAGTGGATACAGCGCTTCGGTCGCGAGCGCTCAACCTCGCACGAACGCATCGAAGACCAGTTCGTCGCCGAGTTTGCCGTGGAGTCGTATCTCGAAAACCACGCCCGGAAATTCACCGGTTCGTTCGACCCAAACTGCTACCTGTACTTGTCACACGCTTCCGATCTTTTTGATCTTGCTGAATACGGCGGGTCGCTGAAGTCCGGTTTCAAACGCTTGAAACTGCAACGCTCGCTGGTTATCGGTGTGCAGACGGATATCCTTTTTCCGATCGCACAGCAACGTGAACTGGCCGCGGGCTTCGCCGAGGTATGCATGGACACGAAGTTCGTCGAGCTCGACTGCATTCGCGGGCACGACTCATTCCTGGTCGAGATGGACGCATTTCGGCCGGTGCTTTGCGAATTCCTCGACGGCACCGACTGCGTCTAGTCGACGCGCCATTATTGCAGTAGTAGCTTAGGATCGACGGCCGTGCCGTTAAGGTACGTGCCGAAGTGCAGGTGTGGGCCGGTGACTCGTCCGGTGGCGCCCACGGCGCCAATGATCTCGCCAGCAGCCAGCGCCTGACCTTCCGTAACGGCGATTTCACTTAAGTGACAGTACATCGTCACGTAGCCTTGCCCGTGATCCACGATGACCGTGTTGCCGTTAAAAAAGTAAGCGCCGGTTGCGGTGACGATGCCGTTGCGTGGTGCGGCGATCGGCGTGCCTGCACCCGCGGCGATGTCCATGCCCTTGTGCGGTGAGCGTGGTTGATCGTTGAAGAATCGCCGCAACCCGAAGCTCGAACTGCGACGACCCTCGACCGGGGCAGCCAGCGCTATGCCATCGGTATCAACACTGCGGAAATTACCGAGGGCTGCGTCGATGATCTTTCTTTCCCTGCCAACCTGCTCGAGCTGTTCAGGATCCGGGGTGACATAGCTCTTGTTCTTTACGGTCAGTCGTTGTTCGCGGTAAGCATGCTCAACGACATTGAAAGCAACGCGACGGTCACCGACTTCAATGGCGGCTTCGCCCGGCGCCGTATCCAGGGGTATGCCAACGACGGCGTGCCAGCGTTGGCCGTCATTCATAACGAGCACCGGCCTGTCGTTGAAAGTCGCTGCGGGCGCCGGCACATCGGCGGGCCCGAGCTCGATAACAGCGATGCCGCCCGGCCAGGGTGCATGCTCGATCGCAGCACTCGCGGCGCCCGCGATGACCAGGCAAACCGCGGCGAGCAGGATTCTGTCAATCCTCATTGATGACCTTCTTGACCGTTGCAACCAGTTCACCTTTCGACAAGCGCGCGCGGATATCGTTGCCAATGTCGACCTCATCGGCGCGCAGCAACACTTTGCCGGTGTCGGCATCCTGCAAAATGGCGTAGCCGCGATCCAGCGTCGCCAGCGGGCTGACCGAGTGCAGACCGCGGCCCAACAGCGCGACGCGATGATCGGCATCCGATACCAGGCCGCGCATGCGGGTTGCGAGCCGCTGCTGCAGTTCGGCAAGTTGCGCAATCGAGCGCTGCACCGACAGCGCCGGGGATTGCTGCATCAGCGCAGACGTCACGCTCTGCAGCTGGTTTTTCTGTGCCAGCAGCTGTTGGCGTACTGCGGCGATGAGGCGACCATTATTCTCGCGCAGCGCATCTCGCTGCCGCCGCAGCGTCGCTGCCGGGCTCGCTGCCATGAGGCGCCTGCCGAGCCAGTCCAGCTCCTGCGCTTTGTCTTCAACGTTACGCTCACCGATACGCCCGATGCGCATCGCGAGTGCTGCAATTCGGTGCAGCCAGGCGTGCTGGTCAGGCACCACCAGCTCAGCGGCGCCCGATGGTGTCGGCGCGCGCACGTCGGCGACGAAATCAGCAATGGTGAAATCGACTTCGTGGCCGACGGCACTGATAACCGGTATTGGGCAGTCGGCAATAGCGCGTGCCAGCGGCTCATCGTTAAAGGCCCACAGATCCTCGAGCGAGCCGCCGCCGCGGCCCACGATCAATACGTCGCACTCGTTACGCTCGACGGCTGTGGCGAGCGCCGCCATCAATTCTGGTGGCGCGGCATCACCCTGCACGGCGGCCGGGTAAATCACGACAGGCACCGCGGGAAAGCGTCGTGCCAGGATGCTCAAGATGTCGCGAATCGCGGCACCGCTTGGCGAGGTGATGACGCCGATGCGTTGCGGCAGCACCGGCAACGCCTGCTTGCGGTCCTCATCGAACAGGCCTTCCTCATAGAGCTTTTGCTTGAGCGCCTCGAAGCGCCGCTTGAGCACGCCCTCACCGGCGGGCTCCATCTGCTCGACGATGAGCTGGTAGTTGCCGCGTGCCTCGTACAGGCTGACGCGGGCATATGCGAGGACCCGGTCACCGTCCTTGAAGCGCACGGCAGGCCCGCGCTGGCGCTGGCGAAACCAGGCCGCGCTCACCTGCGCCTTGTCATCTTTCAGGCTGAAATAGATGTGCCCGGAGGTCGGTCGCGAGAGATTTGAGATTTCGCCTTCGACCCAGAGCCGGCCGAAACCCTGCTCCAGCAGTGTTTTCGCGCGGCGGTTGAGCTGGCTGACAGTAATGGCGGCTTCTGCGGGCATCGAGTGAGTATAACGTTTACCCGCAAATCGCGGGCGCGTACAATTGATCGATTAACCGCCACCAACTGAAGAGTTTCATGCGAATTGCCAAGGAAGCCCTGACCTTTGACGACGTCCTCCTGCAACCCGGGTATTCCGATGTGTTGCCGCGTGAGGTCGACCTGAGCACGCGCCTGACCCGCGAGATTCGTCTGAGCATTCCGCTGCTCTCCGCGGCGATGGATACAGTCACCGAAGCACGGCTCGCGATCGCACTGGCGCAAGAGGGTGGTCTCGGCATTATTCACAAGAACATGGCCGTCGATGAGCAGGCGAAGCAAGTGCGGATGGTCAAGAAGTTCGAATCCGGCATGGTTCGAAACCCGATCACCGTGTCGTCGGACGTGAGCATTCGCGAGGTCATCGAGCTGACCGGCTCCATGGGCATCTCCGGCGTGCCGGTCGTCGATGGCAAACGCACCGTCGGCATCGTGACTCACCGCGATTTGCGATTTGAGACGCAGCTCGACGCCCCGGTATCGACCGTGATGACGCCGCAGGACAGGCTGGTTACCGTGCGCGAGGGCGCCGACGAAGAAGAAGTGCTGTCGTTACTGCATCAGCATCGTATCGAGAAAGTGCTGGTCGTCGGCGATGACTTCGAGCTGAAGGGCATGATCACGGCCAAGGATTTCCAGAAGGCCAAGGATTTCCCTCTCGCGTGTAAAGACGGCAGTGGCGCGCTGCGTGTTGGAGCGGCGGTCGGCACGGGTTTCGACACCGATGAGCGCGTGGCGGCATTGGCCGACGCGGGTGTCGATGTGATCGTCGTCGATACGTCGCACGGTTTTTCCAAAGGCGTGATCGAGCGCGTACGCCGCGTCAAAACGGCACACCCCGACATCCAGGTGATCGGCGGCAACATTGTGACGGGCGATGCGGCACTGGCACTGGTCGAAGCCGGCGCTGACGGCGTCAAGGTTGGCATCGGGCCGGGTTCGATCTGCACGACGCGCGTCGTTGCCGGCGTTGGCGTGCCGCAGATATCCGCAGTAGCTGAAGTGGCCGAAGCGCTGCGCGCATCCGAAATTCCACTCATTGCCGACGGCGGCATTCGCTACTCCGGCGATATCTCGAAGGCGCTGGTCGCCGGCGCGTATTCGGTGATGATCGGCGGGCTGTTCGCCGGCACCGAAGAGTCGCCCGGTGAAGTCGAGCTGTTCCAGGGCCGCTCGTACAAGTCATACCGCGGTATGGGCTCGCTGGGCGCCATGGGCCAATCGCACGGCTCGAAGGATCGCTACTTCCAGGACGCGACCGAAGAACTTGAGAAACTGGTTCCGGAAGGTATCGAGGGCAGGGTGGCTTACAAAGGCAGCATGGTCTCGATCGTGCATCAGCTCATCGGCGGCGTGCGCGCGGCAATGGGTTACACGGGCTGTTCCAGCATGGAAGAGATGCGTAACAAACCGAAGTTTGTGCGCATCACCGGCGCCGGGATGGCCGAAAGCCACGTGCACGATGTGACGATCACCAAAGAAGCACCGAACTATCGCGTCAAGAATTAAGCGCATGCATCCAGACATTCACGCCGACAAGCTGCTGATCCTCGATTTCGGCAGCCAGTACACGCAGTTGATTGCGAGGCGCGTTCGCGAGTGCGGCGTGTACTCGGAGATTCATCCCTGGGACATGTCCGACGAAGACATCGCAGCGTTCGGTCCGAGCGGTGTCGTGTTGTCGGGCGGCCCGGAGTCGGTGAATCTCGACGATCCGCCCAGGGTGTCGCATTCGATATTCGAACTGGGCGTCCCGGTACTCGGCATCTGCTACGGCATGCAGTCGATGGCAGCCGAGCTTGGCGGCAAAGTCGAAGCATCGATTCACCGCGAGTTCGGTTATGCGGAAATCACACCGGA
>RCNG010001472.1_pt1 | contig 11699 bp, 15 predicted proteins | sample 2041371 | NCBI WGS metagenome assembly RCNG01 (sample SAMN09708227, study PRJNA481090) | Marine sediment metagenome, whole genome shotgun sequencing project. | biome: marine sediment; feature: ocean; material: sediment; isolation source: Sewage treatment plant 1 marine sediment (STP1) ... | reverse complement strand
GCAGGTCCTTCAGGTTGTGATCCTCCAGCCGATCGAAGACCCGGAGCTTCACGTTGGAGAGTGGGCACATCGTGAGCGGGATCTGCTCCGCGGCGAGGCGCTCGACGAGCTCCGGATCGTCCGTGCAGCGCACGCCGTGGTCGATTCGCTCGGCACCGAGTGTGTCGAGCGCGCCGATGATGTAGGTGGGCGGGCCCTCTTCCCCTGCATGGGCGACGGTATGCAGGCCGGCGTCTCTGGCGAGCTGGTAGGCCTCGGCGAATCGTTCGGGAGGATTCCCCACCTCTCCGGAATCCAGGCCGACGCCGATGATCCGGTCGGCGTATGGGACCGCATCGTTCCACGTCGCGACCGCCGCCTCGCCGGAGAGGTGTCTGAGGAAGCAGAGGATCAATGCGGACGAGATGCCCCAACGATCCTGTGCGTCGTCCATCGCGCGGGTGAACCCGTCCATGAACACAGGGAAGCCGATGCCGCGTTCGGTGTGGGTCTGCGGGTCGAAGAAGATCTCCGCCCGCCGAACCCCGTCTGCCGCCGCCCGTTCGAGGTAGGCCAACATCAGGTCGTAGAAGTCCTGCTCGGTTACGAGCACCGCGGCGCCCTGGTAGTAGATGTCGAGGAACGATTGAAGGTCCGAGAACTCGTAGGCCGCGCGCACCTCGTCGACGTTCGCGAACGGCAGATCGATGCCGTTGCGCGCTGCGAGATCGAACATCATCTCGGGTTCGAGCGTCCCCTCGATGTGCAGGTGGAGCTCAGCTTTCGGCAGGGCGCGAATAAACGATCTGGTATCCATGCGCCCATTCAAACCGCTCACGCGCCGTTGGGCGAGCTATCGCGTCGATTGCCATCTGATGAACATGACGATTCCGCCCGCGGCGAGCGCGAGTTGGATGAAGAGCTTGATCCAGTCGATGCCGGAGGTCTCTCCGACACCAAGCACATCGGCGATCACTCCACCGACGAAGGCGGCTACCGCACCGACCGCGATCGTCAAGCCGAGCGAGATGTTCTGCTTCCCGGGGATGAACAGCCGAGCGAGCGGTCCAATGATGGCTCCCATGATGAGTGCGCCGATGACCGTTGCGATGAAGCTTCCCACGATGTACCGCCTCCCGATGTGAGCCCGTGTGGATCACCACCATGAAAGCAGATAACGCGTACTCAGCGTTGGCGACGTCCTACTCGGCGTTCTCTTCAACGTCCTGAACCCACAGAATGGCCAAGGCCACAGATTCCCGGGTCCGCCCGCTCAGGAGAAGCGCGGCCCTAGCGCCGCGCCTTGCCGAGGAGGCGCAGCATCTCGATGTACATCCAGATAATGGTGACCATCAATCCGAAGGCGCCGTACCACTCGAGGTTCTTCGGCGCGCGCGCCTGGACGCCGCGCTCGATCATGTCGAAATCGAGCATGAGGTTGAACGCTGCGATGCCTACCACGACGACGCTGAACCCGATGCCGAGGAGGCCGGAGTCCCACACGAGCGGCATGGTCGTTCCGAAGAGTGACATCACGATGCTAACCAGGTAGAACAAAGCGATGCCTGCCGTGGCGCCGACAACGATGCCACGCATGCGGTTGGTCACCCGGATTGTCCTGGTGACGAAGAGGACCAACATCACCATGAAGACGCAGGCGGTTGCCAGGATGGCCTGCACGACGATGCCGTCGTACTCGAAGTCGTAGATGTGGCTGATCGCTCCGACCATCGCCCCCATCGAAAGCGCATACAGCGGACCAGTGACGATCGCGATCTGCGGCTTGAAAGCGGTCACGATGGCGACGACGAAGACACCGATCATCAGCAGGAAGAGCCAGCCCGGTGTCGCCGCGTCGCCGGTCTCCGGGCTCACCAACGTCCATCCCCAGGCGCCCGCACCCAGCACGAGGAGCAGTAGGAGGCCGGTCTTCGCCGCCGTTCCACCGATCGTCATCGACTCGCCGTCAGAGGTCACCGGTGACGGGGGAAGCGGCGTCTGCAGAGCGGCGTCTGCCGATGCAGAAACCTCGGGGTATTCGCCGAACTGCCGCTGCAGAGTTGGGTTTGCCATGGATGCTCCTTGGTCAATCCGGGAGGGTAGGCCGGCCCTGCGCAGATCGGTGATGCTCGGTGAGCAGACGCAGATGCTCTCGGTCTTTCGGCCGGTCGGCGATCTCCTTGTAGGCGACGACGTGCTCCAGGCCAACGAACGGAATCCCGTCGATCACCTCGGCGGTGTCGATCAACTCGTCGATGTTGACGTCTCCGTACGCCCAACTCTGGCCGATGGTGATTGCTCCGTCGAAGCAGCTCACGATGACGGCACCATCCAGCGGCAGGGTCACGAGATCTCCGGATTCGCTCGCCCGTTCCCAGGCGTCGCCCCGGCTCACGACATCGAGGTCGTTCGTTGCTTCGATGATCCCCCGAACGATAAGCGGCCCGCTCCCGAACACGGCATAGTCGCCGATCGGAAGATCGAGGGAACGCAGCAGGTCGAACAGGGTGTGCTCACTTGCATCCATGAGCAAATCGTACGGATCAGCCGACCGATGAGCGGAGATCAGTCCGTATCGACGTAGTCGGCCAACCCTGCTTGCCACGGCCAGCGTCCGGTGAGTTCGAGGACAATGCTCCAACTCAGGAAGGTTCGGATCAGGACCAGGAGACCAAGTACGGCGGCATTCTCGAAGGTGGGCTCGACCGTGACGGTCTTGATGATGTCGGCTGCGATCAGGAGATCGAGGCCAACCAACAAGCCGCGCCCCATATACATCTTGAACGTCGCGAATGCGCCCGACCAATCGGACCGAAATCCGGCGCGGATGGCCCCGATGATGGCGGCCAGAACCGCGACGGAGATCGCGACAACGGCAGCGGTCTCGATCAGACGTGCAAGTGTCTCGGCAATCTCGAAGTCGCCGATCACGAAGCTGGTCTCGAAGGCAAGGGCCCAAAGCACGAGCGGAGCCTAGCGGTGGGTGTGAAGCGGGATCGAGACGGCGCGGCGCTCGTCCGCATTACGCCGTAGCGCAGACCAGTAGCTCCCAATGGTCGAGATCGGATAGCCATCAAAATCATGGTGGCGCAGTTCGCTCAGGGAACTGCGAATGGACCCGCCGTGGCGGGTCCGCGTGGGCCCGGTGGGACTCGAACCCACACGCTTCGGATTAAAAGTCCGCTGCTCTGCCAATTGGAGCTACAGGCCCGTAGGCGCAGGATACCCGCCATGCCGCCGTGCAGTCCCGGCGCGCCTCCGTCGTGACGCGCGCCATCTCGCGCAGTAGGGTCGATTGCATGAAGCTCTACCTCATCGACGGCACCTATGAACTGTTCCGTGCCCACTTCGGTGTCCCGTCTCGTCAGGCACCCGACGGGCGCGAGGTTGGTGCAACCTACGGCATTCTTGCCTCGACGCTTGCTCTCGTTGCCGAACCGGAGATCACACATATCGCCGCATCGTTTGACTCGGTCGTCGAGTCGTTCCGCAATGAGGTCTTCGCCGACTACAAAACTGGCGAAGGGATCGACGAGGAGCTGCTGGACCAGTTCCCGCTTGCCGAACGGGCGATGCGGGCGATCGGGGTGACCGTGTGGTCGATGTACGACTACGAGGCAGACGACGGCCTCGCCACAGGCGCTCGCCGCTGGGTCGACGACGTTGAGCAAGTGGTGGTGATGTCACCGGACAAGGACCTGTGCCAGGTTTACGACGATCCACGCATCGTTGGATACGACCGGCGCAAGGGCGCGTTCATCGATCGGGACGCCGTGATGGAGAAGTTCGGCGTCGAGCCGGCTTCGATCCCTGATTGGCTCGCGCTCGTCGGCGATGCGGCCGACGGCCTACCCGGCCTGCCGGGCTGGGGTGCGAAGTCGAGTGGCACGATCCTTGCTCGCTACGGCACGCTCGAAGGGATTCCACTCGACGAGGCGTTGTGGGACGTCAAGGTGCGCGGTGCCTCGAAGCTGGCCGCGACCCTTCGCGACCACATCGGCGAAGCCTTGCTCTACCGCTATCTCGCCCAGCTGCGAACCGACGTGCCCCTGCCTGATTCGCTCGCGGATCTCGAGTGGAAGGGCGTACCTCGCCAACGCTACGAAGCGTTCTGCGACGAACTCGGATTCGGCCGACTCAAGGAGCGGCCGGACCGGTGGGTCGACTGATCAGACGAGCACGACCTCGGCTCTATGGCCGGGTGCGTCCGCGAGCTTCCGGTCGGAGGTGACAAGCGGAGCGCTCGTTGCCTCTGCCAGAGCGATGTACGCAGCGTCGTACGCGGTGAGGCTGTGCCGAAGCTCCCACATGCGAGGCAGCATTGGGAGGTGCTCGAAGCGATGGATTGATGTGAGCCGAAATCGGTCGAGTGCCGACGTCATATCGATGTGGTTTGCACGACCAATCCGTCGCAGGCCCTGGGTCACCTCGAGATCGATGAAGTGTGGGGCCAGGAGTTCCGATCCCGCGAGAAGTGACCGAGCTTCGACACCGCGGCGATCCGGATCGGCGAGTGCGTTGATCATGGCCGATGCATCGACAACCAGGATCAATGTGACTCCCTGTCCTCCCTGATCGCGGCAACGACCTCATCGGCAGTGATCTGAGGAAGGCGACCGGCAGCGTTGTCGGCCTCGATCGCAGCGAGCACCTCAGCGTTCGTTGGAACAGATGCCATGTTCTCGAGTTCGCGCATCAGGTAGTCGGAGAGGTTCATCCCGCTCGCAGCGGCTCGGTCCTTGAGGCGCTTGTGCAACTCCGGAGCAACATTGCGGATCTGGATCATCGCCATGGCTCACACCAGAACATGCAGCACACATGTGATTGTGTCGGTGCACGAGGCGAACGTCAATAGGTCCGATGTGCGGGCTCGTCGACGACGCTTACGGCGTGATGGCGCGGAGGTATTGGAGGATGCGGGTGCCCTCGGCGTCGAACATCTCGAGCATGCCAGCATCGATGCGGTAGGTGCCGGTTTCGCCCAACAGCGCCAGATACCGTGTCTCTTGGTTCTGAACCTCCATGTCGGCGCAAGCCATCAGCGTCGCAGCCACTGGTCCGATCTCGATAGACCCGTCCTCGGCCTCCCACGTGCCGTTGTAGGAGTTGCAGCCGGCGGAACCGGTGAGCGTGCCGTCCTCGGCGAACATCGCAGTCACGGAGACATCGATCACCGTCGACTGAAATCCTCCGGTGCCGTTGTTGTAGGCGAGCAGGTCCCAGGACGTGCCAGCGAGATCCTGCGAGATAGGGGCAAAGACAAGCAATGGTTCATCGCCGGACGACAACGTCAACGTCTCGCCGTCCATCGACCATGTGTCGACCGCCTCCAGGGCCGCGAGATACGCCGCTTCCTGCTCCATCGCGCCCGGCGGGTCGGCGCAGAACATCTGCGTCGACCCCATTGGACCCACGGTGATCGACGATCCGTCGATCACGTACGGTCCGAAATACTGGTTACACGACGCGTTGCCGGCCACCTGGTCGTCTTCGAACACGAGGGTGGGGATGGTGATCGGCGTCGTCATCGTCCCGTCGACGCCGGCGAGCTCGGTGAGTTGCCACGGGTAGTCGGTCGGCATGGTGTCGTCACTTGAGCTGCACGCCGCAGCGAGCAGCACGATCGGCATGGCGAGTACGGCGATTCGTCTGAACATGATCGCGTGACGATATCGCGTTCGCGGCGGGTTCCGCAGCCAATTCCGACATCGCACAGCAGCCGGCGATCTGCAAGGCTTTGAGTGACACGAGGGAAGGCTCCATGGCGGTCGTTTCGGTCGAAAACCTCACGAAGCGCTACGGCGACGTGGAAGCCGTGCGCGGTGTCGGTTTCGCCATCGAGGAAGGAGAAGTGTTCGCACTGCTCGGGCCGAACGGCGCGGGCAAGACGACCATCGTCGAGATCCTCGAGGGCTACCGAGGCCGCACCGGCGGCGACGTGGACGTGCTCGGCTTCGACCCTTCGCAGAACCAGCGCGACTTCAAGGAACGCGTTGGGATCGTGCTGCAGGAGTCGTCCGTGGAGCGCGAGTTGTCCGTCCGCGAGGCCATCGACACCTACGGTCGCGTCTACCCGAATCGGCTCGACACCGGCGACCTCATCGGCATCGTCGGTCTCGAGGAAAAAGCCGACGCTCGGGTGAAGACGCTTTCCGGCGGTCAGAAGCGCCGCCTCGAGGTCGCCCTCGGCATCGTCGGCGATCCGGACCTCATCTTCCTCGACGAGCCGACCACGGGATTCGATCCGTCGGCGCGGCGCCAGGCCTGGGAAGTGATCCGCAACCTGACCGACCTTGGGAAGACGATCCTGCTGACCACGCACTACATGGACGAGGCGCAGAACCTTGCCGATCGCGTGGCGGTGATCGACCACGGACTGATCGTCGCGGAAGGAACGCCGGATACGCTCGGCGGGCGGGCGACGGCTCGAACCGAGGTTCGCTTCGATCTGGTCGACCACACGCCCGATGCGCTCCCGGTCGAACCGGCAACGATCGACGGCGTGACGGTCGAGTACCACACCAGCGAGCCCACCGTCTTGCTCCACGCCCTCACCGGCTGGGCCGTCGAACGGGGAACCGTCCTGCAGGGATTGACCGTGACCCGGCCGACGCTCGAGGACATCTACCTCGAACTCACGGACGGAGAGGCGTTGTGAAGCGCCCTCCTGCGATCTCGCTGCTCTGGCACCAGGCGGTCTACGAATGGCGGATCTTCTGGCGTACCCCGATCTCGGCGTTCTTCACGATCTTCTTCCCGCTGTTGATCTATGTGGTGTTCTCGGCGGTATTCGGGAACGAGGACATCGAGTACCTCGGGATCACCACCGCCCAGTTCTACGCGCCGTCGCTTGCCGTCTTCTCGGCCGTGTCGGCGACGTACACCAACATCTCGATCACCACGGCCTATCAGCGCGACGAGGGGATCCTGAAGCGGGTGCGCGGGACGCCGCTGCCGCCGTGGATCTTCCTCGGCGGGAAGATCCTGGCGTCGATCGTGATCGCCCTGATCGGCACCATGATCATGCTCGACGTCGGCGTCCTGTTCTTTGGGCTCCAGTTCTACCTCGAGACTCTCGCGGTTCTCGTCGTGACCTTCTTCGTCGGCGTTGCCGCGTTTGCCGCCCTCGGACTCCTGGTGGCGGCGCTCGCACCCTCCGGGCAGGCCGCGACCGCGATCGCCAACGCGACGCTGCTCCCTCTGGCGTTCGTGTCCGGGGTGTTCATCATCCCCGGCGAGGACCCTCCGGCGTGGCTGGAGGCCGTGTCGAACTTCTTCCCGCTGAGCCACTTCGTCGAGCCGTTCCGTGCCGCGTTCACACCAGAGGAGCTGCGCCCGCCCATTGAGTGGACAGACCTCGCCTACCTCGCACTGTGGGGGGTCGTGGCGCTCGTTCTCGCCATCCGCTGGTTCCGGTGGGAGCCCTCAACGGGCGGTGGCGGTCGCAGGAGTCGGAAGACGATGGAGTCGGCGGCGAGTTGACGGCCTAGGTCTCTGCGGCGACGCCGAGGAGACGCTCTCGCTTGAGCTTTCCCGCTCCCCGAATCGCCAGCAGGATCGCGATGACCCACGCGACTGCGCCGATCACCATCGCAGACGACCCGGGCGTCGAGATCACCCTTGCAGCCACGGCGTAGGAGAGGATGATCACGGGCAGGGTCACGAGGCTCGATGACTGCTGAGCCGCAGCGGCCGATCGCATTCGTGCCGACATCCGCAACACGATCGATATCGCCAACGCGATGAACGGCGGAATGACCCACAGGATGAGGAAGAACCAGCCGGTCGTGGGGAAGAACCATCCACCCATCTCTGGTCCCACGGTCACGTTGACGACCAGGGCGTAGAGCGAGAAGCCGACGATGGTGGCGAGGTAGCCGGGGATCAGGCTTGCGATGAGCTTGCCGTAGTAGATCTCGCGGGTGGTGAGCGGGCTGTGGGCGAGGAACTCGCCGGTCCCTCGCTCGCGCTCTCCCACGATGGCGTTCGATGCAACCGCTACAGAGATCGTCAGTGGGACGATGATTGCGATCGGGGCCAGCATGTAGACGGCGATCACGTAGGCCGCCTGCGCTGCCGGGTCGTTGACCGGGCCGGACCGGCTGATGCTGTCCGGCAGATTGCCGACCATGCTCGTGACCTGTTCGGCGAAGGGCGTGTTCGAGATGCCTCCCACCACACTGAGGGTGATGAACGGGATGACGACGAAGAACAAGCCGGCAAGGATCGTCAGGGGAATCCAGTAATCCTTGCTCTTGAAGAGGCGGCGCAGGTCAACGCTGGCGATCGCCCACACATGGCTCCAGCTCACGATTCCACTCTCCGGTGTGTGCGCTGCATCTCGAAATACAGCTCCTCGAGCGTCGCTCCGACCGGTTCGACGCGGGTGAGGCGGGCGCCTTCGTGGACGAGTTGTGTCACGAGGTCGGGGAGCCGATTGAGGTCGTCGAGCGTCACTTGCACTGAGCCATTCCAGGAGACGGAGACCACGCCGTCCTGGCGCTCGAGCGACTGGAGTGCAGATCGGTTCTCAGCGTCCAGCACGACGATCGGATCCGAGAGGTACTCGCCGGCCAGCTTGGCCGGAGCCCCCGCCGCCTGAGCGTGCCCGTTGTTCATCAGCACCACCTGGTCGGCGATGCCCTCCGCTTCGTGCAACAGGTGGGTGCAGAGCACGATCGTGCGCCCGCGTCCCGCGAGTTCACGAATCAGATCGAGCACGTTGCGCGACGATTCGGGGTCAAGCCCTGCGGTGGGTTCGTCGAGCAGTAGCACCTCGGGGTCATGGATCACGGCTCGGGCGAGCGCAAGGCGGGTCCGCATTCCGGTCGAGTAGCCGCCGACCTCCTGCTCGAGCGCATCGTCGATCGCGAACCGTTCGGCGGCTTCGTATGCCGCCCGTTCAGTGGAACCGAAGATCCGGGAGGCGAATGTGAGATTCTCCCAACCCGTGAGCTGTTCGTAGAACGCAGGTTTCGGCGGGACGATGCCAACGCGGCGCCGCACTTCGTCCCCGTTGATCTTGGGATGCAGGCCGAGCACCTCGATGTCGCCACGATCGGCGACGAGTGCGCCCGTGGTGAGGCGAACAGTGGTCGTCTTCCCCGCTCCGTTCGGGCCGAGCAAGACCGTCACAGCCCCGGCAGGAGCGGCAAAGGTGAGGGACTCGACCGCGCGAACGGAGCCGAAGGTCTTTGAGACCGAGCCGAAGCGAATCACGGATTCCATCGGGAACTTCATCGGCGCATACCGCACCGGAACTGAAGCGATTGCGAAACTTCCTGGCAAGAGTTCGCGGGCGCGTAGGATCGTCGCATGTGCGGACGATTCGTTCAGACTCAGGAAGCCGAGAACTACGGCTCGTACTTCTCCGTCGACGTTATCCAGACCGAAGAGATGCTGCGCTCATGGAACGTGGCCCCGACGAAGAAGGTCTACGCCGTGGCCGAGCACGACGGGGAGCGTGTCTTGGGTACCTTCGGCTGGGGCCTGGTTCCGTTTTGGGCGAAGGACCGAAAGATCGGCGCTCGCCTCATCAACGCCCGCGTTGAGACGGCCGGCGTGAAGCCGGCGTTCCGAGACTCGTTCGCGGCCCGCCGGTGCATCGTTCCGGCCGACGGCTTCTACGAATGGGAGCCGAAGGCGAAAGGCAAGCTGCCCCACTATTTCTACTCGACCGATCGCAGCCCGCTGGCCCTCGCCGGATTGTGGTCGTCGTGGACCGACCCGGATTCGGGAGACCGGGTGCGGACCTGCACGATCGTCACCGGAACGCCATCGGACGTTGTCTCACCGATCCACGATCGCATGCCGGTGATCCTGGCACAGACGGCCTGGGACGCGTGGCTCGACCCTGAGAATCGAGACAAAGATGCGATCGGCGATCTGGTGGCGGGGTTGCCGGTCCCGGATCTTTCGGAGCACGCCGTCGCAACGCTGGTCAATCGGGTCGCCAACGATGTCCCTGAGTTGATCGAGCCCCTCGAATCAGGAGCCGTCGACTCCGAGTAGCGCTCGCAGAGCTAGCGAATGAGCCACTTCCCCAGCCACTTCGTCACCCGCGGCATCAGCACATAGGTGAGGGCGAGGATCCCGAGAACGTTCGACACGAACACGGCCAGCACCACGTTCATGTTCGGAGCTACCTCGCCGCGAACCAGTGTGATGATCAGCGAGGTCGGGAACAGGGCGATGAAGACCGCAATCGACTGCTTCCAGAGCTTCGGCCCCTGTGGACGAGACGGCTGCGCTGGGAACCAGCCTCCGAAACCCCCGACCACGTTGACGGTGCGGTCGCCCTCGACGAGTTGCTCGGTGAGGCTGAGCCAGTCTCGGCGCTCGTCGGACTCCAGCCAACGGTCGAGGTCGGGGCGCGACGCGAACGAAGCGACGATCACGTAATCGTCCTGCACACCCTCTACCGGGTGGAGTAGGTCCGAGCCGAGGAAGCCCGGGAACGCCGTCAGCCGCTCAACAACGTCGTCGTGCCGCTCGACGAATTCGTCCTGATTGGCCGGTGCAATGCACTGGGAAAAGACCACGGTGACCGGTTCGGGTGCGGTCCTGAGCCCGGCGACGCGCTGCTCGCGTGCGGGACCGTCGACGAGGTGTTCCGCCTCGTCAATGAGGCGCCTACGGTCTTCCGAGCCAAGCCATCGCTCGAGCTGCCCGACCGTTGCGTACGAGTAGAGCGTGACCCACTCACCCGGGTGCGATTCATTCGGGGGCTGCATCTCTGAGTCGAGGAATCCGTCGTAGGACGCCGCGGCGGTGCGGATGCGCTGGTTCCACGCCCGGAACTCGTCCTCGCGGCCGCGGTGGACGCTTCGCGACACCACCACGGTTGGCGATGCAGGCGACGGGTTCGTGGAGGTGGGCATGTCGCCAGCGTAGGACGCCGCGAGTCGCACTTCGGCCGAGCGTTCGCTGTAGCCAGACCCCGAGACTCGCTCCTCAGCCGATTCTCAGGACCCGGCAGTACGGTTCGTGATCATGCGTACAACAATCATGCTCAGCTTGCTGCTCACCCTGGCGCTCGTCGCCGGTGCCTGTTCGAGTGACGGCGAGTCACCACAAGTTGCCAGTCTCGAGACCGCGCCGACCGTCGCCGAGCAGGGGGCCGAACCAGCCGAAACCGATCCGGTAGTCGACATGGAGACCGGCATGCTCGCATTCACTCAGTGCCTGCGCGACCAGGGGATCGAGGTTGACGATCCGAAGATGGGTCCGGACGGGATGCTCCAGTTCCCAGAGATCATGATCACCGGAGAGGCGGACGAGGAAGACCCCGACGCCATGATGAGAGATTTCGAAGAGAAGATCGCTCCATGCGAGGAGCACCTCGAGGGCGTGGTGATGAACGCGGCCCCGGGTGGGACGGAGCACTTCGAAGACGTGCTCCTGGAGTACGCCGCATGCATGCGCGACAACGGCGTCGATATGCCGGACCCCGACCTCGACGGAAATGGCGGACTGATCGACCTCGGTGACATGTCCGGAGACGACTTCGAAGCCGCCGACGGCGCCTGCAATCACCTGCTGTCCGACTTGGGGCTGGGCGGCTGATCAGTCGCATTCTTCGGCAGACGGTGCGGTCCGCGCCGCCAGTCGATGTCTGCTTCCCAGCGGCCGTATTAACACTATGGTCATAGTGGAAAGGTTGGCGGCGCGGGAGAGGGAACACGAATGGCGGCGTTTCTCGTCATGCTTCGTGAGGGGGT
>RCNG010001471.1_pt1 | contig 11708 bp, 9 predicted proteins | sample 2041371 | NCBI WGS metagenome assembly RCNG01 (sample SAMN09708227, study PRJNA481090) | Marine sediment metagenome, whole genome shotgun sequencing project. | biome: marine sediment; feature: ocean; material: sediment; isolation source: Sewage treatment plant 1 marine sediment (STP1) ... | reverse complement strand
AGGATGACGTCGGCTATCCGATCCTGGATACCATTGGTGCGGTCTTCCAGGAGGTTGCGGGTAATATACCATGTTTCGAAAATACGGCGACCGATCACACTATGCAGGGCCAGGCCGTTGACGATCAGGCGGTCGAACGCTTGGATATGGAAGTTGCCCTGCTTGAGACCGAAAAGGATCACGTCGCCGCCACGGCGTGTCGACTGGATGGCGTTGTTGACGCTCGAGTTGAAGCCGGCCATTTCCATGGCGACATCAGGCCCGATGCCGCCGAAGGCTTGGCGGACATCCTTGACCAGCTCCTTGTCCGCGCTCCAGGAGTGGGGTGCAGAGTGGGTCAGGTCCACGGGAATGACTTCGTCGGCGCCCAGTTTTTTGGCCATGGCTATGTTGGCGGGGTTGGGCTCGATGCCGATGACCCGGGTGGCGCCGAGGGCCCGGGCTACCATGATCACGAACAGTCCAATGGTACCGCACCCGAAAACGGCAACGGTCTTGCCCCGCAGGTCGGCCGTGGTGCAGGCGTGCACGGCGTTGCCGAAGGGTTCCTGCAAGGCGGCGACCTTCATCTTGACCTTGCGGGGATCGGTGGGCCACAAGACGTTGGCTGGCAGCTTGATGTATTCGGCAAAACAACCGTCGCGCCCGATGCCGATGATCACATCCTTGCTGCAAATGTGGGTCTGGCCGATGCGGCACTGGTAACAGGTGCCGCAGATGATATGGCTTTCGGTGGACACGATGTCCTTGGGGCCGTAGCCGAAACGTCCGCGGACCCGTGATCCCACCTGGACGATTTCTCCCACCATTTCGTGGCCGATGATGCGTGTGGATTTTTTTTCCCGCTTGAGGCTGTCGAAGATCATGCCCTTGAAGGCGGTGCGGTTCCAGATACCCCGATCGCTACCGCAGAACCCGGAGTAGATGACCTTGACCAGGACGTTGTCCTCGTCGGCGGGGTCTGCGGCCTCGTCGATGACGGGGGTAGGCAGATCCATTCTGAGAAAACCCTTGGATTTGTCCCAATCCTGGCTGGATTTGTCGAACACCAGACATTTCATGGTCGCGGCCGTCACTGAGTCACCTCCGCCGGACCGGGATGGTTCCCCGCCCCGGGGTCAGTTGATCCGTTCGTCGCCGTCACTATCGGGATTCCAGAGTCCCTCGTCCCATTCCTCATCGCCATGGGTTTGGTCGCTACGGTTTTCCTCTTCAGCCAGCAGATCGTCCAGAGAAACTATTTCCGGACTCGAGGGCTCTTCGAAAGAGGGAACCGAACCCACCCCCTGACCGGAACCACCCAGATCGGAAAGAAACCGGTCGAGTCCATCGGCCGCGGGCATCTTCGAGGTGGACATGTCCCCGGTTACTTCTTCGGAGGAATCGCCGACAGGATTCAGGGGATCGGCCCGGTCGGGTATGGAAGATTCCCTTCCCATGCCCATGGATACCTCGGAAATGTCGAAGCGCTGTAAAAGCTCGTCGGCAAGATTGAAATAGGCCCGGCTACCGGGCGAGCGTCGGTCGTAGATTACCGTCGGCTTGCCCCGAAGAGCCATTTCACTCAAACGGGTGGTGCGGGGAACGGCGGTATCCAGCATGGCATTGCCGAAATCCTCGCCAACGCGGGCGGCCACGTGGCGACCCATGCGCGTTTGGGTGCTGGCCATGGTCAGGAAAATGCCTTCCAACCCCAGGGTATTGTCCGCCTCGGGTCCGGGGAAGGGACCGCTGGCTTCGGGTTCGTCCCGGTAGACCCGGTCCCGGAAGGTGTTCACGAAATCCAGGAGACTGTCCACGGAATCCCGGCAAAGTTCTTCGGCTTGCAGCGGCACGAGAAAAGTGTCCGACGCCAGCAGGGAGGCCTTGGCCGCGGCCCCTAATCCGGGTGGGCAGTCGATGAGGATCGTATCGTAAAGATGTCTTGCCCGGTCAATTTCCCTGATGAAGGTGTCGGGATCCTTTTCCATGGCGTGAAGATAGGATTCTTCCTCTTCCAGGGTGAGGATCCTCGGAGAGATGAAGAACAAACCCTTTAAAGTGGAGGGATGCACCATGTCGGTCAGAGGTTGGCTACCAGAGTGAATTTCACTCAGACAGGTGGTCAACTCGTGGGGGGGGATACCCAGGGTCCGGCAAACGCCGCACTGGGGATCGGTGCCGACGACCAGAACTGTATGGCCGGAAAGCGCGAACGCCGCGCCGAGATTGACCGCGGACGTGGTTTTCCCGACTCCGCCCTTGCGGCTGACCAGGCTGATGACCCGTCCTTCGACAGTACCCCAGGGGGTACGGCGTCGCGGCTGAAAATCCGGGTGGGCGATATTGGAGGTGGGAATATCATTTCCTTCGGGCTTTTGTCCTGACATGAAGATCTCCTTGAAGATGGGGCAAGTCCGGGAACCGGGAAGCTAACCCAACATAGCCCGAAAAATCAACAGAAAACAGGCGTTCCGGCTGCCAGAACGCCTGTTTTTTTACCTTTTTTGATCAGCGGCACAAGCCCAGCAGTTTCTCCACCAGAGCCGCCGCGCCGTCGAACACCTCGCCGATGTTGCCGGCAATCATATAGGCTGGTGAGGTGACCATGTTGTTGCTTTCATCCACCACGGTTTCGGCAGCGAGGCAATCGACATGGTGGGCTCCCATCTGGGCGATCTTGGCGGCGGTGGCCGGGTCATTGCCGATGGTAAGGGACGGTTTCAGATCCGATCCGAAAATCCGGGCCAGAATCACCGGGGCAATGCACATGGCGGCGATGGGCTTGCCTTGGGCGTGGGCCTCGCGCAGGAAGGTGTCGAGTTCGGCGTTGACGGTGCAGTTTTCGCCGTCGACGGCAAAAGTACACAGGTTCTTGGCGGCGCCGAACCCTCCGGGCAACAACACGGCGTCCAGACCGGCGATCGGGACCTGGGCCACGGGCAAAATTTCTCCACGGGCCAGGCGGGCGCTCTCAATCAAGATGTCCCGGCTCTGGTCGGCGGCCGGTTCTCCGGCCAGATGGTCCACCACATGGAGTTGGGGGCCGGTCGGGGCGCAGATCACCGCCTGGGCGCCGGCGCGGTGCAGGGCCAACAGGGCGGCGCAGGCTTCGTGGATTTCCGAGCCGTCGAATACCCCGCACCCACTCAAGACGACCGCTATTTTTTTCATCCTGGACCTCCGATTCGCAGGGGGTGCTTCGCATGTAGCTTGCACTCCTGCTTTTAGCGGGTGGGACACCGGATGTCAACCCTCCGGGCCGAAACGGGGATTTTGAAGATGCGTTGTCACCCCGCGGAAGATTTTTTTGTTTCCGCGTTTTCAAAGGCTAGCTTTGGGGGGTTCGGCCACCTGGGGCTGTCGCTCACGGCTTGACGGCAGCTGGGGTGGCTAATCCGCAACCTGGAGATGGAGCATGACACCGAAGATGGCAGTCGGGGGCATCACGAGAGTCGATAATCTCGTGCTGGTCCGGATCATGGGTGCGAAGAGGGGTTTCGGGCTGGCGGGACGTGCCCTGTCAAGCCTCGGTCTGAAGGGGATCAACATTAATTCCGTGACCTCCTTCATCGATCGTGACGGGCTGAACAACCTCGGCATCGCCATCAAGGAAGACGACCTGGATCAGGCCCTCGGTATTTTGCAATCCCTCCAGGACGAACTCGAGGCCCGGAGCATCGAATACCAGCGCCACTGCAGTTCCATTTCCATTTATGGTCCCCATTTCAGCGAACGTCCCGCCATCGCCGGCACCGTTTTTCAGGCCACGGGCGAAGCGGGCGTGCAGATCCACATGATCGTCACTTCGTCTTCCAACGTATCTTTCTTGACCAACGAGAAGGATGCAGATGCGGCCGTAACCAAGTTGCAGGAAAATTTCCTGGTCCCCTGAGCCTCGAACCATGGCGGATGAATCAGTAGTTGAACCCGCTGCCTCCGATGAATTCCCGTAACAATGAAGTAGGCGGTACCTGACTGGCGTCGATGGGCAGCAGCAGCGACAGCAGGTCGATCAGGGTGCGGGCTATGCCGTAGTGGGGATCGTCGGCGGTCACCGCCGCCAACCGGGGTTCGGCCCACAGCTTCAGAACCGCCAACTCGTAGGTCAATCCTGAGTTGAAGAACAGGTCGGCATTGCCCTGAAAGGGGAAAATGTGCTTGTCCTCGCCATGCCGAACCTTGGGCCAGCGGGCGAGGGTCTCGCTGGCGGTGTAGCCGCGGAACTGGGCGTCGCGAACGATGCGGCGGAACAGCCGGCTGTGAGTGGTCTTGATGTAGCTGATATTGTTGATGTTCAGATGACACAGGGCCGAAACGTAGATCTTCAACTTGTCGGCTGCGGGGACCGCGGCGGTAAGAGCGGGATTCAAGGCGTGGATGCCCTCCACCAGGAGGGGCTGGCCGCGCTGGATGCGGGTGGCTGATTCACTGGTGGTGGAGGTGCCGGTGCGGAAATCGAAACGCGGTAGGTGCACTTCCTGACCGGCCAGCAAGGCCTTGAGGTGTTGGTTGAACAGGTCGACGTTCAAGGCGCCCAGGGATTCGAAGTCGAAGTCCCCCTCCTCGTCGCGTGGTGTCTGATCCCGGTCGACGAAATAATTGTCCAGGGATAAGGCCATCGGTTGCAAGCCCAGCACCCGCAGCTGAATCATCAGCCTCTTGGCGCTACTGGTTTTGCCGGAACTGGAAGGCCCGGCCAGCAATACCAGACGGCCCTCTTCGGGCAAGTCGGCCACCCGCTGGGCGGCCTCCACAAAAAATTTGTTGTGCCGGGCTTCGGAGATCTGGATCAGTTCGCCGGTGCGTCCCTCGACAATGAACTCGTTGATACTGCCGGTATCCTGCATACCGATCTTTTCGGCCCAGGCCGTGTAGCGCCGCAGGGTATGAAGCAACTCAGGCTGGTGGATGTATTCCGGCACCCGGTCCGGTTCGCCTTTCACATTGGTCAACAGCACGAATCCGGGATTTTCGGGCACCAGGCTGAAGGCCCGCACGTACCCGGTGGAGGGCAGCTGGCGACCAAAATACAGAAGCTTCGACCCTTCCATGCTGTAAAACACCAGAGAGTTGCGCCGCAGATATTTCGCGGTGGTCAGACTGCGCACATCACCTTGCCGCTGGTAGATTTTCTGCAGGGCTCTCAGTCCGAACCGCTGGGGAGTCAGAGGCAGATCCTGGTCGATCAGCCACCTCATGCGCTCTTCCAGAGCGGTGATTTCGTTTGCTGCCAAGGGCTCTGGCCTATCCAGTTCGCAGTACATCCCCGTACCGCAGCTGAAATGGGCGTTGAGGGTCATTCCGGGAAAAAGGTCTTCGGCGGCGGAAAGGGCCAAAAATTGAACCGTGCGCTGGATGGTGGTCTGGGCTTCGGGGGCTTTCATCCTGATGAAGCGGAGGCGTTCATCTCCAAACAGGGGTTCGGCAAGGCTGGTGCGCCGCCCGTTGATCGAGACGATGACGATGGGATCGGCCTCGGTCCGGTCCAGGTTGTCCCGCTGCTCCAGCAGTTGCAGGGCCGTGGCCCCGGGCTGGATGGCGATTTTCAGTCCGTCGACTTCTACGTAGACGTTCTTGGCTGCCATGGGATCCTCCAAAAACAGGCTCGCTGCCTAATCGGACTTTTCGCTGGTCTTGCTTTCGGCTGCGGCGACCGAAGGGGTCTTGTCGGTTGCGCCGGTGTCCATCTTACTGCGGGAATCGGTGACATAAAATCCCGACCCCTTGAAATGGATACCCAGGCCACCGGAGATCAGCCGCTCGACTTTTCCCCGGCACTCGGGGCAACGCTGCCGCCGGGGAGCGGACATGGACTTGAACTCTTCGATAATGAGCCCGCAACGAGTGCATTCGTATTCGTAGGTTGGCATTTATCAATACCTCGAACGGAGAAAGTGAAAGCTTCGGAAACTGTCCTGGGAAGGGCAAAATATGGGGGTAAAGCCATCAAGATGCCAGTTTCAGCTTGACCGAGGCGTTGGAGGTCGTCAGCCTGACCCTGCCTGTGGCGACCGGATCGGCCACCATATTAGTGTATCGCCGGATCCGGACCCCTGGGTGCATTTTGACAGGTTTCCCGGGCTGTTCCCCAATCCGCCGGACTGGACTTCATGACTTATCTGCTGGCCGCTTCTTTGCTGTGGGCGTTTTCCTTCGGTCTGATCAAGGGTCAGCTGTCCGGGCTGGACCCGGTGGCCGTCTCCTGTGGCCGCCTGTTGCTGGCGGCGGCGGTATTTTCGCCTCTGGTTTTTCGATCCCGTTTATCCCGCCAAACCATCGTTCAAGCTCTGGGCCTGGGCATGCTTCAGTTCGGATTGATGTACGTGCTGTACATCGTTTCCTATCGCTGGTTGCCCGCCTGGATGGTGGCCCTGTTCACCATCTTCACCCCGCTGTACGTGGTTCTTTTTTCGGACCTGTTGGAACGGAAATTCCGAGTGCGGCATTTGGCCTGCGCCCTGCTGGCGGTCCTGGGCGCCGGCCTGGTGGTGGCCACGAATATGCCCGCAGGTGCCGATTGGCGAGGCATCCTGGTGTTACAGGGGGCCAATTTGTGTTTTGCGGCCGGGCAGGTGGGGTATGTTCGCTTGAAGCGGCAATCCCAAGGATCTCAGGCGGCTCTATTGGGTTGGATGTATCTGGGCGCCGCGGCGTTCACCTTGGCCGGGGTTCTTTTCGTTATAGCGGCTGGAGGTCGGCCCCTGGCAGGATGGGACCGGCCAGTCTGGTTGGTTTTGCTCTATCTGGGATTGTTGCCGACGGCATTGGGATTTTATTTGTGGAACAAGGGGGCCGTCCAGGTGGGGAGCGGGGTGTTGGCAGCGGCCAACAACCTGAAAGTCCCTCTGGCTGTGCTGGTGTCCTGGCTGGTATTCGGCGAGGAGGCGGCTTACGGACGCGTGATGGCGGGGCTGGTGGTCATCGTGGTGGCGCTTTTCTGGGCGCGGCCCAAAGCCAGGTAGAAAAAGGGGCCCCCGGGGCCCCATGAATGAAATCACCTTGGTCCTACTCGTCGGGGTCTGGAACCCCGGTATCCAGCGCGACTTTCCAGGCACCATCGGCCTGGCGCTCCCAGATGGTCAGTCAGCCGTCGTCCAGGTCAAGCACCCGGTGCAGGAAGCCGTAAGTGTCCGCCAGTTCCTGGATGATCATGGCGGTGGGTTTGCCGCCGCCGTGTCCCGATTTGGTCTGGATCCGGATCAGCACCGGCAGGTTGCCGGCCTGGCAGGCTTGCAGCCGGGCCGCGTACTTGAAACTGTGGCCGGGGACCACGCGGTCGTCGTGGTCGGCGGTGGTGACCAGGGTCGCGGGGTATTGGACGCCTGGCTTCAGGTTGTGATAGGGGCTGTAGGCGTAAAGGGTCGGGAACATTTCCGGGTCATCACTGCTGCCGAAGTCGCTGGTCCAGGCCCAGCCGATGGTGAACAGCTGGAAGCGCAGCATATCCATCACGCCGACCGCGGGCAAGGCCGCGCCGAACAGTTCGGGCCGCTGGTTGACCACCGCGCCGACCATCAATCCTCCGTTGCTGGCGCCCGAAGCAGCAAGCTTGTTGGGGCTGGTGTAAGCGGCGGCGATGAGATGCTTGGCGGCGGCAATGTAATCGTCGTAACTGACCTGCTTGTTATGCTTGATGGCCGCTTCATGCCATTGTTTCCCGTATTCCCCGCCGCCGCGAATGTTGGCCGAGGCGTAAACCCCGCCCTGCTCCAGCCAGGGCAAGAGTGAAATCCGGAAGCGAGGCTTGGTGGAGGAATTGAATCCCCCGTAGGCGTACAGGATGGTGGCATTGTTGCCGTCCAGCTTCAGACCCTTCTGGTGCACCACGAACATGGGGATGGTGGTGCCGTCCTTGCCTTCGTAGAAGATCTGGTTGGTTTCATAGCCTGAAAAATCGAAGTCGATGTCCGGCTTGCGAAAGAGGGTGCTTTCCCGCGTGCGGAAGTCGTAGTGGTAGATCTCGCTCGGGTTCAAAAAGCTGTTGAAGACAAAGTAGGTTTCGGTGTCCTCGGGATGGCCCGAAAAACCGCTGACACTGCCCAGCCCCGGCATCTTGACCTCGTTCTTGAAGGTGCCGTCCAGATCGTAGACCTTCACCACGCCGGCCACGTCGTGCATTAAGCGAATCACGAAGCTTCCATCCAGGATGGTGGCGCTGTCGATGGGGTCGTCACTCTCGGGAATGAGGGTTTCCCAGTGGGCCGGATCCGGCTGGGTGATGTCGACCGCGACGATGCGGTTCCGGGGGGCGTCCCTGTTGGTCCGGAGAAAAAATACGGGGCCGTCGTTGCCCAGGAATGTGTAACTGGCGTCGAAGTCGGCCATCAATTCGTGGACTAGGAGGCTCTTGTCGCGCAGATCCCGGTAAAAGAGCCCGTTGTCCTGGCTGGATCCCTGCCAGATGGCGATCAGCAGGTAACGCCCGTCTTCGCTGACTTCACCACTTATTCCCCATTCTTTCTGGTCGGGCCGGTCGTAGACCAGGACGTCCTCGTCCTGACCGGTGCCCACGCGGTGGTAGTAGAGTTTCTGAAAGTAGTTGGCGCCCTCGAAAGTTTCACCCTCGCGCGGGGCTTCGTAGCGGCTGTAGTAGAAGCCGTGTCCTTCGTGGTCCCAGGCGGCGTCGCTGAACTTGCTCCACTCGATCTTGTCCTTGAGGTCTTGGCCGGTGGCCACGTCGCGCACGTACCAGGTGCGCCAGTCCGAACCGCTGACACTGGTGGACCAGGCCATGGTGTTGCCGTCACGGCTGATGCTCGCTGCGCCCAGGGAAACGGTGCCGTCCTCGCTCAGCTGATTCGGGTCCAGCAGCACGCGGGGCTCGGCGTCAGGGGTGTCCTGGACGTACAGGACGTACTGGTTCTGCAGGCCGTCGTTTTTGTAGAAGAAGGTCCGGCCGCCTTCCCTGAAGGGGGCGCTGTACTTGGCGTAGTCCCAGATCTCGGTCAACCGGTCGGCGTATTCCTTCCGGGCGGGAATGGTCTCCAAAAATCCGAAAGTGACTTCGTTCTGCCTGGCCACCCAGTCACCGGTGTCGGCGGAGTCAACGTCCTCGAGCCAGCGGTAGGGATCGGCCACCGAGGTTCCGTGGTAATCGTCAAACTGGTCAATGGTTTTGGATTCCGGATACGTCAGCGGTGTGAAGGATACGGTGTCACGCACATACCTGGGGGTGTGTTTTGCAGCCTGGTTTTCCTGGACATCGTTGCAACCGGCCGCGGCCCACACCACAGCCAGCATCACCAGCATGAAAGCAGCCGCTGGTCGGGATAGTAACAGGTATCTGGACATGGGATCTCCTCTTGGCGGCGGCTGATCTCCGGCCTGAGCAGCGGGGTGTTGGTCGGGGCGGGACAACCTCGCAAAAATATGACATCAGGGGATTCTTGTCAGTTGTTCAATCCTCGGGGTAGAATTGCAGGGAATTTAACCCCGTCGGGAGTTGTTGGATGAAACTGGAGGTCCTTTACGAGGACAATCACCTTTTGGCCGTGATCAAACCGGCGGGACTTCTGGTCCAAGGTGACCGCAGCGGCGACGCAACCCTGCTCGACGGGGCGCGGGCGTATCTCAAAAACAAGTACGCCAAACCAGGTCAGGTTTACCTGGGTTTGGTTCACCGCCTGGACCGCAATGTTTCCGGGGTGGTTCTTCTGGCCAGAACGAGCAAGGCCGCCGGGCGCCTGGCGACCCAATTCCGTGACGGGACCGTTACCAAGGATTACCGGGCGGTCGTGGCCGGCCGACCCGGTACTGGCCCGGCAGAATTGCGAAGCTGGTTGTCCGCCAAGGGGGACCCGCAGGGTGTGACCCGGGCCGAAACGAAACCTTTTCCCGGAGCCAAGGAAGCCTGGCTGCGTTACGATGTAGCAGAGTCCTCGGTCGGGTGGTCCCTGGTGGAGGTCCGGCCGGTGACCGGCAGACGTCACCAGATTCGCGCCCAGTTCGCTCTGGCGGGTCATCCGCTGCTGGGCGATGTCAAATACGGCTCACGCCGCCGGCTGGCAGATCACCGCATCGCCTTGCATGCGCTGAGCCTGACCGTGAACCATCCGGTCCGCGACGAAAACCTGACCCTGACCGCTTCACTGCCGGCGGATTGGCCCTGGCCCGTCCCCGATCAGAAAGAGAGATATCGATGACCACGAAGCACCCACGGCCGGGCACCATCATTCTGGCGGCCCTTCTTTTGCTGGCCATATCGGTTACCGGTGCCGTCGCCGCCGAGGAATCGAAAGAGAAGCTCCGTTCCATCACCTGGCTGGGTTACAACGATGCCTTGGCCCAGGCACGGGATTTCGACAAACCGGTCTATCTTCATTTCACCGCCAAGTGGTGCAAGTGGTGCGTGAAGATGCAGGACGAGACCTATACCGACCCCCGGGTGATCCGTTACCTTTCCGAAAATTTCTTCGCCGTGATGGTCGACACCGAAAAACTTCCCTCCCTGGCGCGCAAGTACCGGGCGACCAGCCTGCCGACACTCTGGTTTCTCGATTCCAAGGGCCAGGGTCTGACGGCTATTGAAGGTTACGTGGGCGCCGATAAACTGCTACGGGTCCTGGAGTATGTGAGCACCAAGGCCTACGAGGAAGTCGACTACCAAAAGTGGGTGCGCAAGCATCCCTCCAAGTGAGGGGATTCGTGTTTGATCTCGATGTCACGGTGATTGGCGGCGGCATCGTGGGTTGCGCGGTGGCCGCCGAGGTGTCCGGACTGGGGCTGTCCACGGCTCTTCTGGAGATGGAATCGGGTCTGGCGCGCGGAACGACCTCGCGCAACAGCGAGGTTTCCCACGGCGGGATGTATTACCCCACCGGGTCGCTCAAGGCGCAGCACTGTGTGGCTGGTCGCCGGCTCATGAAGGATTTCTGCGCCACCACCGGGGTCGGTTATCGTGAGTGCGGCAAGTTGATCGTCGCGGTCGAGGATGATGAAATCCCCGAGCTGGAGCGTTTGTTGAAACTGGGGCAGGCCAACGGGGTGGAGGATCTGAAAATCATCGACGCGGCCGAACTGGTCGCCCTGGAACCCGATGTCCGGGCGGTGGCGGGGCTCTATTCTCCCCGCACCGCCGTCTTCGACGCCGAAGGGGCCACTCGGGCCTACGCCCATCTGGCGGGCGAAAGGGGAGCCCAGGTTCTGACCGGGTCCCGGGTCACGGGCCTGGACCGTGTCGGCGGCGGTTGGCAGGTGACCATCTCCCCGACGGGGGACGGTCGCCGGGAAGGCTGGCAGCACACCAGTCGGATCGTCATCAACGCGGGGGGTCTATGGGCGGATCGGGTGGCCGCGCTGGCGGGAATCGATATCGCCGAACGTGGCTGGACCCAATATCTGACCAAGGGAAACTACTTTGCCGTTAGCAACGCCCACGACGGCCGGATCAACCGTTTGATATACCCCGTGCCCCCGGTTTCCGGTTTGTGCCTGGGCGTTCATGTGTGCCTGGATCTGGCTGGTCAGATGAAACTGGGCCCCGATCTCGAAGTCCTGCCCGGTGATCCCCGCGCCGCCAACACGGCGGCCTCGGAATTCGAACTCGACTACAGGGTTGATCTCGGCAGGCAGGAATCGTTTTTTGAGGATGCCCGGCGGTTTTTGCCCTGGCTTCGGTTCGACGATCTATCGCCCGCCATGTGCGGGTTGCGCCCCAAGGTGGCGACTTCGGGTTTCGGTGATTTCGTGATCCAGCGCGAAACGGATCCATGGGCCGGGATGATCAA
>RCNG010001470.1_pt1 | contig 11710 bp, 13 predicted proteins | sample 2041371 | NCBI WGS metagenome assembly RCNG01 (sample SAMN09708227, study PRJNA481090) | Marine sediment metagenome, whole genome shotgun sequencing project. | biome: marine sediment; feature: ocean; material: sediment; isolation source: Sewage treatment plant 1 marine sediment (STP1) ... | reverse complement strand
TGACACATGCCGCCGATAAACGCCTCTTCGGCACCCGGAAGTTTCGCACGCAGCCCGAGGTGGCGGGCGATAAGACCACTCATGAAAGACTTTGTCATAGAATCTTTTAGGGCAGCCGAGTCATTCTTCATGTGGCCAAAGAACGCCAGGCTGTTTGCAGTCATACTTACCTGCTCAACGCCCAGGAAGACCACAGCCTGCGAGACGCTGGCAATTTCCGTAGCGCGCGCACCGTAGAAGGACGAATTCACGAGCTTTAGCAGCTTGCTCGTCAGTGCGAAGTCTCGAAGTATTACGTTGGCGAGTTTGTCGGCGTTAGCTTCGCGGTCATCGCCGGTCAGTCGATTGATATCCGACAGCGTTTTGGAAATCGCCGGGAAATCACCCGTACGCTGCATTCGACGCAACAGGAAGTCGATCGTGCTGTGACTGGAACCCTCGCTGCTGGCTTTTTCAGAGAGACCGACCTCGTCGAGAAACAGCTGAAACGCCTCGCTCATGCTCGAGCAATCGGCGTAGCGTCCCTCGCGCCCTTTCTCCAGCGCGCCTGTGAGAAAACGTGCGAAAGCCTCGCCATGTGCCATTTTCTTCAAGGGCTCGAAATCCACCGCACCGTTAATGATCTGGTTTCGAATTTCCGGAAGCTTCCTGCCCTGCATTGCACGCTTGCCGGTGACGACTTCGTAGAATGTGCTGCCCAGGGCAAAGACATCCGTCCAGGGACCGAGGGGCTCACCGCGAAAGTGCTCAGGCGCCATATAGCGCAGCGTGCCTGAGGCGAATTCCTTTGGTTCGCGCGCAATGCTGACGTACTGGGCCAGACCGAAGTCCATTACCCGTGGCGCGTCGTCAGCATCGATAAGCACGTTCCGTGGACTGAGGTCGAGGTGCAGAATGTCGGCGGCATGTGCGGAACTCAGCGCTTTGAGAATTGCTGCGATCGTTGGCACCGCCTCTTCAATCGACATGGCGCCGCGACTCCTCAGAACCTGCGCGAGCGGCAATCCCTCGACATACTCAAAGACAAGGTAAGGCCCGGCCAGGTACTCACCGGCGTCGTAGATGGGGACAATGTTGGGATGCTTGAGTTTGCTGGATATGCGGGCTTCGAGTGGCGTACCGTCCTCGTCCGTCATATTGAGCGCCGCATCGGTCGCGGTTAGCACCTTGACGGCCACCAGGCGGTCCAGCGTAGGATCACGGCCGAGGTACACAGAGCCCTGCGATCCGCGGCCTATGCGTTTGATAATCTCGTACCGACCGATTTTTGCTTCCATAGCTCCAGCACAGAAAAGACCATTCCTTCACATGCTATCGGCACTTCGCCCGGAATCCTTAGCGTGATGACGGGTACGTCGTCACAGTTCTGCTGTCGCCATGGTGCCGGCAGGCAAGGCCTGGCCTCAGGCCTTGCTATCGCGGACAGGGAGGTCTCAGGCCGTTTCAGCCCAATGAATTACACCTCTACCACAGCTACCGTCAGGCGACACGTGCATACCAGCCGCTCGTCGGAGTCCCGAATATCGATATTCCAGACCTGGATACGACGGCCAACCCGGATAGGTGTGGCTCGCCCAGTGACCTGCTCGCCGCTCTTGACCGGGCGCAGGTGATTCGCGTTAACCTCGACACCAACACTTGTGTGAAGTGACGGGTCTGCGATGCACAGATGGGCGGCAATGCTGCCTAAGGATTCCGACAGCGCCACCGACGCCCCGCCGTGCAGAATCCCGAACGGTTGCACGGTGCGTTCGTCAACCGGCATCGACGCCTCGATATAGTCGTCTCCGATTTCGGTAAAAATAATACCAAGGTGCTCGACCATCGTGCCCCTGGATACGGTATTCAGATGTTCCGTCGTTGTCGCATGCTTCCAGATCATGGCTCAGCCCACCTCGCGAATGTCATACTCGCCTTCGTCCGTTGCAGGCTCAGGGCCAAACGCCAATGCACCGTCATCAATCTCACCTTCGAGAAACATCTTCTTGTCTTTCCTGTAGTTCTGAGGATTGATCCACGGCTCTCGATCGCCTTGCCGGGGTAAGCGGTCCAGCGCCCGTGTCATATAGCCGGGTGAGAAAGCGGTGATCCAGGGCTGCTTCGGCATGCCTTTGTCCGCGGCACGCAACGCTGGTGTGAAGCGTTGGTAGCCGCCCTCGTCCATGAAGTTCACGAGCCTGCAGAAATACTCCGCCGTAAGGTCCGCACGCAGTGTCCAGGACGCATTGACGTAGCCAAAGGTTGATACCATGTTGGGCACACCTGAGCACATGATGCCCTTGTAGGTATAGGTCTTCGAAAAATCGACGGGGCTATCATCGACAACGAACTCAACCTCACCAAGAACCAGCAGGTCGAGACCGGTCGCCGTAACAATAATGTCCGCGGGGAGTTCTTCGCCGGACTTCAGGCGGATACCGGTTTCCGTGAAGTTCTCGATGAGGTCCGTCACAACCGACGCCTCCCCTGACCGGATAGCGAGAAAAAGATCGCTGTTAGGTACCAGGCAGAGGCGCTCGTCCCACGGGTTATAGGTCGGCGTGAAATGCGTGTCGACGTCGTAGTCCTTGCCGAGCTCTTTTCGAACCCACTTCAATAGCTGTCGGCGGACCTGGTCCGGGTTCTTGCGAGTCCGCCAATAAGTCCACTGCTGCATCGTGATGTTTTTCCAGCGGGTCAGCGCGTAGGCCGTCTTCGCCGGCAAAACCTTACGCAGGAAGTTGGCGACAACATCCTGATCGGGCCATGACACGACATACGTCGGCGAGCGCTGCAGCATGGTCACGTGCTCCGCCTGCTTCGCCAGCTCCGGTATCAGTGTGACTGCCGTCGCGCCAGAACCAATGACGACGATCTTCTTGTTGCGATAGTCGAGGTCCTCTGGCCAGTGCTGCGGATGAACGATGTCGCCCGCGAAACGGTCCTGCCCTTCGAATACCGGCGTATGACCTTTGTCGTAGCGGTAGTAGCCCGCACACATTAGCAGCACACTACAGCGCACCGACTGGCGCTCGTCGGCAGCCGTATTGAGTGTTTCCAGGGTCCAGCAAGCCTCATCGGTGGACCAGCTGGCTTTGGTGATACGGCGTGAATAACGTATATGCCGTTCGATATCGTTTTCGGACGCGGTCTCGTGAATGTAATTCAGGATTGACGGCCCATCGGCGATCGCCTTGGATTCACGCCACGGTTTGAAGTTATAGCCCAGCGTGTACATGTCGCTGTCCGATCGTATACCCGGATAGCGAAACAGGTCCCAGGTGCCACCCATGGCCTCGCGGCTTTCGAAGATGGCAAACCGCTTGGTCGGGCACTCGCGTTGCAGATGACAGGCCGCGCCGATGCCGGAAAGCCCCGCACCAACGATCACGACATCGAAGTATTCACTGTCCACAGTTTGCATCGCGCCCAGCCCGATTGACCTGGCGCAATGGTATCAGGAAGTGACGCAAAGTGACTTGCGACGAAGGGCTCCTCAACGTGTCGAAGGACCACTCAGGCAGCGGCCATTTTTGGCCAACGCACTCAACCCGTTTCTGTTTGCACCATCCGGTCCAAAGGCCTATCGTGGCCACCTTCAAAATAGTCGCGGGACGCAGCGTTGCAAGGCGATCCCTGGAGTTGAATGGTGATATGAGATTTGCTTGTTATCTTGTGCTGGCTGCTGCACTTGCCGCCTGCAGCTCGGAGTCAGAGCCTGTGCCTATCGAAGCCGGCCCTGCCGAATTCATCGGCAGCGCCACGTGCGCCAACTGCCACGAATCGGAGTACAGAGACTGGCAAGGTTCGCACCATGAGCTCGCCATGCAGGTTGCCAACCAGTCGACGGTATTGGGCAATTTCGAGGATGCCGAGTTCGACTATTACGGTAAGAAAACCCAATTTACGACGCGCGAGGACGGCTACTTCGTGCGCACCGAAAACGCGCTCGGCGAGGAGCAGGACTTCCGCGTCACCCACGCGTTCGGAGTGACGCCACTGCAGCAGTACCTCGTGGAATTTCCGGGTGGTCGTATGCAGGCCCTGCCCTACGCCTGGGACTCGCGTGCGGCCGAAAACGGCGGCCAACGCTGGTACCACCTGTATCCCGATGAATATATTGAGCCAGGCGACGAGTTGCATTGGACGGGGCGGCTGCAGAACTGGAATTACATGTGCGCTGAGTGTCACTCGACCAACCTTGTCATGGGATACGATGCGGCGAGCAAGACGTATGCAACGACGTACTCCGAAATCTCCGTAGGCTGCGAGGCCTGCCATGGACCGGGGTCTGCTCATCGGGAACAGGCAGCAGCTGCCAGCCTGGATGATGACTTCGGCCTGCCCGTCAGTCTTGACGATGCCAGGGAATCAGCCTGGGTCATGAATGTGGACACGGGCATTGCGGAGCGCAGCAAACCGGCTGCGGGGTTATCACAGCAACCGGAATCCTGCGGCCGTTGTCACTCCAGAAGAGGCGTTATCGCAACGGAATACGAGTACGGCAAGCCACTGGCCGATACCCACAGAGTCGCGCTGCTGGACGAGCATTTGTATTTTGCCGATGGCCAGATTAAGGACGAGGTGTACGTCTATGGCTCGTTTGTGCAAAGTCGCATGTACCAGGCGGGCGTAACCTGCAGCGACTGCCACAACCCGCATTCGGGCGTACTGAAGACAGGTAGCGTACCCAGCGATGTCTGCGCACAGTGCCACTTGCCCGAACGTTTCGCTGTCATTGATCACGCCCGGCATGATTCTACCAAGGTCACCTGTGTCGATTGTCACATGACGTCTCGCACCTACATGGGTGTCGACGACCGGCGTGATCATAGTTTTCGCATTCCACGTCCTGACCTGAGTGTGTCGATCGGCGTGCCCAATGCATGCAACAGCTGTCACGCGGACCAGGACAACGCCTGGGCAGCGGCAGAAATCGCGAATTGGAGTGACCCCGGGGCGAAGCCACGGCCGCACGTAGGAACCGCACTGTCCGCCGGGCAAAAGGGCCTGGCAAATCCCGAACTCGCGGAAGCGTCCGGCGATGCGGCTTTTCCGTCAATAGGACGTGCATCCGCATTGACGCTACTTAGGCCACCATTTAGCGGCGCAGAAAGCCAGGCTATCGCCACTGCAATTCAGGATTCAGACCCCCTGCTTCGGGCAGCCGCACTGGGTGGACTGCAGCTTGCGCCCCCGGAAGTGCACCTGAATATGGGCGCAAGCCTGCTGGACGATCCGGTACGTAGTGTTCGCCTGGCGGCTGTGCCCGCATACGCTGACATTCGGGATCTGCTGCCCGCCGCAGAAGCCAGGGCATTTGCACGAGCCGCTGAGGAGTATCGCCAAACGTACACAATGCTTGCGAACACTCCGGAGGCCCAGGTAAATCTCGGCAATTTCGAGTTGCTGATGGGCAACGTCACTGCGGCAGTTGGGTATTTCAGAGGCGCGCTTGAACTGGATGCCAACAACGCGCTGCTGCGCCACTCGTTGGGCCTCGTGCTGGTACGCTCTGGCGAGCGAGACGAAGCACTCGAACAACTTCGGCGAGCCTTTGAACTCGGGCCATCCGAACCACGCTACGCCTACGTTTACGGTGTTGCGCTGAATTCGATGGGTCAGCCAGAAGAAGCTCTCGAATTGCTGCAGGAATCTCGACAACGCTTCCCCACCGATTATGATATTTCCTGGGCACTTGCGACCATGATCCGGGACGCCGGCGATATCGACGGTGCCCGACGAGTAGCGACGGATCTTGCCGAGCAGTTTCCGGGCGACGCGAATATCGCCGCCCTGCTCGACTCACTGGATCAGAACTAATCTAGACGTTACAACGTCTTGACGTTACAACGTTAACGCCTTAATGTTTTGCCATGAGTGAAACAGCACGAAAGAGAGCCACCGTTTACTTTGAACCGTTTCTGCATCGCGCGCTGCGGCTCAAAGCCGCTGAGACCGATCGCAGTATTTCCGAACTGGTGAACGAGGCCGTAAAAGCCGCGCTAGCAGAGGACGCCAGCGATATTGAGGCTTTCGAAGTTCGCGAAAAGGAACCAGACTATGCGTTCGAGGACGTCGTCAAGGACCTGAAACGACGTGGCAAAATATAGCCTGCGGGTAAAGAAGTCGGCCCGCAAAGCACTTCAGTCGATCGCTACGAAGGCGGATCGACAAAGAATCGTTAGACGTATCCAGTTACTGCCGGACAATCCGAGACCGCCGGGCGCGCTGAAACTGTCGGGCCTCGAACGCTACCGAATCGATCAGGGCCGCTATCGCATTCTCTACACGATTGAGGATTCTGTGTTGATCGTACACGTCATCAAGATCGGCGATCGCAAGGATGTCTACCGAAGCAAATAGGTTAGTTACTTCGTCGAAACTAATTCGTCCGCACGCCTTGAAACTTTTCCTGCAACAATGAGCTTATATCAGCACCTAGTCTTTGATCCTGCCAGGTAATGCCAATGAAAATGTTCGACCGCATCGTTAAGACATCGCGATTGATCGCCCTGCCCTTCGCTTTGCTGTTTGCTGCAGCTTGCACCACGACGACAACGCAGAGCTTCAACGTCGCCAAGAACGCTAACGTGGAAGCGGCATACGTGGCAACGGACGCCAATTTCAAGAAATACGACAGACTGTATGCCAGCGAAATGGGCATTTTCTTCCCCACTGATGCGGCACCCTCCCTTGAGGATCAGAAGCGGACCCGGCAGATCTTTCGTGAAGCATTTCTGAGTGAGCTGACGCACTACGAAATTGGACGAGACAAAGGTCCATCGGCACTGGATGTACAGGCCACACTTATCGACTATCGTAATGCGTCGGGTGCCGATGTGCCCAACGTACGGCGCGAACTTGAGGATATTGCGAGACCCGGCGCGCTCATGTTCCTCATGGAATTGAAAGACTCCGAATCCGGTGAGGTTCTTGCGCGAGCGGCGGACAGCGCGTCGGCACCGGCGTTCTCAACTTCAGACGCTACAGAAACCGATTGGCAGGCCGTAGAGGCGGCAGCCGCTCGGTGGGCGACATTGTTTCGCGAGTTCCTCGACAACAATATGAAACAGTGACAATTTCCGCTGCGAAGATACTGGAGACAACTGCGTATCGATTTTCTAAACTACCCTTCCTGGTTGCTGTTCTTGCTGGTGCTGTAGTCTTCACCGGCTGCTCGTCGTCCACCGGCACGGTGGTTACAGCCCTTCAGCCGGCTGTTGGTGGCACCCTGTTCAAGAATATCCTCGTAATCGGTGTCGCCAACAACTATGAAGGGCGAGCGCAATTCGAACGCGAACTCGTATCGGAGTTGAGGGCCGCCGACACAACTGCGACGGCCATGTATGTGGCAGCGGGCGACAATAAATCGATTGAGCAGCGGGCTATCGAAGAACTTGTCAGCGCCAGGGGATTCGATGCGGTACTCATTTCTCGTGTAGTTAATCGCAGTACGGCCGCCGCGATGAAAACAGGTTCAGCCGCCACCAAGTCGGTACGCAAAGGCGGCGGCATCGATCTGTTTCGCTATGACTACGAGGAAATCAACGGTCCCGTGACGGTCGACGTCGATTTGAGTATCGCGTTTACGACCGAACTGTTTGCGGCGTCTGACAGCCAGAAAGTCTGGGCGATCGAATCGAGCATATCGCACAAGGAGCACCTGGAGCAGATCATCAATGAGGCTGCCGACATTATCGTCCGGGGACTCAAGAAGGACCGGCTGATCAGGCATTAAGGCGAAATAGCCTCCCTGGGCTAGCTTGGGTCGATCAGCGGCACGGCAACGGCAAGCTGTGCGTCGATCTCGGCGTTGATCTTGTTTTCCAACTGAAACAGCCGTGCGACTTTCAGCGCCGGAAGCACGTCGCGGAACTCAGGTAAGTACTTCTCCTGCACGTCGAGTAGGCCACGCTTGATGCTGAAGAAATTGTCCATCAGTTCGGTGGAGTAATGATCTGACAGCTCGGCACTATCGTAACGCTTGACGTACTCGGCGATCATGTCCGCGTACCGGTCCTGAATCGCATCGATGTCCCGTCGATATATGGCGTAAAGAGGCCAGAAGCCAGCGGCCTCCTCGTCCGTCAGATGTAGTTCCTCGCGAACGATCTGAAGGCGTCCCTCACGCATCATTTCACGACCACGTTCAACCTCAGTTGCAGCAGCCTCATTCATTGCGCGACTGTCGGCGCTCGTCGTGACTGCGAGCAGCAGGAGTAATAACGCGAATATCGGTTTGTTGGAAAATCTCATCGTTCTACCTCTTGTAGCTAACGCCGCCGGCGCTGGCGAGGAGCCCGAAAGAACTGACGCCGGTTAGTCGAAAATATACCGTTCCCCCTGTCCTGGGCCGCTGAAACTGAAATCTGGCAGCAGCTTATCCGATGGCTGATCGTACTCCAGATGTCGGTAAGCCAGGAGCGTTTCGCCCCAGCCGTGGGCATAAGACAGGCCAGCAACCGCGTTCCAAGTCAGATCCGAATCGCCTTTGCCTACATCGAGGCAATACAGGGAGGACCGGTTGCCCTCGCCTAATTCGAAGGCGCCCTGCACACCAATTATTGCATCCCATAAATCGACATCAGAACTGACTTGCCCCTGCGCCGGCAGCACTACGCCGGTGCCGGGAATCGATATGTCCGCCGTCAGATCCCAGCTTGATTTCACATCGACACCGAAATGGCGGGTGCCGACGAACGCACTCATGCTCGACGTATCGCTGGCCGCTAGTTGGTAGCCGCCGGCGATAGTCCGTCCAGGTCCGTCCGAGTATCGAGATTGAGGTCGGCACTGATTGGCACCGGAATGCGCGTGCCTGGCACCGTGATGGTGTCTTCCACCGATAGCACCCGGCCGTCATTCTTCGACGTCATGCTCATGTACACGACGTCGGAGTACAGTGAAAAGCGCCCTTTCGTCGCACTGCCGCTGAGCAATAACGCGGAATTGAGAAGATCGAACCAGCCCAACCGAGACCTCGGAGCTGCCCCCGGAGCCGGGTGGCAGCACGTATTTCAGCGGGCGTCTATCGTCGGCAGCCGCAGGTACGGTGTCAGCTGAAAACTCCATGATTCGCTGGCAGCGTCGGCTAGCGACGGAGTCGCCGCGACCGTCAAAACCGCTGCAGCGAGCACGCAATACTGACGGGACCTGGGCAAGTCGCCGCTAGCCCTGCGGAGTGCTGAACGTATCAAGACGTTCGCGCAATTTGCGTCCCCAGTAGCCTGCCATCCGACGAACTTCGGCAGCGTTTGTAACCGGGTTTGACCGGCTCACGCCACTCATATCCTCGGCGGCCCGTCGGTCGACGGCCCTCGCGATGATGGCTTCGGACACAGAATCTCGAATCTCAAGCACCAATGTTGCCTCGCCGACGCTGCGCAGGAAGATCTCCGACCGACCCATAGTGTCCCGTGGGACGTATGAGACGACGTCGAGCAGTCCTCCACGAATCAGAAGTACGTCCGGACCCGGCTCATTGACAATGGTAAAGCGCTCGCTTTTGCCCAGCTCTTCCAGAAACGCCTCGCGTATTACCGCCTCAAATTTCGCTTTTTGCATTTCTGTAATCTCGAAGTAGCTTGTCCCGGATCCCACACGGTAAAGCCTGCCCGATTCGCCACCAGGACGGTATTCGATGCCCACGCCTTGCAACATGATTTTTGAATACTGGGAAATGTCGGCCCCGGGTCTCGCCCACGCCTGATCCGCCGAGCCGCCCTTGACCGGGTAGAGACCGTCAAAGGTCATACCGGCCTCGTCGGTGGTATCGACGGTTGGGTTGGAGCCGGCGCAACCGGTCGCCAGAATCATGGCCGCGGCCAGTAATATACTCCGAGAAAGTGCATCAATAATACGTTGCATGTTGTTATTTCCTATTGTGTTTTTTGCTCTCTTCGTGCTTATCGAAAAATTGCCCGGAGAGGACTTGATTACCAACCTTCCTATTAGATCGCAGACCGACCAAAAGTTCGAGAGCAATTTTCATCAGCTTGGAATGCGCCATCAAAACGTCCATCCCAGCGACGTTACGACGCCGTAGTCGTTTTCCTCGGCGCAGCGGACAGTGCGTCAGCACCCGCGTTTTCGACATCTGAAGATACGGTGACAGACTGGCAAGCCGTAAAATCGGCTGCCACGCGCTGGGCGCAACTGTTTCGTCAATTCCTTGATGAAATCCTGAACAAATAATAGCGTACGTCGCTCAATCCAAGGAGACACCTGTGCGCCGAATTCGCCAACGACCCCTCTTTCTTGCCCTGGCAGCCCTGTCTGTGATCAGCAGTGCGTGCTCCACAACGACACAAACTGTGTCGGCAGAAGGGGCTTCGAGCATTCAGGATGCGCGATTTGGTAACTTCCTGGTCATTGGCGTTGCCACCAACTACGAGGCGCGCTCGAGATTCGAACGCAAGCTCGCTTCCGACCTAAGGGGCTCAGGCGTGGCTGCCACTGCTCTGTATGTTTCGGCAGGTGGCAACAAACCGACTGAGTCGTATGTCAGGTCGACACTACTATCCCTGCGGAATCCCGTAACTATCCAGGCGTTCGCGCAACAGTCGCGCCCACGTTCTCGCCAGTTGGCGAACTTCGGACGCGTTGTTTGCTCGAGTTGACCTCTGTAGCCCATGGCTATCTTCAGCCGCGCGCCTGTCGACGGCCCTTGCAAGAATTGCTTCCGATACGGAATCGCGAATCTCCAGCACCAACGTAGCCTCGCCGACACTGCTCAGGAATATCTCATTCCTACCAACGGACTCCGGAGGCACGAAGGAAACGACATCAAGTAAAGCACCGCGGATCAGAAGTACGTCCGGGCCGGGTGCGCTAACAATGGCGAAGTGCTCGCTCTTGCTTAATTCGTCCAAAAAAGTGTCACGCATAACCTGCACAAAATTCGCTTTCTGCGCTTCCGTAATTTCGAAATGACCGTCAGAGGCTCTTGCACGGGTGCGCCTCGATTCGCCGCCCGGTCGGTATTCGACGCCCACACCCTGCAACATGATTTTCGAATACTGCGAAATATCTGCGTCGGGCCGGGCCCACGCGGTGTCAGCCGTGCTGCCTTTTACCGGGTAAAGGCCATCGAACGTCATTTCCGATTCAGCATTGGTGTCTATGGTTGGATTCGAAGCGGTACAACCAGTTGCCAGCAAAGTTGCCGCCGCGAGCAACGATATTTGCCGAAATAGCCGATGGACAATTTGTCGCATTTCTTGATTTCTCTTTAGTAGAATCTGTGGCTTTTGTCTTTTCAAATCGTTCGAAGAGCAACTGTAGCCATTCCGGACTATTAGATAGCAAACTGGCCAAAAGCTCGATAATCAATTTTCATCAGTGCAACCTTTCCCGTCAGAATCCCCGCTCCAATAACGCTGTGACGTGTCCTTTGCAGCGAGAGAATCACCGCTAACGTGCTGACAATTCGTCTTTTATACCGTACACAGGTGGTCTATCCACTGTGATATTTGTACTATCGGGTTGAGCCTGTACTGACGCGGAGCGTGCCCATTGATCCCTAAGCGAGCCATTCGATTGTCCTTGGTCGCCACCTGTCTCGCGCTGCTGTCAGCTTGTGACACTGGCCCGCATGAGCTGCGTCTGGTAACCCCGACCGAGCCCGTCGACGCCAGTATCCTTGAGGAATTCAGTTCGCTGCTCGATGCCGAGGCACGTGTGCGCATCCAGCTCACGGTAGCGCCCTTGTCCGAGGAGGCGGCACTGG
>RCNG010004006.1_pt1 | contig 11712 bp, 11 predicted proteins | sample 2041371 | NCBI WGS metagenome assembly RCNG01 (sample SAMN09708227, study PRJNA481090) | Marine sediment metagenome, whole genome shotgun sequencing project. | biome: marine sediment; feature: ocean; material: sediment; isolation source: Sewage treatment plant 1 marine sediment (STP1) ... | reverse complement strand
AAATATGAATTCATCTTCGGTAAATATTCTTTTTAAAAACTCACTATCCGACTCACTTACAGATAATACTTTGATTTTGTCCTTTTGGTTAATATTAAAAAACAATTGATTGTCATAAGGCAATCCAATATCTGATATTTCAATTTTGCCAATAATAACTTCATTAGAAGGTAATGTAAATACAACATTAGATTTTCTGTTCTTATCAAAAGTTGCTGCCGTTTTGGCAATTAACTTATCATCATTATATAAAGAAACAGGGATAGTCTCCAAAGTACCTGTCGTAGTTAAATTCACAGAAAGGTCTATTGTAGTTGCATTTACCTCATCTATATACGCCGAATCCAAAACAGTATTGTCAAGATTTTCGGCATTAAGGCGAACCATAAAAGTTTGGATATTACCATGAGTATCGGATTCCCGGATGGCGGTTCTGTTTTGAAAATCCGAGACAAACACTAAATATTTAATGGCTTTTTTATCTTCACTAAAGAAATTTTTCCCTTTAAGAAGAATATCCTTAAACCCTAACTGATTATAAGTATAGGGCAGGGTCAAAAGCTCATTGCGAATATCCATCAAGGTAGTGTTACTAAAAACTTTATCATTAGTAAAAAGACTAAACCTATTGTCCTTAGGCAGACCTTGTAATAACTTCTGAACAGCATCCTGGAGCAAGGTTCCATTTTCTGTTTTCGCCTGCATGCTAAATGAGTTATCCAGGTATATTACTGTTTCTTTGGCATATGCAGCGGACTCCTTAGCGAAATAAGGTTGTGAAAAAGCGAGGATAAGACCTGAAAGCAATAATAATCGGGAGATAAGTAAAAGCCATTTTTTTATCGTGCTGCTTTTACGAGATTGGGCAACTACTTTTTGTAAAAGCTTTACGTTGGTAAAAGGAGTTTTTTTGAATCTCCTAAGTTGAAAGAGGTGAATTAATATGGGAATCAGAAGCAGAAAAAAGGCCCAAAGGAGTTCCGGATATTTAAACAGCATTCCCAATTTTGATTTGACAAATATATAAAGTATTGAGAAGATATTGCCTAGTAATTATGACAAAATTGGGAAGGAAAACAAGTAGAATGAAAAAATGAAATTAATATGTATGCTGACTCCACCCAAAATACATTATTCATGTTTGATTTAAATAATAAATGCTTTAACAAAAGAAAAAATAATCCAACATTGGGGATTGACCCAAATTTGAAAAGAAATTTGTAATCATTTCCTTAGCCTCTTCATTTGCAACAGTAATTATACTTTGAGGGTTTTTAAGTTTAATTAAAAAATTAAAATGCCTTAATTCCTGTCCATAAATATTTTTACCTATTTTTTTTGGATTATCACATAACCAATAAAACGGAATATTCTGTTTTAAAAGTTCTCTGGCAGTACTTTTCCCTTTGTCCCCGGCACCCCAAACAGTTAGAGGTCGCCTTTGATCATGGTGAAGTTTTAGAAAGTAATATAGTTTTAAATGCAAAAAATAATTCTGTGCATAATGCTCACTGGTTCTTGAGGTTCTGTTGTCATAGTCGCGCCAAAGGTGTAATATCTCACTACAAGGAATACATTGCAAGCCCCGCTCATAAAATCGAAATGCAAGATCATAGTCTTCCGGGTATCTATTATGCTCAAAAGCACCGCTTGCTTCCAGGTCTTTTTTGTGGACCATCCAGCAAGGGGAGGGGATAACACATTCCTTATAGATCTCAGAGTAATTTTCTCCTTTGGCCGTGAGTTTGTTCAACCATTTTTCATATCGCTCGTAACCATTGCCGATTCCATGGTTTGAAAAATAGCGAACACCTCCTACTGCAATATGTCCTTTTCCATGTTTTTCTAATGACGAAGCCATGATTTCCAGCTTATTGGAATTCATAATATCATCAGAATCCATTCTTGTCAACAACTCACCTTTGCTCAAATAATGGGCTGTCCTGAGTGCTGAAATTATGCCATCTCCTTTATTTGAATGTACTTTTATTCTGAGGTCTCTTGATGAATATTGTTCAACTAAAATACGACTGTTATCCACCGAGTGATCATCTACGGCAATGACTTCCCAGTTTTGGTAACTCTGAGATAAAATTGAATCAAGACACTCCGGCAGGTAATCCGAAGTATTTTTAAATGGTATTAATATGCTAATTAGTTGATTTTTCATTAAAAAGGTAATTGGCGAATTTATTTTATTGTTTCCAAAAAATCATCCCAAAGCACAGTAGATCCATTTTTTGCAGAAATTTAGAAGCCTCCGGAATCTTCAACACTATTGTATAATTTTATACCGGAAGCTGAAAGGGGCTGAGTATTACCCTTTTGCACTATTGCAGAACTACTGCCTACCCAATGCTTCAGCGATGGCTTTTTCAGCCAATGGAGCCATTAACTCATATCCTTTTTTATTAGGGTGAACCCCATCACTACCAAGATCTTCCCTTAGTCCATTTTCGCAATCAGTCATTGAAGAAAAATAATCCAGGTAGACAAAGCCTTTACGACTGGCATAGCTCTTTATCATAGTATTTAGCACCGGGATTTTTTCATTTGGCATAAGCCCTTGGGCCCAGGGATAATCATAAGCAGGCAATACTGAGCATAAAACTACTTTTATACTATTGGCTTCTGCCAATTCTGCCATGGACATTAAATTATCTGCAATCATTTGCAAACTTGAGGGTCCTGTGTTCCCGGCAATGTCATTTGTTCCTGCAAGTATAACAACCACTTTAGGCTTTAAATCAATAACATCCTCTCGGAACCGTACCAGCATTTGGGGGGTTGTCTGGCCACTAATTCCTCTATTTACATAAGGTTTACCCTCAAAGAACTCAGGTTGATGATCAGACCATCCAATAGTAATAGAGTTTCCCATAAATACCACACGGCTTTCATTGGTTTTGGCATCGGGTAATTCTTTATTTGCAGTGTCAAAGTGTCGAAGTTGGGCCCAGTCCTGGGCACTTAAAATGGAAACCATTAAAAAAAGGCAGATAACTAAAAGGTTTTTTGGCATTGTTAAAATCATGATAGACAGATATATTTTATTGTTTCAAAAGATACAAAATGTCGAAAATATAAATGCCTAAATTTAATATATCAATTAGTAATTGCATTTCCAGAGAGAACAAGAATTAATAAACCCTGCATCTAAACGAATGCAGGGTTATATATATAGATATAAAATTCTTAATTATTCACATTGAACGTCATCACCAATACTATCCCAGCAATGCCAATCTTCATCTTCAAAGTAATCAAATGCCATTACTCTTCCTACAAAGGTATCTCTGCTCCATTCAATTCTAATATCGCTAAAATCCTGTTTGTTGCTGTCGTAAGCGTATGCTTTAAAATAAGCATCGAAATCACCATCCTGAAGCCCATATTCAAGATAGCTGTCTTTAAACATATCGTCATTCTCTTGTTCATCCAGTTCTCTGACCCACGTATATCGAATATTGCCAATTTCGTCATTTGAACGTTCCCAGTCTATTCTTAACATTGCTTCAGGTCGGTCTGCACTTTCATTTAATAACCAATATCCACTATTACCATCCATGGCAGAACTTCCGGAAAACCATAAGAATTCTTCAAAAGCTCCAATTCCTATCTTGGTTATATACATTTCCCAAAGTACTTCTTCACCCGTAACCTCTCCCGTAAGACGTGCCGTATATTCACTTGTAAAGCCATCAACACTATAAGTCCACTGCCATTTATTATCTCCTAATTCTTCAGGGGAGTGTGCAAAAGCAGATTTAAAGGAGGCAACAGGTACCGCCAAAGTGGTAAAAAGAGCCGAATTCCAGACTCCTACAACAATTCTTGAAAAAAACCAATTTCCATTTGGTGCTTTGTTATCATAAACCAAGGCCGCGCTTTTTCCCGAATTTGAATCATCGCTAAAATCGCTAAAATCTATAACCATTGTTTCATATAATGGTAATGCCAGGTTATTGGCTTCATCCGTGCCTTCATCAGAGTTCTCGCAGGAAGTTGTAAAAACAAGGGCGAAAACCAGGAACATGCTATATAATCTCCAATTTTTCATAACTTAAAATATTTGTTTATTAATCACATTGATATGCTCTTTTAACGCTTAAGTTTTCATAAAAGTGTGGCAGAATAGGTCATTTATCGAAAACTAAGCGGTAAAATTTATCGATCAACGAAGATTATTTCAGAATGAATCTTAATTTCAGCTAAGAGATATAAACATCAGTTGCTATGGCCAGAAGAAATTTGGTATTATTCGTTTTGAAATCTAATATTTATCAGTTTTCCTTTTGCCATAGTTTTTTCAATAAAAATTTAATGTCGGGGTTGGCTATTTCTAATTCTTTTCTGCGCAGGTAGATCTTATAACTGCTGCGAGTATCTTTAAATGCAAATCTATCTCTCATTCGACCACTTGGGTCTATCTGCCACATGGTATATTTAGCATTAAAATAAGTGGTGGGATTGTCATAATATCCAAGTTGAACCAATACATGCAGATAAAGGTACTGTGCCATACCCTGTCCCGGATTATCTCAAAGATTAAGATTAAAAAGAATAAAAATTGGTTCACTTTATTTAAATTTAGCTTAGACGAAAATGATTTCGATCAACTAATTTGGTGAACATGAAGAATATTTCCAGAAGATCCTTTAATAATAAACTATCCAAAGGAATTGGCGGAGCTGCACTTCTCAGTGGAATGCCCTGGGCTTGTGCAATGGATGATCAAAAACAGGAAAAAAAGAAATTAGGTATAGCATTAGTAGGGTTGGGAAGCTATAGTACTTATCAATTAGCACCTTCTTTATTGGATTGTGAATTATGTTATTTGGCAGGGATAGTTACCGGAACCCCTGAAAAAGAAAAAATATGGCAGGATAAATATAAAATCCCCGATGCCAGTATTTATAATTATGAGAATTTTGATAATATCATTTCTAACGACTCCATAGATATAGTCTACGTTGTACTTCCTAATTCTATGCATTCCGATTTCTCCATAAGAGCGGCCAAAGCAGGAAAACATGTTATATGTGAAAAACCCATGGCCGTTAGTGTTGAGGAATGCGATGCAATAATTGAAGCATGTAATAAAGCAAATGTTAAATTAAGCGTGGGTTACCGTCTTCACTCAGAACCCTATACTCAGGAAATAAAACGATTGGTTGATGAAAAGGTTTTTGGAAATGTACAGTATATATCTGCAGAAGCTGCCTACAGATCTGGTGCTAATCCGGATCAATGGCGATTAAACAAGGCGCTTTCCGGAGGAGGAGCCCTAATGAATATGGGTGTTTATGCGATCCAAAGTGCAATTTACGGAACCGGAGAAAACCCTATATCTGTATGTGCACAGGAGTTTAGTACGAGGCCGGATTATTTTAAGGATACCGATGAGACTATCACCGCGCAATTCGAATTTTCTAGCGGAGCTTTTGGCAATATTATGACATCACATAATACGAATGTAAATAGAATGTTTGCCTCTTGTGATAAGGGCTGGTTTGAATTAAGTCCTGCTAGTTCCTATGGCCCATTAGCAGGTAAAACTTCGGGCGGCGACTTGAGTTTCCCGCATGAACGCCAGCAAAAATTACAGATGGATGATTTTGCAAGACATATTTTAAATGATACCCCAAATGTCGCTCCCGGCGAAATGGGCAAACGGGATATGATTATTGTTGAAGCTATTTACGAATCGATCGAGAAAGGAAATTCAAAAATTGATTTGAAATTAGGTGCTATGGGGCTGTAGCGAATTAAAGTTATATTTCTTAGACCTTATTTATTATTAAGAGGATTTGACCCGAATTAATTTTGAATTTAATACAATAGTCGATTTAGGATATTACGTCTAAAAAAGGTTCATCTTCCTTGTCGTGAATTAACCATATTTTCGCATTTTCAACAGATTCAAAAGTGCGTATCAATGCAAGTCTGTTGGTGGCTACTTTTTGTAAGAATCTATTGTGGTTTTCTCCATCCCAGATCAGGGCAAGTTTAATATGATCTCTTAAAACATTAGCGATGTGCTCGCCCAGAAAATATAGCTCAACAAGAGGAATTTCAGTTTTAACAACCTTAACTACATTCACTAAAATTTTATATTTTTTTTCCTTCAGGCAATGATTTCTAATGATCTTGGGATACTTTATAAAATCCGCATAAGAATAATCTCCGGAAATAATCATTACCAGATAATTTTCTTCTTTCTCAATTAAATATAGACTACCCATACGATCTCTAATAATTCGACAAAGTTGTTTTGGGGGAAATAAGGTGTATTTATTTTCTATTACTATAAATTTAAGAAATAATATAAATCTATATAAGAAAATACTGATATAAATTGTAATATAAAAAATTGGGCTAATCAGGTTTTTTATTAAACATACTAGAACTTTTCAAATACGCCCAGCCCAAATAGTGCAAAATCATATTTTACCGGATCTGATGGGTCCATTTTTCGAAGATTAGAATCAAGTTCATACACAGCCTTAGAGTCGTTTTGTTTCCGATGTAATAACCCAAGCTTTCTGGCGACATTCCCCGAATGAACATCCAGGGGGCAGGATAAAAGGGCAGGGGAGATGGATTTCCATATCCCGAAATCTACCTTGGTGGTATTATCGCGAACCATCCACCTAAGAAACATATTAATGCGCTTAGCTGCGGAACCTTTTGCTGGATCAGAAATATGTTTTGTGGTTCGTTTTGGATGTGTTAACTCAAAAAAGGTTTGTTTGAATTTAGAAATTGCGGGCTGTGTTGATTTATCTGTGGTATGTTGGCTAAAAATTACTTCTAAACCTCCGTGTTGTCTATATATACTTCTCAAAGCTTTGATAAAGTATACCAAATCAATGTTATTAAAAGTACGATGAACAAATGGTTCAAGGTTGATTAACTCTGATTCTTTATGGTATAGGACAAAATTATGAGGGTCATTATCCAATAAATCCATTAAATAAAAGGCATTCTTAATAATACTTTTTCGGTTGCCCCATGCAATTGTTGATGTGAGAAACCCACTGATCTCAATATCTTCTTTTTTAGTGAACAAATGAGGAACCTGAATTGGATCTGAATCCAGAAATTGAGGATTATTATATTGGATGACTTTTGCATCCAAAAAATCTTTTAACTCATTATAAGTCAAGGATGTATCATTTTGATGAAGTTATTCAGATAATTAAGATTTTTTAGGAATTCCTAAACTACTCTCAACGTCTATGATTTGTCCGTCTATCATAGTTAACTTTCTGTCTGCCATATCAGCTAATTCCTCATTATGAGTGACAATAACAAAAGTTTGCCCAAATTCATCACGCAATTGAAAAAAGAGTTGATGCAGTTTATCTGCACTTTCGGTATCCAGATTGCCACTTGGTTCATCGGCAAGTATTATACTTGGATTGTTTATCAAAGCCCTTGCAACTGCAACACGTTGTTGTTCACCGCCGGATAACTCATTAGGTCGGTGGTGCATGCGATTGGAAAGCCCAAGAAAATTTAACAGTTCGGTTGCTCTGGACTCCGCTTCTGTTTTTCCAGTTCTTTTAATAAATGCCGGAATGCAGACATTTTCTATGGCCGTAAATTCCGGTAATAACTGATGGAATTGAAAAATAAATCCAATATGATTATTTCTAAATGCAGCCAGTGCTTTATCTTTTAATGAAGTAATATCAATGCCATTAATTTCTAAGTCACTTTCCTTTTTGTTCGACTGGGCATCCAGTGTACCTAAAATTTGTAATAAGGTAGTTTTACCGGCACCTGAGGGCCCAACAATAGAAACTACTTCCCCAGCTTTTATGCTCAAATCTACTCCTTTCAAAACCTGAAGTTCACCGAAATATTTTTGGATATTAGTGGCCTTAATCATCAATAATTAATTTGGGCATGAAAGTAAACAATACCCATAACACTTCAAAATGTAATGGACCGGGAATCTGTTGGCAGTAGCGCAGAGAAACTATAGATGTTTTCATTTTATTAATAATACATTAATTTAGGATTTTTAAGGTAGAAACCGTTAAATTCGAATTTCTTTTAAATCAAGCCATTTATAATTTTTCATTATGACATTGTACCGCCACCTGGAAGAATATAATATAGAGATTACTAATGAAATAACGGAACGTTATTCCGGAATAATCCACGAAATTGGGGAGGAAGTTGGCCGTGAAGGATTAATTAAAACACCTGAACGAGCGGCAAAAGCAATGCTGTTTTTAACACAGGGACAGGATGCCGCCGCTATACTGAAGAGTGCGATGTTTAAAGAGTCTTATAACGAAATGGTAATTGTTAAGGATATTGAATTGTATTCTCTCTGTGAACATCATATGCTACCTTTTTTTGGGAAAGCTCATATTGCTTATATCCCAAACGGACAGATCGTAGGTTTGAGCAAATTACCAAGAATAGTAGATGTTTTTGCACGAAGGTTGCAGGTTCAGGAACGCTTAACAGAGCAGATTTTAGATTGTATAAATGACACTTTAAAGCCTCAGGGAGTTGCTGTTGTTATCGAAGCCGCACATATGTGTATGATGATGCGGGGTGTTCAAAAGCAGAATTCCGTTACTACAACATCAGGATTTCGGGGCTCTTTCGAAAAAGAAGAAACTCGTAATGAATTTTTAAAATTAATCAGTTCAAATCTGTCTTAATTTTTTCACATAAGCAGTTAAATATCTTAAATAGGACGCTTATTTATAATTTCTAAATGATTAAAAAGAAAAAATATCAACTCCTTTTATTAGGACTCCTTTTCGATGGTATTGGAATGCTTTCTTTTATGATGCCGGGAATTGGGGAATTCACAGATCTGATATGGGCACCTATGGCAGGTTGGTTAATGACAAGAATGTACAAGGGAAATCCCGGGAAAATAGCGGGATTGATTGCTTTTATCGAAGAAATTGTGCCCGGTTTAGATGTAATTCCTTCTTTCACCCTAATGTGGCTATATACCTATGTTTTTAAGGCCGATAAGACCATAACTATTGAAGAAAGCTAAGCCGTATATTTCAATTTCCTGAAACCACCCATTTTAATTCATATTATAACTTTAACCGATATATCTTATAAAGGAATGCTTAATCCTATATTAATATTCCTTCCAATATTTGAAATATCGTCAATCTTAAGCCTGGATAAATGCGAAATATAATCTTTGTTCAAAATATTTAAGGCAGTTACCACCAATTCAACATCTTGTTTAAAAAGTTTTAGACTTGCTCCAAAACCAGCATTAAAAAGATTATAACCCTCAGTGGAAGTTTCAAAGGTGGCTACTTTATTTTGATCAAATATGGTGTTTAAAGTGACAAAGGCATAACTATGTTTTATCCTTTTTTGAGAATTATTAAATTCCAAACGAATGGTATTACTTAATTTATTTCCAGGTATTAACGGTAGGTAGTCATCACTGTACAGCTGCCCTATCACAGATTCGAAACTACTTTGCAGATGCAACCAGTCTAGCGGGTGTGGGTGAAAATGAAAACCCATTTCTCCACCGTATAAATTGGCATCCTGCTGTCTGTAATTGTACACCGGGTTATTATCTTCAAATTCTCCGTTGGGTTCAATAAAAATATAATCTCCTATATCATTGTAAAAACCATTTGCAAAGAATTCAAAATGTTGGTTGCTGTATTCCAGTGCAATATCTAATTGCAGATTTTTTTCATTATTTAGGTTGGGATTGCCTATTTCAAAGCGGTTAGTTCCTTCATGAATACCATTTGAAGTTAATTCAGCCAAATTAGGGGCTCTAAATCCACTTGCAAGATTAATTCGACCTATAAAATTCTTTAGAAAATCAATTCGATACCCCAGTGCTGCATTAAAGCTATTGAAATTCCGATCCAATTGTGCTATATATCCTTCTTCACCAGCAATGCCGGATTCCTCTCCCTTAATAGCCCGATTATCAAATCGGATACCAAGTTGGACATCGCTTTTTTCGAAGTGAATATGTGAGGTTGCCAAAAGGCCAATGTCACTGGTAATTGCATTAGGTATTAGGGCCTCCTCCCCAAAGTTCTTATTATTCTGGTTCATTCCTTGGAGACCTGCTATCGTTTGAAAGCGGCCAAAGCTTGGTAAATTATATTGGACATTATAGCTAAATGTAGAAAGGTTCATGTCCAGTGCTGGTTTTAAACCAGCCGGGTTTACCGAAGATATTTCTAAACCTTCCTCCTCCACAAACTCTTTTCGGCTATTAAAGATATAGCCTAGTATTATTCTCAGGCTTGAATTGTTAAAAAACAGATCACTTTTTGAACTTAGTATTTGGTTGTTTATTTCCTGATAAGGTGAAATAGGAGTTCGTCCTAATTCCTGTATTCCAATCTCTTCAGGAATACCTATATTTAAGCTATTTAAATTATAACGCAATTCTGTTTTAAATTTTCCGAATTGATATCCCACGGCTGTTTTAACATCAAATTCATTAAAACGGGAGTTAGTTACCCTTAAATTTTCCCCGTTTTTATAATCGGCTTGAGAATTATATGCGCCGCGTACCAGAAATTTGAATTTGTCTCCAGAGGTTTTGAAGCCTGCATTGGCATAGATACCATGTGTATTGGTAAAATAGTTTAAATTTATATCACCCCCGGATGAATTCATATATGCAAATGGTTCGGGATTTAAATAAATTACCCCGCCTAAGGCATCCGAGCCGTAAAGAAGAGAGGCAGGACCCTTAATGACTTCCACACTTTCTATGCCTGCCGCACTCACTCCAAGACCGTGTTCATCACCAAATTGTTGGTTCTCCAGTCGTATACTTTGAGCATATACCAAAACCCTGTTAGAGCTTAAACCTCTGATCACCGGCTTTCCAATCCCTACACCTGTAGAAACACTTTCCACACCCGGGATGTTCGTGATCCCATCAGAAAGCGTTATGGCCCCCATTTTTCTCAATGATTCAACTGCAGCCTGTTCTACCTTCATTACGTTTTCACGTTGTAATTTATGGAATGGAGTAGATACAATTACCTCTTCCATTTCTATGGCACTTGGCGAGAGAACAATATTCAAAGTAATTGTGCCCTCAGTAAGTGTTATGGTTGAAGAATATGTTTGGTATCCCATAAAGGAAGCAACAATTTTGTATGTGCCCACCGGAAGACTATTCAGAACAAATTCTCCATTGCTACCGGTTACTGTGCCTTTTTCCAATTGTGGCATATATACGGAAACCTGATCTAATGAGCTATTCGTATCTTCAGATGAAATAGAGCCTGTAACGGCACACTGTGCATTACTATTAAAATAAAATAATATAAAAAGTATGGAAAATAAAGCTTTCATAACCTGTTTTTAAATTGAAAAAAATCTACAATTAGAGTTATGAAAATAAAGGTGGAGCCCTTAGAGAAAAGAGTGGAGTATCTGATTTCGGTGTAAAGAAATAAGTTTGTGAGAAGTCATTTCTTATTAAAACAGTGGCTACTAATTGTATTTTAAAAAGAGGTATATAATAGTGATGAGAAAAATTAAATTTATTAAAATCACAATCCAATTCTTTAGGATGAATATGGGACTCAAAAGTGTTGTCACAGTTAATGACCAAATGATGAGACGCGTGTAACAGTTGAATAACCGAAGGAAGCGCCAAAAATACTATTAGCACTATTGAAATTATGGAAAAGGATATTTCTTTTTTTTGATTCA
>RCNG010002640.1_pt1 | contig 11714 bp, 6 predicted proteins | sample 2041371 | NCBI WGS metagenome assembly RCNG01 (sample SAMN09708227, study PRJNA481090) | Marine sediment metagenome, whole genome shotgun sequencing project. | biome: marine sediment; feature: ocean; material: sediment; isolation source: Sewage treatment plant 1 marine sediment (STP1) ... | reverse complement strand
TCGAGGAAGTTGGCCGGCTCTCCCCCAACCGTCTTGATGATGTCCATCGTCGCCATGGCCAACCCGGCACCATTCACCATGCATCCGATCTCGCCGTCGAGCTTGATAAACGACAGGTCGTACTTCTTGGCTTCGAGTTCGGCAGCGTCTTCCTCGGTCACATCCCGGAGTTCGAGCACATCCGGATGCCGATAGAGCGCGTTTGCCTCGAAACTCATCTTGCCGTCGAGCGCCATGACGGCGCCGTCGGTGGTGACGACGAGTGGGTTGATCTCGACGAGGTCGGTGTCGAGCTCTACGGCTGCCTTCGTGAGCGCGTCGAGGAATCGCACGCCGTTCTTGACCGCGTCTCCCTCGAGGCCGAGCGAATAGGCGATGTGCCGTGCCTGGAACGGCAGAAGGCCGAACGCTGGGTCGATCTCCTCTTTGAGGATCTTGTCAGGAGTTTCTTCCGCCACGACCTCGATCTCCGTCCCGCCCTCGGTCGATGCCATCACGATGTTGCGTGAGGTCGCGCGATCGAGGAGCACCGAGAGGTAGAGCTCGGTCGCGATGTCGATGCCCTGCTCGATGTAGAGCCGACTGACTTGCTTCCCCTCGGGTCCCGTCTGGATCGTCACGAGGGTCGAACCGAGCATCTGACTCGCGAGTTCGCGAACGCGCTCCTCCGCCGCTTCGATGCCCCCAGCAATACCGTCGGTCACGACGCTGACGCCGCCGACGTCGGGATACTCCTTGAACCGGCCCTTGCCGCGTCCGCCCGCATGGATCTGGGACTTCACGACGACCACCGGATTGCCACTCTGCTGAATCAATGGTCGGACCGCGGCAACAGCCTCGTCGACCGTCGTGGCGACCTGGCCCATCGGGACCGCAATGCCGCGGTCGGCCATCAGGGCTTTCGCCTGGTACTCATGGATCTTCAAGCGGATCGTCCTCCGTTCGTCCGGTTCGGCTCAGCGCTCTGACAGGTTCTCGTCGACCCAGGCTTCGATCGCCTCGAGCGAGGTCCCCGGTGTGAAGACGGCGGCGATACCGGCGTCGTACAGCGCAGGGAGATCCTCACCGGGAATAATGCCACCGCCGAACACGATGATGTCATCGGCGTCGCGGAAGCGCAGCGCCTCTACGACCCGAGGGAACAACGTGAGGTGCGCACCAGAGAGCGTCGAGAGGCCTACGCCATCGACGTCTTCATCGACGGCTGCCTGGGCGATCTGGTCGGGCGTCTGGTGCAGGCCCGTGTAGATCACCTCGCATCCGGCGTCGCGCAGCGCTCGGGCAACAATCTTGGCTCCCCGGTCGTGGCCGTCGAGGCCGGGCTTGGCGATCAGGATCCGTGGCGGCATCGGTCAAAGGGTAGCGCCATCAGCCACGGTTGATTCGGGAGAACGGCGACGTCACGCCGACTCCCGCTGCGACGCCCGCTACCGCTCCGGCAGCAGGTAGTCGATCACGTCGAGGGCGCCGTAGGTGTCAGCTCCCTCGGGGAGGAACCGCGCGACGTCGGCGACGTCGTCTCCCGAGGTGATCAGCTCTCGTTCGATCTCGCCGTTGCGTTGAATCTGGGGATGCCCGATGTTCGCAATGAGCGCGTTGCAGAGGCACTTGCGACCGACGGTGTCCTCGATGGCTCCGCCCTTCCGGACGTAGTCGTCGACGGGCTCCGACGGGCATCGCCATCCAACCGTTCCGTCGTCGCGGCGGTAGGCGGTGCGTAGGTATCCGAGGTCGCAGATCCGCGACCGTTTCTCGTAGACAACGGGATTCGACAGGCTGTCTTCGAGCTCAACGACCTTGAACGGGAATCCGGTTGGCGAAGCGACCGGATCGGTGAAGATCCGCGCTTCGCCGGCCCGGCTGAGGTCGATGACCTCGCGCTTGGTCGCTGCGGTGAATCCCGACTCCTCGCAGTAGGCAAATGCGGTGCCCACCTGGACGCCCGTAGCGCCGAGTTCGAGCGCCTCGGTGATCTGTTCTGGTTCGGCATACCCGCCCGCAAGCCAGAACGGGAGCCCGAGCTCGCGGAACACGTCGAGGTCCGGCAGGTCGCGGCGCCCGTAGATGGGCTCGCCGATCTCGTTCAGTTGCAGCTTGCCTCGCGGCGGTGCGTTGTGCCCTCCCGCGGTTGGTCCTTCGATGACGAATCCGTTGACACGGCCACTCGCCTTGCGAACCAGAGCGGTGGCGAGCACATGCGACGACACGATGGCGAGGAATTGCGGTCTCGGTGCCGGCGGGAGGCTCCCGTCCCCAACGGAAGTTGGGTCGAAATGCATCGAAAACGTCTCGCCGCGTTCAGCGCCCTTGACGTCAAGCCGATACTCGACCGGAAGGCCTTCATTCAACTTGTCGAGGATTCCCGGTATTGCCATGGGGATACCGGCGCCCATGAGCACGTAGTCCACGCCGGCGAGCATCGCTCCGTAGATCGAAGACAGATGCGGGGTTTGGATCTTCTCGAGGTAGTTGATGCCGACGACGCCGTCGTGTCCTTCCTTGGCGAGGTAGACCTCAGCGAAGTTACCGGCCACCATGTTCTCGACGAGTTTCTTGGACGGTTCGACGCGGGGCATCGGCTTGGCCTTGTATCGCTCGTCCGTGCCCTTCCCGCCCTCGATGAAGTACGCGTCGAGGATCCGTTCGGCGACACCGTCGATCGGGAACGCCGCAAGGGCGCGCCGCATGTGGCCGCCGGGGTCGCCGTCTTGGAGACGTCGGAGGTACAAGGCGTCGAGACCGGTGCCCGAGACGACCCCCATCTGGCCGGCCCGCGCCACGGTTCGCGCCAGAAGCCAGTCGGAGACTCCGGCCCCCATACCGCCCTGGATGAGAACCGGCAGTTCAGTGGTCACCCGGCGATGGTAGGCGACTCGTCACCGAAGAGGGCCCCGTTGCGTCGAGTGCTTTCGCTGCGCTCACACCTTGGTGAGCGGTGCGAGCGACAAGAGCAGACGCTTCTCACCCGCGCCCTCGAAAGCCACCGTGGCCTCGGCGCCGTCGCCGCTCCCGACCACTTGAACCACCACTCCGTCGCCCCAATGCGAGTGCCGTACCCGGTCACCCGCTGCAATGTCGGTATCGCCGACCGTCGCTCGGTCGGAAGAGGCGCGATGGAGTTCGGAGCGTCGGGGTTTCTTGACGGTGGTCACGAGGTGGGACGGAATCTCCCCGAGGAAGCGGCTCGGACCGTTGTACTGCGACTGGCCCCAGAGGTTCCGGCTCCAAGCTCTCGTGAGGTGGAGGCGTTGCTCGGCCCGGGTGATACCGACGTAGCAGAGGCGGCGCTCCTCCTCGAGCTCCTTCTTGTTACCGAGCGATCGCATGTGCGGGAACACCCCATCCTCCATGCCGGTGATGAAGACCACCGGGAACTCGAGGCCCTTCGCGTTGTGGAGCGTCATCAATGTGACGAGATCGCGGTCTTCGTAGGCGTCGATGTCGGCAACGAGGCTGATCGATTCGAGGAAGAGCCCCAGCTTCGCCATCGCGTCGAGTTCGGACCACTCGGCCGGACCCATCGATGCCGGACCGACTTCTTCGAACTCGGCGACGGCCGACGCGAGTTCCCTGAGGTTCTCCTCGCGCCCCATCGCCTCAATCGACCGGTCGGACCGGAGCATGTCGAGATAGCCGGTCTCGTCGAGCACGGCCCCAATCGCAGCAGCCGGCCCATCGGCGGCTCGCTCCGCCAGGTGATCCATCAGCTCGACGAACTCGGCGATCGACCGTTGTGCTCGGGACGTCAAGCGCGCGTTCTCCTCGACACGGCGCAGCGCTTCGAAGAAACCGATCCCTTCCGACTCTGCGAATCGGTCAACGTGGGCGACGCTCGTATCGCCGATCGCACGCTTGGGCACGTTGATGATGCGCTTCAACGCCACCTGATCGTCCGGGTTCACGACACCCCGCAGGTAGGCGATCGCATCCTTGACCTCCCGCCGGTCGTAGTACTTCAGGCCGCCGACCACCTGATACGGCACGCCGTAGCGAACGAATACCTCCTCGATGACACGGCTCTGAGCGTTGGTGCGATAGAACACCGCAACGTCCGAGAGTGCCGTTCCGTCGGATTCGATCTCGCGGATGCGCTCCGCGATGTAGGCCGCCTCGTCCTGCTCGTCGCGTGCTTCGTAGGCGGCAATGGCCTCTCCCTCGCCTTCGTCGGTCCACAGGCGCTTCGGCTTCCTCGCCTCGTTGTGCCCGATGACGGCATTGGCGGCATCGAGGATCGTCTGCGTGGACCGGTAGTTCTGCTCGAGCATCACGACCGTCGCGTCGTTGTAGTCCTTCTCGAAATCGAGAATGTTGCGCATGTCCGCGCCGCGGAACGCATACACCGACTGGTCGGAGTCTCCGACCACGAACACATTGCGGTGCGCTCCGGCGAGAAGCTTGACGAGCATGTACTGCGCGTGGTTGGTGTCCTGGTACTCGTCGACAAGGAGATACTGGAACCGCTGCTGGTACTGCGCTAACACCTCGGGGAACGCCCGAAAGATGTCGACGGTGAGCATGAGGATGTCGTCGAAGTCGACGGCCGATGCCTCGACCAGACGCTGCTGATAGAGGCGATAGACGTCGGAGACCTTCTCGTGATAGAACCCCTCGCCGGTCTCCGAAAACGTTTCGTAGTCGATGAGTTCGTTCTTCGCGTTCGAGATCGAAGCTCGGATCGCCTTCGGTGGGAACCGTTTCGGATCGAGATCGAGATCGCGGATACACATGGTGACGAGGCGGACCGAATCGGCATCGTCGTAGATCGAGAAGGACGACCGATATCCGAGTCGAGGCGCCTCGCGGCGCAGGATCCGAACGCAGGCGCTGTGGAACGTCGAGACCCACATCCCGTCGGCGATGTGCCCGACCAGGTTGGCCACTCGCTCTCGCATCTCAGTCGCGGCCTTGTTCGTGAACGTGATGGCAAGGATCGCGTAGGGAGACACGCCGAGATCGCGGATCAGATGGGCGATCCGATAGGTGAGCACCCGAGTCTTGCCAGAGCCGGCGCCGGCGACCACAAGCACGGGACCGTCGGTGGCAGCAACGGCGTGTCGCTGCGACGGGTTGAGACCTTGGAGCAGTGGAGAGTCGGGCATCGAGAGCCGGAGTGTACCGGCGACCTGGCCCGGAACTACAGCGGTGTACTTCGCGAGGCTGCGCGAACGCACCCGGTCAGCAAGCGGCGGTCAAGTGGTCGATGCCTAGGCGGTCTGCTCTTTGGCGCGACGCTCGGTGATCAGGGCGCGGAGCTTCTCCGCCAGGCCTCCTTCTCGGAAGTCGGCTTTGTTGAAGAACGCATCGACGCCGGCATCGCGGGCCCGATCGACGTCTTCACCCTCGGCGACACCGGAGAGCATGACGATCGGGAGATCGCCGTGGCGTTGACGGACCATGTGAGCGAGTGCAACGCCGTCGGCACGCGGCATCGAGAAGTCGACCACGATGCCGTCGATCGTCCCCGTCTGGAGTGCCCCGAGGGCATCGGCCACGCTCGAGGCAACCGAGGTGTTGAAGCCGCTCGTCGCGAGCGCAGACGACACCACCTGCTGGACGCCAACTGAGTCATCGACGATCAACACTCGTGCGGCCGGGAATGACGGAGCTTCGATTGCGGCCTCACGTTGGCGCTCGGCAAGCCGCGTCAGGTCGACGAGGAGAACCACCTGGTCCCCACCGAGGAGCGCTGCGCCGGTCACCACATCGGCCTCTGCGTCGGCGAGCACAGCACCGAGTTCCTTCGCAGCAACGCGTCGGACTCCGACGACCTCTTCAACGCCGAGAGCGACGGGGCCGGCGGCGCTGGTTGCGACGACGATCGATGCAGGAACGGCGTCCGACGGAATGCTCATCAGGTCGGCGAACGATGCGAACGGGACGTCGCCGTCGACCCGTTCGAGCACGGTCGTGTGGTCGGCAACGACGATCGTCGCGAGGTTCATGTCGACCACCTCGACGATGCCGGTCTCTGGGATGCCCCACATGATCCCCGCCGTGCGCACCAGGAGCGCCTTCTGCATGGCCTGATGGACCGGAACGATCATGGAGATTCTCGTCTCGACCTTCGGTGTGCTCTCCAACCGGAGGGAGCCGTTGAGGGAGTTCATCGCGTCGCGGACGATGGCCAATCCGTCACCGTCGCCGGAGAGTTCATCGGCGGCCTCCTGGGTGGTGAAGCCGGATTGGTACAGGAGCGATCGCAGCGCGTCCGGAGCAAGCTCGGACGATGATTCGAGCAATCCACGGGCAAGCCCCTTCTCGCGGATGCCCTGCCAATCGATTCCCCGCCCATCGTCGACCACGGAGACCTCGAGATTGACATCGGTCTGGGATGCCTCGATACGGATCGTGCCGGTTCCCCGCTTGGCGGCGCCGAGACGCGTGTCGATGTCCTCGATCCCGTGGACGGCGGCGTTGACAACGAGTTGCCGGATGGCGTCGCCGAGTCGGTCCAGCACCTGGCGGTCGACGAGGATGTCGTCGCCGACGATCTCGACACTCAGCTCCTTGCCGGTCTTCCTACTGAGGTAGCGGCCGAGCTGCGGAAGGGTGTTCGTGACGTCCCGCAGGGGTGCAGCGGCGAGGGCCAAGGCCTGGGCCTCGATGGTGTCTGAGGATTCGGCGATGGGTTCGATCGCTGCGGCAATGTGGGAGACGCGATCGGAGAAGAAGGGATCGGCCGCCGCGAGCTCGGCCAGTTCGGCCACTTCGGCCTTCGCTGATTCAATGTCCATCCGCAGGCTCACGATGTGGTTCACCAGGCCGTAGAGCCGGCCGGTGTTGACCGAGATCGGCTCCTCGGCGGCCCAGGTTTGCACTGCCCCGACGAGGCCGCCGAGGTCGTCGGTCATCGGCGCCCCACGCGGTGTGGGCATGCGATTGGACGGCAGAACGACGACATCGGTCGTTTCGTCGTCGTCTTCCGGATCGGATACGTCGACCGAGTCGCCGTCGATCGGGTCGACACTCGCCGTGTCGGCGTCTGAGACGGGGAAGTCGATGACGGAGCCGATCGGTTTGTCACTCGCTGCGGGTTCGTCGAGCAGGTCGGAGGCGTCTTCGGCCTTGTCGGCCAGCGGTCCGTCCTCTGCAGCTTCGTCCGCGGGATCCTCTGTGCTGGTTTCGTCGGTAGACGCGCCGGGTGCCTGGCCCTCGGTCCCCGGCTCAGTGTCCGTCTGGTCTCCGGTAGCGAAGTCGTCCTCGGCGGACGTTGCAGGCTCAGATTCCACAGCGTCGACAGATATGGCGACTACCGCCGCTGGCTCGATCTGCTCGGCGACGACGTCGCGATGATCATCGGGGGGTGAAGCCAGTTCGGCGGCGGCGTCCTCCTGCGCCATCGACCGGCGCAGCTCGGCGAACGCGTCCTGGGCGGACCTCGCCGCCGCATCTTCCTCGGATTCCTGCTCATCGTCGTCCAGCGGGGCATAGACATCCTCGTCAATGACATCCGCCGATGTTTCGGCCTCGAACACCACAGCGTCCTCGGCCACAGGCTCCTCAGAATCGCCATCACCGGCGGCCAACTGCGCAAACATCTCTTGCGCCGACAACACCGGCTCAGACGACACAACGTCGTCACCAACGCCATCCACGGCCTCGTCAGACTCGACCACCATGGCACCTTCGAGCACCACAGCATCCTCCACCACAGCGTCCTCGGCCACAGGCTCCTCAGAATCGCCATCACCGGCGGCCAACTGCGCAAACATTTCATGCGCCGACAACACCGGCTCAGACGACACTGCGGCGGCGACGTCAGACGCGGCTACCTCTGGTTCGTCGATCTCCGCCAAAGTGGCCTCTGCTTCCGGCTCCACCGCAGGGGCCTCGGCGACAACGGGTGGATCCGGGTCACCGAAGCGGATAATCGCATTGTCTTGCTCGGCGGCGCCAGCGACTGGCTCGGCGACAACAGCCTCAGCTCCCACTAGGTCGGCGATTGGCACCGGCACAGTTGCTTCAGCTTCCACCGGTTCGGCGACCTCCGCATTTCCGCCTTCGGCCACCACCTCGGGCGGCGGCGGAAGCTCTTCGGGGAGCGTCTGACCATCGAAGAAGTCGTGAACGGCGGCCATCGCTTCGGAGAGCGCTGCCGGGTCGTCAAGAGAATTCGGGATGACCGCGCTGAGCGCTTCGAGGACGCGGCCGAAGATCGGGACCGGCGTGATGTCCCCGTGCTGGATCCAGCGCCAGATCATTTCGAGCATCAGACCGGCGGAGCCGACATCTTCGTAGCCCATGACGCGCCCGGTGCCCTTGATCGTGTGGCCCTCTCGGAGGAGGTCGCCAGCTTCCTGGGGGGTCACCGAACCAGCCCGGAGCGTCTGGGCACCCTCGACAAGGCGAGCGGATCGCTCGGTCACCTCGTCGAGGAACATCTTCTGCATTTCTGGATCGTTGCTCCAGCTCACCGATGCACCTCAAACTGCGCGCAATACTGTGGGGTGAGGTATCGACCCTCTCTCGCGCACTCTTGAGCACTACACCGCGTACCCAGGGTTGGTGACGTCCTATTTGACGTCCTGAGCCCGCGGTACGCGACGCACCTCGTTCTGTGGGCTGGGGACGTCAAATGGGACGTGGTGAACCCTGGGTACGCGTTCTTGTTGGGGCTATTCCCACTCGATGGTAGAGGGGGGTTTCGACGAGATGTCGTAGGCGACTCGGTTGATCCCGGAGACCTCGTTGATAACTCGAGACGAGATCGCAGCCAGCACGTCGTACGGGAGCCGAGCCCAGTCGGCGGTCATGGCGTCGTCCGACGTCACGGCGCGCAGGATCAGCGGGTAGGCGTACGTCCGACCATCGCCCTGCACACCCACCGTTCGGATCGCCGGGAGGACTCCGAAGGTCTGCCACAGCTCCCGGTAGAGGCCGGCCTTGTGGATCTCCTCGAGCACGATGGCATCCGCGTCGCGCAGGATGTCGAGCCGCTCCTTGGTGATGTCACCGATGATCCGAACCGCGAGACCCGGCCCTGGGAAAGGCTGGCGCCACACAATCTCTTCTGGGAGTCCGAGTTCCTCGCCGACCGCCCGCACTTCATCCTTGAAGAGGTCACGCAGCGGTTCGATGAGCGACAGCTTCATGTCTTCCGGCAGCCCACCAACATTGTGGTGGCTCTTGATCTTCGCCGCGTCCTTCGTCCCCGACTCGATCACGTCCGGATACAGCGTTCCTTGTACGAGGTAGCGGGCGTCGGATACGTCGACGGCGACCTCTTCGAACACCCGGATGAACGTCTCGCCGATGATCTTCCGCTTCTGCTCAGGATCGGTCACCCCGGCCAACGCATCGAGGAACCGATCCTCGACCTTGAGGTGAATCAGGTTCATGTTGAACGTCCTGCGGAACGTCTCTTCGACCTGCTCGGCCTCGCCCTTGCGGAGCAGGCCGTGGTCGACGAACACGCAGACGAGCTGGTCACCGATCGCCTTGTGCACGAGCGCCGCCGCAACCGACGAGTCAACCCCGCCGGAGAGCCCGCAGATCACCGTGCCGTCTCCGACCTCCGCCTGCACCGCCACGACCGACTGCTCGATGATGCCGACGTGCGTCCACGTTGGACGGGCACGACAGACCGAGTAGAGGAAGTGCTTCAGGATCTCCTGGCCGCGAGGAGTATGGGCGACCTCAGGATGGAACTGAACACCGAACAACCTGCGTTCGGCGTCCTCCATGGCGGCGACCGGGGAGTCGGCCGTCAATGCCGTCACGGTGAATCCTTCAGGCGCTTCGGTCACCGCGTCGCGATGGCTCATCCAAACCGGCTGTTCGCCGGGGAGACCAGCGAACAGGATCGAATCGCCGGCCACGGTGAGATCAGCGGGTCCGTACTCGGCCACGTCGTTGCGGTCGACCGTGCCGCCGAGACCACTCGCCAGAATCTGGTGCCCGTAGCAAATGCCGAGCACCGGGATCCCGAGATTGAGGATCGCTTGATCGATTTCGTATGCGTCGGCCTCATACACGGAGGCGGGCCCACCGGACAGAATGATGCCGATCGGATCACGCTCCGAAATCTCACCAGCCGTGATGTCGCGCGGCACGATCTCGGAGAACACGTGTGCTTCGCGAACTCGGCGGGCGATCAGCTGCGCGTACTGGGCACCGAAATCGACGACAAGCACTCGGTCGAAGTCGCCGTCGGATGCATGTCCCGTCGCGCCGCTCATGTCATCACCCCATTCCAACGCCCTGCGAGAGCTGAAGTTGCTTGCCTTCGGTTTGCAGCGCCGGCGCCACCATCACCTCAGCCTTCTGGAATTCCTTCACGTTGGCGTATCCGGTGGTCGCCATCGACGTGCGCAGCGCCCCGAACAGGTTGCGCTTGCCATCGTTCTCGTGCGCCGGGCCGACCAGGAGCTCCTCGATCGTGCCGATCGTGCCGACCCGCACCCGTGAGCCGCGCGGCAGCGTTGGATGGAACGTCGCCATCCCCCAGTGCACGCCGTTGCCGGGCGCCTCTTGCGTTGCGGCAAAAGGCGAACCGAGCATGACGGCATCGGCCCCGACGGCAATTGCCTTCGAGATATCTCCGCCCGTACGCATGCCACCGTCGGCGACTACGTGCACGTAGCGGCCGGTCTCCTCGAGATAGCGCGTTCTCGCACCGGCGGCGTCTGCGATGGCCGTGGCCTGCGGGACGCCAAGGCCGAGGACAGCACGCGTGGTACATGCAGCTCCCGGGCCGACGCCGACGAGGACGCCGACGGCACCGGTCCGCATGAGGTGGAGCGCCCCGGAATAGGAGGCAACCCCGCCCACGATCACCGGCATCTCAACGTCACGAATGAACTGGAACAGGTCGAGAGGTTCGGTCCGCGAAGAGACGTGCTCTGCCGACACCACGGTGCCCTGAACGACGAGAATGTCGAGTCCGCCGGCCTTCGCGTTTTCGATGTAGCGGGTCACATGCTGCGGTGTGAGGCTCGCTGCCGTGATGATCCCGGCGTCCTTCATCTCACGCACCCGCTGAGTGATGAGGTCGGGGTCGACTGGAGCGAGATACAACTCCTGCATACGCCGGGTCGCCTGGTCGTCGGGAAGGTCCGAGATCTCCGCGTAGATCTCGAGGGGGTCTTCATACTTCGTCCACAGACCTTCCAGGTTGAGGACCGCTAGGCCACCCAATCGGGAGATCTCAATCGCGGTCGACGGGCTGACGGCCGAATCCATCGCAGCAGCGAGCAGCGGAAGTCCGAACGTGAAGGCGTCCATTTCCCAGCTGAGATCGACATCTTCGGGGTCGCGGGTGCGCCTCGACGGGACGATGGCGATGTCGTCGAACCCGTAGGCCCTCCGACCGGATTTTGCGATACCGATCTCGATTTCCACGAGGAAACGACCTTCCGTTGGGGGTGCAGTGCCGGCGCGCGTGAGAGTAGTAGCGGAAGGGGAAGCAGCTTTCAGCTACCAGCAGCCAGCAGGATGGGTCGTCAGTCGTCAGTCGTCAGTCGTCAGTCCTGGCCTCCACCACGCAGTGGGGGAGGCGCGAGCATCCGGCCGGAGGCCGGAGCGGAGCGGAGGGGGCGGCCTGGGAGCCTGAACGTAGACAATGAGGTCGCGCGCGGTGCCCCCTCTGCGGACGAGCATCAACTCGTCCGCGTCTCCCCCACATTCGTGTGCGGACCGGGGTGATGATGGGCATATGTTCGGAGACATGGTGGACACTTGTGGTGGAGGTGTCTGTATGCCGTGGAGGTCGTCGT
>RCNG010001468.1_pt1 | contig 11721 bp, 7 predicted proteins | sample 2041371 | NCBI WGS metagenome assembly RCNG01 (sample SAMN09708227, study PRJNA481090) | Marine sediment metagenome, whole genome shotgun sequencing project. | biome: marine sediment; feature: ocean; material: sediment; isolation source: Sewage treatment plant 1 marine sediment (STP1) ... | reverse complement strand
TACGAGGCCGTCTCCCGCACAATTTTGTCACCGGGCAACGCCCGGGCAGGTCCTCCGGAGAAAGACCGCGTTGCAGTCACGAAGCCCAAGCGCCGAGGAGCAAAGCGAAGCGGTGCGACGAGCTGGGCGCAGCCCAGAAGCGGCAGCAGGGCCGGCCGTCGCGGGGCGATGCGGCAGGCGAAGCCTGCTGTGGGTCTCTCAGTTGCGAGATACCACGGTAATCGTCGCTGCGGCGACGGGGTTCTCCCACGGATTAGTTCCTCTGAGGCTTATCGCTGCCGCTGTGCCGGTTGTCCCTCGCACTCGGCGGAGGTACCCTTCGGAGATACCGGCTGGACCTCGGGGGGAGGCGTGATGGATCTCGGGTTTGACGAGCAGCAACTGATGGTGCAGGACATGGTGCGTTCCTTTGCCGAGGAACGCATTCGACCGGGAGCGGCGGGGCGGGATCGCTCCGGCGAGTTCCCGCACGATATTTTTCGTGAGATGGGTGAGTTGGGACTGCTCGGCATGCTCGTGCCGGAGCGCTACGGCGGTGCGGAAATGGATCTTCTCTCCTACCTGCTCGCGGTTGAGGAGCTCGCCCGCGCCGACGCGTCGGTCGCCGTCGGCATGACGGTGTCGAACTCGGTGTGCTGTTGGCCGATCATTCATTTCGGCAGCGAGGAACAGAAGAGCAAATTCTTGCCCCTCCTTTCGTCGGGAGAGGCGTTGGGCGGGTTCATGCTCACCGAGCCTCACGCCGGTTCGGACGCGGCCAGCCTGACGACCCGGTACCGCCCGGACGGTGACGGCTGGCGTCTCGACGGCGCCAAGGCATGGATCACCAACGGGATCGTCGGCCGGTTCTTCATCTGTCTCGCGACGCGAGACTCGGGGCTTGGGGCACCAGGAATTGCGGCCTTTATCCTCGATGCCGATCAGGAGGGCGTGGTTTTTGATCGTCCCGAAGACAAGATGGGACTGCGGTCCTCCAAGACCTGTATGGTGACGCTCGAGGATGCGCGGGTTCCCCTGTCTGCCATGCTCGGCGAACCGGGGCAGGGCCTCAAGATCGCCCTCGCGACCCTCGACCACTCGCGCCTCGGAATCGCGGCGCAGTCGGTCGGTATTGCCAGCGCTGCTCTCGAAGAAGCCCTGCGATATGCGCGTGATCGCAAGCAATTCGGCAAGCCGATCATCGGGCACCAGGCGATCGCATTCCAGCTTGCCGACATGGACACCGAAATCGAGGCTGCGCGAAGTCTCCTTTTTCGAGCCGTTTATGCTGCGGGTTTGCCGGGACGGCACTCGCACGAGTCGGCCGCCGCGAAGCTCTTCGCGTCGGAGATGTGCAACCGAGTGGTGAGTCAAGCAATTCAGATCCACGGGGGGTACGGCTTTTCATCAGAGTATCCGGTCGAGCGCCTATTTCGCGACGCCCGGGTCGTCACGATCTACGAAGGAACCTCTGAGGTGCAGCGAATGGTCATTGCACGCGGCCTCATCGAACGCGCCCGAGGCCTTTAGCGAGAGGGGTGCGCCACCGGGTTGTCGTTCCGGGGGTGGCGTTTCGGCCCATTGAGATGGCGGAATGGAGCATACGATGTCACTTTCAAGCATGACCGGATTCGGAAGAGCCCAGGGACGACTGTCGGACCGCTTCGCGGCCGGGGTCGTCGTTCGTTCAGTCAATCATCGGTATCTCGACGTCCAGGTTCGCCTGACGGTGCGTGAGGAGATGCCGGAGGTCGAAGCCGCCGTTCGTCGGGAGGTCGAGAAGACCGTGGCTCGGGGGAGGGTCACCGCGCAGATCGATCTGCGTCGCCTGCAACCGTCGCCGGCCCACGTTTTGGTGAACCACGACGCACTGTCGGAGCTGATGAACCAGATCGCCGAGCTTCCCGGTTTCGAGAGCGGCCCCGACGCAGGAGTCAGAGTTGGTGACCTGCTCAACGTGCCAGGAATCGTCGCCATGAGTTCCGAAATGTCGCTTCTCAGCGAGACCGAGGTCGCGAGCCTTCGCGAGCTGGTGGGCGCCGCCTCGTTGTCATTTGCACACATGCGTCGTGACGAGGGCGCCGAGCTCGGTCGTCAGATCCGCAAGGACCTCGAGGCGGTCGCAGATTTTCTGGAGTGGTTCGAACCTTTGACCGACGGGTTTCGGCGCCAGGCGCTCGAACGCCTTCGTGAACGTTTATTGGAGATGCTTGCCGGGCAGGCGGTCGACGAGGACCGATTGGTCCAGGAAGCCGCCCTGCTCGCGGACCGTGCCGACGTGACCGAGGAGGTCGTTCGCCTGCGCACGCATCTCGAGAGCTTTGCTCGAAGGTTGAATGGCGGCGGTGTGATCGGCCGAGCGCTCGATTTCTTGTGCCAGGAGCTCCATCGGGAGATCAATACGTTGGGAACCAAATGTCGGGAAGCTGGGGTTGCGGATAGGGTCGTTGATGCAAAGGGCGCTGTGGAACGAATCCGCGAGCAGGTTCAGAACCTGGAGTAGGCCTGATACGATACTCTCCGGGTGACTATTTCAGGGACTTTCGGGCGTGGGCGGCACCGCTTGACCGGTCGTTTGCAGCGCCGAGTGGCGCGCTATATGGCGATCATCGCGACGGTGAGCGTTATCACGGTCGGCGCCCTATTGACGATTCCTCGCTATCTCCGCGAACGCCAGATGATGGAAGCTGGCGCCGTGACCTATGCTTCCCTTGTTGTCCGGGAGGTCGCCCACTCTGCCAACCTCTACAGGACCACCGGGCGACACATCCTCGATCGCAGGGTGGAAGAGCTCATGGCCCTCAACGCCGATCTGATTCGCCTCGAAGTCGTGCACGTTGACGGTGAGATCATCATGCGGGCCGACTCATCCGGAGCGCTGACCTTTGCCGAGCAGGGGAAGGCGCCGAGCACGGAGGATCCAGCCACGTTGCAGGCGATTCGCTCGCTGCAGGTCAAATCCAGGAGGGTCAAGGGAAACGATGGCCCGATGCTCTTTCAGGTCGTGGCCCCGGCAGTCGAGGAGTGGGGGCGCAGAACCTACTCATTGGTTGCTTACTTCAGCTATGAACGGGTCGATCGTGATCTTTTCCGCTCGATCGCAGCGGTGGTCTTTTTCATGACCATCGCATTGTTCGTGGCACGCCGGGCGGCGGTATTCCTCGCCGGGTCGATCACGGCCAACATCGAGCGCCTTCGGGACGGGGTCGGTCGTATCCGAGAAGGCCATCTCGAGGAGCGGGTCCAGATCAACTCGCAGGACGAGGTGGAGGAGCTGGCGGACGCTTTCAATGCTATGGCCGATACAATGGCCGACACGATCCAACGGCTCCGGGAGACCTATCGTGAGCTCGAGGTCCTGGATCAGACCAAGGCGGATGTCATTGCCAACGTCTCGCACGAGCTCAAGACTCCATTGACCGCCCTTCGAGGTTATCTCGAGCTTCTCGAGCAGGGCGACCTCGGCCCCCTGACCGAGGAGGCTGCCCGGGCGGTGTCGGTATGTCGAAAGAACCTCCGTCGTCTCGATCTGAGAATCGAGGAGTTGGTACAGCTGTCACAGTGGGAACGCAGCATCGACGGGACTGACCGAACCGAGAGCGTGCATCTCGGGCAGCTGCTCCACGGAGTCGTCGAAACCATCCTGCCGGCATTCGAAGAAAAGGGGGTTTATTGCTCCCTGAACCTGGCCACCGATCTGCCGACCGTGATCGGGAACGCAGGTCAGGTAGAGCAGGTCTTTTTCAACCTCCTGGGAAACGCGGGCAAGTTCACCTCGCGGGGGGGCTCGATTCGCGTGACGGCCGAACCGAGGTCGCGCGATGCGCGGCGCGGCGTGCTAGTCGAGGTGGCTGATTCGGGAATCGGCATTCCGAAGAACGCTCTGCTCAGGATCTTCGACAGGTTTTATCAGGTCGATCCCAGCACTCGTCGCAAGTACGGCGGAATGGGGCTCGGTCTGGCCCTGGTGCAGAGCATCATGGAGGCACAACAGGGCGTCGTCTGGGTCGAATCAGTGGAGAACAAGGGTTCGGTCTTTTCGGTGTGGTTCCCGTTGCGGCCGTCCAGGTCTGGTAGCGGTTCCTTCTCTCTTCGGCGGAGGGCGGAGCCTGATACCATGGACCCTACGGATCAACCGCCCGAGAGGTCAAGCTAGCCCATGAAACACAGGGTCTTTGTCGTCGATGACGAGCCAGATGTGGTCGATCTCCTGCATACGATCCTCGAGTCGGGCGACCTGGCCGTCGAGGACGCAACCGACCCGCAATTGGCGCTCAGCCTGTTGCTCGACGAACCCCCTGACCTCCTGATCCTCGATCTGATGATGCCTCAACTCGACGGCTTTGAGCTGCTCAAGCTCTTCCGGCAGGACCCGCGTGGTGCGACGGTTCCGGTGCTCATCCTGTCGGCACGGTCGGGTCACCGGGACCAGATTCTCAGCTTGCAGTGCGGCGCCAACGCGTACCTCTGCAAACCTTTCTCACCTCGCGACCTGCTCTTCGAGGTTCACAAGCTCCTGGCCGTTGCTGAAAGCGATCCCGGTGCCTGACGGGCATCCACTCTCCGAGCTCGCTCGCTTGCGGACCGAGGTGCTGCGCTATCGAGCGAACCTCGTAGATCTCTCAACCCAGCTGCCGACACTGCCACTCGTGCTCGACCAGGTTCGCAAGCTGCTCGATGGCAGGGATACTCTGCAGGTCTTCATGGTGAGCCTCGAGCAGGAGCGGAACCTGGAGCAGATCGTCGGTTGGGAGCGTTATGACGCACTTCTCTGGTGTATGGCCGATCGTTTACGCTCTCTGCTCGCCGATGGTCCCGGGGAGCAAAGTGTGCTCTGTCAAGAAGCGGTGAGAGGCGACTCTTTCCTGGTCTTCTGCTCCGATCGAGAAAACGGCGCCCACCTACTCGGTCGTCTCTTCGAGGGCCTTGCGGTGCCCGATGAGGACAGCGGCAGGCCCCTCATCCTGCCGGTTCGTATCGGCAAAGGTACGATCCGCCGCCATCCGACGCAACGCGTCGAACGGTGTGTCTACGCCGGGATCCTGGAGGCAAGGCGGGACTACCATCGGCGAGGGGCGGAGCTCGACGAGCGTCGCCGGGCGGAGGTCCAACGCATGCTGCGGGACCGAACGGTGCAAACCCTCTTCCAGCCAATTCTCAGGCTTCCGGGGCTCGAGATTGAAGGCTATGAAGCCCTCTCGCGAGGACCCGCAGGGTCTTATCTCGAAGCGGCGGAAAACCTTTTCGGTTTCACCGAGCGTGTGGGTTTCCTGGGCGAGGTCGAGCTCTTGTGCATCGAGCGGGCGCTCGAGAACAGCCGTGGGCTGGGACCGGAGGCAGTGATTTTCTTGAATCTATCGATTCACGGCCTCAACTACCTGGAAACCGAAGGCGTCGGCCTCGCTGAGACCGTTCATCGGGCTGGCATGAAGGCGGAGCAGATCGTTCTCGAGATCACCGAACGGACCTATGCCGACAACCCGGATCTTCTAAAATCCTGGGTCAACAAGATCCGCCGCAGGGGTTTTCGTATCGCCATCGACGATATGGGAACGGGGTACAGCGCGCTCCACCTGGTTGCCGACCTCGAGCCGGACTTCATCAAGCTGGATCAGATGCTCATCCGTGAGCTCGCCCTGTCACCGATCAAGCAGAACCTCGTATCGGCGGTGATCCGTTTTGCCGGCGATTCCCGAGCACGGGTGATCGCCGAGGGTGTCGAGCGCGCCGATGAGGCAGAGGTGTTGACAGCATTGGGCGCACACCTCGTCCAGGGCTACTTCTTCGGCGTGCCCCAAGCCGTCTAGCCCAGACCGATCAAGACCGCAGTCGCGACGGTGAAGTAGAGGGCGAGGGCCAGCGAGTCGTTGATGGTCGAAACGAGGGGGCCGGACGCAACCGCAGGATCGATCCCGAAGAGGTCCAGAATGAGCGGCATGGCGGCGCCGAGAAAGCTCGCTGCCGACATGCCAAGGGCCATCGCCAAACCGAGGGCGAGGCCGATGAGTGGGTCGTGACCGAATACCGGTGCCATGGCGGCGGCCACCAAACCGCATACCGCTCCCATGAGCAGGGCGACCGAGAACTCTCGTGTCACATGACGGGGCCACCGCGACCGAGGCAGAGTGTCGAGGGCGAGTCGTCGAACGGTCGTCGTGGCCGACTGCAAGGATGTATTGCCGGCCATCGCCATAATGGCCGCCGTAAAAACCGACACCTGCTGGTACATGCCGACCTTGTGGGAGGCAATGACCTGAACCGCGGTCGAGAGCTGGGTTCCAACCAGGCACACCAGGAGCCATGGCAGGCGATATCGGGCAACGTGGAATAAGGAATCACTCTCCTCCTCCTCCGCCGACGAACCTGCGAGCCGGTAAATATCCTCGGTCGCTTCCTCCTCGATGACGTTCAGGACATCGTCGATCGTGACCGCGCCGAGCAACCTGTTGTGCTCATCGACCACGGGCAAAGCGACGAAATCGTACTTGTCGACCATGTCTGCCACATCCTGCTGATCGGCATCTGCAGGAATCGAAATCACGTCTGAGGACATGATGTCCCCGAGATGGGCGCGTGCGCTGGCGGTGACCAGACGTCGGAGTCGCACGAAACCGCTGAGCGAACAGTCTTCATCCACCACGTACAGGGCTGCCGTCACGGTGTCGTCGTCGGCGCCGCGGAGAAAGGTGATGGCGTCGTCGACCGTGGCCTCGGCCGTGAGAGCGACCACATGGGGATTCATGATGCCGCCGGCGGTGTCCTCGGGATAGCGCAGGAGATTGCGGAGGATTTCTTCTTCAGAGTCGGCGATGTGATGGAGGACCTTTTCGGAGTCCTCCTCTTCGAGTTCGCCGATCAGGTCTGCGGCGTCGTCCGCCGGCATGGCCTCGGCGATCCGGGCGAGACGAACCGGGTCGATGTCATCGACCAACTCCGACCGTATCGAGGTCGTGGTATCGCTGAGAACCGTGCCGGCGGCATTGTCGTCGAGCGCATCGACGAGTTGTTGGCGGTCGTCAGAGGACAGGTGGTCGAGCCACTCGGCGATGTCCTCGGGGCGCACGAGCTTGAGGAAGATGCGAAGCGCTTCCTCTTCGCCGTCCTGGAGAAGAGCCTGCAGCTCACCAACGAAATCGATTGAGCCCATGCTTTCGCTCACGAACCCTCCCCAGCTGGCGGCCCGATCGCCAGGATCCCTGTTTCTCGAACAGGAAGAGATGTTATCTCTTGAAGAACCCCGTGGGTGGTTTGCCGCCGTCCTTCTGCTGGAGGCGGCTGTTCAGCTCCCGAATACGCTCGTTGAGGGCGCCGATCTTCTTCTCCGACTCCTCCCGGGTGCGACTCGTTTCCGCCCGTGCCTGCTCGAGCTCCTTTTCGATCTCGGTGGTGGAGCCGGAGGATTGCTCGACAACGTCTCTCAGATCAGCGATCTCAGCTTCCAGCTCGGCGAGCTGGTCGTCCTTCTCCTGCAGCTTCACCCCGTGACGCTCTTCCAGTTCCTCGTAGAGGTGCTTGGTTTCCAAAAGCTCGGTGATTTGTGAGAAGTCGGCAGCGGATGGCGCCATTTTCCCCTCCCGGAACTGTTCCTCGATGCTCGGGAACATCTTTCGCAGTTTGAGTGACAGGTCATCAGGGTCCCAGGACGCGTCGATCGCCTGGTCATAGGTGATCTCGTTGTGGGCGAGCAGGCTGATGAGGCTCTGGTTCAAGCTCTGCATCTTGTAGTAGCTGACGCTGTTTTCCAGTTCCTCGGAAATCTCTTTGATCTCGCCGGCTTCGATGTGCTTGCTGATCTTCGGGGAGTTGACCAGGATCTCGACCGCAGGAATTCGAGTCGTGCCCTCCTTGTTCTCGACCAGGATCATGGACACGATGGCCTTCAGGACAAGGGCTAGTTGGGCGCGGACCTGGACCTGTTGGTCGACTGGGAACGAGTCGATGATCCGGTCCACGGTCTGGGCCGAAGAGTTGGTGTGCAGGGTGGAGAAAACGAGGTGACCGGTCTCCGCGGCGGTGATCGCCGTGGAGATCGTATCGAGGTCCCTCATCTCCCCGACCATGATCACATCGGGATCCTGGCGAACGCAGTTGCGAAGCGCCTCCTGGAACGTTGGCGTATCGGTGCCGACCTCGCGCTGAGAGATGGTCGCTTTGTCGTCCGAAAACAGGAACTCGATGGGATCCTCAATGGTTACAACATGACAGGGCCGCGTGGCGGCGATCTTTTGGATGAGGGCGGCCAGGGTCGTCGACTTGCCGGTACCGGTTGGACCGGTGATGAGTACGAGGCCACTCGGGAAATCCGTGAACGTTTCGATCACGTCCGGGAGATGGAGTTGCTCGATGTTGAGGATGTCGAAAGGAACGCGCCGAAAGACCGCCGCGGTGGTTCCACGCTGGAGAAATACGTTGCAACGGAATCTGGCAACTCCGGGCACACCGTAGCCGATGTCGACGGCCTGCCGGGTCTCGAATATCTGTCTTTGTGCCGGGGTCATGACCGACTCCAGCATGGCATTGACCTCCTCCGGTTTGAGCGGAGGCGCCTTGATTGGGATGAGTCTGCCCTGGATGCGCAGCAAGGGTGGCCTCATCGGCTTCAGGTGGAGGTCGGAGGCCTCCTTCTTGGTCATGAACATGAGGAGTTCCTTGAGCTCCACTGAGTCCTCCAAACGTTTATGATACAGGAGCCCGCTGCCGGCTGCGGCTTTGCTTGGCCCGCGGTAGAATCTCTGCCATGAAATACATCACAATGCCTTTGCCGGGCCTCTAGTAAAAATCGTGACTCGGTACGAACGCCTCGCCGTCGATGCGTTCGAAGCGCCGAGCCTTGACCGAAAGGGTGCCGTCCTGGATCTGCACGGGGCCTTCGATGAGCAGCAACGGTGAGTTGACGATGAGCTGTCGGTGCTCCCGGTAGAGGTTCGGGCGGATGATCGCCTGCACGGTTCCGGTTTCGTCCTCCATGGTCAAGAAGACGAAGCCACTGGCCGTTCCAGGACGCTGGCGGACGATGACGGCGCCGGCGACCCTGGTTTGATCGCCATCCCGCAGAGATTTGAGGCGGTCGATCGGCGTCACGCCGCGACGATCGAGATCGTTGCGGAGATACTTCATGAGATGGGGCCCGGTGGTCAGGTGGAGACCGGCGTAGTCGGCCAACGTCTCTTCGAACGGTGACATTTCCGGCAATGGTGATGCGCCTTCGGGGGCCAGTCGATCGAAGAGGGGGCGGCACCGCGCTGCAACCTCGGCCACCTGCCAGAGGGCCTGGCGGCGTGAAACACCGAGGCTTGCGAGAGCGCCCACGTGTGCCAGACGTTCGAGGGTCTCGGTGTCGAGGCTGCAGCGGCGACAGAGGTCCGTAGGATCTATGAAAGCGCGCCTGTGCTGCTCGTGCTCGATCGCCCCGCCGACAAGGTGGCGGAGACCGTGTACCCATCGCAGGCCGAGACGAATGCCGCCCTCCTCCCACCGGCAGCGCCACCCCGAGTGATTGACGTCAACCGCGTGAACCGTGACCCCGGCTCGTTGCGCGTCCTTGACCAGGGTCGCCGGATGATAAAAGCCGAGCGGCCAGGCGTTGAGCAGACCCGCGTAGAAGGCGGTCGGGTGGTGGCACTTGAGATAGGCCGAGGCATAGACGATGAGAGCAAAGCTGGCGGCGTGGCTTTCGGGAAAGCCGTAGAGTGCGAATGAGGTGATCGAACGCACGATCTCCTCTTGTGCCGGGCCAAAGATGCCACGCGAGTCCATGCCACGGCGCAGGCGGGCCTCGATGCCGACCATGCGTTCGCGTGACCGCTTGAAACCCATTGCGCGCCGGAGTTCTTCGGCCTCGCCGCCGGAGAAACCGGCAGCCACCATCGCGATCCGCAAGAGCTGCTCCTGGAAGAGCGGCACGCCGAGCGTGCGCTTCAGAACCGGCTCGAGGCTCGGGTGGGGGTAGGTGACCGGTTCGCGGCCCATTCGGCGGTTGAGGTAGGGGCTCGTCATCTTGCCGGCGATGGGGCCTGGGCGAATGATGGCCACCTGAACCACGAGGTCATAGAAGTTCTGCGGCCGATTGCGGGGCAAGGAGGCCATCTGAGCGCGGCTCTCGATCTGGAAGACCCCGGCCGTGTCGGCACGTCTGATCATGCGATAGGTCTCGGGATCGTCTGCGGGCAGATGGGACAGGTCGAGATCGACGCCTTCGTGGCTTCTGATCATCGGGATGGCGTCCTCGAGGGCCGCAAGCATGCCGAGACCGAGCAGGTCGACCTTGATGAGGCCGAGATCGGCACAGTCGTCTTTGTCCCACTGGATGACGGTGCGGCCGTCCATGGCAGCCGGCTCCAGCGGCACCACCTCGTCGAGTCTCCCGTTGGCGACGATCATGCCTCCTGAGTGCTGGCCGAGGTGTCGAGGCAAGTGGTGGATCTCCCACCAGAGGCGTTTGAAATGCTCCACCCTGCGTGCTGTCGGTTCGAACCCGAGTGCGGCGAGTTCGGTATCCATGTTGCGATCCTCGTTGCCGAACTCAGACGAGGCGTGGCCGCCGAAACGCTTCGAGATGGCATCAACCTGATCCGGCGAGAACCCGACGGCCTTGCCAACCTCTCGTGATGCGGACCGGTCACGGTAGGTGATGACGTTGGCGGTCATGGCGGCGCCATGTGGCCCGTAACGAGAGTAGACGTACTGGATGACCTTCTCACGCTGTGCGCCCGACGGCAGGTCGAGGTCGATGTCCGGCCACTCTCCGCGTTCTTCGGACAAGAAGCGTTCAAAGAGGAGCTCCATCTTCACCGGGTCGACGGCCGTGATGGAGAGGGCGAAACAGACAGCCGAATTCGCAGCCGAACCGCGGCCCTGAGCGAGGATATTCTCGGATTGACAGAAACGCACGATGTCCCACACGATGAGGAAATAGCCCGCGAGATCGAGCTTTTCGATGAGGTCGAGTTCTTTTTCGATCTGTGCCTGGGCATGGGCCGTCAGGGGCCGGAAACGGCTTTGAGCGCCGCTCCACGTGATCTGACGGAGGACGGCGATGGGTGTTTCGCCCGGCGAGAGCGGATAGAGGGGAAAACGGTATCCGAGGTCATCGAGGGTGAACGAAAGGCGTTCCGAAAGCTCGGCAGCGCCGGCGATGGCATGCGGCAGATCGGCGAACAGACGAATCATCTCGGCCGGTGGTTTGAGATGACGTTCCCTCTGCGCGTCAAGCAACCGACCAGCTCCGTCGAGGGAGACACCCTCGCGAATGCAGGCGAGTACATCGGCAAGGTCCTTTGCCTCGCGGCGTGCGTAGCGCACTCCGCCGGTGGCGACGAGCGGCAACCGAAGGCCCTTTGCCATGTCGATCAGGGCGCGGTTCTGGTGCTCCTCGACGCGCAGACCATGCCGTTGTAGCTCGATCGAAAGGCGACTAGGGAAGAGGTGAGACAGCCGTTCCAGGGTACGTCGTGCGGCATCCGGACCACCATCCTGCAGGTGCCGGACGACGAGACCTTCGCTGCCGCCGCTGAGGCAGTAAAGGCGGGCGGAATGGGCCTCGACCTGCTGCCACGTGGCGCACGCTTTGCCCTTCGGTTGGTCGCGCGCCGCTGTGGTCAGGAGTCGACACAGGCTGCGGTAACCTCGTTGGTCTTCGACGAGCAGTGTGAGACGAGGGAGAGCAGGGCCCGGTGGCAGTGGCTGCGGCACCATGCCGAGAGGTCCACGGGCATCGGCCGGGATCCTCCACGACGTGGGGAA
>RCNG010001467.1_pt1 | contig 11723 bp, 12 predicted proteins | sample 2041371 | NCBI WGS metagenome assembly RCNG01 (sample SAMN09708227, study PRJNA481090) | Marine sediment metagenome, whole genome shotgun sequencing project. | biome: marine sediment; feature: ocean; material: sediment; isolation source: Sewage treatment plant 1 marine sediment (STP1) ... | reverse complement strand
ATAGGAGGCCAACCAAAAGATGCCCAGTTTATGGCCATCAGTCTTGAAGGCGGGGCGGTCGGCGTCAGCTTTGTTCTCCTGCCTGATGATAAAATGGCAGAATACACCGCTTTGCAGTCCTCGGATTTTGTCGAAAAAAATCCGTGCAGATTTGCGTTTGAATTTGGCAATGACGACCCACTTAAAGAGATGATCAGTCTGGCGACCATTAACGCAATTTGTCAGCATGTGATGAGGGAAACCAATTTCGCGGTTGATGATGCTACCGATTCACTGGGGCTCTTGTCGGTCTCCGAAGGAGACAGGGTCGGCATGGTTGGGTTGTTTTCCGGGTTGATTAAGACCATCAAGAAGGCCAACGCTGAACTGGTTGTCATTGAAAAAAATAAACACTTGATTCAAAAATATTCCGATTTGCCAATTACCATGGATGCGACGAAATTGAGCACATGCAATAAGATCCTATGCACTAGTACGACCATATTGAACAATTCACTGGATGAGATTCTTGCCTATTGTTCACCGGATGCCTTTGTCTCAATTATCGGTCCTACGGCGGGATATTTCCCGGACCCACTTTTTGCCCGCGGTGTCGATATTGTGGGAGGAAGGATAGTAAAGAAAGGCGAATTGTTTTTGCAACTGATTGCAGAAAGAAAACGCTGGGGCGGCGCTACACAAAGGACCTGTTTCCAGAAAGAGACCTACGCCGGTATAATTTAATTTCTGATTAGGACTCGCGCAGGCAAGCGTAGACTCCGAAAATACCTTTCCATTTTATGCACCCCAAGGGCATTTGCTTCGCGGCACATCCCGGATTCAGGCCACCTTCGGAATCTGTGCTTACATGCCTGATCCTCAATTCCAAAAACACAAAATAAGGGACTAAAAAATTGAGATATTTTCTAATTCCTCCTTGACAATGAAGAGAGACATCCTATCTTTTTCCGAGTTTTTCACTAACTCGAACATAGAATTTAAAGGAGAAATAGAAATGGATGATATTTTTGATACTTTCGCTTGGGAGGATATGGGCATGATCGGAGGTATGGTAGAAGAATTTACAGAGGATGAAATGGAGCTTTTAGGAATTGAAAAAGATAATGATGAATGGAAAAATGAAGATTTAGACGCATTCAGCTAATTGGAAAAATGATTTTTTTTTATAACTCTCTTATCGAATATGCAACAAGATTGTATGGATAATGCTTTGGAGTAAAGGGTGGCATTGCGCATAACGTTTTATCAGCACACGTTCTAAGTCTTTTGGCCTTGCCACAAGAGAACCCAAGCTAAATGGAATGTTAATTTCAGACTTAAGTCCAAAGGGGTTTTGATGCTCACTCTTCGATTTTGCTTCTTTAATAACAGGCTTTAATTGGTTTTGCAGTCTGGATACTATGTTCTTAATCTCAGTGAAAACATCAGGTGCTGAAAAACTAATGAATTTAAACTTAGTAGTATCGTCGGAAATCGCAGTTTGCCCTTTTAAACGCAAAGAGCCTTCACCATACTTTCGGTTTATTGCCTGTTCAATAATAAGCCCAGTATAGTAAGCCAGATCTGAAAATGGCACATTTAAGAGCATTTCCACTAAATTCTTTGTTTCTGCAAATGACTTTTCAAAATCATCGGATTTACTATAATTAAATAATTTATCATCCCAAATAACGTGGGTGCATTCAACTTCTTTAATATTCCATTTATAATGATTTATACCGGTTATATTGGCCCTCGATATGTCAGAGCCACAAAGATTTGTGTAACTTAAGTTGGCCTCCATCAGGTCGGCTCCTCTCAGGTCGGCCCCGCTAAGGTCGGCTCCGCTCAGATTAGCCCCTCTCAGGTCAGCCCCGCTCAGATTAGCGCTGCTCAGATTGGCCTCTCTCAGGTCGGCCACACTCAGATCAGCCCCTCTCAGGTTGGCCTGGCTAAGGTCGGCAACGATCAGGTTGGTCTGGATTAGGTTCGCCTGGCTAAGGTTGGCCTGGCTAAGATTGGCCGCGAGCAGGTTGACCTGGTTCAGGTTGGCCGCGATCAGGTTGGTATGGCTTAAGTTGGCCTGACTAAGATCGGCTTGTATGCTTGGATTTTCTTCTCTCCATTTGTTCCAAGTCTTGACACTATCTTCATATATTAATTTTAAGAGGGATTGTTCTGCCATTTTTCCTATACTCTGATGCGTGGGTTTATAGTTTGCGACCTTTGCAAAACAGCACTTTTCGAAGGTCTCAACGTACTTATTTATTTAGATTATAACACGAAATTGGATCTTTTAGAAACGTATGTTTTCTTGCTAATATCATAACCCGGCCCGAATCTGCAATATGTAATTTATTTTCTTATGGACGTTACATCCCTTTGCCTGGCCCGTCAATGATTTTCGAATTTACCGGTATGGTCGTTTCACTTGATAAACCAATTTCAATGATTCTTTTTCCTTTGACTAAAATAGTTTGGTTTTTAACTATCTTTTCATCGGTCATAGGAACAAGATTAACATTTTGAAATGCAGTGATTGGGTCTTCCGAACAGCTCAAAAAAAATAAAGCGAACACTATCATTAACCAGAAAGATTTGAAGTGCATATTTATTCCTTTCCTTATAATAACTCTCATTGAAGTACAAAATTGGCTGAAAATCATAGGCTGATGGTGGCACAGTTAAAATTTATCCACTCCGGAAAATCCACAAACAATTAACCTTTATCACTCAAGCAAAAGTTACGATACTTTGATCTAATGTTACGTCCCTTTGCATGGCCCGCCATTTATTTTTCCAAATGTGTTTACTCTAATCTTTTCCTTTGACACTTTTTGATTTTTTGTCTACATGAAGTTAATTTTTATCGTGTTTTCGTTCTTTCGTCTTTTATTTTTCAGCTTGATGGAAAAAGGTTAAAAAATGGCTTTATCTTTTTTAGAGGGAAATGAAGCAATTGCCTGGGGAGCAAAAGAGGCAGGTTGCCGGTTCTTTGCCGGTTATCCGATTACACCTGCTACAACTATTTTTAATACCATGCTTAATCTGTTGCCTCCTTCAGGCGGGATATGTCTTCAAGGTGAGGATGAGATAGCTTCAATCGGCTATTGCCTTGGAGCTTCCATGGCCGGATTGAAAGCCATGACAGCAACTTCCGGGCCGGGTATCAGCTTGTACAGCGAACAGATTTCTTTTGCCATAGGAAGTGAAATACCGATTGTAATTGTAGATGTTCAGAGGCTGGGACCTTCCACGGGTTCCGCCACCCGTGGTGCAGACGGAGATATTAATTTTATGCGCTGGGGCAACAGCAGCGGGTTGCCTGTAATCGTATTAGCTCCGGTTGATGTGAAAGACTGCTTTTTACTGACCATGCATGCCTTCAATCTTGCTGAAGAATTCAGATGTCCGGTATTCATTGCATCTAACAAGGAAATCGCAATGACACGCGAGAATATCGACCTTAAAAGCATTAAAAGACCGGATATAAAAGAACGGCTTGCTCCTTTGGAAGAAAAACCCTTTCTTCCGTTTGCTGTTGCTGACGGCCGGATGGTACCCGACTTTCTTCCCATAGGCGGCGATGTACCTGTACGCCAGACTTCTTCAACTCACGGCCCGGATGGGTATATTACAACGAACTCTAATGAGATAGCCGACAATCAAAACCGGTTGAAAAAAAAGCTGGTTTCAGCAGTAAACTCATTTTCTTTTTATGAAGAATCCATTAACAAAAATTCGGACACTCTGCTTATTACCTACGGAATCACCACCCGCGCGGCCCGGGCAGCCTGTGAGGATCTCAAACAGGCAGGCACATCGGTATCTCACCTTGTTCTCAAGACACTCTGGCCTGTCCCTGAAGACCTGATCCGCGAAAAAGCCAAAAATTTTAAACATGTTGTCGTTGCAGAGATGAATCTTGGACAGTATGTTCGTGAAATAGAGCGCATTCTGCCGGAAAAACAGATAAAGTTCTATGGGCAGATGGATGGCAGCCTGATTTATCCTGATCGGATAAAGGAGGTAATAAGCAATGTCTAGTTTGTTAAATAAAAGCAGGCCTCCGGTCTTTTGCCCTGGTTGCTCCCATGAACGTGTTGCCCATGCCCTTGATAAAGCATTCCTGAATATGAACATTCAAGGTGATCAGATTGTCATGGTCAGCGATATCGGCTGCTCCGGACTTTTTGACACATTTTTTAATACACACGCATTTCATGGTCTTCACGGCCGCGCCCTGACTTATGCCGCAGGGCTGAAACTCTCCCGACCTGAGTTAAATGTCGTCGTTACCATGGGAGACGGGGGCCTTGGCATCGGTGGCGCTCACCTTTTAGCTGCCTGCCGCCGGAACCTTAACTTGACCTTACTGGTTTTAAACAACTTTAATTTTGGAATGACGGGGGGCCAGTGTTCTGCAACCACCCCAACAGAAGCACAAGTCGGGTCAGGGTTTTTAAACCAGCTTGAATGTCCGCTTGATGTCTGTGAAGTTGCCTCTGCGGCAGGGATCGCATATGCTGCCCGCTGCTCAAGTTACAGAAAAGATCTTGCCCAAGAAATTGAAAAGGCAATTCGGTTTAACGGCTTTTCTTTGATTGATATGTGGGGAATATGTCCCGGACGATTTACAAAACGAAATAAACTTACACCAAAAGATATAGACAAATCTATTTCCGAGCTGGCTCCAAAGAAAGGAGTAGTTTCAGGAAACGTTAGAAAAGAATATAGCCAACATTATAAAGAACTGGCAGAAAGCCGGAAATCGGTTAATGCCCCTGTATCAATTGAGGCTTCGCTCATTCCTTTGAATACCGCTCGGCAGGAAGTAATTATTCTTGGCAGTGCAGGTCAACGGATTGTAACCGCCGGAGAGATTTTATGTTTAGCAGGTCTGTCTGCAGGGTTGAATGCGACACAGAAAAATGACTATCCTATCACCGTGCTAAGAGGCCATTCAATCAGCGAGCTTGTTCTTTCTTCGGAGGAAATCGGCTTTACCGGAATCTTGAATCCTGATGTAATCGTGGCCTTAAGCCAGGAAGGCGTTGAGCGTCGAAAAAATTTCTTTGATACTCTAAATGAAAAAACCCTAATCCTCCAGGTTCCGGAAGTAAAGATTCCTTCCTGTAAGGCTAAAGTAATGAATATAGACTTTAAAGCCCAGGGAATAAAATCCCAGGACCGGGCACTGGCATCTCTGTCTATCCTTGCAAAACTCAATAAGATTATTAGTCTTGAAATGCTTCAATCCGCTTTGAAAGTCCGGTTCAAAGAACCGGCTTTAAGCATCTCTCTTGATCTGGTTGATCAAGTTGAAACAGACAGCCTGTAGATATTGATGTCAGCTGCCTGTTTATTCTTAAAATTTTACGATTTCAGGACCATGTAAGTTTACGATACAGGTCAGCGAAGTTTATCTTCTGTTAGTCCCGGTATAAAAGCTCGAGTCCGACACCGACCTCTTTCAGGGCAACCACACCGGACAGAGCCAGTTTTGAATGAAGGTCCGTACAGTGACAGGCATGGACCTTGGAGGGTCGCCATTTTTTAAAATATCGGACTGTCTCGGATAGTTGATCTTCCGGCGGGTCGAGCAAATGAAATCCGCCGATAATGTCGACTATCCTTTTCTCTCCACAGACTTTCATGGCATATTCCATGGTCTCACGTGTACGGACCTCACCAATCATGATGACATCCGGTGCCTGTCGTAGCGTATTACGCAAGGCTACTTCAAATGAATCTGTATCAATCCCAACCTCACGTTGGGTAATCAGGCTTTTTCCATGAAAGTGCACGTACTCAATCGGATCTTCCACGGAAATAATATGTCCGCTCATTCTCTTGTTGCGGTAACCAACCATCGCCGCCAGTGAAGTTGATTTACCGCTACCGGTGGCGCCCACAAACAAAATTATTCCACGCTTGGCCAAGGATAAATCGGTCAATAACTCCGGCAGACCGAGACCTTCAAACGTCGGGATTGTGGTTTCTATACGCCGGCATACCATGCCGATATGCGCCTGCTGGTAGAATGCACTGACACGAAACCTCACATCATCTCCGAGAGCGATCGCGAATTGACACTCCATCGTTTCGTCAAATTCCCGGATTTGTTTCTTGGTCATGATACTTTTAACGATTTCACTGACTTCATCATGCAGCAGGACTTCAGTCGAAATCGCGCGTATCTTGCCATTGACCTTAATGCACGGAGGTGCATCCGCCGTTACAAAAAGATCAGAACCTTTTTCCTCGTGAACCTCTCTTAACCAACCATCTATTACACTCATCTCTGCACCTCCAAAATCAATCTTTTGATCTCTTTACTAATGAAAAAACCTTTATTCCCTACATAAACAATTTACGGTCTACGGCCTTTCTGGCAGCCTCCTGGCGGGCAACAATACCCCTGGATACGAGTCCCTCCAGATACTGATCAAGCGTATGCATACCAACATTCTGACCCGTCTGAATGGCTGAATACATTTGCGCTACCTTATCCTCGCGTATCAGGTTCCGAATAGCTGGCGTGGCCAACATGATTTCATGGGCAGCGATACGGCCACCGCCGATTCGTTTCATCAATGTTTGCGCAATAACCGCACGCAAGGATTCCGACAACATTGAACGCACCATCGATTTCTCACCTGCAGGGAATACGTCAATGATTCGGTCAATCGTTTTGGCAGCTGAGCTTGTATGCAAGGTGGCAAAAACCAGGTGACCGGTTTCGGCGGCAGTCAAGGCCAGGCGGATTGTTTCAATATCACGCATTTCGCCGACCAGGATAATATCCGGGTCTTCACGCAGTGCTGAGCGTAGCGCCTGGTTAAAGCCGTGGGTATCACGGTGAATCTCACGTTGATTGATCAGGCATTTTTTCGATTGATGCACAAATTCAATCGGGTCTTCAATGGTCAGGATATGCCCGGCCTGACTGGTATTGAGGTGATCAATCATGGCAGCCAGGGTCGTGGATTTACCCGAACCGGTCGGACCGGTGACCACTACGAGACCACGTGGAACATTGATGATGTCCTTGAAAGACGGTGGAGCGCCAATATCTTCGAGGGTCCAGACCGCAGCAGGAATGGTACGGAACGCACCACCGACACCACGATCCTGGTGAAAGCAATTGACACGGAATCGGGCAAGCCCCGGCACCTCGTACGAGTAATCCACCTCCAGGTTTGCCTCAAAGTCGCGTCGCTGATGATCACTCATCGTGCTGTAAAGCAACTCTGTCAGGTTTTGATTATCCAAAGCGGGTAAGTTCAGACGACGCAAATCGCCATCCACACGGATCATGGGCGGTAGAGCAGATGACAGGTGAAGATCTGAAGCTTTGTTCTTTACCGCAAAGGCCAGCAGTTCAGAAATATCCATTTAACCCCTCCTTGTTCAGAAACTGGTCGCGTTACAATATATTATGACTCATTATTAGAAAAATGCTTATACCAATTCCCTGGTTCGCATAACATCTACCCTTACAATAGACAATGCACTATCGCGCTGCAACATGAATGATTCAAAAAACAGACTAAAATTGGTCCGGCAAAGAATCGATAAGGCCTGTATCGCCGCTGGCAGACAGCCCGATGAGGTCTCATTGCTCGCTGTGGGCAAACGACATCCGGCTGAAAAAATAATCACTTTATACAATTTGGGAATTCAGTCATTCGGTGAAAATCAATTGCAGGAGGCACTGCAAAAACAGCAGGAACTTGTCAACCTGAATTTGCAATGGCATTTTATCGGCACACTACAATCCAACAAAACCCGCGCCATCGCGGAGAATTTTCAATGGGTTCAAAGTGTAGACCGGCAAAAAATTCTTACGCGTCTATCGGAACAACGACCAAATTCCCTGGAACCACTCAACGTTTGTTTACAGGTTAATATCGATCAGGAACCACAAAAGGCCGGCGCGAACCCTGAAGAAATTTTGCAATTGGCTGCCCTTTGCCACGGTCTCGTCAATATAAGATTGAGAGGCTTGATGGCTATACCCAGGATGACAACTGACTTAAATGCGCAACACGAGAGCTTTCGCAAGGTAAAAGCCTTATTCGAGACTCTCAGGAGTGAAGGCCATGACATCGACACCTTATCCATGGGTATGTCGTCGGACCTGGAGATAGCCATCACTGAAGGCAGCACCATGGTTCGAATTGGGACAGACCTTTTTGGAGAGCGCAAATCATGAAACACACTGACAAGGATAAAGAATGAAAATCGGTTTTATTGGTGGGGGCAACATGGCAACGGCGCTGATCAGCAGCCTGTTTGCATCACGCCACAACATCGACCGTGTGCAGGTTGCCGATCCCGGTGCCGCTGCGAGGGAGTATTTGCAAAGACGTTGGCCTGTCCACTGCTATGAGTGCGCAGCCGATGCCATCAATGGTATGGATGCCATCGTCCTGGCGGTCAAACCACAGGTTTTACCACTGGTGCTCGAAGAAATACAGGATCTGGTCACCGACAAGCAGTTGATCATATCAATCGTTGCCGGTATACCTACGAGCCAGATCGCTGCACATCTGAAATCAAAGCCTCCAATTGTCCGTACCATGCCCAATACACCGGCACTGATCGGCCTGGGTATTACCGGTATGTATGCGCGGGTGAACTGCACGCTCGCACAACGTGAATTGACACAAAATCTAATGGAGTGTGCCGGTGAAGTTGTATGGCTGGACAGGGAAAACCTACTGGATGTAGTGACGGCTGTATCAGGTAGTGGACCCGCCTATTTTTATTACCTGGTTGAATCTTTACGCAATGCCGGAACCCGATTGGGTTTGCCGGCAGAGGTCGCTGCCAAGCTTGCTCTGCATACGGCCCATGGTGCCAGCGCCATGGCGGTTCAAAGCGACCTGGATGTCGCTGAACTCCGGCAACGGGTGACAACACCGGGTGGCACCACCGAAGCTGCAATGGAGCAACTCAATACAGGCCGTTTTGAACAATTGATAGATTCGGCCATTACAGCGGCAACCCGGCGCGGACAGGAACTCGCAGACGAAGAAGCACGACCATGAATACGACCGGCGCCCTCATTTACCTGATCAGCACGTTAACAGACCTCTATGTAACGGCGATTTTACTGCGATTGTTGTTACAGTGGGTCAAAGCTGATTTTTACAATCCATTAAGTCAATTCCTGGTCAAGATAACCAACCCCGTACTTGTTCCGGCCCGCCGTCTTATACCATCGATCGGCCGGCTGGATACGGCTTCAGTGGTAGTCATGCTTCTACTGGAACTGTTACAGCTTGTTCTCATCAACCTGCTCGGTAAAACGGAATTCGGGTTTCAGTTCCTGTTCCTGTTTGCCGTGCAGAAGTTGCTGATCGCTCTTTTATTGACCTATTTTGTACTAATTATCGCCAGGGTGATTGTCAGCTGGATTGCGAAACAGTCGCAGCATCCGTTAATTCCCCTAATTTACCAACTGACCGAACCGGTATTAAGACCGATTAGCAAACTGCTGCCTCCAATGGGCGGCGTTGACCTGTCAGCGTTGTTTGCATTGATTGCACTACGTGCTCTTTTGCTTCTGCTAGGATGGTAGTCAGTAACTTATTGTATGAGTAACCCGACAAATACTGCCGCTGTTGTTGTGTGAATATGACCCGAATACATTCCAGGAGGAATTGACCAATGAAGATCTTGTTAAAAGCGCTGGCCCTACTTGCCGTTATGTTATCAGCCCATGCCACCGCTCAGCAGGCACAGCAGTTTGAAGATTACACCATTCACTATAATGCACTGAACTCAAGTTTGATTTCTCCTGATGTGGCCAAAGTGTACGATATTCGCCGCTCAGACAGCCGTGCCCTGATCAACATCTCGGTTTTAAAAAACACCGAAGACCAGCTACCAACGGCAGTCAAAGCCCAGGTCTCCGCTTCCGGTCGTAACCTGACCGGTCAGACCCACAAAATAGAGATGAGGGAGATCGACGAGGGAGACGATGCAATTTACTACATCGGTGAATTGTCGGTAAGTAACATGGAAACCTTTGATTTCACAGTGATGGTCACACCGGAAGGTCAAAGCAGACCATTCAACGTAAAATTCAGACAACAGTTTTATACCGAGTAATGGGCTTGGCGACCACTGCTGCCCCTCTTGCACCGAGACCCGTGCTCTGAACATAATTGGCATCACATGCACCAACACTCTTTATCCGTATGGGAGCCGAGGTTGCGCGGTTATGTTCAGGATGAACGGTATGCCGCGGGCGCAGGGATGCGCAGGAGCGGCTTGTTTCCGATTTGCACAACATCCGGTTATAGGCCATGCGAAACTGACAGAATCGCGCCGCACATCCCTGTGCTCTATCGCGATATACCGTTCATCCTGAACATAAGCGCCCCCACTGCCTGGTTCAGGGCACGGGTCTCAGAGTAAGTGGGTCAACAGTGGTTCAGCTACCCATCTTCACTTCTGTTACCGCTGTTTCAGGACGGCAGCATAACCTGCCTTGTAATCCGGATAAGATAAGCTGAACCCGCTGTCTCGCAATTTCCGGTTGCTCACGCGCTTGCCGCGACTGGCGTTTTCATCAACAAGCCCTTTCGGTGAAGCGCATCCCTGTGTTTTTGCCAGCCACTCGACGACTTCATACCTGGGTGCCGGTTGATCATCGGTTGCCAGGTACATGGCTTCCGGCCTGTCAACTTCCAACAGGTGTTTCAGCGCCGCTGCTGCATCATCACGATGTATACGATTGGTGAAATAAGACGGGGTTTGCTGAACCTCAAGTCCATCTGAGATGGCCAGCCTGATCAATCTCTCCCGACCGGGCCCGTAGATACCTGAAATTCTGACAACGACAAGGTTTTCTGTACAACGGCCAGCCAACTGCTCCATTTCAAGAAGAACCTTGCCATTAAAACCGGTGGGGTCGGGTCTTGTTTCTTCATCAACGATACCGCCATGGTTCTCGCCATATACTGCAGTGCTCGAAACCAGCAACACCCTGGCCGGTGCCTGTTTCAAACCGGCCCACAGGTTCTTCCAACCCTGGATGAAAATGTCTTCATAAGCCGCCTGATCACGACTGGCGGGTGTCGGCATAAATACCAGGCTATCAATATCTGCCGGAAGATCAGTAAGCGTGGCGGGATTCAAAAGGTCAGCCCCAATGGGCTGTACACCATCAGGCAGTGTGGAAGTATCACGTTTAAGACCATAGACGATATGGCCGTCTTGCAGCAGCGCGGTGGCCAGAACGTTCCCTACATCACCGCAACCGGCAATCAATACCCGCATTACACCGGTTCCGGCTCCGGATCATCCGGTGGGAGACGTGCGCCTGGCAGGGTCCTCAGCCAGATTAGCCAGACCACAAGTGCATCGAGAATAATCAGGGCCTGCCACAAATAGAGGTGAAACCATTCAAATGCGGTGTAGTTCCACTGTCCCAGGTAATAAAGGCTTATTATTCTTACCAGGTTGAGAAGCTGAATGGCAAAGAAACCTGCAACAAAGCCAATGAGCTTGTTTTTAAATGGTGCCGGAAACGCAAATATGGCGGAAAATAAAATGATGACAGCTTCGAGCCCATTACAACCCCGCTCAATACGCACACCAAACCCTGAAACCTTGTCACGGATCACGTTACCCGTAGCAATAACATTGTCATCAAAACCCTGCACAATCCAAACACTGATATCCGCAATCGTTGATGTAAAGGGTAGGATGATGTACTTTTCTGCTGA
>RCNG010001466.1_pt1 | contig 11725 bp, 7 predicted proteins | sample 2041371 | NCBI WGS metagenome assembly RCNG01 (sample SAMN09708227, study PRJNA481090) | Marine sediment metagenome, whole genome shotgun sequencing project. | biome: marine sediment; feature: ocean; material: sediment; isolation source: Sewage treatment plant 1 marine sediment (STP1) ... | reverse complement strand
ACATATTCATTGACCCCGAAGTGGCGGAGGACAACGGCAAGTTTATCGTGGTCCGGCTCGAGGACACGCAGGAAGCGACGTTCAAGCAGCTCATTGTCGAGGGCGGCCGCATGTATCTCAAGGCACTCAACCCTGACTGGCCTACGCGCATTGTCGAAGTAACCCAAAATGCTTTGATCTGCGGTGTCGTGGTCTTCAAGGGAGAGATCATTTAGACCGATGCGTCAGAAATGATGTTCTGATCTGCCCGAGCTAACCCACCCACACCAAGGGCCCACCCGTGAAACAATGTCTCCCAGATGTGTCGGTAAAACACGCATTATTGGGAGGCGCATCAGAAGGCGGAGGTGATCACCGTCGCCCTCAGTATCGGCGGGAGCTATGTTTAGCCCAGCGCCGGGGTGACGACCGATGGGCTGCTCAGCCGTGCCGACCACAACCTGCACTGGCCAAGGCGGATGATCCCGCCCGTTCGGTGATCGGTTGAAGGGGCCGGCAGGTCATGCAGCCATGACATGGCCCGCGTACAGCTCGCGGATTTCCTCAGCAAAGCGCTATTCCACCTCGACCCGCTTCACCTTCATGGTGGGGGTCAACAGGCCGTTGTCAACGGTCCAGGGCGGGAGCAGCGGCCGCACTTCATGCACCCCGTCAGAAACTCTGTCCGCGCCCGGCGGCCAGGCGTTGGAAGAGACTGGTACGCCAGTTACGGACCACAGCTCTGGCCAGGAACATGGGCAGATACCATTCTCGATTCTCCGAAAGTTCGCTTTTACCCGGTGGACGACGAAACGACCGTGCATTACGCTTCGATTTATAGACAGCTCAAACGCAAGGGGCGCCCAATCCCAACGAACGATCTGTGGATTGCAGCTGATTGTATGCAGCAAGGGTTCCGGTTGCTCACCGCGGATAAACGCTTCACAGAAATCGATGGGCTGCTGACCGGTCAGGTCCCATTCGAGTTCTTGCGTTGATGGCGTAGGGGGCTCCAAGATCGATCGGCGGTCGGCCGACGAGGCGGAAGCGCCGGGCCTGCGTTACCTTTGCGTCCCTACCTGCGAATTAATGACGATAAATGGGGCGAACGCTCGACATGTCACAAAGAAAGACCTGACCCCGTTGTTCAGCGAGGTGACCAAGTCGGGGTACCGTAAGCACCTGGGCTGGCACGAGCTAACGGCGGGCAGTGAGGTCTACCTGGTGGAACTGGAGGTGGCACCCGCAGCAGCGGCCGCGCCCCCCGCCGAGCGCCAGCCAACCCGCCAGGGCTACGAACCGGAAATGGTGGCGATCCGCGGCGGCTGTTACAAAATGGGCAGCCCAGCGAGCGAAAAGGACAGCTAACACCAAGGAAACCCTAACCACCAACCTCACCCACGGGCAGCAAGTGGGGTTAATCTTCGGCATCCAGGCCCTGGCGGGATACCTTGGCCTCATGGTCGAGGGGTTGGAATTGAAGGTGTGCAGACTGGATGCGCGCCTGCCACTCACCCCTCATGCGAGTGCTGCAACCCCCCTAAAGGGCATTGCGCCTCATTGAGGGATGATGTCGAAGACCGGCGAAACTGTAAAAGGGGTCGACCCGCCATGGGCCCGGCGGATCGCCGTTCAAGCCACTCCCGCGAAAAAGCTGGGGCGCCATGCCTTCGCGGGCTCGGACCAAGGCACCCCGGGGCTCCGCCGCCGGAGCGGCCTTGGCCCCGGCCCGCTCCGGCCCTGCCTGGCTCACACCTGAACTCGGGCAGGGCGGAAGCCCAGGAAGTCGCCGCGAAAGCCGGGGTCGTCCTGGAAGCGACAGGCGCAACGGCAGAAACGCGCCAAGGCGCTCCAGGAACCACCACGGACGACGCGCACCGCGCCGGCTGCCGTTGTCCCTTGCGGGTCGATTTGCGTGCCCTCGGCATAGTCGCGCTGACCATCCAGGCACCATTCCCACACGTTGCCGAGCATGTCATACAAACCCCAGGCGTTGGCTTTTTTCAGCGCCACTGGATGCGTACCGGAGGGGTTGCTGTCGTACTGGCGGTTTTCCAAGTGTTTAATGTGAACACCGCCCTTTAAATCGAACCCCACCCCACTGTTTCCACCATACCAGGCAATGGGGTCCAAGGCGGGGGCGTTGGCATCCCCCAGGATCTCCATCGCGCCGGTGTAGAGCGCCGACTCGGCGCCGGCCCGACACGCGTGTTCCCACTGGGCCTCACTGGGCAGGGTCAGTTCGAGCCCGGGTAGGCGTTGGTTGATACGCTTGAGGAAATCCTGGCAGTCGTCCCAACCGACCATCTCAACAGGACGGTCGGGGCTCTGAAAGTTGCTGGGGTTCTCATCCATCACTGCTTGCCACAGGGCCTGGGTGCAGGGCGTGTCGAACAGCCAATAACCGAGGGTGAGCAGCACCTCGTGGGCCGGCCCCTCGTCATCGAACCGACCAGGTTCATCCTCGGGAGATCCCATTGTGAAACTGCCCGGGGCTATCCAGCGCAGGCGCTGCTCCACATCCCCGATCCGAATCTGCACCCAGACCCCATGGGGATCCTCGCCCCAGGCGCTGGCCCACTCCGGAGCCATGCCGCTGCTGAGCGGGTGGCGGCGGGTATCGATGAGCCGGCCTTGCGGCGGTTGCGGATCCGGGTCTGTCCGCACCCGACGTTCTCCCAGGAAGGCCTCCAATTGGGCGACTGTTTCCGACAGCCGAATATCCGCTGTATCGCCGCTCCAGCCGATCAGGTCCGCATACTGGGTCTCGCCGAAGCCGAAAGGCACCCCCGAATCATCGAGGCAGATGGGAAAGTAGGCGCCCGACCGACGTGCCCGTTCCGCCTCCTCCCGCACAAACGGTCGGTCCGGGCGATGCGATGCCTCGGACCAGAGCACGCAGACCACGGTCGATTGCCGCAACGCCTGCTCCAGAGACTTCCTCCAGGCCCCGCCGGGGGGATTGTCCAGATCGAGAAATACCCGAAGCCCGCGTTTTACCAATAATTCGCGCCAGGACTGTGCGAGGCGGCGGTCTTCCCGGGCATAACTGACGAAAACGTCGTAGGAATCAGCCACGGGGGTCACCTGGCGGGGAGGAAACGAGCAAATAGAAGGAACTGCAGAATAGTCGGCCCACCGGCGAGCCTTCGCCGGGTATCCACCTCGGGCTACCAACACACCGGGGGCCATTGGGTTTCGCCATCCTTGCCGGGATGGCCGGGAATGCGGTCTGTTCAGGTTCGGACCATCCGGTCCGGTCGTGAGCTCGGGCAGGGCGGAAGCCCAGGTTGTTGTTGCGATTGCCGGGGTCGTTCTGGTTGCGACAGGCGCAACGGCAGTTACGCGCCTTGTTGTTCCAGGAACCACCACGGACGACGCGCTTCGCGCCGGCTGTTCGACCGCGATCCACCCGATTGATGCTACAGCTCATACAATCGCCCCGCAAGCGGCTGCCGACGCAATTGCTCCGCCCGCCAGGCCCTGGCATCGGCATGGCTGGTCTGGCCCAGAACGGCGGCATAGTTCCTCTGCAAGGTGTATCCATCGATACGCCCCGCCGCATAGGCCTGTTCCCAATGACGCCGTCTTTCCGCGTAACGGCGTTTGCGCCGGCGCGACAACAGCAAGGCGCCGGGTAGAATGCGGTAGCCGCAAAAACACAACCCATGGCGGCTGCGTCCGAGCCGTGGCGGCGATTTTACCGTCAGGGCAAGGGATTCCTCGGCATAGGCAGCGGCCGAGGTCAGGGTCTCCCGCGCCTTTTCACGGTCGTCGGTCCACCAAGCCAGGTCATCCATGTAGCGAACCATCCCGCGTACCCGCGGATCCTCGGACAACAAACGGTCCAGGCCCGCCAGATAAAAGTTGGCGAAGTGTTGCGATGTCAAGGCACCGATCGGTAGCCCCTTGCCAGGCCTGGTTTCATAGACCCGGACAATACGCCCAAGCAATTCCAGGAGTTGCTGATTTTTCAGTTTTCGCCGCAAACACGCCAGGAGGACTCCATGGTCGATACTGGCGAAAAAGCCGCGAATATCGATTTGTACATACCAGGGATAGCGGCGGGCATGCTGCTGGCAGCGGCGTACCGCCGCCAAGGCGCCCTTCCCGGTTCGGCAGGCATAGGTATCATCGACCAGGGCGTTATCCAACACCGGGCCGACCTGGGCCATGACGGCATGGTGCAGGACCCGTTCCCGGAAACAGGGCGCATGGATGAGGCGCGGTTTCGGGTCATGGATGCGGAAGGCAGTCATCTCACCAAGACTGAGCGTACCGGTCAGGAGCCCCCTGCGCAGGTCGGACAGTTCCGCGGCCAGATTTTCTCGAAAACCCTGTATCACAGGTCCGTCAGTCGCGCCCTTTGCGGCCCGGTGAAACGCAGCGGCCAGATTGTGCCAATCCGCCACCTCAGAGAGTCCGACACCGCTACGCCGCACTGCCGCCACCCGCTGAGCCCGCGAGACCTTCCCGTAGAACCGCGAGAAAGGACTCGGCGTATTTTTCCACGCGGGCCGCACCGACGCCGGGCAGATCACGCAGGGCGGCCGCGGATGTCACCTTTTTTTGCACCATGGCCGCCAACTGCTCGTTAGTGAACAGGGCATAGGCGGGCACGCCTTCCGCGTCTGCCAGGCGCTTGCGTAACTCGCGTAAACGCGCGTACAAGGGAAATTCAGTCTCGCTCAGAATCTCTTTGTAATCCACCTTGCTGCGCTTCTCCGCGGGCTGCCGCTCACCTGCATGATCGTAACTCACGCACAGACTCCAGACGCTGCCCCTGCCGTCGTGAATCAATTCCTTGTCGATGGCCATTATGCGATGGGCCGCGAGAAAGCGGTCCAACTCATCGGCGGCCTGGCGGTCGCCAAAAACCGGTACGGTAAAAAATTTCAGGCGCATGGTCTATCCAAGTTACGAAATTGCCCAGCATCGGCGTTGGCGCGGCTTTGCGGACCCTTATTTTCGGGTACCAAGACAATCGCGGCAGCATGCCATCCTCACCCATTGCCTGACCTCCAGGTAAGGTGTTCACACCCCGCCGAACCGGGCCAGGCCCGCTCCGCCGCGCTCCCGCGCGGACTGCGCCGGTCCCGGGCCGGTTCGGCTCCTGCCGTGCTCACGACTGAACTCGGGCAGGGCGGAAGCCCAGGTCGTAGTCGCGACCGCCGGGGCCGTCCTGGCTGCGACAGGCGCAACGGCAGTGACGCGCCTCGCTGAACCAGGAACCACCACGGACGACGCGCCCCGCGCCGGCCGGACCCTGCCAGGCGGAGCCGTCCACAGGGGCGCCTTTGTAATCCTCGTGCCAGGCATCCGCCGTCCATTCCCAGACGTTACCGAGCATATCGTAAAGCCCCCAGGCATTGGGCAGCTTGCCCCGCACCGGATGGGTGCCCGCCAGGCCGCTCCCGTGCTGCCGGTCTGTATGGAAATCCAGATCGATGCCATTTTCCAAGTGGAACTTCACCATGCTGTTGCCCCCATACCAGGCCACCGCATCCAGGGCCGGGGCGTTCGCGTCACCTAGGATGTCCATATCGCCCGTATAGATCGCAGTGGAAGCGCCGGCGCGGCAGGCGTACTCCCACTGGGCCTCGCTGGGCATACCCAGCTCCAGACCATCAACACGCCTGTTGATCCGGTCGAGAAACACCCGGCAATCCTCCCAACTGACCTGCTCCACCGGCCGCCCCGGGCTCTGAAATTCGCTGGGGTTATCATCCATCACCGCCTGCCACAGTGCCTGGGTACAGGGCGTGTCGAACAGCCAATAGCCCTTTTCGATCAATACCTCATGCACCGGACCCTCGGTATCGCGCCTTCCCGGTTCGTTGTCCGGCGAACCCATGCGCAAGGGGCCTGGCGGGATCCAGCGCAGGCGTTGCCGAACCAGGGTACCGTCACTGGCATCCAGGCTGATCTCCGCCCACAGACCGCAGCGGTCGCGCCCCATGGCGCGCGCCCAGGCCGGCCGCAGCAGGCGCTGAAAAACCAGTCGGGCGCAGTCGGTATTCATGGCAAAGGCCGGCGTCTCGGGATGCGGGCATTCCCCTTGCTGCACCTCGCCCCGCAGGGTGAGCGCCGCCGCTACGTCGGCCGGCACCAGCGTCAGGCGGCGCTCCGCTTGCCGCCCGGACGCCGGTAGCGCCGACTCCGCTCCCGCCTGCCCCTGCTCACGGGACTGAACTCGGGCAGGGCGGAAGCCCAGGTTGAAGCCGCGAAAGCCGGGGTCGTCCTGGCCGCGACAGGCGCAACGGCAGTTACGCGCCACGTCGTACCAGGAACCACCACGGACGACGCGCTCCGCGCCGGCCGGACCCTCCCAAACACTGCCGTCCTCAGGCGCCCCCTTGTAGTCGTCGTGCCAGGCATCCGCCGTCCATTCCCAGACATTGCCGAGCATGTCATACAAGCCCCAGGGGTTGGGCCGCTTCAACCCCACCGGGTGGGTGCCGGCCCGATCGAACTCGTATTGTTTCTCGGGCCAGTCGGTGGCATCCTGGCCATTTTCGAGCTCGAAGTCTCTGCCGCTGTTTCCGCCATACCAGGCGATTGGATCCAGGGCCGGGGCGTTGCTTTCCCCCAGCAGCTTGTAACCCTCAATGAAGATGGCGCCCTCGGTCTCGGCCCGGCAGGCGTATTCCCACTGGGCCTCGCTGGGCAGACCCAGACCGAGCCCGGGCAGGCGTTGGTTGATGCGGTTGAGGAACTCCCGGCAGTCGTCCCAGCCGACTTGCTCCACCGGGCGCTCCGGGCTCTGAAATTCGCTGGGATTCTCGCCCATCACCGCCTGCCACAGGGCCTGGGTGCAGGGCGTGTCGAACAGCCAGAAACCCTCTTCCAGGGAGACCCGGTGACTAGGGCCTTCGTCGTCGTAGCGCCCCGGTTCGTCCGCCGGGGACCCCATGACGAACCCGCCGGGCGGAATCCAGCGCAGGCGCTGACGCACCCTGGCGCCGTTGTCGGCATCGAGCACGAATTCTACCCAGGCCCCGTATCCATCCCGATCGTAGGCATCAACCCAGGACGGCCGCGTCCCCGCCAGCCAAAAGTCGTCCGGCTGGGGCGCCAGGTCGATGCGCCCGCTGCGACTGGGCAACAGGGCCAGGGGGCTGCCGCCGTGGAAGGCCGGGACGGCCTCCGCCCGCTGCAACGTCAGGCGGTCGCCCCGCTGCACCACGGTAAATCGACGCAGGGGTTCATCTCCGCCGCTATGCTCAGGCGCAACGCGGTGGTCGCGGTTGAAACCGGGTTCGTCCTTGTGCAGCGCCCAGGTCAGGCGTTGCAGGGCGGGACCCACCTCGCTGTCGCGCCAGGCGGCATCCGGCATACGCTGTTCGCTGCGGCGGTACCAGCGTAGCGAGCCGGGAGGGGGCTCAGGCCCCAGGCCCCGACCCTGTTGGCTGAGCCGGAGGAAGAAGCGGCGCGCCCGGTCCAAATCGCCCGGATCCGGCAGCAGGCGCTGCTGCCCCAGGGCGGCCAGGGTGAGTACCTCTTCGCACCAGATCTCGGGCGGCTGCCCGGCCCGCCATTGGTGCAGGCAGGCAAAAGCAGCGGTACGGTTGGCTCCAGGCTCAGCGGCCAGACGGGAACGCAGTTGTTCGGCAGCCTCGGGGTCCAGGGCCGCCGCGATGCTGGACCGGCGGGTTCTGGGCAGGGCCGGGTGCTGCCAGACCTCGGACTCCACGGCGGCGTCCAATCTGTTGGGACCCAGGGCCAGACGCACGGCCCGCAGCAATCCGGGCTCGATGCGCGCCGAGGCACTGAGTAAACACAGCAGGCGCTGGGCCGCCTCGCGGCGATCCTCCCGATCCAAAAGGGTGAGGGTACCCGGGCGTTCCCAGGGCAGCAGGCGATACAACTGCCGCAAGCTGCCGCGGACGCGGGCGGGCGCACATGGCACTAGGGCGATCAGGCGACAGCCGGCCTCGCGCCAACGCGCACCCCAACCGCCCCAGCGCCGGCCCGCCTCCCCGGCATCCGCGGCCAGGCAGCCGAGGTCCCCCAGGACCAGCACCAGACTGCCCGGGGCTGGCAGGCGCAGTTGTCGGCCGCTGCGGGACGGGGCCGCGGGTTCGAGTCCATCCCAACCATCCTGGTACAGGGCCAATTCGACATGGTGTCGGGGCAGGATGCGGGTGAGGACGGCAATCACCTGTTCCTGGTCGCGCCAGTAGGGGGTGAGATGCTCGCTGCGGTCGATGACGATTCGCACCCGCGAACCCCAGCCGGGGTAGCGGCGGTACGGTAGGCGTTGCAACAGCCGTCCCTGGGACGCGCGCCGGATCAGCTCGTCGCCGTCCAGCTCCCTCCCTTCGATCAGGGCCTTGAGCGCCCCTCGCAGACGCGGCTGCAGTTCCCGCCAGGGGGCGAGTTCCCGCCATTGGGGTGGGGGCCGGTCCGGCCAATCCTCCTGTTCGATGTCCATGATCGGCTGCTCGGGCATTCCCTGGCCATCGACAGGCTGGTAGTGCTCAAGACGCCAGAAGGGTACTGGATCCCTATCGCCCGTTTGCAGGTGTACCTGGACGGGACCGGCCTTGAATTGCGGACCAGCCCCATCGCCTCCCTTGTCCTGCCCCTTGTGGCGGCCGCCCTGCGCCCGGTCCTTGACTTCTTCAACCTGCAACAGCCCCGCCATTACCCGCACCATGCGCTCGTTGCCGGTCGCCAGCGCACAGGCCAAGTCGGCCAGGCCGCGCGCGCCGCGCGCCGGAACAGTATCGGCGGAGAGCCTGTGCATACCGGATCAAATCTCCGGTGGGTGCTTGAGCAGGGCGAAACGGGCAATACTCTCCAACAACGCCTGTTGCTCTGCGGGGGTTTCCTTCAGGCCGATCACCGCCCGCAGCAGGTCCAGGTATTCCGCCTGCCCCGGCAGCGGCAGTCGATGCTGACTCAGCGATGCCTCGCGATAGTCGATGAGCAGCCGCGTGGCCTCCTGGCGCACCTCGTCGTCCGAGGCGGGGAAGTGGGCGCGGCCACGCGCCTCCAGGAGCCGCTGCAAATCCTCCCGCTCCTCCGGCAGCCGCGGCAACTCCAGGTGCAATACCAGGCAACGGCGCACGAAGGCGTCCGGCAGAGCACGTTCTTCGTTGGTCGTGATCATTACCAGCGGTGGTATACCGCTGACCTTGACCGCCCCACCCCAGCCCTGGGGGTGAAAGGTCCCCGCGCCCAGGGCCTCCAGCAGGCCGTTGGGGACATCGCTCTCGGCCTTGTCGATTTCGTCGATCAAGACCAGGCAGCCGTTCTGCGCGTTACCGCCGTCCCATTGGGCCGGGATGGGCCGTTGTACCTTTTCCGCCTGGGTCTTGGCGGTCTCCCAACTGAAGGCCCACCACAAGGGGCCGGGCTCCAGGAAATTGGCCACGGCCAAGTCCCTTTTTACTTTCTCTCGGTCGTCGCCCTTGACCGCCCCGCGTAGCTGGGCCTCGGCCAGGCGCTCGACGGCGTCGAAATGCCACAGCAAGTCGCAGGATTCGGTACGGCTGTCCACCACCTGGTGCACGTAGGCCCGCTTCAGTTCCTTGGCCGCGGCGCGGGCAAGCTGGCTCTTGCCGATACCTGGCTCGCCGCGAACCAGCAAAGGCCGGCGCGCCGCCAGGGCGGCATTGACCGCCTGGATACTGGTCTCGTCCAGTACGTGCACCGCCTCGGGCATGGCGTCGGTGGCGTTCAGGTGCACAGTATCGCCGTCTTGGTTGTTCAGAAATCTCATGAGTCTTCCGATTCGTCGGTAGGCAACAGGTCGCAGAGCGGGCGGAATAGGCGTTGTTCGCTGCGCTCCAGTTTTCTGTCGTCGTTGAGTTGCAGAAACATCACGGCCGGGTAGTCCTTCTTGAGCTGGCGAATCAGTGCTTCGAGATTACGCCGCGAGTCTTCATCGGCCGGCGAGTCCGTGAGGAAGTAATAGGTCTTACCGTCTTCCCGCGCCCGGTAGTCGAGTTCGTCCGCGGCGGCCTCGATATATTCTCTTCTTTCGCGTTGCCTGGCGCGGGTTTCCAGGGCGGAGAAGCGCCCGATGAGATAATCTTCCCAGGCGCTGCGCAGTCGGTCGGCGTCCATCGGCATAAACTTGTTACGCAGGTGTTCGTGCCAGGCCTGTCGGAACGCCTCACCATCGGCATCGAAGCCGCCTTCCGGTGGCAGGGGCAGACTGTAGCTGCCCTCCGGAAAGCGTTCTCGATCGCCACGGAAGCGGGTCTCGCGGCGGTCCACGCCGGCCATGATGATCTCGGCAACCGTACGGATGCCGGCAGGCAGTTCCAGTAGGGCGGCGTCAATATCGTACTTGCGGGTACGCACGGCCTCGATGATGCCGTGGTCGTAGATGGCCGGAAGTATCAACTGCAACACCTCGGCAACGATACGTGCATCCTGGGAACGGCCTTGGAAAGTCAGCGATTTGTGCGCTGTCTTGCAGCGGCTCAGGATAGTCGGCACATCGAGGTTCAGTAGGCGCGCCGCGGTATCGCCCGCCTGGCGGCTCAACGGTAGCCCGGCGAGCTGGACCGGTGGCTTTAGCCCCTCCACCAGTGCTTGCATGACGGCTTCCGAATCTTGCAAGAGGGCGGCCAGGCGCGCCTCGAAACCCTGCCGGCGGGTCTGCTGGTCGTCGTAACCGACTACCTGGCGAAAATCAGCGTCTCCCAGTAGTCGCCATGCCGGCGTGGCGCGCAGACGCGCAGCGGCGAAGTCGGCCGGACAAGTAACGACCACGCCGATGATGCGCCCGTGGACGAACACCGGGCTACCAGAGAGGCCCTGCCAACCGGTCTCCACATCGGCGGGATACTCAGCGCCCAGCTCGAAGGATTCCTCCGTATCTGCCATCGAATGGGTCTTACCCAGGACATTGACCAGGCGATTCCGGTGCTTTTTGTCCCGCCCTCCGGCCCCGGCGAACCCGGCACCGGTCCAGTCCTGATGATCGGCGGGCTTGGCGCCGGACAGAAAACCCCAGGCTTCGCGCAGAACTTCAGGGGGGAACTCGCATTCGAGTACAGCCACATCCAGCTCGGGTGGGCTCTCCCAAGCCAACTCAGCGGCGCACTCGATCCAGCCGTGGGCGGCGAGTTGGGGATGGCGCCAGCGAATCTCTGTAGGCGCGGTGGGGTTGCGGTTGTCCGGGAGTACCACATGACGCGCCGTGAGGATGCGGTTCTTTGCGATCGGATAACCTGTGCCGATCACGCCCTGCCCTGGATCTGGGCCGGTGACTGGGGTAAAAATCTCGACTACCAGGTTCTTGTTCACTCAGGGGCATTCCCTTGGTTCACGGTCTGCAATGACAAACTTACTTGCTGTCCAGGCGGCTCACTTCCAGGTCGCCTGTCAGGGTCTGCGGCTTGAGCCGCAGCTTGAGTTTTTGCCGGCTCGCCTCAGCCAGCTTGCCGTGTAAATCCGCTGTGTAGACCCAAAAATCGACCTTTCCCCCAGCCGTACCCTCCTTGGTGGCCAATACCTCCAACTCCACCTCGATATCTTCCACCAAGAAGCGCAGCTCCTCCTGCGAACCTTCCGTCCGAGCCGCCATGAGTTCCTGGCGGAGGTTGAGAATCATTTCTTTCAAACCGATCTTGCTCATGGCCTTTTCCTCGGCGGCCTTCCTCTTGGCCTCCTCCGGGGCTATGCCCAGGGCAGTGAAGACCCTTTCCTGTATCTCCTTCTGGTGTATCCTGATGCTGCCGCCGCCCAGCTCCACGCCGTTGAGAGCCAGGTCGTAGGCCTTGGCCTT
>RCNG010001465.1_pt1 | contig 11726 bp, 6 predicted proteins | sample 2041371 | NCBI WGS metagenome assembly RCNG01 (sample SAMN09708227, study PRJNA481090) | Marine sediment metagenome, whole genome shotgun sequencing project. | biome: marine sediment; feature: ocean; material: sediment; isolation source: Sewage treatment plant 1 marine sediment (STP1) ... | reverse complement strand
AGGGTCCTCTTTTATACCCAGAAGATCCACGCGATCCACGACGTCCGAGGCAAGGACGGGGTCGGCGCCACGATGGATCACATGGAGCTGGAGCGCGAGCGGGGGATCACCATCACCTCGGCATCGACCTACGTCGAGTGGAAAGACCACCACGTCAACATCATCGACACCCCCGGCCACGTCGACTTCACGATCGAGGTCGAACGCGCCTTGCGGGTTCTCGACGGTGCAGTATTGGTCCTGTGCGCCGTCGCCGGCGTGCAGTCGCAGTCGATCACCGTCGATCGGCAGATGAAGCGCTACAAGGTGCCGCGCATCGCATTCGTCAACAAATGCGACCGCTCGGGCGCCAACCCTCAGCGGGTCACTGCGGCCCTGCGTGACAAGCTCGGCCTCAACGCGGTCTTGCTGCAGCTTCCGATCGGCCTCGAAGCCGATTTTGAAGGCGTCATCGACCTCATCGAGATGAAGGCCCTCTTTTTCCATGGTGACAGTGGCGAACAGGTCGAGGTCACCCAGATCCCGACCGAGATGCTCGCCGACGCTGAAGATGCCCGTGCCGAGATGCTCGACGCCGTCAGCCTCTTTTCAGACGATCTCCTCGAAGCCGCCCTCGAGGACAGGGCAACTCCCGAACTCATCCGTGATGCAGTGCGAACAGGTGTGATCTCCCTCGAGCTGGTTCCGGTTCTCATGGGCTCGGCCTACAAGAACAAAGGGGTCCAGCCCCTGATGGACGCAGTCACCCACTTTCTCCCCTGCCCCGACGACATCCCGATCGAGGCTGTCGACCTGGATCAGGACAACGCTCCCGTCGAACTTTCTTCCGAACACTCGAAGCAGATGGTTGCCTACGTTTTTAAGCTCGACGAAGGACGATATGGTCAGCTGACCTTCATCCGCGTCTACCAAGGTACGCTCTCGAAGAGTGACACGGTGATCCAGACACGCACAGGGAAGAAGATCAAGATCGGTCGCCTGGTTCGCATGCACGCCGACAAGATGGAGGACATCGAGATCGCCCTGGCCGGCGACATCGTCGGCCTCTTCGGCATCGACTGCCACACCGGAGACAGCTTTGTCGGTCCCGGTCCGCGCCTCGCAATGACATCGATGTTCGTCCCGGAGCCGGTGATCTCGCTATCGGTGACGCCGATCGACAACAAGGCTCAGACCAACATGGGCAAGGCTCTCAACCGTTTCACGAAGGAGGACCCGACCTTCAAGGTCAGCCTCGACCAGGAGAGCGGTGAGACCATCGTCTCGGGGATGGGCGAGCTCCACCTTGACGTGTACGTCGAGCGCATGCGGCGCGAGTACAACGCCGAGGTCGAAACCGGCGCACCCCAGGTTGCGTATCGTGAAACGATTTCCCAGCGCGCCAACTTCGACTATCTGCACAAGAAGCAGACCGGTGGATCCGGTCAGTACGCCAAGGTGGCCGGATATTTCGAGCCACTCGAAGAAGGCGAGTACGAATTCGTCAACAAGATCCGCGGCGGTTCAATCCCGACCGAGTTCATCTCGGCCTGCGACAAAGGATTTCGGAGCACCCTGGACAAGGGCGGCCTCATCGGCTTTCCCGTCGTCGGTATCCGAGCCGTCATCGAAGACGGAAACTCTCACGCCGTCGACTCCTCGGACATGGCCTTCCAGACCGCCTCCAGGGCCGCACTCAGACAGGTCTATCACAAGGCGAAACCGCGGATCCTCGAACCCGTCATGCGGGTGTCGGTCGAAGGACCCGATGAGTTCCAGGGCGCCATCTACCGATCGCTCATGCAACGCCGAGGCATCATCGCCGGTTCCACCGAAGACGCCAGTTTCACCCGAGTCGACGCCGATGTCCCACTCGCCGAGATGTTCGGGTACGCCACCGATCTTCGATCGGCCACTCAGGGCAAAGCTGAATTTACAATGGAGTTCGCGCGTTACGCCCCGGTGCCTCGCGAGGTGTCCGACGAGCTCATGAAAGAGTACGGCAGCAAGAATGCTCAGGAGGACGAGTGATGACCAGTCTAATGATCAACCTGCGCCGCTCACCGAGGACCCTCTTGGAGCGGGACGGTCACCCCGGCCCCGGCCCCGGAAACCTCGCCCTGGTCATGGGAAGAGCCGGCGTCGGTAAAACGGCGTTCATCGTCGGCATCGGCATCGACGCCCTGCTGTCCGGACAGAAGGTCCTGCACATATCGCTCGAGCGGACCGTCGACAAGATTCGTTTCTGGTACGACGACCTCCTGCGCGCGATGCTGAAGCGCGAGAACAAGCTCAAGCATCGAACGTCGATTCAGCTGGAGATCGAACGGAGCCGCCACATTCAGACTTACATGGGCGGCGCTTTCACGATCGACCGTCTGCGCCAGGCCCTCGACCTGTTGGCCAGCGCCATGGATTTCGCTCCCGATGTCATCATCCTCGACCGGGTCGATTTCACCGAGATCGAACCTTCGACCCTCGCTACACTGCGCGAGATCGCGGGCGAGGCCGGCGCCGAGATGTGGATGGCCTGCCGCACCCATCGCGATGGTCCCGAGCCCAAGCCGGGCCACCTCCCGCCTCCGGCGGAGGGCTTCGAGAACGTCGTCGACATCGCCTTCAGCCTCGTACCCCACAAGAACCGTGTGCGCCTGCACATGCTCAAAGATCAGCAACAAATGGTCGGTGAGGACCTCAATATCCTTCTCAATCCGAAGACGCTGCTCCTCCGGACTGGCTTCAAGCGTTAGCATTTTGTTGCCCACAGCCCGCGAGCGTGCTCGCTCGCCGTCCGGCATCGTGGGCTGTGGTCAACAAAATGCTCTGGTGAAGTTTCATTCCGCTAGAATCTCCTCATGATCATCGCTCTGACGCGCGAGGTAAGTCCTTCAATAGCTTCCTGTGAACTCACCCATCTCGCCCGGTCGCCGATCGATATCGAGCTGGCCAGACGGCAACATCAGCTCTACGAACAGGCCCTCGAAGCCTGTGGTTGCGAGGTTCAGCGTCTGCCGGCGGCTCCGGAGCTGCCGGACTCGGTCTTCGTCGAAGATACGGCGGTGGTCGTCGACGAGGTCGCAGTCATCACCCGGCCCGGCGCAGTCTCGCGACGCCCGGAAACGGCGTCGATGGCCGAATGGTTGGCGCCATTTCGAAAGATCATCCACATCATGGAACCCGGGGTTCTCGACGGCGGTGATGTGCTGCGTCTCGGGAAACGGTTCTTCGTCGGCCTCTCGAGCCGAAGCAATATCGCCGGTCTCGAGCAGCTCCGCACGGCCCTGTCACCTTTCGGATACCAGGTTGAGGGTCTGGCCGTGCGCGGCTGCCTGCACCTCAAATCGGCAGTTACGGCGATCGGCGATGACACCGTGCTGCTCAACCCAGACTGGGTGCACGCCTCACAACTCAGCGCCTTTGTTGTCATCGCGATCGACCCAGCCGAGCCGGGCGGCGCAAACGCCCTCAGTATCGGTGAAAGGGTGATCTACCCATCCGAGTTCCCGTTGACCACGCAGCGTCTCGTGAGCCACGGCTGCGAGGTTCTGACAGTGCCCGCCTCGGAGGTCGCCAAGGCCGAAGGCGCCGTGACCTGCTGCAGCATTGTCTTGAGGCACGAGAGAAAACCAGAGTCCTGAGAGCAGGTCCGTCGGAACCAGCACGCCGCAGTGGTATCCTCGACGAGGAGTCACGCTCACAATACTACCGAGCTGCACGAGGAGGTACGCACGATGAAAACCAACATTCGCAACCACAAAGGTGTCACAATCCTTGACCTGCAGGGCAAGCTCAACATCGGTCAGGGAGACGTCGCCCTTCGTGAGGCTTTCGTCGAACGTCTCGATCTCGGCAACCGCAAGTTCCTCATCAACCTCGATCAGGTCAAGGCGATCGACTCGTCGGGCCTCGGGGAGCTCATCCGCTGCAAGGCCACTGCCGTGTCCCAAAACGCTGAGGTCAAGCTCCTCAACGCCAACCTCAAGGCCCGCAAGCTCCTGACCATGTCGAGCCTGGTCGGTGTCTTCGAGATGTTCGACGAAGAAGAGCTCGCCGTAGCCTCGTTCGAGTGAGGACTTCCATCCGGGTACAGTGATTCGGATTCGGCGTTTCAACCTCGCCGTGGCGTAGAATAGGATGCACTTCTGGAGGCATCCATGGCCCAACGGCGCTTGAAGAAACTACTCGCCAAGGTCGAGGCGATCCTCGACGCTTCGCACTGCGACCTCAGCAAACCTCTCCACGAATCGCCAGGGGAGGTCTGCAGCGCGACGGCCGAAGCCTCCGGGGAGGCGTTCCTGCTATTTGGTCGAGCCATTCCCCTGCAAGGTCAGGGGGATGTATCGGTCCGAGCCCACCCTCCCGATACGATGGTGGGGATCCTTGACCTGCCAGACCCAGGCCCTCTGCCTCCGGGCGAGCTCCTGGTCGAACTGAAGCTCGGCTGCGAGGCTGCTGTCAACCCGACCAGACGTCGATACAACGGCCCGCGCTTTGAGCTTGTCCCACGTGGCGATACTCGAGTCCGCTACCGCCACCTCCGGAGCCTGGCAGCCACGGCGACGGGGAAAGAGGCCGTCACCGAGCTGGTGCAACAAGCTCGCCTTCCCCACTCTCTCAACCTCAGAAGGAACGAGCCGGCCGTCGAGGTCCACCAGATTTCAGGCCGGATGCGATTCAACCTGAACCTCGATTTCGAGGTGGGATGGAGCGATACCGTACCCGGACTCGAGGCTCTCCTCACCGCACTCGGGGACAGCGCTCCACTCGAGTTCGATCTCCAGATCAGTGCCGGGTTCGGCCTGGCAATGGTCGAAGAGTTCGAACTGACCGTCGGGCGGGGGCCTGCGCTTTCTCGGAACGAAGGTTGGGTTCGCGCCAGCATCAGCAGAATGCGCCAACGCGAGCTGACATTCGGCACTCAATTCGCCCTGGCATTGACCTGCAACGTAAACGACCCGCTCGGTCTGATCCTCGACCGGGTCTTCGACCACCGCGGATGGCGGGTGGTCGGGGCGGCCCTCGCGACCCTCGACCGCCAGAAGCCCGCATTCGAGGCCGCCGCCGCCGGAGACTGGGAGAACCTGGCAAGTCTCGTCGGCGCCGAGTCTGCCGAGATCGTCCGTCGGGTTCTTGAAGGAACTCAAGCCCTGGAGTCGGATCATATCGTTTCGATCGTTCGCCGTATCGTCGAGATAGCGGTGTTTTTCGAAGAGCTCGCCCCGGAGGTTCAGGGCTTGTGGGAGGTCGTGATGGAAGGGGCCTCCCTCGATCGCTCCGCGCCGGTCTTCAGCGCGCTCGAGCAGATCGCAGCCATCAGCGAAGACCCCGAGGGCGACACCGTCGCCGCATTTCTGGGAGTTCTCACCGGCGGGCCCGACCCCGCCGTCGAAGCAGCAATCTTCCTTCTCGAACTCCTCACCGGAATCGATCTCGAATCCATCGTCATCGGCGGGGCGACCGTGCGGGATCGTCTCGCACAGGCAGCTCGTCACGCCGCTGCCGCCCTTGCTTTTCTCGAACGCCTGAACGAACTCCCCCTCGAAGTCATCGAGGGGATGCGATCCATGCTCGCTTCAACGAGGGCGGGCGCGATCATCAGCGAAATCCTCAAAGTCGAAAACGCGGGCGACCTTGCGGGGCTGGTCGGCACCGGCGCCGGTGCAATCGCACAGAGGCTGATCAGCTCGGAGCTGAAGGAGGCCACGACCGAGGACCTGGCACAGATACAAAGCTGGGCCGGCAAACTGCTCCGAATCCTCGAAAGAACAGACTATCAGGACCGGATTCGGAGACGCTTTAACGAACTCAATGGTGAACTCGGTTTTTCTCTCGGTCTCGAGCTCGAGCTGCTGACCCGACGATCGCGGGTCCTCGACCTCGAGCTCGAGCCAACGTCGCCGCTCGCATGCAAGGTCTTATCGGACCTCGGCAAAGGCGACATCGGCGGGGTAGTCAACCGGCTCACCGCTGAGCAATCGAACGGCTTCTTGCTGCACGACTGCCTCTTTACCTCACGAAGAGCTCGCGTGACGGCCGTTCAGATCCTTTTGTCCCTTCTCGGGTGGCGGTCAGACACTACGAGAAGGGTCCAGGAAGACTGGATCCGGGTCGATCCTGACCCCCCTGAGGCTCGCCGACGAGCTCGATTCGCCGGCGGGGTCGTGCGGCGGATCGCACGGGCCGGCAAGCGCTCCGAATGCGCTACGTGGCTCACGCACCGTGTCGAAGGTCCCGGCCTCGACCCCGGCAGTCCCTTCGAACCCGAGATTGACACCGAACTCCGCCTCTCATTAGCAACGAGAGAGGACGAGACGACGATCTTAGAGCTGAGATCCATCGATGATCTCCTGTTCGACCTTGGGTTCATCGACGCTCCCGTGCAATACCAGGCAGAGGCATCTGAAGGGATGACCGTCTCCCTGACCGTCTCCCTTCGCCTCGGCTCGGCTGCGGTAGAGGGTCTGCTCTGTGATCTCGACCGACGCGCCTCCTGGTGTGTGGACGCCCGCAACGCCCTCCACCGATGGTTCATCGACCGGTCGGTCAACCTCGGGCTGCCCGGTCGGAGCAACATCAGACGCGGAGATGCTTTCGCAGCTTTCGTCCGGTCGTCGCTCTACTCGCGCGCCTGCTCGCAAAGCAGTCTGCAATTCGAAACCGAGATTGCCAACAACATATTGCGGATGACTCTTGCCGATCGCGACGGACAGCCGCGCGCGGTCCGGCTCAGACCCGTACGCCAAACGGGTGGGGCGCCGACCCCCCACCCCGCCTTCGCGGCGCCAATCACCGCAGTTCAAGGATTGCTGAAGGACGCGCGCCGTCATCTGTACGAGTTCGGCGAGGCCCTCAAGACGCTTCGAGCTGCCAACGAGATCACCGCGAACGACCTGTCGAGAATTTCAGCCAAGTTCTGCAAGGCGATCGCAGCTGCCGACAACGGCCACTGGCCCAGTCCGACTCTGCCACTGTGGGTGGTCGTTGCACGCCTCGCTCGAACCCGGCCTCAGGCCCTCACCGACGCCCGCGGAGTTGCCACCGTACGTTTTCGCGATGCCGGGGCCAGCGAATGGGCGGTCGTCGAGCGGCTGCAGACCACCGACGGCATTCCCCGACACCGTGTCGGTGATCCGGAGGGAATTTTCCCGATATCGGCACGTTGAGCATCGGAGAGGCAGAGACAGGGGTATCACCACCGAGTCGGACTCCTCCAGACCTTCGGTCTGCCGCCCCGACCCGCGACGGCCGGATGTACTGCCGCTTCTGAGGCTTCGCCTCAGCTCGTCGCAACGCATTCGCGTCGCTCCTCGGCGCTCGGGCCTCGTTGCCGCAACGGGGGGTTCTTCCATCGCGCTCTCCGTGGATTGCCCGGCATAGGCATTGTGCTGATTCGCGTTCCGGTACCGAGTCGCGCGACACACAATGCTATGCCCGGGGTCCTATATAAAGAAGAACGAGCACGGGTATGGCTATGCGTGCCTGCCTTAGTGGCTTTGCCCGGATCGCCGCCCGTGCTCGTGAGCCATACGCGCCGTCTGATTGGGACCTCGCCGAAATGGCTAATAGAGGCTCGACGACGCGCGGCATGGTCATTTTACTCGAGGGAGGCGCCCAGATGAAAGAGCCGGAAGTGAGAATTGTTGGTTTTGACTGTGCCGAGGAGGAGCATTACGCAGTGTTGCTGGACGAGGATGGAGCCTTCGAGAGTCGGCTGAAGGTGGTGAATCGGAGAGCCGAGATTGAGGAGGCTCTCGCTCAGCTCGTCCTGGCGATCCCGTCGGATGCCGATCTCGTGGTCGTGGTGGAGTCGAAGCGATCCCACGGCCGGCTGGTCACCGACGTGGCGAAGGAGCTGGGGATCCAGGTATGGCAGGTCAACACGGTGGCTCTGGATCACTTCAGAGATGTCGAGGGGCAACCACGGAAAGACGACGAGTGGGACGCCTTTCTCGCGGCACGCATGGTGTACCTTCGGACGAGGGGCTGCCGGTTGGTGACAGAGACAACGGACGAGGAACGGGCTCTTTCACGTCTCACCCGGTCATATTCTCGTTTGACGAATGACAGGACACAGCAAACGCTGCGGCTACGGGCTATTTTGCTCGAGCTCGCTCCCGAGATGCTGCACCGTTTGTGGAAGGGGCCGAAGCCGAACAGCAAGGCGATAATGTACCTCTTGGATCGTTGGCCGGGGTTCGAGGGACTCGAGAAGGCTCAGCTGCGCAGCATCGAGAAGATCCTCCACCGGTGCCGTTACGGGGACAGGGCGCCCAAGGTAGCCAAGCTCCTTCGGGACATGGCACGGCGGATCAGTATCGAAGGACAAGAGCGCTCGGCAATGACCCTGGAGATGAGCTTCTTGGTTCAGCAGATTAAGGTTTGCGATGCTTCACTGCACAAGCTCTACGGCGAAATCACCAGGCGGGTCGAGAACCACCCTGTCGGGGAGAAGCTCTTGGAGATGCATGGAATCGGTCCCGTCATCGCTGGGGTCCTTATCTCGGAGTTGCTGCCGGTGGCTCGCACGGCAACAGAGGCTCAGAGTGCGACTTATTCCGGTGTCACACCGCTGAGCAGGAAAAGCGGGAAGACACTCGACACCGCCCATCTGACGCGGGGAGCGAACAAACGAATTCTGACTGCCCTGTACATATCATCGGTGGCCGCAATCAAGAACAGCGCAATAGACAAGGCCTACTACAACAAGAAGCTTCGTGACTACGTCGGTCACCCCAAACCTCACGTTGCCGCATTCATTGCGCTTTCCCGCCAGCGACACAAGGTCATATTCAAGCTGATGACAACCGACGCCCGGTACGACAAAGAGGTCCTCATCGCGAGCCACCTTGCGCGGCTGGAAGAGGCACGGGGGATGGCAGCATGATCCCCACTAACCCATCGTGGGGAGTGGTCAACGCGGTCATGCGCACCGCCGGCGACCTCCAGCAGGCTGTGGATCTGCCGGGGCTGCCGGGGGCCATGGGCGCCTTGAGGAAAACACCGCGCCGGAGATCGCTTCGCTCCTCCAGCTTGCGTTTCCCTCAAGGCGCCCACAGCCCCCTGGAAAACGCCTTAGGCGTTTTCCTCAGCCCCTTGGGAAACCGGGCCCAGCCGCAGGGCGGCAGGACCCGGTTTTCCACAGATCCACAGCCTCGACGACGACGAGGGAAATATTCAATCAACTACCCGGATTTCCTCTTGACTCTTTATAGAGGCACGCCCCGCCGGAAGGCGCTTTCATTGGTTTTCTGATCGACATCGCTGCCTCTGCCGTTATTCGACGACAGAACATCGTGTACTCTGAGAACCTCTCAAATGAAGCACCCCGAACTCCTCCTCCTGTTCACCGTCGTCTTCGTCGCCTCCTGCGCGAGCACTGCGCCGCAGCCCAGTCCTGGTGGCACCCTGGTGGTCATGCTGGGCACCGGAACGCCCAATGCGGAGCCCGACAGGTCGGGGGCGGCAGTTGCTGTGGTGGCCGGCGGCCGGCCCTACATCGTGGATTGCGGTCCGGGCGTGGTGAGGCAGGTGACGGCGGCACAGGAGTCCGGCGTTGATGCCTTGCAGGTCGAGATCTTGTCCAGGCTTTTCGTCACCCATCTACATTCCGATCACACCGCGGGTTTGGCCGACTTCATCCTCACTCCCTGGGTATTGGGCAGGGATGAACCCCTGGAGGCATGGGGGCCGCCCGGCCTCGCCGCGATGACCGAGCACGTCCTTGCGGCCTATGTCGAGGACATCGACCTGCGAATGCACGGACGCCAGCCGCAGAACTCCCCCGGCATCCAGGTCAATGTTCATGAGATCGAACCGGGCACGATCTACGAGGACGAGAACGTTGTAGTGACCGCCTTTCCAGTGCAGCACGGAGAGTGGGAGCATGCCTTCGCATATCGATTCGAGACCGGGGACCGGTCCATAGTAATCTCTGGTGACACCATGCCGACTGACGCCGTGGTCGAGGCCTGCGACGGCTGCGATGTGCTCGTGCACGAGGTCTACGCGAAGTCCGGCTTCGACCGCCGCGCGCCCGAGTGGCAGGCCTACCACAAGGCGGCCCACACGTCCGGTGTCGAACTCGGCAAGCTCGCCGCGCGGGCAAAGCCCAAGCTGCTGGTGCTCTATCACCAGCTGCTCTGGGGCGCAACGCCAGAGGAGGTCCTAGCCGAGGTCCGGCAGCACTTCGACGGCGAGGTGGTCTACGCCGATGACCTGGATGTCTTTTAGGGCAGGTTTTTACAGGAGAGCGCAGAGAACGCAGAGGGACGGAAGGTGAGGGAGGGTTCTTTGTCTGTCGCCGGCTTCTGGTGCTTCTGGGAGAGCGTCGTACAGGCGGGGCGAGGATTTGAACAGGAGGTAACAGAGGAAACAGAGAAGAGCACACCTCCCTCTGTTGTCTCTGCTTTCTCCTGTTCAATACGCCCTCCTGTGCTTTCTTCCCTGCGCCCCTCTGCGCCTTTGCGCCTCTGCGTTTCAATGCCCTATATCACCTCCACCCACGTCACGCTTCCAATTTGCCTCCAAAGACCTCCATGCACCGGCGAAGAAACGTTAGCTCAATATTTCGTATATTCAACGGAAGAATCTCGACGGCTACCGGGGAGAATGAGATGTTGTCTCGAAATACGCGCCACGGTGTTGCGTTCACGATCCTTTCGTTCTGCCTGCTTCTGATCGTTCCGGCCGGGCAGTCTTTCGCCGATGAGGATGTGGTATCGGCTTTTGGTTCGATCAAAGGCCGAGTGGTGGACGAGCAGGGTGGGCCGGTCGCGAACGCCACCATCAGGCTCGGCGAGGACCGGATCGTGGTCGGGACCGATGCAGATGGTCGCTACCAGATGCACGAGGTTCCGGCGGGCCCACACCGCCTCGAAGCGAGCTGTATCGGCTACACCGGAGAGGTCGTGAACCCGGTGGCTGTGGCTGAGGGAGAAACGGTCGAGGTCCACTTCCAGCTCGTCGCCCTGCCGATCCCGGTCAAGGAGATCGTGGTCACGGCCAAGGCGTCGTTGCTCAGGGAGGCGCCTGCCGCTGCCGTGGCCCTGGACCGCAAGCAGATCAAAGAGCTGCCCCACTTCGGCGATGACCTGTACCGTGCCATTCGGGTGCTTCCCGGGACGTCGGGCGGAGACATCTCCGCCCGGTTTTCAATCCGTGGCGGACTCTACGACGAGACCCTGGTCAAGCTCGACGGCCAGGAGCTGATGGAGCCTTTCCACCTCAAGGACTTCGAGAGCGTATTCAGCATCCTCGACCCGGAGATGATCGGTGGGTTGGAGCTCACGCCCGGCGGCTTCACGGCCGAGTACGGCGATCGAATGTCCGGGGTGCTCGATATGGCCACAAGCGCTCCCAAGACCACGCGTTTCGGTATCGGCATCAGCTTGACGACCGCCTGGGTGAATACCGCCGGTCTCTTTGCGGACGGCAAAGGCAGCTGGCTGGCCTCGGCTCGTCGCGGATATCTGGACTTCATCCTCAAGGCTGCCGGCGACGACGAAGATGGCAGCGACCCACCGGACCCCCGGTACTGGGATGCTTTTGCGAAGCTCGGTTACTCGCCGAATGCCAATCACAACCTGTCCCTGACTTTCCTGTTTGCCGACGACGACCTGCTCTTTGACGAAGACGACGAGGATGGTTTCGCCGATGTCCAGTCCGGCTACACGAGCTCCTACCTGTGGCTTTCTCATCAGGCCGTCGTGGGCACGAAGACCTTCGTCAACAGTGGGCTCTATGGCGGT